>ERZ1066122.1637-NODE-1637-length-17190-cov-7.910067_pt1 | contig 17190 bp, 17 predicted proteins | sample MGYA00382769_ERZ1066122 | MGnify/ENA primary metagenome ERZ1066122 (study PRJEB33369, sample SAMEA5778352) | biofilm metagenome | biome: Industrial cooling water; feature: Water cooling tower basin; material: Biofilm | place: United Arab Emirates | collected... | reverse complement strand
AACTCCAAAACCCGCGCATCCCGGCACTACTGCCGGCGAGTGCGTAAGTCCTATTAGTGTCCAGTACGTTCACGTTGAGACTTTCTACAATGAGTACGGCGACGGGATTTTTGGTATCCGGGCTGCGAATTGCTTTGCAAAAAAAACACCGGCTTTTCATCCGAATGCCGTCCACTACTTCCTTCCCGATGGGACTGTGTTGATTGACCTGCTCGTAATAAGCCTTGCCCTTCTTGGGCAACGGGTCGGGCAAATTCTCTACAATGAATTCGCCTTCCTGCCAGGCTTTCATTATGAAGCCCTCATCGTCGGGATAGGTCTTGCGGCGTTGCTTCTTGAATTCGGGATTGGGAGCGTAGCGGCCGAGAGGTAAGAACTGACTGGCTGCCGCGTCGTGCTTGTAAACACTTACTCGTTCCGTTTGACTTAGGCTCAGTCGGTAGAACATCAAACTGAGCTGATCATTTACCAACTCGCCGAAGGTAGCTCGAAGTTGATCATTTTCGCTTTCCAATTCGCTGATGCGTTCCGATTTCGCCGCCAGGTGTTGGTTGTCCCTAATCTTCTGTTCGTCTGCCGCGCGTTGAATCTCCGCGACGCGCTCATTGGCGTTTCGATCCTTGAGAGCAATACTGATAGTCAGCCAAATAAGGCCTGTTGTGCAGAACACAAGCGCGCCATATCCCCAGTGTTTTAGCTTGATGCCGTGCCATAGCTCTTCGGAGCTTATCAGGTTGCCTATCAGCGTAAAACCTGCTGAGCTAATGATAGCTGACAGGATGTGAAGCCGAAGATCCAGAATGCTGCGCACGACGCGCGCGATCTTATCGGCTTTATCAGCAACAGGCAGTTCGTTCATAGATATGTCGTCTTGCAGGTGAGGCCGTGAAGATAGAATACAAAAATGGAAGCCCCGGATACGTACGCTGGCTATGTAGCGCCAACCGATTGACATTTGCATTCGGCGAGCGAGTGTAACACCCGTTCTCACGATTCCACTACCCCTCCCTATGCCCTCCCTCCACCACCGCACCCTCGGCCCCGCGCCCGGCACCGCGCCCGCCCTCGTCGTGCTCCACGGCCTGTTCGGCTCTTCGGATAACTGGAACACGCTGGCCCGCCGCTGGGCCTTGCCGCGCGAAGAAGGCGGCACCGGCCGCACCGTCTATCTCGTGGACCAGCGCAACCACGGCCGCTCCTTTCATCACCCCGCCATCACCTACGCCCTGCTGACGGAAGATCTGGCGGCTTTTTTTGAGGAGCACAAGCTCGGCGCCGACACCATCGTCCTCGGCCACTCGATGGGCGGCAAGGTGGCGATGTCGTTCGCGCTGCACTTCCCCGCGCGCCTCGAGAAAGTGGTCGTCGTCGATATCGCGCCGCGCGCCTACGCCCCACACCACCGCGAGCTGCTCGACGGCCTGCTCCGCATCGACATCTCCACCGTCGAGAGCCGCGACGCCGCCGACCGCCTCCTCCACGACGTAGCGCCCGAAGCCGACACGCGCCTCTTCCTGCTCAAAAACCTCTACCGCGACGAGCACAACCGCTTCCGGTGGCGCCTCAACGTCGCCGCCCTCGACCGCCACTTGCCCGACCTCGGCGCCGAAATCACCGCCCGCGAGCCGTTCCTGAAACCGGCGCTCTTCATTCGGGGCGGCCGGTCGCGCTACGTCTCTCCGGAGGATAAGCTGACGGGCATTCCGGCACTGTTTCCCAACTCGGAGGTTGTGACCGTGCCCGATGCCGGGCATTGGGTCCACGCCGAGGCGCCGGAGGCGGTGTTTTCGTTGGTAAACAGTTTCGTAACCGGGCAGGGAAGCTGATGGCGGGCGCGCTCTACCTCCTCCCCACCGTCCTCACCGGCGAAGATTTTTCGTCGGCCCCCGCCGTGCTGCCCGCCGCCGTGCCCGCGCGCATCGCGGCATTGCGGCTGTTTTTCGTCGAAAACATCCGCACGGCGCGGCGCTTCATCAAAGCGGTGGTGCCCACGGCGGTCATTGACGACCTGCAGTTTGAGCTGATTGACAAAGACGCCTCGCCCGACGCCGTGCGCCGCGCCATCGGGCGGGTGGCGGCGGGCACCGAGGCAGGCGTTTTGAGCGAAGCCGGTTGCCCCGGCATCGCCGACCCCGGCGCCGCCCTCGCCGCCGAAGCGCACCGCCAGGGTGTGCGCGTGGTGCCACTCACCGGCCCGTCGTCGCTGCTGCTGGCCTTGATGGGGTCAGGGATGAACGGGCAGCAATTCGCTTTTTTAGGCTACTTGCCCGTGGAGCGCGCAGCACGGCAGGCGGCCATCAAAATGCTCGAAACTCAGGCGCTCCGGGCCTCCCAAACGCAGCTCTTCATCGAAACGCCCTACCGCAACCAGGCGCTTTTCGCCGATTTGCTGGCCACGTTGCAGCCGGCCACCCGCCTCTGCATCGCCGCCGACCTGACGGCCGAAACCGAGCTGCTAATCACGCGCTCCGTGGCCGAGTGGCGCAAAACCGAACCGCCGGCGCTGCACAAGCGGCCGGCGGTGTTTGTGGTGGGGATGTAACCGCTCGCCCGGAGCTTCGCTCCGGGCGAGCGGTTTCCGGGGGCGTAGTCCTTATTTACTCGTGCTGTGTGCGGGCCGCATCGGCGGCCCGCTCTTCGGCCAATAACTTTTCGTACGGCGTCAGGTCCACGAAATCGTATTCGGTGGATTGTAGCGTTTTGGGTTGCTGCTTCTCAGCGTCCCAAATCACAATCGGCTCGCCGAGGCGCTTTTTGCGGTTCAGCTCAAACCCAGCGGAATGGCGTACGCCAAGCAGAATGCGTTGAACCCAATCGGGGCGTTGCATTACGCGGTCAAACTTTGTTGTCGCATTACGTCCCATAACGTGCTGTTGTGAATGGTGTTGGAATCAGCTATCGGTTGAGCGTCGCCGCGCTCATTGTCAAAAACGGCCCAAAAGTCTGCCTGGTTCTGGTATAGCTCGAAAAGGTATTTCAACGAGAGCCCGTAGCGACGACGAATCACATCGGGTGGAATATTATGCCCCCCTGAAGCCACGCGGCGCGCTACTCGTTCCAGGCATTGTTCCGCCGTCGGCAGGTAAAAGTACAGTAGCGTGGTTTGGTAGCCTTGCTGACGCCATTCTTGCATCAAAGGCGCGTACATCCGAGTTGCGAGTGTCGTTTCCAACGCAAAATCAACTCCTGCCGACGACAACTCTTTGAGACGAGCCAGCAGCAGGCGACCAGCCTGAATCGCTACGGATTCAGGGTTAAACGGCGATAACCCAGTTGCAATGTAATCGGCGTTTACGAACTCCATCGTTTCCAAGTGCTCGGGCAGAAGTAACCGGGCGGCGGTGGTTTTTCCTGCGCCGTTAGGACCAGCCAGTATGAGGCAGCGTGGCATCAGAGCGAGTTGTTAAATTACCGCAAACTTACCGCAGCACCTGATACGTGACGAACGCCGCCACGTACGCCATTCCGCTCATCCACAGCAGTTGGCCGAGTGCCCAGAGCCACGAGTTCGTCTCGCGCCGCACCACCGCGATGGTGCTCATACACTGCATCGCAAACACGTAGAACACGAGCAGGGAAAACGCCCGCGCGGGCGTGAAAAACGGCCCGCCCGTGTCGTCCTTCGCCTCGGCGAGTTTCTGCTGAATGGTGAGCGGGTCGTCGGCAGCATCCTGTCCTACGGAGTAAATCGTGCTCATCGTGCCCACGAACACCTCGCGCGCGGCAAACGAGGTGAGTAGCGCGATGCCGATTTTCCAGTCGTAGCCGAGCGGCTTAATGACCGGCTCGATGGCGTGGCCGAATACGCCGGCGTAGGAGTTTTCGAGGCGCAGGGCCGCCACGGCGGCTTCTACCTCGGCGTCGGTCGGTGGGGGCGCTTTGATGACGCCGGTGCGGACTTCAGTGGCCCATTGCCGGTAACGGGCCTCGGCGTACTCTTGCCGGTCGCCCGGCCCGTAGGTGGCTAATACCCACAGAATCACCGAAATCGCCACGATGATTCTGCCCGCCTCGAACACGAAGGCGCGCACCTTTTGCCAGATGGTGAGGGCCACGTTTTCCCAGCGCGGCCACTGGTACGTCGGGAACTCCATAATGAAGTACGACCGCCCGCCGCGCGCCCGCAGCACCAGCCGCAGCAGCAGCCCGCTGAGCAGCGCCCCGGCGAACCCCAGCCCATACAGCCCCATCAGCGCCAGCCCGCGCAGGTTGAAGAGGCCCACCACGGCGCGGTCGGGCACCACGAGCGCCACCAGAATCGTGAACACCGGCAGCCGCGCCGAGCACGAAATCAGTGGCGTGACGAAGATGGTAATCATCCGGTCTTTCCAGCTTTCGATGGTGCGCGCGGCCATCACGGCGGGCACGGCGCAGGCGGCGCCCGAAATCAGCGGCACCACCGACTTGCCGCTCATCCCGAAGGGCCGCATCACGCGGTCCATCAGGAACGTGACGCGCGCCATATAGCCGCTTTCTTCGAGGATGGCGATGAAGAAAAACAGCAGCGCAATCTGCGGAATGAAAATCAGCACCCCGCCCAGGCCCGCCAGTACGCCGTCGGTGAGCAGGCTCGTGAGCGGTCCGGCCGGCGCGCGCGCCTGAATGGCCGCGTTGAGACGGGCCACGCCCGTATCAATCCATTCCATCGGCACCTGCGCCACCGAAAACACCGCCTGAAACAGCAGCAGCAGCACCGCCGCGAAGATGACGTAGCCCCACACGCGGTGCGTGAGCACCCGGTCCAGGCGGTTCGAGGCCGACTCGCCGCGCTCGGCCCGCTCGACGCGCACGGTGTCGAGGAGGATGTCGTTGAGGCGCTCGTAGCGCGCGATGGTTTCGGCGGCCTGTTGCTCGGTGGGGCGGAAGTGGTACTTCTCAGTCAGCTCGCGCAGGTGGGCGCGGTCGTCGTCGGAGAGGTGCGTGAGGTGGCGCCAGTGGTGCGCGTAGAGCAGCGCGAGGTAGTCGTTTTTGAGGTCGAAGTAGTACCGAATCTGCCGCACGAGCACGAGCAAATCGTCCGGAATCTCGAAAAAAGGCCCTTCGGCGCGCGGCGTCGGGTTCTGGCCGACCACGATTTTGAGCGCCGTCAGCCCAATGCCGCGCCGCACGTTGAGCGGCACCACCGGTACGCCCAGCGCCGCGCTCAGCGCATCCGTATCGACGCGGATGCCGCGCGCCTCGGCCACGTCGGTCATCGTGAGCACGAGCACCGCCGGGATGCGTAAATCGGCCAACTGCGTAAACAGCAGCAGGTTGCGCCGCAGGTTGGCGGCGTCGGCCGTCACGACCAGAAAATCGGGGTAATACTCGCCGCGCCGGTCGTAGAGCAGGTCGATGATGACGCGCTCGTCCGGCGATTTGGGGTGCAGCGAGTACGTGCCGGGCAAATCAATCACTTCGGCCTCGTGCTGCGGCGTCAGGCGGCAACGCCCGGTCTTCTTATCGACCGTCACGCCCGGAAAATTGCCCACCCGCTGGTTCAGCCCCGTAAGCGCGTTAAACAGCGACGACTTGCCCGAGTTGGGGTTGCCCACCAGCGCAATGCGCGAGAGGCGGCGGGACGGGATTTGCGCTTGAGTGAGTGATTGACTGAGTGATTGGTTTACCGCGACCTGTTCCATACTATCACTCAATCACTCACTTATTTTAACAGAATCGTCGCCGCCTCTTCCTGCCGCAGCGAGAGCGTGTACTCCTCGTCGCCGACCACCACCGTCACCGGGCCGCCGAGGGGCGCGCGCGAGCGCATTCGGATGCGCTGGCCCGGTACGCAGCCCATTTCGAGCAGCTTGAGGGCCATTTCGGCGTCTTGCAGGCAGCAAATCAGCGCCGACTCGCCGGGCCGCAGCTCGCGCAGGCTCCGTTGCCGGGGGGCGGAAGAAGAAGCAGAAGCAGCGCGGTGGGCCATTGATGAAACAGACAGAAAAACGGCGCAGATTTATTTAGACTGCCTACAAACAGCCGCAAAGGTAGTGCGGTTCGGGGGCCGCCGGAAATCGGCGCGCGCGGGCACGGTTGTGGAAGTAAGGGCGCGGTGCGAAAGGCGTTCCGCCGCGAACCGCATAATCTTTGCTTAACTTTCGCCTGCCCTTCCGCCTCTGCCTCATCGTATGCGCCAGAAACTCTACACGATTACGACTTCTGCTTTTCTGATGATGGGTGCGTGTGGCGTGGCCCACGCGCAGGTACCGGCTTTCATCTCCGGCGAAGTCATCGAAAAAGGCTCCGACAAGCACTTGCCCGGTGCCGTCGTGACGCTCGCCGGCGAGCGCATCGGCACCAAAGCCGATGTGCGCGGCTACTTCCGCATCGCAATGATGAAGGAGCGCCCCACCGACACGCTCGAGCTGATGGTGGCCGGCTACCAGGCGCTGCGGGTGCCGGTCGAGCGGAGCGCCGCCTCCGGCTGGGTAACGGCCGAAATGGTCAAGAAAGCCACCGCCATCACCCGCGATGCGCCCACCGGCGGCGCCGTGGCCGCCCCGCAGGTATCGCTGTTCGGCTCGAAGGCCACCAAAAAATCCGACGGGATGCTGCAAGGCTACCCCGGCACCAAATACGCCCTCTGGATCAAGAACGAAGGCAAGGCCGGCGTTCTCAAATCGGTGGGCTTTTTCATTGATGCGCTCGGCTTCCCGTCGGAGCCGTTCCGCGTCCATATCTACAAAGCTCTGCCCGGCGGCAAAGGCCCCGGCGAGGAGATGCTGACCGAAAAAGTAGTGGTGTCGGCGCCGAAAGGCGGGCAGTGGTTCAACGTCGATGTCAGCAAATACTACCTCACGCTGCCCAAAGACGGCATATTCGTGGCGATGGAGTGGTTGGTAGCCGGCGAGTCGTTCGTCGCCACCGACTCGAAAGAAGAGTACACGCCGTACGGCCAAATCCTCTCGCCCACCTACGAGTTCAAGGAGAATCTGACGTGGAACTTCACCATCGGCAAGGAGTGGTCGCCGCTGACGACGTTCGACAAATCGCGGATTATGAACGCGATGATTCGGGCGGAAGTGACGATGTTTTGAGGCCGGCCCATTGATCTACCTCTACACCGACGGCTCGTCGCGCGGCAATCCCGGCCCCGGCGGCTACGGCGCCATTCTGCGCTACCACCAGCACGAAAAAGAGCTGACCGAAGGCTTCCGCCGCACCACCAACAACCGGATGGAGCTGCTGGCCGTCATTCGCGGCCTCGAAGCCATCACCAACCCGAAGCTGCCGGTGACGGTTGTCACCGATTCGCGCTACGTCGTGGATGCCATCACCAAAAAATGGGTCGATGGGTGGCTCCGCAAACCCGATTTCGGCGGCAAGGCCAACGAGGATTTGTGGCGCCGCATCGTGCCCATTCTGAAGGGGCGCGACATCCGGTTTCTGTGGATAAAAGGCCACAACGGCCACCCCGAAAACGAGCGCTGCGACGAACTGGCCGTGCTGAGCGCCACCGGCCAGCTCGGCCCGCTGCTCACCGATGTGGAGTACGAGCGCCTGGGCAAGTGAACGCCTGACGGCGCTACGCCCGCTTCCCCAGCTCCACCACCTGTAGCTCGCCCACCTTCCCTTCGCGGAGCTGGAACCGCAGCAGCGTTCTGACCGGGTGGAAACCGTGCTTGCCGGCGGCGCCGGGGTTGAGGTGCAGCAGGCCAAGCGCCGGGTCGGGCACGGCTTTCAGGAGGTGCGAGTGGCCGCACACCATCAGCGTGGGGCGGGCCTCGAGCAGCGCGGCCCGGACGCGGGGCGCGTAGTGGCCGGGGTAGCCGCCGATGTGCGTCATCCAGACGCGCGCGCCTGCCGTCTCAAACTGGTTTACCACCGGGTGCCGCGCCCGCAACCCGATGGGGTCGATGTTGCCCCACACGCCGCGCACGGGCTTGCCGAGCGTATCGAACTCTTCGGCCACGCCGGGACCGAAATCACCCGCGTGCCATACTTCATCGGCCCACTCGAGGTGGCGGCGGATGCCGTCGTCGAGGTAGCCGTGGGTGTCGGAAAGGAAGGTGATACGCATTGAAGGTGTGGGAGATGTGAAGATGCGGCTGTTAGTAACCAAAAAAGCTCCCCTCCCCGGCTGGGGAGGGTTGGGGGTGGGGCGACTGCGGCGGTTAGGTCAACGTGGCTGGGTACTGTAGCACCGAGTATCACTCGGTGACGGCGGTTGGGCAAGGTGGCTGAGCTATGTAACTCACGCGCCGTGGTCGCCCCACCCCCAGCCCCTCCCCAGCCGGGGAGGGGAGCTTTTTTAGTTTCCGCTAGCCACATTTAGCCCATCCCCACATCCTCACATCTCCACATCCTCACATCTCTCTCCCCCATACTTCCGGCGTCTCGCGCCACGCGGCCAAATGCGCCAGCTCATCACCGCCGATAACGCCGCGCGCCTGCGCCTCGTCGAGCAGAGCGGCGTAGTCGCTCAGGCACACCAGCGGAATGTTGGCGGCGCGGAAGGCCGCCTCGGCCTGCGCGAAGCCGTAGGTGAACACGGCGAGCATTCCCACCACCTCGGCCCCGGAGGCCCGTAGCGTCTCGGCGGCTTTCAGCGACGAGCCACCCGTCGAGATCAGGTCTTCCACCAGCACCACGCGCTGGCCGGGCGATACGCGGCCTTCAATCTGGTTGCCCATTCCGTGGGTTTTGGGTTGGGGGCGCACGTAGCAATACGGCAGCGCGAGGCGGTCGGCGAGGAGGGCGCCCTGCGCGATGCCCGCCGTTGCCACGCCGCCCACCACCTCGGCTTGCGGGAAGTGGCGCCGCGCGGCCTCGGTCAGCGCCTCGGCCACGCCCGCGCGGATGGCGGGGTAGGCGAGCGTGACGCGATTGTCGCAGTAAATCGGCGAGCGCCACCCCGACGCCCACGTAAACGGCTCGGCCGGGCGCAGGCGCACGGCTTCGGAGTCGAGCAGCCAGCCGGCAACGCGGCGGGCGGTGGCGGCATCGGGCACGGAAACAACGGCAGGCATCGGTAGGCAAAAATTTAACGTACTTCGGGGGCGCAAGGTAGCAGCCACGGCGGGCGCGGGTGCCGGTTTGTGCGTTGTTTTGCGGAGCGAGGGCCGCCGCCGTCCCGACGATGGTCGTTCCCGCTTTTTGTACGCCCAGCCGAGCCGCACTCCCTCTCGTCAGTCGTCTTTCGTGCCGTGAACGTCTTTATCAACGACATTCCGCTCATCATCAAGCGCGCCACCGATAAGGTGCGGCCCCGCCGGTTCGACCTTGTGCTCGAACCGGGCGCGGTTTTCACGTCGAAAGACTTGGCGGGCCACGTGCTCGTGCGCGATGCCGACGATGCCATCATCGACCGCCTGACGCGGCTGATGAAGGTCAAGAAGCTCAAAAAGCTTGAGTCGCTCACGCTGCTCGCCGTCCACAAGAAGCAACTCATTCAGCACCTCAAGGATCAGTTCAAGATCGTGAAGGCGGCGGGTGGGCTGGTCGTGAAAGACGGTCGCATCCTGCTGATTCACCGCCTCGGCAAGTGGGATTTGCCGAAGGGCAAGCTCAAAAAGAACGAAGACGTGGCCCTCGGTGCCGTGCGCGAGGTGGAAGAGGAGTGCAGCATCCGCGCGGGCATCGTCACGAAGCTGCCCGCTACGTGGCACTCCTACGCTTACAAAGGCACCGAAATCCTCAAAAAAACCACGTGGTACCTGATGAGCTGCCACGACGACAGCCGGATGCGCCCGCAGGTGGAGGAAGACATTGAGGAAGTCCGCTGGTGTTCGCCGGACGAAGTGCTCGCGCGGCTGCCCGAATCGTACGCCTCGGTGGCGTTCGTCATTCGGCACTACCTCGAAACGGTGCGGAACCCGGCCGAGTAGGGGCGGGCCCCTACCCCAACAGCCCGCCCCTACGCCTCATCGAGGCTGAACGGCACGAACGGCGCCACATCGGCCCCGTAGCGCAGCATCTCGCGGATGATGGTGGACGAAATGGCTGCCAGCTTCGGGTCGGTGATGAGGAAGATGGTTTCGAGGCCGCCGCCGTCGGGGCCTGCGTAGAGGTGGCGGTTGGCGGCGGCGATGGTGTTTTCGTACTCGAAATCGGTGGTATTCCGCAGGCCGCGCACCAGGTACCCTGCCTCCACCTCGCGCGCGAAGTGCGCCGTGAGGCCCTGATATTCGGTGACGAAGATGTTGTCGTTGCCCCGGTACAGCTCCGCAATCATCGCCACCATTCGCGGCACCGGAAAGTGTCGCTGTTTCGTCGAGTTGTTGCCGATGGCGATGATGAGTCGGTCGAACAAGCCCGCCGCGCGCAGCACCACATCGTGGTGGCCGTTGGTGAAGGGGTCGAAGGAGCCGGGGAAGATGGCGGTTTTCAACGGGGTGGGGGGGCGGTGAAAGCGCCAAGTTACTGATTTCTACGGAAGACGCAGCACCTAAAACCGCAACACCGCATCCACCACCCGATCCACGTCGGCGGGGCGCATTCCGTTGCCGGACGGCAGGCAGAGGCCGCGCTCGAACAGCCCTTCGGCCACGGTGCCGCCGTAGGCGGGCGCGTCGGCGAAGGCGGGCTGCTGGTGCAGCGGCTTCCAGAGCGGGCGGGTTTCGATATTGAAGCTTTCGAGGTGGCGGCGCAGGCGTTCGGGCGTGTGGTCGGCGGCGAGGGCAGGGTCGAGCAGCACCGTGGTGAGCCAGCGGTTGGCCACGAAGCCAGGCGGCTCGGCGGGGCCGAACGACAGGAAATCGAGGAAGCGCAGCCGCTCGGTGTACTTGCGGAAAAGGGCGCGGCGGGCCTTCACGCGGTCGGCGAGATCTTCGAGCTGCCCCCGGCCCAGGCCCGCCAGCACGTTGGAGAGGCGGTAATTGAAGCCCACTTCGGCGTGTTGGTAGTGGGGCACAGTGGCGTCTTTGGCCTGCGTGGCGAGGTAGAGCGCGCGGGTGGCGTGGTCGGCGGAGTGAGCCAGGAGGGCGCCACCGCCGCTGGTGGTGATGATTTTGTTGCCGTTGAACGACAGTACGCCCAGCGGTGCCCACGTGCCTACCGGCCGGCCGTGGAGCGTGGCACCGAGGGCTTCGGCGGCATCTTCCACCACGGGCACCCCAAACTCTTCGGCCACGGCCAGCAGCTCCGGCAGCTTGGCAGGCATTCCGTAGAGATGCACCACGATGACGGCCGCCACCCGCTTGCCCCGGCGGCGGCGGTCGGTGAGGGCGGCGCGCAGCAGCGCGGGGTCCATATTCCACGTCTCCGCCTCCGAGTCCACGAACACCGGCGTAGCGCCCTGGTACACCACCGGGTTGGCCGTAGCCGCGAACGTGAAGGTGGGGCACACGACCTCATCGCCCGGCCCTACGCCCAGTAGCCGCAGCGCCAGATGCAGCGCGGCCGTACCCGAGCTGAGCGCCACCACGTGCGGAGCGATGCCGCCACCGCTCGGGGCTGTCAGCGCGGTGGCCAGTTCCTGCTCAAACGCCGCCAAATGCGGGCCGGCGGGGGCCACCCACCCGTCGGCGAGGGCTTTGGCGACGTAGTTCAGCTCGTGGCCGCCCAGGTGCGGCGGCGACAGATAGAGGCGGGGTGGGGGCAAGGGGTCGAAGCGGAAAGCCGGCGCAGCCTGAACGTACGCCGCGCGCGGGGCAAAGTTCGGGCGCGGGGGGCAGCCCTGCCGTACGATTGGCCGCCGTTATCGATGGGTTTGCCCCAAAAACTCGTCGGCCGGCGCCGATACCGCGCCGCGCCGCCCGCCGTTCAGGAGTTGCCGCGCGGTGCGCCACAGGATGCGCCCATCGAGCGCCCACGAAGCGTGCGCGGCGTACCACGCATCGAGCGCGAGGCGGCGCTCCCACGGCAGCGCGTTGCCGCCGTGGACCTGCGCCCAGCCCGTGAGGCCCGGCCGTACGCGGTGGCGGGTACGCTGCGCGGCCGTATAGCGCGGCAGATACTCGGGCAGCAGCGGGCGCGGCCCGACGAGGCTCATTCGCCCCGTAAGCACCAGCCAGAGCTGCGGCAATTCGTCGAGGTGGGTGCGGCGGAGCCAGTCGCCCACGGGGTGGCGGCGCTCGGCGTCGGGCCGGAGGCGGCCGGTGGCGGGGTCGCGCGCGTCGGTCAGCGTACGGAGCTTGACGAGCGTGAACGCCTCCGCGCGCCGGCCGATGCGCCGCTGCCGAAACAGCACCGGCCGCAAGCCCGCCGCCCACGCCGCCCCCGCCGCGACGGCCAGCAGCGGCGCCGCCGCCACCAGCCCGCACCCGGCCGCGAGCACATCGAAGAAGCGCTTGGTACACCCGTAGAGCACGGCACGAAAGTAGGCGCGTAGCGGTGCCGACGCCGACCTTCGCCGCCGCGATGCTCCTTTTTCCCAACGCCAAGCTCAACCTCGGCCTGCACGTGGTGCGGCGGCGCCCCGACGGCTTCCACGAACTGGAAACCGCGTTCGTGCCCATTCAGTGGTGCGACGCGCTCGAAGTGCTGCCCCCTTCTACCCTTTTACCCTCCCCCCCTCCCACCCTCACCCTGACCGGCCGGCCCATCCCCGGCGACCCGGCCGCCAACCTGTGCCTGCGCGCCTGGGAGCTGCTGCGGGCCGACTTCCCGGCGCTGCCGCCCGCGCATCTGCACCTGCACAAGGTGGTGCCCATTGGCGCGGGCCTCGGCGGCGGCTCCGCCGACGCGGCCTTCGCCTTGCGCGGCCTCAACGAAGTGTTCGGCCTCGGGCTTTCCGCGGAAGAATTGCTGCCCTACGCCCGCCGCCTCGGCGCCGACTGCGCGTTTTTCCTGCTCAACCGCCCCGCGCTGGCCACGGCGCGCGGCGACGAGTTCGCGCCCCTCGCGCTGCCGCAGCTTGCGGCGTGTGCGGTGGCGGTGGTGTGGCCGGGCGTGGGCATCAGCACGGCCGAAGCGTTCCGAGGCGTGACGCCCGCCGCCCCCGCCGCGCCGCTGGCCGAAGTGCTGGCGCGCCCCGTGGCCGAGTGGCGCGGCGCGCTGGTCAACGACTTTGAGGCCGCGTTGGCTCCGCGCTTTCCCGTGTTGGCCCAAGTGAAGGAGCGGCTCTACGCGGCGGGCGCGGCGTACGCTGCGCTCTCCGGCTCGGGGTCGGCGGTATTCGGCATTTTCACTGGGGAAGCCGTGCCTGCGTTGGCGTGGCCGGAGGAGTTTGCGGTGTGGCGAGGGACGTTTTAAGCAGCTAGCCACAAGTTTCAAGCTGCAAGTCGCAAGCTAACAAGTTGATTTTGAGATACTGGCAATCAATCGAAAACCGCAAAACTTGTGGCTGACCGCTTAGAAGCTGTTTGCGGCGGCTGAGAATGGACCGCGAACCTCCGGTTCGCCTCCACGGCATCGGCAACGAGTGCTCAGCGCTCCATAACCGCCGCCGCTCAACCGCTTTACCTAACCGCGAACGAACCGGAGGTTCGCGGTCCATTGCCCAGCCGCCGCACCTAACCGCCTTGTCCAGCCGCGAACGAACCGGAGGTTCGCGGTCCATTCTCAGTCGCCGCGCGCTAACTCAAACAGCTTTTTAGAGACGGTTCTCAGATTGAGTTACCTCAGCCGCCGCTCCCGCGCCTCCATCACCGGGTGCGCCGCCACGCACACCAGAATCACCAGCGTACCGAGGTAAAACCCGGGCGTGAGCTTCTCGGAAACGCCGAAAATCAGCCGCGCCAGCACGATGCCGTACACCGGCTCGAGGTTGACGGTGAGGCTCATCGCAAACGTCGAGAGGCGCCGCATCAGCCGTACGCTCGCCGCGAAGGGGTACACCGTGCAGGCCCACGCCAGCAGCAGAATCCAGAGCCAATCGAGTGGCGTGAGTGCCAGCTCCAGGTGCCCGCTCTGACTCAGGCCGCCCGCCAGATACACCGGAATGAACAGCGCCGTGCTCAGGCAAGCGCCCACCATCTCGTAGAGCGAAATGGTAGTGCCCGGCAGCCGCCGCGTCAGCCGCGCGTTGATAAGCGAGAACAGCGCCGCGAACAGCGCCGACCCGACGCCCATCATCAACCCCAGCACGTGGTCGAACTCGAACCGGAAAATCAGGTACAGCCCCGACATAATCCCCAGCGCGAGCACCACCTCAAACGGCCGCAACCGCTTGCCCGTGAACAGCGGCTCCAGCAGCGCCACCCACAGCGACGACGTGCTCAGCCCCGCCAGCGAAATACTGACATTCGCCACCCGCGCCGACGCGAAGAACAGCAGCCAGTGCGCCGCAATCAGCGCCCCCGTGGCCAGCAGCCGGAGCAAATCGGCCCGCCCCACCCGAAACGCGCCGCGCTCCTGCATCAGCAACATCACTACGGCCAGCCCCGGCGCCGCCAACGACGTGCGGACCAGCACCAGCTCCGGCGCCGGAATGGTGATGAGCTTGCCCAGGATGGCCGTAAACCCCCAGATGAGAACGATGAAATGGAGTTCGAGGTAGGATTTGAGCATCGAGGAGATGTGAGGATGTGTTGATGTGGGGATGTGAGGATGTACCGATGGAAGAATGCGACACGCACACATCCTCACATCAACACATCCTCACATCGGCCCTAGCCCTACCGCGGCACAAACCGATACAGCCCCGCCGCAATCACGGTAAACACCAGCGTCGGGAGCCACGCGGCCAGCCACGCGGGCATCGTGTTGGCCGTGGCAAAGCCCCGACTCACAATCACGAACACCAGATACACGAACGCCAGCGCGAACCCCAGCGCAATTTGCAGCCCTACGCCGCCGCGCGCCTTGCGGGCACTCACGATGACGCCCATCACCGTCAGAATCAGAATGGCGAACGGGTACGATTGCCGACTGTATTTCTCGACCAGATACAAGGCCGTATCGTCGGCGCCACGCTCGATTTTGGTCTGAATGAGTTGGTTCAACTCCGGGTTCGTCAGAGTTTCTTCGGAGCGGTACGTCGAGGCAAAATCCTTCGGAAAGAGGTTGAGCACCGTATCCATCGCGGGGCGCCGAAACAGCCGCTCACGCTCGCCGTCGAAGGTGCGGACGGTCTGCGCCTCCACGTGCCACATCTGCTTTTTCTCGTTCCAGGAAATGGCGTCGGCCTGCACCTTCCGCACCAGCCGGGTACCGCGGATGGTTTCCAGCACGAAATTGTAGCCGATGTTGGCCGTGTTGTTATAGGTGCCCAGATAGACATACGCATCCGGCGCGACCTTGAAATGCACGTCGTGTCCGGAGAAGGTATAGGGGTTTTTGACGTATTTGATTTCAAACGCCACCCGCGTCTTGTTCGCGTTCGGAATCACCCACCCGATCAACCCGTACACCGACAAGCCCACCAGCACCGCGCCCATACAATACGGCAGCAGCAGCCGCCGAAAACTCATCCCCGACGACAGCATCGCAATGATTTCGGTGTGCGACGCCAGCCGCGCCGTGACGAAAACCGTCGCAATGAAAATCGTTATCGGCGAGAGCAGATTGGCGTAAAACGGAATGACCGGCAGAAAATACCGCCGCATCACGAACCCAAACCCCAGCGAGTGCTTGATGAAGTCGTCGTTCTTCTCGACGAAATCAATCACGCAAATCACCGCCACCAACAGCCCCACCGTGAAGGTGAAGGTTTTGAGGTATTTTTTGAGGATGTAGAGGTCGAGAAGTTTCATTCGGGAAGTAATGTAACACCGAGTATCACCCGGTGACGGCGGTTGAGCCACGGCGGTTGAGCGTCGCGTAACTGCATTACCCAGCCGCCGTCGCCGAGTGATACTCGGCGTTACGTTTTCACAGCCGCCGCATCAATTTCGCCACCATCTCGTCCTTCCACTCTCTGAACGAGCCTTCCAGAACCCGCCGCCGGGCCTCGCCCACGAGCCAGAGGTAAAACGTGAGGTTGTGAATGGACGCGATTTGCGGCCCCAGCAGCTCCGTCGAGTGGAAGAGGTGGCGCACGTACGCCTTGGAGTAAAACGTCGAGGCATAGCCGCCCAGCCCCGCATCGAGGGGCGAGAAATCGGCCTTCCACTTGGCGTTGGTGATGTTGACGACGCCCTTCGTCGTGTACAGAATGCCGTGGCGCGCGTTGCGGGTCGGCAGCACGCAATCGAACATATCGACGCCGCGCGCGATGGATTCGAGGATGTTGGCCGGGGTGCCGACGCCCATCAGGTAGCGCGGCTTGTTTTGCGGTAAGATTTCGCACACCAGCGCCGTCATCTCGTACATCGCTTCGGCGGGTTCGCCCACGCTCAGGCCGCCGATGGCGTTGCCGGCGCGGCCCAGCCCCGCGATGTGCTCGGCGGCCCGCTTGCGGAGCACCGGGTCGGTGCTGCCCTGCACGATGGGGAACAGGCTCTGGTAGTGGCCGTACAGCGGCTCCGTGGCGTCGAAGCGCGCGATGCAGCGGTCGAGCCACCGCTCGGTGAGCGCGAGCGAATCGGCGGCGTACTTCGGGGTGCAGGGCCACGGCGGGCATTCGTCGAACGCCATCACGATGTCGGCGCCGATGACGCGCTGGGTGTCCATCACGTTCTCGGGGGTGAAACGGTGCTTCGAGCCGTCGATGTGCGACGAAAACGTGCAGCCCTCCTCCGTGATTTTGCGCGAGTTGGCGAGCGAAAACACCTGATACCCGCCCGAATCGGTCAGAATCGGCTTCGTCCAGCCGTTGAAACCGTGCAGCCCCCCAGCGGCGCGCAATACGTCGAGGCCCGGCCGCAGGTACAGATGATACGTGTTGCCGAGGATGATCTGCGCCTGCACGTCGTCGTGTAATTCGCGCTGATGCACCCCCTTCACGGTGCCCACCGTGCCGACGGGCATAAAAATGGGCGTCTGAATGACGCCGTGGCTGGTCGTCAGTTCGCCGACGCGCGCGCCGGTGGCGGGGTCGGTGTAGTGGAGGGCGAAAGTGAGTTCCTGGGGCAAAGAATGGAGTAAATCAGACAGCGGTGTAGCTGTCGCTAACGAAAGAACTCCCCTCCCCGGATGGGGAGGGGTTGGGGGTGGGGCGACCACGGCGGCTGGCCAACGCGGCTGAGCAAGTGGCCGCGTCTGTCCCAGACGCGCTTCAAAAGACATTTATGCCCTGTTCGGCGCGCGTCTGGGACAGACACGGCCACAACTCAACCGCCGTGGCCGCCCCAACCCCTCCCCATCCGGGGAGGGGAGCTTTTGATTAGTGACAGCCGCAGCCCTCACCACCTCACCTCACCACCACAAAGGTACCGGCCTACCTTTGCGCCGTTCTTTGCCGATGCCTCTGCCGCCCTCGCTCGCTTCCGTCCCGCCCGTTGTGTT
>ERZ1066122.1633-NODE-1633-length-17231-cov-11.430834_pt1 | contig 17231 bp, 13 predicted proteins | sample MGYA00382769_ERZ1066122 | MGnify/ENA primary metagenome ERZ1066122 (study PRJEB33369, sample SAMEA5778352) | biofilm metagenome | biome: Industrial cooling water; feature: Water cooling tower basin; material: Biofilm | place: United Arab Emirates | collected... | reverse complement strand
GTTCACGACCAGGCCGATGATGGCGACCAGGATCGCGTCGCGATAGTCCACCGCGCGCGGCTCGAAGAAGCGGCTGACGCTCTCGATCGCGATGCCCACGGCCACCGCGGCGAGCGCCAGGGCCGAGGCGAAGCCGGCTAGGCTGCCGACCTTGCCGGTGCCGAAGCTGTAGCGCGGATCGGCCGACCAGCGCTTCGCCAGCCAGTAGGCCAGCGCCGACACGCCCAGCGCCAGCGTGTGGGTCGCCATGTGCCAGCCGTCGGCGACCAGCGCCATCGAGCCGGTGATGGTGCCAACGGTGATCTCCGCCACCATCATGATGGCGGACAGCAGCACCACCCAGCGCGTCCGCCGGGCGTTGCGTTCATGAGCATGACCGAGGAAGTCGTGGGAGTGCGCCGCCGCCATATTCCCCTTGTGGGTAGAGGCGGACGCTGGGCTTGCCAAGCAGGGGCGCACGCGAGCAAACCCGGCCCATGCTGAGGACCTACGGCCCGAACTGCGACGGCAGCCTGATCGAGGCGAGCAAGGGCATGCGCATTCCGGAGAGCGCGACCTGGATCGACCTGGAGGAGCCGACGAAGGAAGAAGAGCAGCTGGTCGAGCGGTGCATCGGGGTCGGCGTGCCGACGCGCGAGGACCTGGTCGAGATCGAGCCGTCCAGCCGCCTCTACGAGCGGGGCGGCGCGCTCTACCTGACGATGAGCGTGCTTTACGGCGTGAACGACGGCAAGCCGTCCTCCGAGCCGGTCGGCTTCGTGCTGTCAGGCAATCGGCTGGTGACGATCCGCTACGTGACTCCCAAGCCGGTGCTCGCCTTCATCCAGCATGTGCGGCGCGAGCCGGAGCTGGTGCGGGACGCGCTCACCGTGTTCCTGCGGCTGCTGGACGCGATCATCGACCGGCTGGCGGACGAGCTGGAGGATTCGGGCACGGAGATCGAGCGGATATCGCAGCACATCTTCGACCGGAGGCAAGATCAGGCGCGCCGCTCGGCCGATCGGCTGGAATTGCTGCTGTCGAGGATCGGAAGGGTCCAGCAGCTGATCGCCCGGGTCAGGGAGACGGGGGTCAGCACCAACCGGCTGATCACGTTCCTGGCGGCATCCCAGCGGATGCACGAGCCAGCCAACCATCAAGCCCGCGACTACCTGCGCAACCTGGGCCAGGATACGGCGGCGCTGATCGATCATGCCGGGTTCCTGTCGGGGAACCTGACCTTCCTGCTCGATGCCAGCCTGGGGCTGATCAGCATCGAGCAGAATGCGGCGATGAAGACGTTCAGCTGGGCGGCGCTGGTGTTCCTGCCGCCGACGCTGATCGCTGGCATCTACGGCATGAACTTCGAGCATATGCCCGAATTGGAGTGGCTGGCCGGCTATCCGATGGCGCTGACGCTGATCCTGTCGAGCGCGGTGCTGCCGATCTGGATTTTGCGGCGGAAGGGGTGGATCTAGCCGCGGAGCAGGAAGGGCGAGCCGTCGGCGCGCGAGGCGGCGACCGGGTCCACGGCGCCGGGAGTCTCCGCACGCTGCTGGCGGAGGCGGCGAGCCATGGCGACCTTGGCGAAGGACGCAGGCACCGAGCCGCAGCGAAGCACCTCGGCGCGGTGGAGCGACGCCATCCTGCGCTGATAGTCGGTCGGTGCAAACATGGTCGGTCCCCGCAGCGGCAATGCCCGTAACGGAGGCTCAACGAGGCTGATGTGGATGGGTTCCGGAGTGGCGCACAAAATGATTCATGCTCAATGACTTGCGGAGCAGGGAAGACACCTGGCGATTGGCCTTCGTTGACTTGTAACCGGCTTTTGGCATGGTCCGTCGCGCGGACCGGGCCCCTCTGGCGGTTGTGTCGTACAGCAGCCGCGATGTCGGACCGCGTGGCTTTGGCTTGCTTGGAGGTCCGCACATGAAGAAGATCCTGCTCTGGGGCGCTGCGGCGCTCGTTGCCATCCACCCGGTTTCGGCCGCCATTCAGGCGGCGCCCGCACCCGCTCCGGCGCCCGCTCAGGCGCAGCCGGCACCGGCTCAGCCGACGGTTCAGGCCCGCCCGGCCATCTGGACGGTCAAGGATGCCGACACCACCATCTACATGCTGGGCACGGTTCACCTGCTGCGGCCGAACGTCGAATGGAAGACGGGGCCGGTGAAGCGCGCCTACGAGGCGTCGAACGAGGTCGTGCTGGAGATGCTGGAGCCGGATGCGGCCACCATGCAGCAGCTGATGATGAGCAAGGGAATCGACCGCGACGGTCCGCCCCTCTCGCAGAAGCTCGATGAGCCGACGCGCGCCAAGTATCAGGCCGCGATGCAGAAGTTCGGGCTGCCGGTCGCGCAGTTCGAGATGATGCAGCCGTGGCTGGTCGCGACGGTGCTGGGCGTGACCCAGTGGGTGAAGGAGGGTTTCGACCCGAACAGCGGCGTCGACAAGAAGATCAAGGAAGCGGCGACCAAGGACGGCAAGAAGCTGGTCGGGCTGGAGACGGCGGAGCAGCAGATGGGCTTCCTCGCCGACATGCCCGAGCCGGTGCAGATCCGCTTCCTGTCCGCGGGGCTCGACGACATGGACAAGGGCAAGTCGATGGTCGACCGCATGATGACCGCGTGGAGCGAAGGAAAGCCGGACGACCTCGCCAAGCTGATGAACGAAGGCATGGACAAGCTGCCTGAGGTCAACAAGATCCTGCTGACGGATCGAAACGCCCGCTGGGCCGAGTGGATCGACCAAAGGATGAAGCAGCCGGGGACGGTCTTCATGGCCGTGGGTGCGGGGCACCTGGCCGGCAAGAACAGCGTCCAGGACTATCTCGCGGCCAGGAAGATGAAGGCGGTACGGGTCGTTCGATAAGGTTGCGAGGAGGGGCGCAAATTCGGGGCGTCTTTCCAATATGAGCTGAACCGGCGGCGACCCTTTGCGGGCGGTAAAGCGCTTGCTAAGGGCGCCGCCAAGCTCATTCCAGCACCAGGACGAACGCGCATGATCCCGACCGGCCAGGACAGCCTTCAGACCCGCTCGACGCTCAGTGTGGGCGGGAAGGATTACGCCTACTACAGCCTGGAGAAGGCTGGGGCGGCGCTGGGGGATGTCAGCCGGCTGCCTTTCTCCATGAAGGTGCTGCTGGAGAACCTGCTGCGGTTCGAGGACGGGGTCACGGTTACCCGCGACGACCTGCAGGCGATGGTGGACTGGCAGAAGGAGCGGCGGATCGCGCGGGAGATCCAGTATCGCCCGGCCCGCGTACTGATGCAGGACTTCACCGGGGTGCCGGCGGTGGTGGACCTGGCCGCGATGCGCGACGCCATGAAGCAGCTTGGCGGCGATCCGCAGAAGATCAATCCGCTGGTGCCGGTGCATCTGGTGATCGACCATTCGGTGATGGTCGACGAGTTCGGCACGCCCAAGGCGTTCGAGCAGAACGTCGACCTGGAATATGCCCGCAACCGCGAGCGCTATGAGTTCCTGAAGTGGGGCTCGTCCGCGTTCGACAACTTCAAGGTGGTGCCGCCGGGCACGGGCATCTGCCACCAGGTGAACCTGGAATATATCAGCCAGACGATCTGGACCGCCGAGGACCTGAACGGCGAGACGATCGCCTATCCGGACACGCTCGTCGGCACCGACAGCCACACGACCATGGTCAACGGCCTGGGCGTGCTCGGCTGGGGCGTCGGCGGGATCGAGGCCGAGGCGGCGATGCTCGGGCAGCCGGTGTCGATGCTGATTCCCGAAGTGGTCGGCTTCCGGCTTTCGGGTGCGCTCAACGAGGGGATCACGGCGACCGACCTGGTGCTGACCGTCACGCAGATGCTGCGCGCCAAGGGCGTGGTCGGGCGCTTCGTCGAATTCTACGGGCCTGGGCTGGACGCGATGACGCTGGCGGACCGGGCGACGATCGCCAACATGGCACCCGAATATGGCGCGACCTGCGGTTTCTTCCCGATCGACGGCCGGACGCTCGACTATCTGCGGCTGACCGGGCGCGACGAGGAGCGGATCGCGCTGGTCGAGGGCTATGCCAAGGCCCAGGGCATGTGGCGCGACGCCAGCGCGCCGGAGCCGGTGTTCACCGACACGCTGGAGCTGGACCTGTCGTCGGTGCAGCCGAGCCTTGCGGGTCCGAAGCGGCCGCAGGATCGAGTGTTGCTCGGCGAGGTGGACGACCAGTTCAACGCGGAGCTGGCGGGCACCTACAAGAAGACGGTGGACGGCCGCGTGCCGGTCGAGGGCGCGAGCCACGACCTCGGCAACGGCGACGTGGTGATCGCGGCCATCACCAGCTGCACCAACACGTCCAACCCCTCCGTGCTGATCGCGGCCGGACTGGTGGCGCGCAAGGCGCGCGAGTTCGGGCTGGACAGCAAGCCGTGGGTCAAGACCAGCCTCGCGCCCGGAAGCCAGGTGGTGACCGACTATCTCGACCGCTCCGGCCTGACGGAGGACCTGAACGCCATCGGCTTCGACCTGGTCGGCTATGGCTGCACGACCTGCATCGGCAATTCGGGGCCGCTGCCGGAGCCGATCAGCGCGGCGATCAACGAGCAGGACCTGGTCGCGGTGTCGGTGCTGTCCGGCAATCGCAATTTCGAAGGGCGCGTGTCGCCGGACTGCCGCGCGAACTATCTCGCGTCGCCGCCGCTGGTCGTGGCCTATGCGCTGAAGGGCACTGTCACCTCCGACATGGTGAACGAGCCGATCGGGATCGCCCGCAACGGCACTCCGGTCTATTTGAAGGACATCTGGCCGAGCAACGACGAGGTCCGTGCGCTGATCGACGCGCACGTCCACTCCGACCTGTTCCGCGCCCGCTATGCCGACGTCTACAAGGGCGACGAGCGCTGGGCCGGCATCCAGGTGACCGGAGGCGATACCTACGCCTGGCCGCCGGCGTCCACCTACATCGCCAACCCGCCCTATTTCGAAGGCATGACGATGACCGCCAAGGCCATCGAGGACATCGAGGGTGCGCGGGCGCTGGCGGTGTTCGGGGACTCGATCACCACCGACCACATCTCGCCGGCCGGATCGATCAAGGCCGACAGCCCGGCGGGCAAGTGGCTGCAGGAGCGGCAGGTGAGCCGCGCCGAGTTCAACAGCTATGGCGCACGCCGCGGCAACCATGACGTGATGATGCGCGGCACCTTCGCCAACATCCGCATCCGCAACAAGATGCTGCAAGGCGTCGAGGGCGGCTTCACGCGGCATATCGGCAGCGGAGAGCAGTTGCCGATCTACGACGCGGCGATGCGCTACAAGGCGGAGGGCACGCCGCTGGTGGTGCTGGCGGGCAAGGAATATGGCACGGGCTCGTCGCGCGACTGGGCAGCGAAGGGCACGGTCCTGCTGGGCATTCGGGCGGTGATCGCCGAGAGCTTCGAGCGGATCCACCGGTCCAACCTGGTCGGCATGGGCGTGCTGCCGCTACAGTTCCGCGACGGCGAGAATGCGGAGAGCCTTGGCCTGACCGGCGACGAGCGGTTCAGCATCGCGGACGTGGCCGGCATCAAGCCGCGGCAGGACGTCGAGGTGCAGGTGACGCGGGCGGATGGCTCGACCATGACCATCACCGCGCGGTGCCGGATCGATACGTATAACGAGCTGGAGTATTTCCACGCGGGTGGCATCCTGCCGTACGTGCTGCGGCGGCTGGCGGCTTGAGTTGGTCTCACGCGCTCATGCTGAGTAGCCGCGGTACGCGGCGTATCGAAGCACAGCGACCCTTCGATACGCGGCTTTGCCGCTACTCAGGGTGAGCGCGGTGGGAACTCTCGAGCTACTGGTTGAGATCGTTGGCTGGCTCGGCGCCGGGCTGATCCTTGGCGCCTACGCCTTGCTGACCGCGGGCAAGCTGCAGGCGCAGAGCGTGGGCTACCAGACGATGAACGTCGTCGGCGCCGCCGGCTTCATCGTCAACGGCTGGTGGCATGGCGCGCTGCCGTCGGCGGTGCTCAACGTGATCTGGATGCTGATCGGAGGAGTGGCCCTGTGGCGGATCGCGGCGCGGCGGAGATCGTCGACCTCAGCCATGTGATCGAGGCGGGCATGACCACCTTCAAGGGTCTGCCCGGTCCGGTCATATGCGACTATTGGGAGCGGGAGGCGTCCGCCACCAACTATGACGACGGCTCGACCTTCCAGATCGGGCGGATCGACATGGTCGCAAATACGGGCACCTATGTCGATGCGCCGTTCCATCGCTTCGCGGACGGCAGTGACTTGGCGGGGCTGAAGCTGGAGCAGCTGGCGGAGCTGGAAGGGCTGGTGATCCGCCGTCCGTTCGCAGAGGGGCTCGCGACCGACCTGCAGCAGCTGCGGGACGCGGATGTGCGCGGCAAGGCGGTGCTGGTGCATACCGGCTGGGACCGACACTGGCGGAGCGAGCCCTACTTCAGCGATCACCCGTTCCTGACCGCCGACGCTGCTGCCTGGCTTGTCGAGCACGGGGCCGCCTTCGTCGGCATCGACAGCCACAATATCGACGATACGCGTACTCGGTCGCGGCCGGTGCACACGACGCTGCTGGGCGCGGATATTCCCATTGGCGAGCATCTGACCGGGCTCGAGCGGCTGCCGGACAGCGGCTTCCGCTTTCACGCGGTGCCGCCGAAGGTGCGGGGGATGGGGACGTTCCCGGTCCGCGCCTATGCGGTGGTCGGCTGAAGGGCTGGGGCGAGCCAGTCGGGGATGATAGCGCCGCCGAGGTCGTCCAGGCGGCGATGCTCCACGGCGAGGCCGAGGTCGGGGTAGAAGGCCTTGGTGCGCGGGCCGGGCTCCGTGGCGGGAACCACCACCAGGCGGCGGTTGACCTTGCTCCGCCAGTTCATCCGGGCGGTGTTTTCCTGACCGACGAAGCAGCCCTTGGTGAAGCTGACGCCGTTCAGTTCGGCTGCGTTGCATTCCAGCCAGAGGAGGTCGGCGAGTTCGTCCCGGCCCTCGCAGACGCCGAGGCGAAGGCGGTGGGCACGCCAGGCGTCGTCGGTGCTCGTGCCGGGGACCCCTCCACCATGCTGCGCATGGTCCCCCTCCCCGTGCCGGGGAGGATCTGCGGCCAGCCAGCGGCGGCCGAGGACGTCGAGGCGGGGATCGGGCTGGCCCTGCTCGAGGTCGAACGACCAATGCACCGCCAGTTGCTCGTCCCTCTTGATGGCTATCGGGCGGCGCAGCCGGTAGATGGACAGTCGCTTGATGAGGTCGTCGGCCGCCGCCGCTTCGCAGTCGAGCAGCAGGTCCACTTCCTCGCCGGAGACCGCCAGCGGATCTGCCCAGACGATGAAGTCGAACAGGCACTTGCCCTGCGGGGTCAGCAGCCCAGCCCAGGCCGGCAGGTCTCCGGACACGTCGCTGGTGACGAGTCCCTGGAGAAAGCCGGGGACGTCCTCGCCCGAAAGGCGGATCAGGGCGCGGTCGGCGAGGGTAGTGGCGGCCATGGCTCTTAGCTAAGGAACAACCACGCCAAAACAAACCCGTCGTGTCGAGCGAAGTCGAGACACGTATCACCCGGGGGCGTCCTTCGACTTCGCTCGGGACGAACGGAGAAAGAGTGCCAACCCCCGATACGATCACCATTCGCCGCCCCGACGACTGGCACCTGCACCTGCGCGACGGCGAGATGCTGAAAGCGGTTGCGCCCTACACCGCGCGGCAGTTCGCGCGGGCGATTGTGATGCCGAACCTGACGCCGCCGGTGACCACGGTGGCGGCGGCGAGCGCTTACCGTGAGCGGATCGTGGCCGCGGCGGGGCCGGGCTTCACGCCGCTGATGACGTGCTACCTGACCGACGATGCCTTGCCCGACGAGCTGGAGCGGGGGCATGCGGAGGGGGTGTGGCTCGCGGCCAAGCTGTATCCGGCTAACGCCACCACCAACAGCGCGCACGGGGTGACCGACATTCGCAACATCTACCCGGCGCTGGAGCGGATGCAGCGCATCGGCATGCTGCTGCTGGTGCATGGCGAGGTGACGGATCCGGAGGTCGACATCTTCGACCGCGAGGCCGTGTTCATCGAGCGGGTGCTGGAGCCGCTGATTCGCGACTTTCCGGCGCTGAAGGTCGTCTTCGAGCATATCACGACGCGGGATGCGGCGCGGTTCGTGACGGATGGTCCCGAGACGCTGGCGGCTACGGTCACGCCGCAGCACCTGATGATCAACCGCAACGCCCTGTTCGCCGGCGGGCTGCGGCCGCATGCCTATTGCTTGCCCGTGGCCAAGCGGGAGCAGCATCGCTTGGCGGTGCGCGCGGCAGCCGTCTCAGGCAGCCCGAAGTTCTTCCTCGGCACCGACAGTGCGCCGCACCTCAAGGAAGCCAAGGAGTCCGGCTGCGGCTGCGCGGGTATCTTCAATGCCCCCTTTGCGCTGGAGAGTTACGCAACCGTGTTCGACGAGGAGGGGGCGCTGGACCGGTTCGAGGCGTTCGCGAGCGAGAATGGCGCACGATTCTACGGGCTGCCGCTGAACGAGGGCACGGTCACGCTGGAGCGTGCGGCGGAGGTGGTTCCCGAGAGCGTTCCGGCCGCGGGCAGCATCCTTGTGCCGTTCCACGCCGGGGAAACGATGGGCTGGCGGCTCGTCGGCTAGCTGCAGTCGGCTCCGCTGCCGCCGCGGCCGTCGTCGCCGAGCACGCCCTTGAAGTGCTCCTCCACGGCGAGGTAGCAGCCGCACGCCACTTTGCTGAGGCCGGGGCGATCCGTGACCTGGATGGCGCCGCGCCTGTAGGAAATAAGCCCCTGTTCCTGGAAGACGCGCGCGACGGCGTTGATGGTGGTCCGCTGGACGCCGAGCAGCTCTGCAAGCCCTTCCTGAGTCAGCGTGAGCCGGTCACCGCCGACCCGATCCTGCGCGTGCAGTAGCCAGCGCGCGGCCCGAGCCTCGATCGGATGGAAGGCGTTGCACGCGACCGACTGCATGACCTGGGCGAGCAGGGCGTCGGAGTAGCGGCAGAAGAGGTTGCGAAGATGGGGGCTCGCCTGCTTGGCGAGTTCCAGCGCGTGCAGCGGCATGGCAATGGCGGGTCCCGCAATCTGTGCGACCGCGTGGGTGAAAGCCGGCGCAGTGCCGCAACTGATGATGCCGCCGACCGCGCCTTCCTTGCCGATCGATGCCACCTCGACCGAGCGGCCTCCAGAGAGTTCGATGAGCATTGAGACCATCAAACCATCGTAGGGGAAGATCGAGCGCTCCACGCCGGCACCTGCGGTCAGGACCGTGTCCCCAGGCGCAAAGTCGATCAGCGTCATGTGCGGTTCGAGCAGCGCACGCTCATTGCCCGCCAGGGTCGCCAGCAATCTATTGCCGGAAAAAGCCTGGTCGAGCGCTTTGCTCCCTAAGGTATCGCTCGGCAGGTCCATGGCCCCCACGTTACTCGACAGGCAGCTTCCCGGCGTTCTGCAAGCCGAGCCCTCGCCCCCACTCGGAAGCATTACGCACACGTTTCAACTGGAAGCAATAGCTTATTTTAGAATGACTTAGGCCAGTTTTTGTGTCGGCTTCCCGACAAAGCGCAGTGTCTGCTGGGCGACAGAAATCGAGAAGGTGGCTTAAGCTCAACGAGTTGCGCGCCAGCCTTTAGGAGTGCCGGAACGAACAGGAGCAAGCAGGCGGTTGAACCCGCGCACGCCCTCCGCTAAGCGGCACGCTGCCGCGCGGCCTGGAGACGTGGGTGAGTGGCTGAAACCAGCGGTTTGCTAAACCGCCGTAGGGGGATTACTCCTACCGAGGGTTCGAATCCCTCCGTCTCCGCCACCTTTGCTTCCACAAGCAGCCGCATTCTTCCGTAAAAGTCCCGGATTTCTGCGGATTTCTCGTCCGCAAGCGCCCCTTAGGATCCGTTGCGAACCGCCAGCATCCACGCTAAATTGTGGGCCGCAGTGTGGGCTTGGCGAACGAGTGTGGGCCAGAACCGCTCCAGTATTGTGGGCCAGGAGGCATCATGGGCAACCTGACGGCAAACGAGATCAAGTCCTTTCTGGCGAAAGGCTCGGGCACGTATCAGGACGGTGATGGGCTGCTTTTGCGTGTCACCGGCGTGGGTGTGGGCCAATGGAAGCTACGCATCCAGCACGAGGGAAAACGGCGCGATATAGGCCTCGGAAGCGCGAAACTGGTCTCTCTGGCGAGCGCGCGAGCGAAGGCAGCCGAGGCGCGCAAGGCGATTCGCGAGGATGGGCGCGACCTCCTCGCCGAGAAGCGCGAGGCGAAGGCGGCGGCGGTCACCTTCCGCGAGGCTGCGCTCGCGCTGCACGAAGCGCGCCAGCATCAATGGGCCAACGGCAAGCATAGCGGCCAATGGATCGCCACGCTCGAAACATACGCCTTCCCTTTGCTCGGCACGAAGCCGGTGGGCAATGTCTCGGCCGGCGACATTATTGCTGCCATCGCCGGGGTGTGGACGGCTAAGCCGGAAACAGGCCGCAGAGTGCGCCAGCGTATTTGCGCGGTTCTCGACTACGCCCACGCACGCGGCTGGAGGTCCACGGAAGCGCCCGCGCGGTCACTGGCGGCGGGCAAAGGCCTGCCCAAGCAACCTCACGGTCGAAACCATACGGCCATGCCTTACGACGAGCTGCCCATGTTCCTGACGCGGCTTCGGGCGAGTGGCGGAGTGTGGGGTCGCCTGGCGCTGGAGTTCACGATCCTCACGGCCGCGCGGAGCCAGGAGGTGCGGCTGGCGAAATGGGACGAATTCGACACCAAGAACGCCGTGTGGACCGTTCCGGCCGCGCACATGAAGATGAAGCGCGAGCATGTCGTGCCGCTTTCACCGCAAGCGCTGGCCGTGCTGAAAAGCGCGATGGCCGTGCGGCTCGACGGGACTGATTTGGTTTTCCCTGGCACCAACGGCCCAATGTCCGACATGACCCTGCTCGCCGTGCTGCGCAGGATGAAGGAACCGGTGACCGTGCACGGCTTCCGCTCCACGTTCCGCACATGGGTTGCGGAGAAGACCGACTTCCCCGGCGAAGTGGCGGAAGCCGCACTCGCGCACCAGAACCCAAACGAGGTCGAGCGCGCCTATCAACGCGGCGCTATGCTGGAGAAACGGCGCAAGCTGATGGAGGCTTGGGGTGCTTATTGCGAGGCCGGCTCTGAAAAGGTGCGCCCCAACAAGCAGCGCAGGGGTGAACCAGTGTCTGCCTAGCGGCTTGAACGTAATCAGGATCGCCAACGGCGAAGCACATCGCGCACATACGCCGGCGTCTCGCCGTTCAACGGAATCCCGCCGGCGCGTTCGACCGCCCCTGGACCGGCATTGTAGGCGGCAAGCGCCATGTGCACCGTCCCGAAGCGGTCCAGCATTTGCCGGAGATATCGGGCAGCGCCGGCAAGATTCGCCAGCGGGTCGAAACGATTGGAAACACCCAGATCCTTTGCCGTGCCCGGCATCAACTGCCCTAGCCCGGCAGCGCCCACCCTGCTGATAGCGAAGGGATTGTAGCGGGATTCTGTCCAGATCAGCGCGTCCAGCAGCCCCGTGGGCAAACCGTATTTGGCTTCAGCAGCATAGACATGGGGAAGGTATGCTGCGCGACGAAAGCCGTTCGGCCCGGAGAGCCCCGCTGTTTTTCCGCTGGCCAGCCGGTCGGTTCCTTTGGAGCCGACCGTGACTGGCGTTTGCCCCGATTTCTGCACGGCAACCGCGGAGGGCTCATCCCAGACCCCATGCTCCACAAGCTGGAAGCCGTCGGCCGTCTGCGCCAAGCGATAGCCTTGGTGTCTTTCATCAATGGCGGCATCCACAGGGACAGCGGGCGCGGATGCTTGGCCGTGCGCCGGCACCGGCGCCGCCGCCACCACGCCGAGGGCGATCGATACAACTCGCAGGCTCATGTCCCGATTCCTTGTCTGGTCGAATCGAGCGAGAACATATAGAGAACATAGGTTGTAGGAAAACGCATCAGCGCGGGCGCGGAGAGGAGGCAGCGCTGAGCAGGCATGCCGAACGGAGAAACCATGCCCCAAAGCCATCAACCGGAGCGTCTCGAGCGCCGCGCGCGGGAGATCGTCGACAGCCTTGGCGGAACATGGCGTCGCAACCGCGGGATGTGCCGTTGCCCCGCCCATGATGATCGCACCCCGTCCCTGAGCGTGAGCCTCGGCCGGAGCGCCATTCTGTTCCACTGCTTTGCCGGCTGCTCGAACGGCGAGGTCATTGCGGCCCTCGGCCTCCGTGGCGTCCGCGCCCGCGAGCTCTTCGATGGCTCGGGCGAGCCATTGTCCGAGGCGCCTCGCACGGAAACCCCTGACCCCAATGCCTGCCGGCTCTGGCGCGGAGGCGATGTACTCAGGGGAAGCCCGGCCGAGGTTTACCTGCTGAAGCGGCGGCTGACGCAGTTTTCATCCGATTTGCGTTTCCACTCCAGGACCCCGCTCGGGCCGCGCGGCTCGGTCCGGTTCCTGCCCGCGATGCTGGCAGCCGTCCGCACTGACCTCGGCGTCATCGCGGTTCATCGGACCTTTCTCGACCCGTTGACGGGCCGCCTGGCCGGTTTCGAGCGACCCAAGCGGGCGCTGGGAAGCCTGCAAAACGGGGCGGTGCGCCTTGCCGCGCCACGTCGAGGGCGCCTCGGTTTGGCTGAGGGAATCGAGACGGCACTGTCGGCGATGCAGCTCTTTGGGGTGCCGTGCTGGGCAACTCTCGGCAACGAGCGCTTCGGGCTCGTCACCATCCCGGAGAGCGTGCGCGAGCTTCATCTCTTCGTCGATAACGACCCGGGCGGAGACCTGGCCGAGGAGCGCGCCCGCGAAGCCTACGCCTGCGACGGTCGTCGGACCATCGCCACGCGGCCGACGAACCTCAACGAGGACTGGAATGACGTCCTGATGAGGATGGCACTGGCCGCGAGCTGATTGGGCCAGAGGAGAGGACGCTCAGGCTCCGGCGAGGCTGCAGGTTCGTGAGCAGCCTCGTCAGGAGGTCCCATGTCCCTTGCATCACCGGCATTCGCCTTTCCCTCTCTCAGCGAGCCCTTGGTTCTCACAGCGGCGCGCGACATCGCCGAGCTCATTGAAGCAGGCCAGGCGCTCTCGCGCGCCGGCCTGAATGCGATCCTCACCCGTCTGTTCGGCGGCACCGACGCCGAGGGCCGGTGGTCGGTACGCGATGCCCATGCAGCGATCGAGCTCGCCCAAGTGCTCTGGTTGCAGGCTCATGCCGGACTCGCCCCCGCGTCGCCAGCCGACGACGCTCACGCAGCGTTCGCGCAACTCGAGGCATTGCTGCCGACTCAGACTGTCCGCTGCGAGGAGCAGATTGAGCTCCAGCAGTTCTCGACGCCGCCACGCATCGCCTGGCTTCTCGCGCGAGCCTGCGTGCTCCGCACGGGCGAGGCGGTACTCGAGCCATCTGCTGGCACCGGCATGCTCGCGACCTGGGCGGCGAAAGCAGACGCACGTCTGATCCTCAACGAGATATCTCCGCTCCGCCGGGATTGCCTCGCCTGCCTATTTCCGCAGGCCGCCGTGAGCGGCCATGACGGCGAGCTCATCGACGAGCTTCTTGACCCACGTCAGGTGCCGACCGCTGTTCTCGTCAATCCACCCTTCTCGTACGGGATCGAGCGCGGACACGACGGGCATACGGGCGGCCGTCACCTCCGCTCGGCCTGGAAGCGGCTCGCCCCCGGCGGGCGGCTGGCCGCGGTCATGCCCGAGTGGTTCGATGTCCATGGGTTCCTCGGCGCGATGCGAGAACCAGTCACGGTGCAGCTCAATGTTGCGGTGGAGCGCGGCTTCTCGAGGCACGGCACCTCCATCACAACGCGCCTGCTGGTGCTCGACAAGATCGAAGCCGCGGCAGATCCCGTGGTAACTCGCACCAGCGACTTCGGCGCGTTGTGTGAGCTGATCGATGCGATCCCGGCCCGGCCCTTCGCAACCGCGGCTCAGTCGTCCTCCGCCTCATTGGTCCTTGCTCCGTTCCGGCTCGCGAGTTTGGCGGCCCGGCCGCGGCCGGTGCCGCCCCGGCACGCGGCGCTGGCAGCTCCAAGCGAACCCTGTGCGTACGAGGCGCTCGAAGTGCCGGCTCCGATCGCCGACCAGGTTGGGCACTACCTCCCTTATCGGCCGAGCCGCATAGCGATTGCGGGTGCGAACGAGCATCCGACGCCGCTGGTTGAATCGGTCGCGATGGGCTCGATCACCGCACCGGTGCCGACCGAAGTCCCGCTGCTTCCCGCCGGGGTCATTGCGCGAGGTCTGCTCTCGGCTGCTCAGGCCGAGACCCTGATCTACGCCGTTAGCGCCCATGGGCGCGACCTGCCCGGCCGCTTGGTCCCGCAGGACAAGGGCTGTTCGCTCGCGCCGAGCGCTGAAGGCGCCGTCTACCGCATGGGCTACTTCCTCGGCGATGGGACCGGAGCCGGGAAAGGGCGACAGGTCGCTAGCGTGATCCTCGATCGCTGGCTGCGCGGCGAGCGGCGGCACATCTGGATTTCGAAGAACGAGGCGCTGCTTGAGGACGCCCGCCGCGACTGGACGGCGCTCGGCGGTCTTCCGATCGATATTCAGCCGCTCGGGCAATGGAAGCTCGGTCTGCCGGTGACGATGGGGGACGGCATCTTGTTCGTCACCTATCCGACGCTGCGCTCGGGGAGGTCCGACGCCACGCGCCTCGACCAGCTCCTGAAGTGGGCTGGCGACGATTTCGAAGGCGTGATCGTGTTTGACGAGGCACATGCAATGGCCAACGCTGCAGGCGGTGAAGGCTCGCGCGGCAAGGTCAAGGGCTCGGAACAGGGAGTGGCAGGCGTGCGGCTGCAGAACCTGCTGCCGCGGGCGCGAGTGCTCTACGCATCGGCGACAGGCGCATCCGACGTCAACAATCTCGCCTATGCCACGCGCCTCGGGCTCTGGGGTCCGGAGACGGCCTTCGCCAACCGAGAGGCCTTCGTGAGTGACATCCGCGACGGCGGCATTGCAGCGATGGAACTCGTCGCGAGGGACCTGAAGTCGCTCGGGCTCTACACGGCCCGCGCGCTGTCGTTCGCCGGGGTCGAGTATGAGATCCTGGAGCACCAGCTAACGGCTCCCCAGATCGCGGTCTATGACGCCTACGCCGAAGCCTGGGCGATCATCCACGCCAACCTGCGCGAGGCGCTCGAGGCGACCCGTATCGTCGATAGCGACAGTGGCAACACGCTCAACAGCGGAGCCAAGTCCGCAGCACTATCGATATTCGAAGGCACCAAGCAGCGCTTCTTCGCCCAGCTCCTGCTGTCGATGAAGCTGCCGAGTCTGCTGCCCGCGATGGAGGCCGCACTCGCCGACGGAAATGCCGTGGTCGTCCAACTGGTTTCGACCGCCGAGGCCATGCTCGACCGGCGCCTGGCGGAACTTTCGGACGAAGAGCGCGAGGCGCTGGAGATCGACCTCTCCCCGCGCGAATACGTGATCGACTATCTCGCCAAGAGCTTCCCGGTTCGCCTGATGGCGGTGTTCACGGACGAGAACGGCAATGCGCGTTCCGAGCCGATGGTCGACGAGGAAGGCCGCCCGGTGCTGTGCCGCTCGGCGCTCGCCGCGCGCGAGCGAATGATTGAGCAGCTCTGCGCGCTTCCGCCGATCGCCACCGCACTCGATGCGATCATCGAGCGGTTCGGGGTCGATCAGGTCGCCGAGGTGACCGGACGCAGGCGGCGACTGATCGTCGGGCCGGACGGGCGGCAGAAGCTCCAGGCACGCAGCCCGCGCGCCAATGTCGCCGAGACGCAGGCGTTCATGGACGGCGCCAAGCGCATCCTGGTCTTCTCCGACGCCGGCGGCACGGGCCGCAGCTATCATGCCGATCTCTCTGTCCGGAACCAAGCCCGCCGCGTGCACTTCCTGCTCGAGCCGGGCTGGCGCGCCGATGCAGCGATCCAGGGGCTGGGGCGCACGAATCGCACCAACCAGGCCTCGGCGCCGCTGTTCCGTCCGGTTACCACCGATGTACGCGGCGAACGCCGCTTCATCTCGACGATCGCCCGGCGCCTCGACAGCCTCGGCGCGCTCACCCGCGGGCAGCGCCAGACGGGCGGGCAGAATCTTTTCGATCCGGCCGATAACCTGGAAAGCGTTTACGCCAAGGAGGCGCTCAATCGCTGGTTCGGGCTGCTGTTCACCGACAAACTCGAGGCGGTGGGACTGGCCAGGTTCCAGGAGCTGACCGGGCTCCGGATCGAAGGGCCCGACGGCGGCATGGTCGACGATCTGCCGACGATCCAGCGCTGGCTCAATCGCATCCTCGCGCTCCCGATCGCTTTGCAGAACGCGATCTTCGACGAGTTCCTCGCCCTCGTCGAAGCGCGGGTCGATGCCGCACGGCAGGCCGGCACGCTCGATCTCGGCGTCGAAACCATCACCGCCGAAAGCTTCGAGGTCCTGTCGGACACTCTGCTTCGTGCCGATGCGCTGTCGGGCGCGACGACGCACTTGCTCGAGCTGGAGATTGCCCGAGCGCTGAAGCCTCTGACGTTGGCGAGGCTGAACGAACACCACGGGATCGACGATCCACAACACCGCCCGCTGCGCAATGGCCGCTCGGGCCGCGTCGGACTTCTCGTCCCCGCGCGCTGCATGATGACCGACGAGGGTGCGCGGATCGCGCGGTTCGAACTGCATCGTCCGCTCAAGAGGGGATATCTCACCGCCGACCAGCTGGACGAGAGCAGCTGGGAGCCTGTCGACGAGAAGGAATTCCGGCGCCTGTGGCAGTCGGAGGTCGACGAGGCGGCGTCGAACCTCAAGTATGAGCGGCTCCATCTCGCGACCGGCCTGCTGCTGCCGGTCTGGGACAAGCTGCCAGCCGACCATGTGCGCATCAGTCGGATTTGCGCGAGCGATGGCCGTTCGCTTCTCGGCCGCGAAGTTCCGATCCACTGCCTGTCCGAGCTTTGCCGGGCTCTCGGAATGGATCAGGGCCCTGCTATTTCGGCCGATGAACTGGTGGCGTCGGTCTTGGCGACTGGCCGTCCGCTCGAGATCGCAGGAAGGGAACAGCTGACGCTCAAACGGAGCCTCGTGAACGGGGGGCAGCGACTTGAGCTTACCGGATGGAGCGCCGCCCGCCTCGACTGGTACAAGGCTCAAGGCTGCTTCACCGAAATTATCCGCTACCAGACCCGGCTGTTTGTGCCGGTCGAAGGGGCAATCCGAGTCCTCGATCATCTCCGATCGGTGGGTTGAACGTCGGCTCAGCGCCCCAAATCGGTCATTCAGACCAGTTGGGGCCGTGACCGAAAGCGGACGTTCGTTCAGA
>ERZ1066122.1632-NODE-1632-length-17236-cov-15.268727_pt1 | contig 17236 bp, 18 predicted proteins | sample MGYA00382769_ERZ1066122 | MGnify/ENA primary metagenome ERZ1066122 (study PRJEB33369, sample SAMEA5778352) | biofilm metagenome | biome: Industrial cooling water; feature: Water cooling tower basin; material: Biofilm | place: United Arab Emirates | collected... | reverse complement strand
GCCATCAGGCCGAGACGCGCGCGATCCAATCATCCACCCGCCGCTCGAGAATCGAGAGCGGTTGCGATCCGCTCGCGATCAGCAGATCGTGGAAACCCTTGATGTCGAACTTGTCGCCCAGCTTGGCTTCCGCCCGCGCGCGCAGCTCCATGATCTTGAGCATCCCGATCTTGTAGCCCGTCGCCTGCCCCGGCAGTGTGATGTAACGCCGCACTTCCGAGCGCGAGCGCTCGATCGGCTGGCGTCCGGTGGTGTTCATATAGGCCACCGCCTCGTCCTCGCTCCAGCCCATGGCGTGAAGCCCGGTGTCGACCACCAGCCGCGCAGCGCGGAACAGTTCGGCATCGAGCCGCATGAAATCCGCCGCGATATCGGGGAAGGCGTTCATTTCCTTGCACAGCGCCTCGGCATAGAGCGCCCAGCCCTCGCCAAAGGCGACATAGCCGGTGACGGCGCGGAACTTCGGCCCACCCTGCTGGCGCACCTGGATATCGCCTTGCATGTTATGGCCCGGCACCGCTTCGTGGCACATCAGCGTGTACATCGTCGCAGGATCGGGCACCGTGCCGACAAGGTGAACGTAGGTGCGCGCCGGGCGCTTGCCATCAGGGCTGGGGGCCGAGGCATGGGCCGCGCCGCCCGCAACTTCGGAGAAGGCGGGCTCGCGCACCACTTCGATCCCGTAGGCCGGAAGCGTGCCAAAATAGGGGGCGAGCAGGCTGCGCGTGTGCGCGACAAAGGCGTTGGCGGTATCGAGATACTGCTTGCGCGCGGCGTCATCATAGGGGCGCGGCGGATAGAGCTTGGCCCGCTCGGCATAGAAGGCGTGGCGATCGGCAAGGCCGGCCTGCTTTGCCAGCGCATCCTGCTCGGCTTCGATGCGCGCGACTTCGGCACGGCCGACCGCGTGGATTTCGGCGGCGGTCATGTCGGTGGTGGTGACGAGCTTGAGCTCGTTTTCGTAATAGGCGAGCCCATCGGGCAGGGTCAGCGCGCCCACCTTGCCGCTCGGCGCGGTGGGGAGGCTCGCTTCGGCCCACTGGATCACGCGGGCATAGGCAGGCTGGAGCGCAAGCACCGCTTCGCGCGCCTCCGCAAGCAGGGTATCGGCCTCGCCCTGCGCGAGCTTGCCGCTGGTCACGAGCGCGGCGGTCTTGGCCTTCACATCGGCCCACAGCGCGGCATCGGGGCCGTCTCCAAAGGGCGCGCCCGAGGTCAGCTGCTTGCTGCCCGCGATGATGGTCTCGATCTGGAAGCGCGGCGGGTTGATCCCGGCGGCCTGGCTCGCCCGGGTGCGTTCAATCGCCAGATCAAGCACGGCGGGCATCCCCCTGAGGCGGGCGATGTAGTTCTTGAGATCGGTAACGTCCTGCACCGTGTGGGTGTTGATCAGGAAATCAGGCAACTGGCTGTGCGCTGAATAGAGCCGCGAATAGAACGGCGGGCGATAGAGGCGGTTGCTAAAGGACAATTCGGCCCGCTCGGCTTCGAGCGCCCAGATGTCGAAATTGACCTGCGCTTCGGGCGAAAGCCTGGCGCGGTCAAACTGGGCCTTCATCCTGGCGGCGCTGGCCTTGCGCCACGCCACTTCGGCGCGGGCGGCTGCGTCGCTGATGTCGTTCCACTTGTCGCCGCCCTCTTTGATGCCAAGTCGGGTCGCCAGTTGCGGCTGCATGCCGAGCCACGTGGCGAATTCGCCATCGAGAAACGCCGTGAGACGCGCATCGTCAGCTGCGGGTGTGGCGGCGGCTGCGTTCGCCGCCGGGGCGGGGCCTTGCGCAAGGGCTGGTGTGGCGGGAAGTGAAAGCACCGCGATCATCGCGGCAAGGCTGGCAAGCGAGGCGTGTTTCATCGGATTTCTCTTTCGCGCGTGAAGGACATGGCGCCGCAAGCTTTGGCGTCTTGCGGCGTCAGGTCAAGCGCGCGGGGCTTTTCAGCCTTGCGGGGCGAGGCGGGCGGCTTCGCGGAAGGTGACCAGCCGCCGGCTATCTTCATCCCACAGCGCCAGCTTGAGCGGGCTGATCGTCTGGCGCATCGTGAAGCGGTTGAGGCTGCGCAACTCCGGATGCGCATCGAGCACCCGCGACAGGCGATAGAACGGGATGCGGCTGGCGAGGTGGTGCACGTGGTGGATCCCGATATTCGCCGTGAACCAGCGCAGCGGCTGGGGCAGATCGAGATAGGTGCTGCCGTGCAGGGCCGCCTCGTGGAACGACCAATCCTGGCCCGCGTCCCAATGGGCGGTTTCGAACTGGTGCTGGATGTAGAACAGCCACACGCCCATCGAGGCCGCGAACAGCAGGCTCGGGATCACGACCAGCGCGGTGGTGGCCGCGCCAAAGGCATACACCAGGATGGCCAGGATCACCGCCGTTGCAAGATTGGTCGCGAGTGCGCTGATCCAGTAGATCATGCCCTGCCCCATCAGGCCCACCGGCAGGCGGTGGCGCAGCAGGAACAGGTAGGCCGGGCCAATTCCGAGCAGCACCGCCGGATGGCGATAGGCGCGGTAGAACGCCCGCTTGAGCGGGCTTGCTGCGTAATATTCACGGATCGTCAGCGTATCGACATCGCCGAACCCGCGCGCATCGAGATTGCCGGTATTGGCATGATGCAGCGTGTGCGACCGGCGCCAGCAATCATAGGGGGTGAAAGTCAGCACCCCAAGCGCCCGGCCGATCCAGTCATTGCCGTTGCGCTTGGCAAGAAAAGCGCCGTGGCCGCAATCGTGTTGGATGATGAAGGTGCGCAGCAACAACAGCCCGGCCAGCGGCACCAGCGCCAGAGCGATCCAGTAGCCGGCATCGAGTGCGAACAGCATGCCCAGCATCACGGCGAAAAACGGGACAATGGTGATGGCCAGCTCCCAGATGCTCCGCCCGGTATGGGGTGTGGCAAAGGGCCTGAGCGCGGAGACCAGCGCACGGGGTTCCAGCACAGCGGCGCGTCCGCCGTCTGCGGATAGGGTATCGGACATCAAATCCCTTTTCAAAAACGCAAACTTCCCAATCCCGCTGCAAGCATCCGTGGCAAAGCGGTCACCATCCCTTGCGGGCAGGGCGGATGCTCGGCGGATGGTATCGGAGAGACATGACGATCATGTTGCGCATGGCAACATGGGCCGGTGACGCTCCGCTTGCAGGTTTGCGCTCTTCATCCATGGAGGCCTGTTCCGACGCAAGCATTAAATGTGAGGCTCCGCAGGAATGCATAGCTGCGAAGGTGGCAGGCGGATTATGCGCTGTCACCCGTGCCGCCCTGCATTGTCGGCACACGCCGTCGATGGGCTGTCATCCGCGGCAATAATCGGCTTCGCTGGCGGCGGGCCGGAAGACCGGCGCGGCAATCTGGCGGATATCGGGCGGGGCCGCGCCGCGCGCGATTGCCAGCGCCTGATCGGCGGCGAATTGCCCGTCAGACCCGCATAACAGGATATCGGGCATCACCGGCCCTTCGGTCGGTTCACCCGAAACATCGACGAACTGCGCGGAAGGGGAGGCGAAGATTAACTGGCTCTGCGGCAGGCGGAAAAACGCGATCTCGCCGAGCTCGGTCGTGGGGTTCCCCGTCGGCGCGCCGATCAGGCGACCGAGCGCGAAGACCTGCACCGCGCGGGCGAGCTGGGTGGCGGATGATCCGGTGTTCTGATCGATCAGCACCGTGATGTTCGCGGCGGGCAGGATAGGTTTGAGGACAGGGCGGGCCGCCCCGCCGATCAGACGGGTTTCGCCAAGCGGGATGCTGTCGAGCACGGCCACGCCCTCCGCGCCGAGGATCGCGCGTCGCCATGGCCCAAGCCGCAGCATGGGCGGGACAAAACCGGCGAGCCCGTCCTCATAGGCTTGCGAGTGCTTCCACCGCTTGCCGCCGCTCGTCGGCACGGGCGCTCCTGCCAGCATGGCAAGCAGGTGGGCGGACAGGCGGCCCGAGCCGCCGGGATTGCCGCGCAGGTCAAGGATCAGGCGAGTGATACGACCTTGGCTGATGCCTGCCTCAAGCGCGGCGACTAGGCTGTTCCACGGTTCCTCGAAGCGCTGGTCAAGCCGTTCGATCACGAGGCGTGCGGTGCCGTGTTCCATATGAAGTGAAAATGGCGCTGCCGCTGCTTGCGCCGAGGCAGCGCCTTGCGCGCGGCCTGCCAGCGGGTGGCTTCGCGGCGTCATGGGTGTACCCGCGAAGCTTTCCTGCGTGCCATCGGAAAAGGTGATCCGGAAAGGTGCATCAATACCCCACAGCCAGAGCATATCCGCCCCGCGCTCGCGCTGCCGTTCGGGCAGGCGCAGGGGATTGCCTTGTCCGTAGCTTATCCGCACCCACGCCATGAAGTCGCGGGCCGGCCGATCATTGATCGTGCTGACCGCGCGCCCATCAATCAGCAAGGTGTCATCGCTCGTCATGGCTATGGTGCGATCCAGCTGACGCCCGCCCTGCGCAGCCGCCGCGTTCCAGTTCTCGAAGGGAAACAGCACATAGATATGCGAGGAACGATAGGCTCCGGCCCGCGCCATCACGGCAGCGGCGACCTGTCGCCGCGAAGCTTGCGGAGGGAGCTGCGCGGCCAGCATCGCCCGGTCTGCCGCGCTTGTCGCCTCTTCCGGCAGGGCTGTGCCATCAGGCACCGTGGCCCGCACGGTATCATCAATCGCCCGCAGATCTTCGAGCACGGCGCTGCGATTAAAAGTCGCCGCGACGGTCTGTTCGGGGGCGTCGAGCATGATCGGCCCGCGGATGCCCTGCGCCGCCGCACAGCCTGCCAGCGCCCATGCGCCTATTCCTGCAACCAGATATCTTGCGCCAACAGCCATGGTGCCTCCCTCACCTCGATCAGGCGATCAGGTAGGGAGGACCAGCGCTGCCCGTCTTGCAGAAAAACGACATCGCCGCAGCCGCGTGCGCGATCCGCGCCGGGGGTGAACCCGCACCATTGCCGGTAGATCGTGGTGAAGTAGGACTGCTCGCCAAAGCCGTGATCCAGCGCAATCTCGGCGAGGGGCTTGGCGCCATCGAGCACCTCGCGCCGCGCCGCCGCCAGACGTTGCAAGCGGTGTGTGGCGATCATCGTCAGACCGGTTGCCGCGCGGGCGCGGCGCTGGTGTTGCCGCAAAGAGGCGCCGCCGCGGCGCGCCGGCATCGGGTCGTCCATGCTGGGAGCTGTCGCCCCCGTCCGGCAGAGGGCCATGGCCAGCTGCTGCGAAATCCCCGTCAGACGCGCGCTCAGCTGCGGCAAGACCACGCCATGGCGGACGAGTGTGCGGTTCGACAGCGGCACCACCGCAACCGGGCCATTCGCCCACACCCGGCACAACGTGGCCAGCGTATGGGCGCCCGCAAGCACCGGCCCGTCGAGCCGCATTTCGCCCGGCTGCTGGAAGGACGCGGTGACGCCGGGCAGGGGGATAAAGGCCTGAACGCTGCCATGCGGGATCACCGAAAACACGGGGCCATCGGCGGTGTGGCGATCGGGTCGCAACATCATTATGCGTGTCATGGCGGCGGCGACCTCGCTGGCCCGCAAGACATGCATGCGGAGCCTCGGGAGGAGGATAACCGCTTGTATTTGCGATGCCAATCCCCTCAGGCGCGGGCAGCGATTTCGGCGCCCTTGGCGGCGAACAGCTTGAGCGCTTGCAGCCCGAGGCCATGCGCCCCGCCGTTCATGATGACCTTCTTGCCCTTCAGTCCCAGATCCATCGCGCCTCTCCCCGGCAAGGAGTTATGGCTGCAAGGGATAGCCCAGCGCGTGGGCGGGGCGTATCGTCAATTTTGTGGGGGTTGGCACAAGGCCGTAGCCGAGGCCACCCTTGCCCTGCATAATTACGAATGACTCCTGATATCATTAGTATTGACTCTCATTCGCAATAAAGGCAGATGTGCCCCACAACCTTCAGAGGAAATCGGACGTGTCTTCCCTCCCGCGCGCCGTGCAGGCGCGATCATCCCACCTTGCCCTAGCCCTTCTGCTCGCGGCTGCTTTGCCGCTCACCCCTGCTGTCGCAGCGCCAAATGCGGCTGCGGCGGCTGGTGCAGACAATGACGCCGCCGAAGAGCCGCGCGAGACCGGGCGTATTGTCGTCACCGCCACGCGCGCGCCGCGGGTGCAGGAAGAGGTGCCGGCCACCGTCACCGTGATCACCGACCAAGACATCGCCGATCAGCTCGCCACCGACATCAAGGATCTGGTGCGTTTTGAACCGGGTGTGTCGGTCCGCCGGGCGCCAGCGCGCTTCGGCGCAGCCATCGGATCGACCGGCCGCGCCCGCAACGAAGGCTTCACGATTCGCGGCATCGGCGGCAACCGGGTGCTGGTTCAGGTCGATGGTATCCGCGCCCCGCAAGGCTTCAGCTTCGGCCCGCAGGACGCTGGGCGCGGCGGCTTTGCCGATGTCAGCCTTGTCAAATCAGTCGAGATCCTGCGCGGCCCCGCCTCGGCGCTATATGGCAGCGATGGGCTTGCGGGTGCGGTCAGCTTTGTCACTGCTGATCCGGTGGATCTGATCAAGGGTGCGGATGTCGGCGGCTTCGTGACCTCGCAATATGCGAGCGATGATCAGGAATTCGCGCAGACCGCGACGCTCGCCGGGAAGAGCGGCGATCTCTCGGCGATGGTGGCCTATACCCGCCGCGATTTTGCCGAGCTTGCCAATCGCGGCACCAACGATGGGACAGGGCCCACCCGCACCGCGCCCAATCCGCAGGAGGGCCAGAGCAACGCCGTGCTGGGCAAGCTGGTGTGGGACAAGGGGGCGCATCGCCTGCGCCTGACCGGCGAATGGCTTGACGCCGTGGTTGAAACCGATGTGCTCACCGGGCTTGGCCCGGCCTTTACCTTTGGTCCGCGGCCGGTGTGGACGGTCGATGCGCTGACCGCGCGCGATACCAACAGCCGGGTGCGGGCCTCGCTCGACTGGACCTATGACGGCAATCGCGATGATGCGATCGAATATGCTTTCCTGTCGGCTTTCTGGCAGGACACCCAAGATCGCCAATTCGCCTTCGAAGAGCGCACCACGCTCACCCCAACACCCGCGCCGGATCGTGAGCGGCTCAACACCTTCGACAACCGCCTCTATGGGGTCACGGGCGAGGTGCGTTCGTCGTTCGCGCTTGGCGGGATCAGGAACCGCTTTGCGCTTGGCGGCGATGTCAGCTGGACCCGGCAGGAAGGGCTGCGCGATGGCACTTTCCCCGGTCGCGGGGAGAGCTTTCCCACCCGGGCCTTCCCGGTGACCGATTTCACCCTCGGCGGGCTGTTTCTTTCCAATGAGATCACCCTGTTCGATGGCGCGCTGACCCTGTTCCCGGCGCTGCGGTTCGATTTCTACGATCTCAACCCGACGGATGATCCGCTGCTCACGAGCTTTCGCCCGGCGGCACAAAGCGACAGCCGCCTCAGTCCGAAGTTCGGCGCGACGGTGAAGCTTGCGCCCGATGTGGTGCTGTTCGGCAATTATGCCCAGGGTTTTCTGGCCCCGACTCCGTCGCAGGTGAACAACTTCTTCGAGTTTATCGCCGGGGGATATACCTCGATCCCCAACCCCGATCTGCGCCCCGAGACCAGCGAAAGTTTTGAGGCCGGCGCGCGCTATGTCGGCGACATCTTCTCGCTGCAAGTCACCGGCTTTCGCGGGGACTATGACAATTTCATCAGCCAGCAGGTGGTGCGCGGCGGGTTCACGCCCCAGAACCCGGCGATCTTCCAATTTGTGAACTTTGCCGCGGCGCGGATCGAAGGCTTCGAAGCACGCGGCGAGATGACGCTCCCGAGCGGCTGGAACGCCCGGCTGGCGATGGCCTATGCCAATGGCGATACGGTCGATCTGGCGGGCAGGCGCGTGCCGCTCGACACCATCGACCCCTTCAACATCGTGGCGAGCCTCGGTTACCGGGCACCTTCGGGCCGCTTTGGTGCCGAACTGATCCTCACGCACAATGCCCGTAAGGAAAAGGGCGAGCTTGAGCGCGATTCCGTGACCGGCGCCGATCTGTTCGTGCGGCCCGACGCGTCCACCGTGCTCGACCTGACCGCGTTTCTCGCGGTGACAGAGCGGCTCAAACTGCGCGCCGGGATCTTCAACCTCACCAATGCAACCTATGCGCTGTGGTCGGATGTGCGCGGCCTGCGGATACAGGATGCGGCGATTGCCGATGCCTTTACCCGACCGGGTCGCAACGCGAGCATTTCAGCCTCTTATCGCTTTTAAGTCTCATTTGCATAAACATCAGGAAAGGAGCTCTTGCAATGCCACGCGTATCCCGTCTGATCCTTGGCGCTAGCCTTGCTGCGCTGACGCTGGCCGCCGCACCGGCACCGGCTTGGGCCGATGATCCGATCATCCGCGATGCCGTCGCGCACAAGGCCGCTTTCGAGGCCGACCGCCAGACCATCCTTGCCATGGCGGGCGATTTCAAGGTCACCTTCGACATGCAGGAATCCACCCCGTGGATGGAAGGCTACACCCCGCTCGAACGCAAGGTTTCGGGCGGTTACGAATCCGTCCGCGTGATCGAGGACACCGGCACGCGGATCGTGCTGCAACACCTGCTGGTGACGGGCGATCAGGCCAATCCCTATGTCGTCAAGCATTGGCGGCAGGATTGGCAGTATGAACCTAAGGAAGTGCTGGCCTACAAGGGCGGCGAGGTCTGGGAAATGACCGCGGTGCCCGAAAACCTGCGCGCCGGGCGCTGGTCGCAGACGGTCTATCAGGTCGATGACAGCCCACGCTATGCCGCGTGGGGCGCCTGGGACGATACGCAGGGCATCAAGCGCTGGCGTTCAAGCTGGACCGCGCGCCCGCTGGCCCGCCGCGATGCGATCCGTAACCCCGTTTATGATCGCTATGTCGGGATCAACCGCCACCAGTTGACGCCCAAGGGCTGGATCCACTGGCAGGACAACACCAAGATGATGCCGGCCAAGGACGGCAGCGGCAAGCTGGTGCCGGTGGTGCAGGAATATGTCCTCAACACCTACGAGCGGTTTGATGGCTATAACGTGCAGGCTGCCGAGGATTATTGGGCGAAAACCGCACCCTATTGGGAAGCCGTGCGCGCCAAATGGGCCGAAGTTGCCGCTGCGCAGGGCGGTATCCGCATTGCGCAGGAAGCCAGCGCCGGGACGCAGATCGCTGATGAGCTGCTGATCCTTGCCGATCTGATCAAGGACGGCAAAACCGGGGTGGCGGAAGCCAGCGCCAAGGCGGTTGCCATGATCGCTGAGGGCACAGCGCAAAAGGGCGGTTGACCGCTTGGGGCAAGAGCCGCGCAGCCCCATCGGCGGAGGCGTGGCTCAAACCCGATGGCGCCGCTCTCAGGCGTCCTGCAACATCGTCTGCGCCTCGCCCCAGGCGGGGAAGGGATCATTGAGCCGTTCCCACTTTTCGGGCGTGAAGGCGTCGGTCGGGACAAGGCAGGCATCCAGCGCTGCGGTGATCGCCGCCTTGTCGAGCCCGATGCCGATGAACACCAGCTCCTGCCGCCGGTCACCCCACACCGGGTGCCAGTGCTTGACGACGAATTCCTCGAAAGTGCCATCATCGGGCCAACGGTTCTTGGGCACGGCGGCCCACCAGCGACCCATGCGGCTGACGCTTTTCTGGTGTCCGGCAATGGCGAGTTCGCCGAGGAAATCGCTGCGGGTGGCAAGCCAGAAGTGCCCCTTGGCGCGGATCACGCGATCAAGCGCGTCGCCGGTCAGGAAGCGATAGAACATCGCCGGGTGGAACGGGCGGCGGGCGCGATAGACGAAGCTTTCGACGCCATATTCCTCACTCTCGGGGCGGTGGCTGGCGTAGTCGTAAAGCTCCTTCATCCATAGCGGATGCTGTTCGGACCGTTCTTCGTCATAGAGGCCGGTATCGAGCACATCATCGAGCGCCACCTTGCTGTAATCGGCTGTGATGATGCGCGCATCGGCGTTGAGCGAGGCGACCACCTGTTTGACGGTGGCGAGCTGTTCGGGGCTGACAGCGCTCGCCTTGTTGACGATCACCACGTCAGCGAATTCGATCTGTTCGACCAGCAGGCCCACCAGACTGCGATCATCGCCGTCGCCCGCCGTCTCGCCGCGGGCCGAGAGCAGATCCGTGCTCGAATAATCCGCCAGCAGGTTCACCGCATCGACCACGGTCACCATGGTATCGAGCCGGGCGACATCGCCGAGGCAAGCGCCATCCTCGTCGCGGAAGGAGAAGGTCGCCGCGACCGGCAGGGGTTCGGAAATGCCAGTGCTCTCGATCACCAGATAATCGAAGCGGCCTTCCTCGGCGAGCCCGCGCACCTCCTTGAGCAGATCGTCGCGCAGGGTGCAGCAGATGCAGCCATTGGTCATCTCGACCAGACTTTCTTCCGCGCGGCTCAGCGCCGCCTCGCCGCCGCGCACCAGATCAGCGTCAATGTTGACCTCGCTCATGTCGTTCACGATCACCGCCACCCGCTTGCCTTCGCGGTTGGCGAGAATGTGATTGAGCAGGGTGGTTTTGCCCGCACCGAGAAAGCCGGAAAGCACGGTCACGGGCAGGCGGCGGTCGGGTGTGGTGTTCATCGGACGATTCCTTGAGGCAGGGGCTTGCAGGGACATTCGCAGACATTAAGTAATGTTGTAACATCACGCAACAGGGGCAGCATATGTCAGGATCGGCAATCGTCGCGGCCAAGCAGGTCCCATGGCATCGCCTGGGGATGGGCCTGTCGGTCCTGTGCCTGCTGCATTGCCTTGCCCTGCCGTGGCTGCTGGCGGGCCTGCCGGTCGCTGTCCTTGCGGCACTGCCCGAAAGCCTGCGCGACAACGATTGGGTCCACGCGGCGCTGATCGCCCCGGTGCTGCTGGTCAGCGGACCGGTGCTGCTGCGCGGCCGACCGGGGGCTGCGCAAAGCCTGCTCGTCATCTCCGCATTTGTAGCGCTGATCGGCGGCCTTTTCATCGCCAGCGAAACGGGCGAGGTGGCGCTGACGGTCGCAGGCACGCTGCTGCTGCTCGCCGCGCACTGGCGACGGCTGCGCAAGGCACATCCGCACTGACCATGCAATTGGCGGCAACCGACCTCGGCAAGACCTATGATGGCCGCCCAGTGCTGGCGAGCGTGTCCTTCACCCTCGCGCCCGGAGAACGAGCGCTGCTGCTCGGTCCTTCGGGATCGGGCAAGTCGACCTTGCTCAACCTGCTGTGCGGGTTGCAGCGGCCAGACAGCGGGCGCGTGAAGTTAGGCGATGCATTGATCGACGACGGGGTGCGGCGGCGGCATTTCGGGATCGTGTTCCAGTCGCTTCGTCTGGTCTCGGCTCTTTCACTACGGGCCAATCTGGCTCTCGCCCAGAAGCTTCAGACCGGAAGCAGCGATCCGACGCGGATCGACGCGCTGATGGACCGGCTCGGGATCGCTCACCGCTCCCACGCCCGCCCGCACCAGCTTAGCCAAGGCGAAGCGCAGCGCGCGGCCATTGCCCGCGCGCTGGTAGCACGCCCGGCGATCCTGATCGCGGACGAGCCGACTTCCGCGCTCGATTCCGCGAATGCTGCCGCAGTCGCCGGTTTGCTCGGCGAACTGGCGCAGGAAACGGGCGCGGCGCTGCTGGTCGCAACGCATGACGAACGCTTGCGCCCCTATTTCGCGCGCACCCTCACCTTGGCCGGGGGCCGACTGACCGCATGATAACCCTCGCGCTTGCCTATCTGCGTGACCGGCCGCTGACCACCGCGCTCAATGTCCTGCTGCTGGCGATATCGGTGGCGATGCTAGTGCTGTTGCTGCAACTGGGCACGCAGGCCAGCGAGCGCTTCGATCGCGACGCGCGCGGGATCGACCTGGTGGTGGGTGCCAAAGGCTCGCCGCTCCAGCTGATTCTGTCGAGCGTGTTCCACATCGATCAGCCGACCGGCAACATTCCCCTCAGCGCGCGTGCGTTGCTGGAGCGTGATCCGGCGGTGGCGCAGGTCGTCCCGCTGGCGCTGGGGGACAATTTCCGCGGCTACCGGATTGTCGGCACGGACAAAGGCTTCGCCGCACTCTACGGCACCCGCCTCGCCGCAGGCCGCACCTTCGCCGCGCCCATGGAGGCGGTTATCGGGGCCGAGGTTGCGCGCGCGACCGGAGCGGGGCTGGGGCAGAAATTCATCGGCAGCCACGGCCTTGGCGAAGACGAGGACGGTGCTCAAGGCCACGATCATGCGCCGTTTGTGGTCATGGGCATCCTCGCGCCCACGGGCGGCGTGACCGATCGTCTGATCCTGACCTCGGTCGAAAGCGTGTGGGCGGTGCATGGGATCGGCGAGCACGAGCATGAGGGCGGGACCTGCCATGAGGACGAGGCGGACCACGCGCATAAGCATGAAGAAGAATTGGCAGCTCCGCTTCAATCGCAGACCGGCACGCAAGGTCTGGAGCCTGAATACACCGCCCTGCTTGTCACCTATCGCAGCGCGGCCGGTGCCCTGCGCATACCCAGCATGATCAACCGTCAGAGCGCGCTGCAGGCCGCCGTTCCCGCGACCGAGACGGCTCGCCTTCTCGACCTCGTCGGCGCGAGCATCGAGGGGATCCGCATCTTCGCCTGGCTCCTCGCAGCCACCGGCGGCCTTGCGATACTCGTCGCGCTGGTCGGCATGGTGCGCAGCCGCGAGGGCGATCTGGCGCTGCTGCGTGTGATGGGGGCGAGCCGCCGCCAGGTGTTCGGCACGGTGATGCTTGAAGGTGTCGTAACGGCGCTGCTCGGGGCGCTGGCCGGTTGGGCAGGCGCGCACACGCTCCTCATGGTCGCGCGGGCGAGCTTTCCGACCCTTGCGGAGCTCGGCCTTTCGCCGTGGCGCGTGCTACCGGGCGAGATGGCGCTGGTCGCAGGCGTGATCGGCATCGGCGCACTGGCTGCGCTGGTCCCGGCGCTGCGCGTCTACAACCTCGATCTCGCCCGCGTGCTCGCGCGGGCTAGCTGACGATGACCAGAGAGGAACTTGCGGATATGAGCTGGAAGGCGACCATGCTGATCCTTGCCGCAGTGATCAGCGTCAATGTCGCGCAGGCGATCACCGCCGCGGTCCAAGGGACCAAGCGCGATGCTGCCGTCATCCAGGAAGCTAGGCAGACATACAGCGCCGCGCAGGCCCCCGACTACAAATCCGGCCGTGCGGTCGAGGATGTTTGGAAGCCCGCCGCCACGCCCAAGGGCGGGGTGTCGTGGAAGGTCCTCGAATCCACCGGCGAAACCACCCGCAAGGATGCGCAGGGCTACATCGTCTCCAAGCCGAAATTCACGCCGCAGGTGAAGGCATTGGCGGGCAAGCGGATCACCGTCGCAGGCTGGATGATGCCGCTCAGCGCCGGACGCACGCAAAAGCACTTCGTGCTGCTCGGCTACCCGCCAGGTTGCCCCTTCCACTTTCACGCCGCGCCCAACCAGTTCATCGAGGTCTATGCTGACACCCCTTTCCCCACCAGCGAGACGCGGATCTTCACGGTCAGCGGGGTGCTGGAACTGACCGGATACGATGAAAGCGGGATCTTCTATCGGCTGAGGCAGACGCGACCGGGATGATGCTAATTAGAAGTCGCGCTCGCTCTTCACAGAACAATGTCGCACACTCGCTGATGCGCGTCCGCTTCGCGGCCCAAGGCTCCATTTGCCCCTGCACGGATCGGGGTTGTCGAACATGTGGTGCATTACCGCCTCTTGCCAGCTTCAGCGGTTCCGTCCCTGATGAACAAGTGGCCGCTTCCAAACCATCGAAGATCGCAGCCGAATGACCGACATGGGGTCGATAGCTGCACGGCAGCAAGTTTCCAGAAGCGGGGAAAAGCCGCCGCGCTGCTTTCGTGAAGGGGAATGCGCGCTTCAAGCACGATAGCGATTCCCCATACACTCGCCATATCTCGTCAAACTATTGCGTAAACGCAATGAAGTGATTAAATTCAGGCTATGTCGAGAGTGATTCACAACAGAATCGCGATGTTCCGGGCCGATGCAGGAATGAGCCGCCGCGAACTTGCCGATGCCGTCGGGGTCAACCCCCAGACCATCGGTTTTCTCGAGCGCGGCGATTACAAGCCGAGCCTTGAACTGGCGCTGTTGCTGGCCGGCGTGTTCAGCGTCCCGGTGGAGCTGCTGTTTTCTTTTGAACCGTTCCCTTCGCTCTCGCAGACCTTGCAGGAGACGCGTGCATGATCGAACATCCGGGCTCGTCGCTCAGCGCATGGAATGTCCGCGCGGGCCGGTGGTTGCACACCAACATGTGGCTGCTGGCGCCGCGCTTCGTGATCGTCTTGTCGCTTGTCCTTGCCGCGATGTTGCTGTGGGGCATCTATGACGTGTCACAAGGCGCGGATGATTCCTTCTGGCTCGGGTCCGCCTTTTTCGGTGCCTTTGCACTGCACGCTGGACTGATCATCAGACGCCAAGGTTGGCTCGGGCTCGAGGCTCCACCGGACGAGCGTGAAAGGCTGGTCGAAATGAGCGCCACCAGAACTGCGGGCTGCGTGGTGACGCTGCTGGTGGCGGTATGGGCCTGGCTGCTGGGATGGTTTGCGGATCGGGGCATGTGGTTTCCGCGCGACCCGCAGGAGTGGGAGTCGACAGGGAAGTTTATCCTGAGCGCATTCTTTCTGATCGCCAATTTCACGGCAGCTTGGATGACGCCGCCTTACGCTGCCGAATTGCTGGACGAGAGCTGAGACGCGCTCAGCGGATCGAGGCTTGACTGATAAATAGCTGAAAAATAGTCTTTCAACAATTCGCCGGGCCTGATCGGCCGCAGGGCGCATCCGGAGCAGATGGTCATGAGTGGACTGACCTTATGGCGCTATCGCCGCAAGTTCGAGATTGGCGGCGTCAAGGGGCTGGTACGGATGCGTTCCAGCACTGCTGGGCTGTTTTCCGAGCTTTATCTCGATGGCAGGCCAGTCGCGCAAGATCAGACCCCTCCTGCCGGCCCCAATGCGGTGCGAAACCACTGGCTGAAAGCACCGCTCCCCGATGGTTCTGCCCTTGAGGTTGAGGCAGGCTATATCAGTGTGCTGAATGTCGGCATTGCGGTGCGTCGCGACGGCGCGCTGGTTCATGAAAGCCACCCGGGGCGCACCATTGCCTATCCCGAAAAATATCGCGAGGCAGCCTTCGCCGCGGCCGATGCCGACATGACATTCAGTGAGGCGATCCGACAGGGATTCCGCGAAGGGCTGGGCGATACCAGCAAGCCGGGCCATATCGATTTCGGAGTTTTCCGGCGCAACGCCATTCCGCTGGCGGTCGATTTTGCGCTTGGCCTCTTGTTCTATCTCGTCGCCAAACAAACCGATCTGACGACCGCCGCGCTTGTCGGGGCGGTCGCAGGGCTCGCTCTGCTGGCGGTGCAGCGTGTAATCCGGATTGATCTCTTGGGCGGGCTGGCGCTGTTCGGGATCATGCTGCTGATCCTCTCGGCCGTGCTGGCACTGACATTCCAGTCCGAAGAGGCTGTCAAATACCGTTCTTCGGTGGTGGGGCTGGTGAGCGCAGGGCTGTTTCTGCTTGATGGGCTGGCGGGCGGCAACCGGCTTGCGATCCGGCTGATGCGCTATCTGCCCTATCGCAACATGGACGCAAGCCGCCTCGGCATCGGGATGGGTATGCTTGGCATCGCGCTTGCCGTGATCAATGTGGCAGTGGCGCGCTATGGCACCACCGATGTCTGGCTGTTCTACACGACCTTTGCCGATATGGTTGTCGCCGGGGTGCTAGGCCTGCTGGTGTTCGCCTATGCACGCGGCAAGCTGATGCCCGAAGCGCGACCGCGCTATCAGCCAACAGAAGTGGCACACTGATCAGCCCAGTCGAGGCTCTTGACGGCGCAGGCCGTGTTCAACATTTTTTCAATAAATCAATAAGGTCAGCATTGTGTTGGTGAGAATTTAGATGGGCAATGACAAAAAGTCTCCTTCGGCCCGCATGCTTGCGGAGCGTGATCTTCTGATCGGGTCCCTCATCGTGGCGACAGGGGTGCTGGTGTTTTACATCTGTTATCTGGGCGGCAGGGGCATCGGATCCATGATCTTCAATTGATGCCAGTGCTTGCGGGGGCGGTTTTGGCGCTCGCACCCATGGCCAGCTGTGCGGTCCCTGATCGACCTCGAGGGGATCGTGGGGCAACTGCGGGACAAGGGCGCGCACCTCAAGCCCACCGAGCAGCCCATCGACACCTCGACCCCTGCGGGCCGTTGCGTTCCTCCAGATGCTCGGGGTGTTTGCCGAGTTCGAAACCGCCATCCGCCGGGAGCGGCAACTGGAGGGGATCGCCCGCAGCAGCGTCTATGAGGCACTCAAGGGGACCTGAGGGGTCCCGGGGGCCTGCGCTTTTTGAGGTGTATTATGTGAGCAACACACTCTTCCGCCTCCCTGCTTTTCGTTGCCAGCCGTTGGGAGTTCTGGTCCCCTGTTGCCCCTACAGTTCACCGGGAGATCGCCATGACGAACGACGAAGCCCCTGACCGAGAAGACTTCGACCAAGATTTGGCGAAGACGGGGCCCAGCCGAGCCAATGTGCCGTGGAGAGAACTGAGCGGGAGATGGTGGCGAGATGCCGCAGCGCGGGTAGTTCTCATCACTGTCGTGACCGCAGCATATGCCGGACTGATCAATCGATTCTGGGCGGATATCCCTCGGTGGGTTGGGGGTTTGGCATACTTCCCACTGATCGGCTTTTGGGCCGTATATTGGCCTTCAAGGGCATCGCCGCATGGAACCGAGGTGCCTTTGCGGCAGGCCCCGATGGTTCTAGGAGCGACCGTTGCTGCGATGGCATTCCTAACAACCCTCGGCTTTCTTGCATACACGGGCATTAGCAATCTGTTTTTGTCGCCCGATGGAAGGAGCGAACTCTCCACCTTTAATGACGAACTGGCTCAGATTTTCAAGGACAAGCCTAAAGGGACATCACGAGCATTTGCCGTCATAAAGGATGGATTCGCTGGGCCAGAATGGCTGATGACGGTGCATGGCTACGCCGACAATCGGGCCACATGTCAGGCTATCATAGAGCCTTACAACACGAATCCAGAGCTCTCAGTTTTCGAAGGTCGCTATTCCTGCAAGGAGTTGTGATGCTTGGCACACAAAGCTAGCACACAAAGCTGGCACACAAGGACCTGTCGGCGACCTTAAATTGTTGAAAAGCAACATTTTTGGGATGCTGGCTGGGGCGGAAGGATTCGAACCTTCGCATGGCGGTACCAAAAACCGCTGCCTTACCGCTTGGCTACGCCCCAGCAAGAGC
>ERZ1066122.1631-NODE-1631-length-17236-cov-36.936092_pt1 | contig 17236 bp, 16 predicted proteins | sample MGYA00382769_ERZ1066122 | MGnify/ENA primary metagenome ERZ1066122 (study PRJEB33369, sample SAMEA5778352) | biofilm metagenome | biome: Industrial cooling water; feature: Water cooling tower basin; material: Biofilm | place: United Arab Emirates | collected... | reverse complement strand
CGCTCGACGCGCTCGGCGAGCTGGGCGACGCGCGCGGCGCCGACGTGCTCGCCGAGCGCGTCGTCTCCGAGCCGGACCCGGGCCTGCGCCGCACCGCCGCCGCCGCGCTCGACCACCTCAGCCTGCCGCCTGCCGCCGCGCGCCGGCTGCTCGCCGCGCTGGCCGACGAGAGCTGGCGCGTGCGCCTGACGGCCGTGCGCACGCTCGGCCGGCTGGCGCTGCCCGAGGCGCACGCGCCGCTGCAGGCGCTGGCCGACGGCGATCCGGACCCGCTCGTGCGCCGGGCGGCGCGGCAGGCGCTCGCCGAGCCGTGAGCGCGCCCGCGTTCTCCGACGAGGAGTTCCGCCTCTGGAGCGAGTGGCTGGCCGCGGAGTACGGCCTCGCCTTCGGGCCCCAGCGGCGCGACCTGCTGCGCACGCGGCTGGAGCCGCGCCGCGCCGCGCTCGGCCTGGAGAGCTTCGAGCAGCTCTTCTTTCACCTGCGCTACCACCCGGAGGCCGAGGCGGAGCGGCAGCGGCTGCTGCCGCACCTCACCAACAACGAGAGCTACTTCCTGCGCGAGCGCGGCAGCCTGGAGGTGCTGCGCGCCGAGGTGCTGCCCGCGCTGCGCGCGCGGCTGGGCGCCACCGGCGAGCTGCGCCTGCTCAGCGCGGCCTGCGCCGCCGGCGAGGAGGCCTACACGCTGGCCGCCGTGGCGCGCGAGAGCGGCCTCTTCCGCTGGCCCAGCCAGGTGCGCGTCACCGGGCTGGACCTGGACCCCGCGGCGCTCGAGCGCGCCCGCGCCGGCTGCTACGGCGAGCACGCCTTTCGCGGTGTCGAGCCCGCGTGGCGCCGCGCCTGGTTCACCGAGCGCGCGCGCTGCGCCGAGGTGCGGCCCGCGCTGCGCGCCGTCACCGTCTTCCAGCAGGCCAACCTGGTGCAGCCGGGCTGGTGGAGCGCCCTGCCGCCGCCGCAGGTGATCTTCTGCCGAAACGTGTTGATCTACTTCTCCGAGCCGGCCGTGCGCTGCGCGGCCGAGGCGCTCTACGCGGCGCTCGCGCCCGGCGGCTACCTCTTCCTGGGCCACGCCGAGAGCCTGCGCCACGTGCCGGTGCCGTTCACCGTGGAGCGCCGACCCGGCGCCCTCTTCTACCGCAAGCCGGAGGCGCCGCGGTGAGGCGCGCGCGCGTGCTGCTGGTGGACGACAGCGCCTTCGTGCGCCGCGCGGTGCAGCGCATGCTCGCCGCACTGCCCGAGGTGCAGGTCGTCGGGCACGCCGTCGGCGGCCACCAGGCGGTGGAGCTCGTCCACGCGCTGCGGCCGGACCTGGTGATCCTCGACGTCGACATGCCGGGGATGGACGGGCTGCAGGCGCTCGAGCAGATCATGGCCGAGCGCCCGACGCCCGTGCTGCTCTTCAGCTCGCACGCGCAGGCCGGCGCGGGGCCGACGCTGCGCGCGCTGGAGGCCGGCGCCGTCGACTTCCTGGACAAGAGCGGCGCCGGCAGCACGATGGCGATCCACGAGCTGGCGCCGGCGCTCACCGAGAAGGTGCGCGGCATCCTCGCCGCCGAGCACCCGCTGGGCGCACGCACCGCCGCGCGCGCACCGAGCCCGCCGCCCGCCGCCGTCGAGGCACCGTCTGGCGCCGCAGCGGCTGACGCCGTGCGGCCCGGCCGCACCCGCGCGGTGGAGGTGGTGGCGATCGGCGCCTCCACCGGCGGGCCGCGCGCGCTGGCCGAGCTGATCCCCGCGCTGCCCGCCGGGCTCGGCGCTGCGGTCGTCGTTGCGCAGCACATGCCGCCCGGCTTCACCGCCGCCATGGCCGAGCGGCTGGGCCAGCGCTCGGCGCTCGCCGTGCGCGAGGCGCGCGACGGCGAGCGGCTGCGGCCCGGCGAGGTGCTCGTCGCGCCGGGCGGCCGACAGCTCGCGCTACGCCGCAACGGCGACGGCCTGCGCGCGCACCTCTTCGACGACGCGGCGCAGCCCTACCGCCCCTCGGTGGACCTGCTCTTCGCCTCGGTGGCCGAGCACGTCGGCGCGCGCGCCGTGGGCGTGGTGCTCACCGGTATGGGCCGCGACGGCGCCGCCGGGCTGGCCGCCATTCGCCGCGCCGGCGGCCGCGCGCTCGCCGAGAGCGCCGAGAGTGCGGTCATCGACGGCATGCCCGCCGCCGCGCGCGCGCACGCCGAGCACGTGCTGCCGCTGCCGGCGATGGCGAACGCCGTCGCCGCGCTCTGCCGCGGGGAGGAGCCGCGATGACGCGCATCCTGGTGGTCGACGACCAGCACGTCTCGCGCGTCGCCGTCGGCCTGATGCTGCGCCAGGCCGGCTACCACGTCGCGCTCGCCGGCGGCGGCGAGGAGGGGCTGCGCCAGGCGCGCGCGCGCGGCCCGGACGTCATCGTGCTCGACGTCAACATGCCGGACCTGGACGGCTTCGCCGTCGTCGCGCAGCTCAAGCGCGACCCGGAGACCGCGCCGATCCCTGTCATCCTGCTCACCGCCGAGGCGCCTACCGAAGAGCTGGTGGTGCGCGGGCTGGAGCTGGGCGCCTACGACTTCCTCGCCAAAGGCTGCAGCCGCGCGGAGCTGCTGGCGCGCGTCGGCGTGATGAGCCGCATCAAGCGCAGCCACGACGAGCTGGCCGCACTGGCGCGCATCACCGACGTGCTGGTGCAGGCCACCGAGCCGCGCGAGCTGGCGCAGCGCTTCGCCGAGCAGGTCTGCCGCAGCTTCCAGGCGGCCGCCGCGCTGCTGGTGCTGCCCGGCACCGCGGAGCAGCCGGACGTGCGCGCGGGCGTCGGCGTCGCGGTCGACGAGCCGCGCTTCTTCCTGCTGGTGGACGCGCTCTTCGAGAACGTGCAGCCGGAGCCCGGCGGCGGCGCCACCGTGCTGCCGGACGCGACCGCGCTGACCGCGCCCGCCGGGCCGGCGTTCGCCTCCGCGCTGGTGGCCTGTGTGGAGCGCGTGGCGCAGCGGCCCCTGCTGCTGGCCGTCTTCGCCGAGGAGCCGGCCGCCTTCAACCCCGAGGCCGACGCGCCGCTGCTCGGCCTGCTCGCGCGCCACGCCGTGCTCGCGCTGGAGAACGCGCTGCTGCAGGTGCAGACCTGGCGCCAGGCGCAGACGCTGCAGGAGCAGGCCGTGCGGCTGGAGAGCGCGATGCGCGAGCGCTCGCGCTTCTTCGCCACCATGAACCACGAGCTGCGCACCCCCATCAACGCCATCCTCGGCTACAGCGAGCTGCTGCGCGACGGCATCTACGGCCCGCTGCAGCCGCGCCAGCACGGCGCCACCGAGCGCGTGCTCGCCAGCGCGCAGCAGTTGCTGAGCCTGGTCAACGACGTGCTCGACTTCTCCAAGATCGACGCCGGCAAGCTGGAGATCGTCCCCGAACCGGCGGACCTGGCGCTGCTGCTGCGCGAGGTCGCCGCCGTCGTCGAGCTGCAGGCCACCAGCAAGGGGCTGAGCTTCGCCGTGCAGGCGCCGCCGCACTGCCGCCTGGTGACCGACGCGGCGCGCGTGCGCCAGATCGTGCTCAACCTGGTGACCAACGCCATCAAGTTCACCGACCGCGGCGGCGTGGAGCTGGCGCTGCACGAGGCGCCCGACGCCGTGGAGATCCGTGTGCGCGACAGCGGCCCCGGCATCGCCGCGGCCGATCAGGAGCGCGTCTTCGCCGACTTCGAGCAGACGGAGGTCGGCGCCGGCCGCGGCGGCACCGGTCTGGGCCTCGCCATCTCGCGCCGGCTCGCCGCGCTGCTCGGCGGCAGTCTCTCGCTGCACAGTACGCCCGGCGAGGGCTCCACCTTCACCCTGCGCCTGCCGCGCTGAAGGAGAGCAGGGGTCAGGGGTCGGGGGCCAGGGGTCGGGGGGAACTGCAAGAGCACCCCTTTCGTTCCCTGGTGTTGCCGTTCCCCTGACCCCCGACCCCTGACCCCCGACCCCTCTACTGCCATGCTGCAGAAGGTCAACCTCGCGGAGAAGCTCGCGCAGTTCTCCGAGCACTGGAGCCCGAAGGTCGTCGGCGAGCTGAACGGCCAGCAGCTCCGGCTCGCCAAGCTGCTCGGCGCCTTCGACTGGCACCACCACGAGCATGAAGACGAGCTGTTCCTGGTGCTCGCGGGCCGGCTCACCCTGCGGCTGCGCGACGGCGAGCTGCAGCTCGCGCCGGGCGAGTTCGTCATCGTGCCCGCCGGCGTCGAGCACCAGCCGGTCGCAGAGGAGGAGGCTCACGTGCTGCTCTTCGAGCCCGCGAGCACGCTCAACACCGGCAACCTGCGCAACGCGCGCACGCGCGAGCGGCTGGAGCGGCTGTGACCGCCGCGCCCTTCTGCTCCACGATGGCGGATTTCGGATCTAGCCACCTATCACTTTGTCCACGTACGGGGGGAGTAGAGGCCCGAGAGCGCCTGCGTCTCCATCAACGCAGCCGCGCCGCGGTCCCGCGTCTGCTCCTTCTGCAGGCGGCGGTGCAGGCGCTTCTGCCACGTGCTTGGGAAGCGCCGCAGGGTTCTCCAGCCGCGCGGCCCGGCCGGCTGAGGGGGCCGCTCTTGGCCAGGAACAGCCCGAGGCTCAGCAGGGTACGGGTGCGCACGCGCGTGCTGCGCGCCGCATCCATCCGCGGGTTGTCTCGCCTCGGGGGCTCCTTCGTTCGGCGGGCTCGTGCGCTCCTCCGCTGAACGACCCACGCGGCGGGGCAACCTCTTCCTTTTCCCCTCCACCTCCTACGCCACCAACGTGATAGGTGGCTAGTAGCCGTTCCCCCGACCCCTGGCCCCGGCCCCTGACCTCGTGAGCACTCTCGCCCGCACCTACCGCGAGTCGCTGGCGCTGCTGACCGACCTCTACCAGTTGACCATGGCCTACGGCTACTGGAAGGCGGGCAAACAGCGGCAGGAAGCGGCGTTCCACCTGTTCTTCCGCACGCTGCCGTTCGAGGGTGGCTACGCGGTGGCGTGCGGCATCGAGCCGGCGATCGAGTTCCTGCAGCAGTTCCGCTTCCGCGACGACGACCTCGCCTACCTCGCGGAGGTGCCGGGCGCCGACGGCCGGCCGCTCTTCGATGCGGGGTTCCTTGCCCACCTGCGCGAGCTGCACCTCGCCTGCGACGTGGACATGGTGCCCGAGGGCACCGCCGTCTTCCCGCAGGAGCCGCTGGTGCGCGTGCGCGGCCCCATCGTGCACGCACAACTGCTGGAGACGGCGCTGCTGAACCTCGTCAACTTCCAGACGCTGATCGCGACCAAGGCCGCGCGCGTGGCGCAGGCCGCCCGCGGCGAGCCGGTCGTCGAGTTCGGGCTGCGCCGCGCCCAGGGCATAGACGGCGGGCTGGCGGCCAGCCGCGCGGCCTACGTCGGCGGCTGCGCCGGCACCTCCAACCTGCTGGCGGGCAAGCTCTACGGCATCCCGGTGCGTGGCACCCACGCGCACAGTTGGGTGATGTCGTTCGCGACGGAGCGCGCGGCGTTCCAGGCGTATGCCGAGGCGCTGCCCAACAACTGCGTCTTCCTGGTGGACACCTACGACACGCTGGAGGGCGTGCGCCACGCCATCGAGGTCGGCCGCTGGCTGCGGGAGCACGGCTATCCGCTGCTCGGCATCCGGCTGGACTCCGGCGACCTCGCCTACCTCAGCATCGAGGCGCGCAAGCTGCTCGACGCCGCCGGCTTCACCGAGACGCCGATCATGGCGAGCAACGACCTGGACGAGCACCTCATCGCCAGCCTCAAGCAGCAGGGCGCCACCATCGCCTCCTGGGGCGTCGGCACCCGCCTGGCCACGGCCTACGACCAGCCGGCGCTCGGCGGCGTCTACAAACTCACCGCCGTGCGCCAGCCCGGCGGCGAGTGGGAGCCGCGCGTCAAGCTCTCGGAGCAGGCGGTCAAGGTCACCACGCCCGGCATCCTGCAGGTGCGCCGCTACCGCAGCGGCGGCGAGTTCGTCGGTGACATGATCTACGACGAGCGCTTCCCGCCCACCGGCGACCCGCTCATCGTCGACCCGCTGGACCCGACCCGCCGCAAGCGCTTCGGCACGGACACCGAGCACGAGGAGCTGCTCGTCCCCGTCTTCCGCGGCGGCCGGTGCGTCTACACGCCGCCCCCGCTGGAGGAGGTCCGTCAGCGCGTGCAGCGGCAGCTCGCGCAGTTCCACGCCGGCGTCAAGCGCTTCGTCAACCCGCACCGCTACCCGGTGGGTCTGGAGCAGGGGCTGCACCAGCGCAAGACGGAGCTGGTGCTGCAGGCGCGCGGCGTGGCCACGACGTGAGACGGGGGCCGGGGGTCGGGGATCGGGGGTCAGGGGGAACGGCAACACCCCCGACCCCCGAGTTGCCGTTGCAGTTCCCCGACCCCTGACCCCCGATCCCCGACCCCCGATCCGCTGGACAAGGGCGGGCCGGCGCCGCATCGTGTAGGAGAAGCGGGGCGGGGAGGACGGGGGCGGCTCACTTCAACGCCACAGGACGGGAGGCGACATGAACCTCGTCAAGCGCGCCATTTCCCTCGTCACCGAGCGGGCTCCGGATGCGGCGCACGCGCACCCCGGCGGCGCCCTCGACCGCGCCGCCGTGGAGCAGCGGCTGCAGCAGGCCCGCAGCCTCGCCGGGCTGGACCTGAGCGGGGCAGACCTGCGCGGGCTGGACCTGAGCGGCGTCGACCTGAGCGGCGCGGTGCTGCGCGACGCCGACCTCTCCGACGCCAACCTCGCCGGCGCGCAGTTGCGCGAGGCGACGCTCTGCGGCACCCGCCTGGTCGGGGCCGAGCTGCACGGCGCCGGCCTGCGCGACGTCAACTGCCTGCGCACCGGCGCCAGCCGCCCGCCGGACCTCACCGGCAGCCGCCTGCGCGAGGCCGACCTGGTCGGCGCCAACCTCGCCCACGCCACGCTCGCCGGCGCCGACCTCACCGCCGCTCGCCTGCGCGAGGCCAGCCTGCACGCGGCCGACCTCAGCGGCGCACGCCTGACCCGCGCCCAGCTCGACGGCGCGGACCTGCGCCACGCCACCCTGGTGGACGCCTCGCTGCAGGGCGCCGACCTCACCACCGCCGACCTGGCGCGCGCCCGCTGCCGCGCCGCTGACTTCGCCGGCGCTCGCCTGGTGCGCGCCAACCTCGCCGGCGCCGAACTCGCCGACGCCGACCTGCGTGGCGCCGACCTCGGCGAGGCCACGCTCACCGACGCCGACCTGCGCGGCGCCCGCCTCTCCGGCGCGCGCCTCACCCATGCGGACCTCGACGGTGCCCTGCTGCAGGGCGCCGCGCTCGACGAGGCCGCGCTCGACATGGCCGACAACGTACCGCCGCGCCCCTGACGGCGGGCTCGGACAGCGCGCGGCACGACCCCCCCGCGGCGCCACGCAAGACGGCCCCGGCATCGAGCGATGCCGGGGCCGTCGTTTGCCTGCGCGGCGAGGCGAGCTAGTCGCGTCCCCCCTGCGGGGTGAGGTGCTCGGGGGCGCGCCCGGGGTAGGCGAACACCGCGGGCTCGGCCGGAGAGGCGGGCTCCGGCACGGACTCGGCGGGCACCGAGTACATGATCGGCCGCAGCAGGCACGACAGGATCCCGGCCGGGAGGTGCGGCCGCTCGGGGCGGGCGGCGGCAGACGAGGGCGCGAGGGTGGACATGCAGGTCCTCCAGGGCTCGAGCGCGATCTCGGCGCGGGGCGAAGAGGCACGCCCCAGCCCGCTCCTCGGGAAGCCGGGCCGGGCGGCGGCCGACGGACGCGCGCTGATGCCCGCCGGCACGCGGGTAGGGTGCAAGAAGAAAACCGCTCGCCGCGCCGCGAAACCCCCTGTAATTGCTTGCTTTCCGCCGAACTCTGGGGCCCGCAGTGTGGCATACACGCCCCAGTGCGCCCCAGAAGCGTCGCATGCGGGAACCGGTGGCGGCGGGCGGGCGGGCGTCGTAGCTTTTCCGGGCGCCTGCATCCCGTCTTCCACCCTGGAGCCCCGATGGAGCATCTGCGAACCCTGATCCGGGCGGTGCCGGACTTCCCCACGCCCGGCGTCGTCTTCCGCGACATCACGCCGCTGCTGCAGCAGCCGGCGGCGTTCACCGAGGTGGTGGAACGCCTGGCCGCCGAGTTCCGCGCGCGCGGGGTGGACCGGGTGGCGGCGATCGAGTCGCGCGGCTTCCTCTTCGGGGCGCCGCTGGCGCTGGCGCTGGGCGTCGGCTTCGCGCCGATCCGCAAGCTGGGCAAGCTCCCGGCGAGCACGATCCGGCGCGCCTATTCGCTGGAGTACGGCTCCAACCACCTGGAGATGCACCGCGACGCGGTGGAGGCCGGGCAGCGCGTGCTGGTGGTGGACGACGTGCTCGCCACCGGCGGCACCGCCGAGGCGAGCGCCGCGATGGTGGAGGAGCTGGGCGCGGAGGTGGTGGCGACGGCGTTCGTCATCGAGCTGCTGGCGCTGAAGGGGCGCGAGCGGCTCGCGCGCTACGAGGTGTACTCGCTGCTGCGCTACTGAGCGGCGGTCGCGGCGCGGGCGCGCGGCACGGTCCTGGCAAACAGGTGGGGCACGAACGAAGCCGGAACGTGGCCACCCTGATGCCGAGTATGCCGACACCTCACAAGTACTTGAAGTCCCTCGCTCGGGCGCTGTGTTTCGCGATTGCGGCGCCGTCCGCCGCGCTCGCGCAGCCGACGGACTCGCTCCCCGCGGTCGCGGCGCCGCTGCGGCTGGAGGTCAGCCTTTCCGAGCGCGCGCTCTCCGTCTACCAGGGCGAGGAGCTGGTCAAACAGTATCCGGTCGCCGTAGGCAAGCCGGCGCACCCCACGCCGAACGGCTCGTTCCAGATCCAGCGGGTGATCTGGAACCCGCGCTGGGTGCCGCCCGACGCGCAGTGGGCGCGCGGCAAGCAGCCGCGCGCGCCGGGCGACCCGCTGAACCCGATGGGCCGGGTGAAGATGTTCTTCCGCACGCCGGACTACTACATCCACGGCACGCACCAGGAAGACTCGCTCGGTCAGGCCGAATCGCACGGCTGCGTCCGCATGCGCAACCCGGACGTCATCGAGCTGGCGCAGCTCGTCATGCAGCATGGCGGGGAGCCGCGCGAGCCCGGCTGGTTCCAGCGCGTCCTCAACCGGGTGCGCTCCACCAGTGAGGTGCGACTCTCGCAGCCGGTGCAGGTGGTCATCCGCGAGTAGCGCGGCGAGTGAGGGTTGGAACCCCGACGGGGGCGCCGCTCGCGCGAGCGGCGCCCCCGTGGGCTTTTCGGGCGGCGGGGCTGGCGTCGTGGAAGCTACGCCACGCCCGGGCCCGGGCCGGGCGCCGGCGCGCCTGTCGGCTCGCTGGCGAACTCGTCTTCCCCAGGCTCGTCGGGCTCGGCGCCGTGGTGCTCCCGCCGATCCCAGCTCTCCCGCTCCTGCGCCGGCTCGTAGTAGAGCACGCGCACCGCCACCACCAGCACCGCCAGCAGCGGCGTGGCCACGAAGAGCGCCAGCAGGCCGAAGCCCACGGCGAGCATGAGCTGCCAGAAGAGCAGCACCGCCGGCGGGATGTCCACCGCGCGCCGCTCGATGAGCGGCACGGTGATGGCGTTCTGCACCTGCTGCAGGCCGAAATAGAAGAGCGCCACCCAGAGCGCGGTGCCGGGCGAGATGAGGAAGGCGGCGATCACCGCCGGCACCGCCGCGATCGTCGGGCCGATGTTGGGCACGAACTCCATCAGCGCCGCCAGCGTCGCCAGCGCCAGCGCGCCGGGGATCCCGAAGAGCGTCAGGCCCACGTACGTCGCCACGCCCACCAGCACCATGGTCAGCGCCTTGCCCAGCACCCAGAAGCGCAGGTTGCGGCCGGCCTCGTCGTAGACGCGCTCCCAGCGCTCGCGGCGGCCCGGCGGTGCCAGGCCGAGCAGCAGCCCGCGGTAGAGCTGCGGCTGGGCGCCCAGGAAGACGGCGAGCACCACCAGCGCGAAGCCGCCCAGCAGGGTGGTGATCAGGTTGAACGCCAGCGGAACGAAGCGGCCCACGAACTCGCCGACCTGCTGGGTGATGCGCTGCGTGAACTGGCTGTTCGGCTCGCTGCCCGTCTTGTCCTCCAGCCAGCGCCCGGCGCTGTCGAGCGCGCCCGGCAGTTGCACGGCGAGCTGCGTGACCTGCTCCAGCACCTGGGGGGTGAGCGCCACCACCAGCGCCGAGAGCGCCCCGATGATCACCAGCACGCTCAGCGCGAAGCCGATGCGGAACGGCACCCAGCGCGCGAGCGCGCGCGCCGGCGCGTGCACGACGATCGCCAGCAGGATGGCGAGCAGCCCCAGGAAGAGGGCCGGGTACACCATCCAGAAGAACTTCCAGACGAAGAAGAAGAGGAGCCCGAGGGTGAAGACGCGCGCCACGTCCGCCGTCCTCCACACCACGCGCCGTACCTGACCGTCGTTCATCTCGCCTTCGGGCCGGGGGATCACGAACCGGCGGCGACGTGCAAGAATCGGGGCGCGGCAGAGAACCGCTCAGAGGCCGGTCGGCTGATCCAGGAAGAGCCACGGCAGCCCGAAGCGCTGCTCCAGGTGCGCGGCGAGCGCGCGTACGCCCCAGGTCTCGGTGGCGTAATGGCCGCCCAGGTAGAGGTTGACGCCGCCCTCGATGGCGTCGAAGTAGTGATGGTGCGCGCCCTCGCCGGTGACGAGCGCGTCGAGCCCCGCCGCGCGCGCCGCGCCCGCCTGGTCGCCCGCGCCGCCGGTGACGACGCCCACCCGCCGCACGCGCTCCGGCCCGCCGGCAATGAGCCGCACCGGCCCGCCCAGCCGTTTGCGCAGGCGCTCGGTCAGCTCGTCGCGGTGCAGGTCGGTCTCGCCCCACACGCCCAGCGTGCAGCCCTTGTACTCGCCGAAGCCGCCGCCCGGGCGCAGCCCCAGCTCGCGCGCCAGCACCGCGTTGTTGCCGACCTCCGGGTGCGCGTCCAGCGGCAGGTGCGCGGCGTAGACGGCGACGTCCGCCTGCAGCAGCCGGCGCAGCCGCCGGTAGCGCCGTCCCGTGACCGACTGGTTGCCGTCCCAGAAGAGGCCGTGATGCACCAGCAGCAGGTCGGCGCCGGCGGCGACGGCCGCGTCGATCGCCGCCTGCGACGCGTCCACCGCCGCCGCGATGCGGTGCACCTCGCCGGAGTTCTCCACCTGCAGCCCGTTGAGCGCCGCGCCGTAGTCGGGAATGGCGTCGAGCCGCAAGAAGTCGTGCAGGTAGGCGCAGAGCTCGGGCAGTCGCATCATGGACAGAGCGGGGTTTACGGAATCCACGGCTGTGGAAAAACCTGGTGGAAAAGCGGAAGGCGAAAATGTGGGATACTCACAAGCCCAACGGAGGGCGCAACTTACGCAGGTGCCCCTGCGCGTGGAAAACTAGCCCGCCGGTTGAGCCCGCGGGGCGGCGGGCGGCGGCTGGTCGGCGCCGGCCGCGGCATCGGTCATCTCGATCTGGCCCTGGAAGTACGCGCCCTCGTCGAGCTGCAGATGCTGGCTGCGGGTGCGGATCCGGCCCTCGATGTGGCTGGTGCTCTGCAGCTCCAGGCGGCTCTCGGCGACGAGCGTGCCCAGCAGCCGCCCGCCGATCACGGCGTCCTGGGTGAAGACGTCGCCGACGATCTCGCCGTCCTTGCCCAGCACCACCGCCTTGCCGGCGCGGACGGTGCCCTCGACGCGGCCCTCCACGCGCACGGTGCCGTCGGTGACCAGGTCGCCGAGCACGCGCATGCCCGGGCCGATGATGGAGAGGGCGTTCTCCACCGGCACCACGCGCAGCGCGGCGCTGACACGCTCCCGCGGGCCGGCCGCGCCCTGCTTCGCTTTCCTGAACATGTGCTCTGCGCTGGGTGAGCTAACGGGGAACGCCGGCGCGCGGCGGCGAGTCGGGCACAGCCTCCGGCGCCGCCTCGGGCGCGGCGGCGGGTGGCAGGTAGAGCGTCGCGCTGTCGGCGCCGGGCCGGGTGGCGCCGAGCATCGCGCGCACCTGCTCGTAGGAGCGTTCCAGCCGCGCCACCTCCTCCGCCAACTGCAGCACGCGCCGCCGCTCGGCCTGGAGCTGCCGGATCTCCGCCTGCAGACCGGGCACCCGCGCCGCCTGCGCGGCGACCCAGCCGTAGCTGACGGCCATGCCCACCCACAGCAGCACGGCGGCCAGCGCGGCGAGCGCCGCCACGCGCAGCCGCCGGTACGAGACCTCGAAGGAGCGGGTGCTCAGGTCGCCGCCGCCGTGCGGCACGACGATGAAGGTCATGCGGCGCTCTTCCTGCGCCATTACAGCCGGCCGGCTTCCGTGCCGAGCAGCAGCTCCACCACGCGCTCGAAGTCGTCGGCGGTGTAGAAGGGGATCTCGATGCGGCCGCTCTGCCCGCGGGTGACACGGATGCGCGCGGCGGTGCCGAGCGCGCGCTGCAGCTCGTTCTGCAGGTGGCGCAGGTGCGGGTCCGCCGGCTCGGCGTCGGCGTTGCGCGCCGCGCGCGGCGTGGGCGCCTGCTTGCGCTGGCGCACCTTCTCCTCCACCGCGCGCACCGAGAGCCCGCGCTCGGCGACCTCGCGCGCCAGCTCGGCCATCTGCCGCTCGTCGTCCAGCCCCAGCAGCGCGCGGGCGTGGCCCATGTTCAGCTCGCCGCCGTCCACCAGCCGCTGCACCGAGGCCGGCAGGTTGAGCAGCCGCAGCAGGTTGGTGATGGTGGTGCGGTCCTTCTTCACCCGCTCGGCGACCTCGGCCTGGGTGAAGCCGAAGTCCTCCACCAGGCGCTGGTAGCCGGCGGCCTCTTCCAGCGGCGAGAGCTTGGCGCGCTGGATGTTCTCCACGATCGCCAGCACCAGCATCGCCTGGTCGTCGGCCTGCTTGACGACCGCCGGCACCTCGGCCCAGCCCAGCCGCCGCACCGCGCGCCAGCGCCGCTCGCCCGCGACCAGCTCCCAGGCCGCGCCCTCCGGCGCGCTCGGCCCCGCCGGCCGCACCACCAGCGGCTGCAGCAGCCCGTTCTCGCGGATCGACTCGGCGAGCGCTTCCAGCTCCCGGGGCGTGAACTCGTGCCGCGGCTGGAACGGGTTGGGCGCGATGCGCGCCACCGGCACGCTGCGCACCTCGCCCGTGGGCGAGCCGCCGTCCTCCGGCAGGTACTCGCCCAGCAGCGCGCCCAGGCCCTTGCCCAGCCGGGTCTTCTTCTCGGCGGCCATGCTCATTCCCTCACCTCGCCGGCCGTGGCCGCCAGGTGCGGCTCGCCGACGTCGGCGCGGCCGTTGCCGCGGGCGATGACCTCGCGCGCCAGCGCCAGGTAGCTCTTGGCGCCGTGCGAGAGGATGTCGTAGAGCACGATCGGCTTGCCGAAGCTTGGCGCCTCCGCGATGCGCACGTTGCGCGGCACCATCGCGCGGTAGACCTTGGCGCCGAAGTACTCCTTCGCCTCCTCCGCCACCTGCTTGGAGAGGTTGAGCCGCCCATCGTACATCGTCAGCAGCACGCCGTCGATCTGCAGGCGCGGATTGAGGTTACGCTGCACGATGCGCACGGTGTTCAGCAGTTGCGAGAGCCCCTCCAGCGCGTAGAACTCGCACTGGATGGGGATGAGCACGGCGTCCGCGGCGGCCAGCGTGTTCAGCGTCAGCAGGCCGAGCGAGGGGGGCGCGTCGATGAGCACGTAGTCGTAGCGCTCGCGCACCGGCTCCAGCGCGCGGCGCAGGATCGACTCGCGCGCCTTGCGCTGCACCAGCTCCACCTCCACGCCCACCAGGTCGCGCGTCGCGGGCACCACGTCGAGGTAGGGGAAGTGCACGCGCGGCACGATGACCTCTTCCAGCGGCGTCTCCTCCATGAGCACGTCGTAGATGGAGCCGGTGAGCTGGTCCTTGGCGACGCCCAGCCCGCTGGTGGCGTTGCCCTGCGGGTCGATGTCGAGCACGAGCGTCTTCTTCTCGGCGACGGCGAGCGAGGCGCCGAGGTTGATCGCCGTCGTCGTCTTGCCGACGCCGCCCTTCTGGTTGGCGATGGCGATGATGCGGGCCACGTGGTCTTGCGTGCAGGGTGGGGCGAGTGGACCGCGGAATATACAGCCGGGCCACGCAGCCGTGAAAGTGTTCCACGTGGAACAGGGGTCAGGGGTCAGGGGTCAGGGGTCGGGGGAACTTCAACTGCAACGGCAGCGAGGTTGACGTTGCCGTTCCCCTGACCCCCGACCCCTGACCCCCGATCCCTGCTCTTCCTCACCTCCATCACCAGGTTCTGCAGGTCGCTGGGCGAGACACCGGGGATGCGCGCGGCCTGGCCGAGGTTGGCGGGCCGGACGCGCGCCAGCTTCTGGCGCGCCTCGAAGGAGAGCGAGGCGAGCTCCGCATAGGGCAGCTCCGGCGGCAGGGCGAACTCGCCCTGGCGCTGCAGCGCCTCGGCGCGCTCGCGCTCGCGCTGCAGGTAGCCGTCGTAGCGCAGCTCCAGCTCGCAGGCGGCCAGCGCCTCCGGCAGCGCGCCGTCGTCGCCGTCCGCGAACGGCACCCCGCCCGCCGCCTCCACCAGCGCCGCGAGCGAGAGATTGGGGCGGCGGGCGAGCAGCGCCAGCCGCGTGGGCTCCACGAGCAGTGCGGAGCCCACCGCCTCCAGCAGCGGGTTCGCCTGCGCCGGCGCCGCGTTCGTCGCGCCGACCCAGGCGGCGAGACGCTCCGCCAGCTCCAGCCGGCGGTGCAGGGCAACTGCCTGCTCGGCGGAGAGCAGACCCGCCGCCTCGGCCAGCGGCCCCAGGCGCTGCAGCGCGTTGTCCTGCCGTAGCAGCAGCCGGAACTCGGCGCGCGAGGTGAACAGCCGGTAGGGCTCGTCGGTGCCCTTGGTGACCAGGTCGTCGACGAGCACGCCGATGAACGCCTGGTCCCGGCCCAGGCGCAGCGGCTCGCGGCCGAGCGCCTGCAGCGCCGCGTTCGCGCCGGCGACCAGCCCCTGGCCGGCGGCCTCCTCGTAGCCCGTGGTGCCGTTGATCTGCCCGGCGTGGAAGAGGCCCGGCAGCGCCTTCACCTCCAGCGTGGGGTGGAGCTGGTGCGGCGGGTAGTAGTCGTACTCGATGGCGTAGCCCATCTTCGTCATGCGCACCCGCTCCAGCCCCGGCACCGACTGCAGCATCTGCCACTGCACCTCCACCGGCAGCGAGGTGGAGAGGCCGTTGACGTACATCTCCTGCGTCTCCAGCCCCTCCGGCTCCAGGAAGAGCTGGTGGCGCGGCGCGTCGGGGAACTTGACGATCTTGTCCTCGATCGACGGGCAGTAGCGCGGGCCGCGGCCGGCGATCTCACCGCCGTAGAGCGCCGACTGGCGCAGGTTGTGCTGCACGACCTCGCGCAGCTCCGCGCCCGTCCAGGTGATCCAGCAGGGGCGCTGCTCCAGCAGCGGGCGGCGCTCCCAGGCGGAGAAGCGGTAGCCGGGGTCCTCGCCGTCCTGGCGCTGCAGCCGCGCGAAGTCGACGGTGCGGCCGTCGATGCGCGGCGGGGTGCCGGTCTTGAAGCGCGCGACCTCCAGCCCCAGCGCCTCCATCTGCTCGGCGAGCCGCAGCGAGGGCGCGTCGCCCGCGCGCCCGGCGGGCACGCCCGCGCCGTGGCCGACATGGATGCGCCCTCGCAGGAAGGTGCCGGCCGTCAGCACCACCGCCTGCGCGGAGAACTCGACGCCGGACTCGGTGCGCACGCCTGCCACCCGGCCGCGCTCCAGGCGCAACGCGCCCACCATGCCCTGGAACAGGTCCAGCGCGGGCTGCGCCTCCAGCAGCGCGCGGGCGGCGCGCGGATAGAGCCCGCGGTCGCACTGCGCGCGCGGCGCCCACACGGCGGGGCCCTTGGAGCGGTTCAGCATGCGGAACTGGATGCGCGTGCGGTCGGTGGCGCGGCCCATCACCCCGCCCAGCGCGTCGACCTCGCGCACTACCGTGCCCTTCGCCACCCCGCCGATCGCCGGGTTGCAGCTCATCTGCCCGATGCCCTCCAGGTTCGGCGTGACCAGCAACGTGCGCACGCCCAGCCGCGCGCTGGCCGCCGCCGCCTCCACGCCGGCGTGCCCGCCGCCGACCACGATCACCGGGTAGTGTCGCTCCATCGTCTCCGCTCGCTCGGGTTGCGGGTGTGGCGCATGGTACCGCCCCGCCGGGGGCCGGTTCCGCCGCGGGGTTCCACGTGGAACCCCCTCATGTGTTTGCTTGACGCGGTGCGGGCCGCCGCACTTCTTTGGCTGGCCCTGACCTCGTCCGCTCCATCCGTCCCCCGCCCGCGTCCCGATCGCGTCCAGAGCGCGTCCCCAGACACCCGCTCCGTCCCCGGGTGCCTCCGAGCACCCACCCACGCCACCCCGCCCCAGGAGGATCGCATGCACCGCAGTGACGCTCCCCCCGCCTGCCCGCTCCCCGCCCGCACCCGCACGCTCGGCCTGCTGCTGAGTGCGGCGATCGCGTGGGCCGCGCCGGCCGCGCTCGCCGCACAGAGCGGGCTGCCGGTGCCGCTGGCCGAGGTCGCGACCACCAACTTCGACGAGAACTGCGAGTTCGGGGGCGGGTTCCTCGGCGGGATCGTGTTCGACTTCGACGAGCAGGCCGTCTCGCAGGCGCAGGACTGCGCGGCCACGGGCGAGGGCGAAGCCTCGGTCTTCACCCGTACTTCCGCGTCCGCGGTGGCGGGCGGGCGGCTGGGCGCGCGTTCCACCGCGCAGGGGCATCTCACACCCGGTACGCAGTACGTGGCCGTCTCGGCCGGCGGCTACCTGGACGCGCTGCGCTGGCGCGCGGCGGACGCGAGTGGCCTGTCTGCGCTGGTCTTCACGCTCTTCATCGAGGGCAGCATCGAGAGCGAGAACAACGCCGCCGACCCGCTGACGGACGACGACCTCCAGGGCGTGATCGACGGCGAGACCGACCCCTTCGAGCTTGCGGATACTCACTACGGCGCGCTGCTCGCCTTCCTGGCCGGGACGGACGCGCAGCTCTCCTTCGCGAATCGTCTCGGCTATGGGTACCGGACGCACGCGGGCGACGGCAGGCGAGAGCTGCTGGAGGTGGCGGTGCCCGTCAGCGCGTCCACCGGCCAGTTCTTCTTCTCGCTGGCGCTGCTCACCTATGCCAACCTGATCGTCGCGCCCCCCGGAGACGCGGAGAGCGCGGAACTGGTCCACGCGTGGGTGGACGCCGACTACGCGGAGACGGCGGGTCTGCTGAGCGTACATGGAACGGACGCGCAGGGCAACCGCGTGCCGGTGGAGCTGCGCTTCGCCTCGCAGGTGGTGCCGGAGCCCGCGACCCTCGTCCTGCTCGGCACCGGGCTGGCCGGCC
>ERZ1066122.1629-NODE-1629-length-17260-cov-8.331997_pt1 | contig 17260 bp, 17 predicted proteins | sample MGYA00382769_ERZ1066122 | MGnify/ENA primary metagenome ERZ1066122 (study PRJEB33369, sample SAMEA5778352) | biofilm metagenome | biome: Industrial cooling water; feature: Water cooling tower basin; material: Biofilm | place: United Arab Emirates | collected... | reverse complement strand
GGCCCGTTGGCCCGTTGGCCCGTTGGCCCGTTGGCCCGTTGGCCCGTTGGCCCGTTGGCCCGTGGTGGCACAGGTGCGAAGCAGAGCGAACATTGGTGGGGCGTGTGGGGGCGTGTGGGGGCGGGCGGGTGCGTGAGTGGCGCCCGGTTTTGCAAAGATGTGGCTCGGCGCGACAAGAATGCAATAGTCAGGGGTAGTAATGCGACATTGCGTAGGCCAACTGCCCCAATATGCGCCTCAACAGCCCGCCAGAGTGCGCCAACGGAGCGCTGATTTTCAATCCGTCCACGTAAGCCCGGCGGCGTAGGCTCGGCTACCGTGCCGTGGCCGCCGGGAGCGGATTGAAAACCCGCTCTTCAACCTGCTCGCGTGGGCCTGGCTACCGTGCCGTAACCGCCGCAGCGGGCCGGAGACCCGCGCACCTGGCAACCCAAACGTTTTGTGGGGCGGGGCCGTTGGCGGGGGGCGTACCTTTGCAGGGACGAAACCCCCGGACTGTCAGCCAGAATGTCCGAAATTTGTCGCTTCTATGGGATTATCATCTGAATGTATTTCGATGATCACAATCCGCCTCATTTTCACGCGGAGTATCAAGAGGACGAAGCGTTGATTGCCATTCAGACGCTCGAAATTCTTGAAGGGCGACTACCCGGGTGTGCCCACGCCCTCGTAATGGAATGGGCTGCCGAACACCGCGAAGAATTGATGTCTAACTGGCATAAGGCCATTTTGCCGGCGCCACTTACCCGTATTGCTCCCCTTGACTGATGATTCGCATCGTTCGCCTCGAAACCCTTGCGCCGACCACGTTGCGCCTGACTTTCGACGATGGAGTCGTGAAGATGCTGGATGTGCGCCCATTCATCTCTGATAACCCGCTGACGGCTCCGCTCGCCGACCCGGCCTACTTTGCTCAGCCGGCGCTGTACCCGCGCGGCCGGGGCGTTTACTGGCCCAACGACTACGATATGTGTCCCGACTGGCTTCGCTACCACGCCCCAGCTATTGAAGAATCTGTTGTTTCGGCCTGATGCTGCCGCCGTCGGCAAGTTCCAACCGCAGTTTATAAACTCCCCCTTGAAAGTAAAAGGTACCCGCGCCAACCGCGTTGACGTCATCACGCTTGGCTGCTCGAAAAATCTGGTCGATTCGGAAGTGATGATGGGCCAGCTCCGCGCGGGCGGCTACGAGGTGACGCACGAATCGGCGAAAAACGATGCCGCCATCGTCATCGTCAATACCTGCGGCTTTATCGACAACGCCAAGCAGGAATCCGTCGATACCATTCTGCGTTACGCCGACGCCAAAGAGGCCGGCCAGATTGACAAGCTCTACGTCACGGGCTGCCTCTCGCAGCGCTACAAAGACCAGCTCGAGGAAGAGATTCCGCAGGTCGATGCCTATTTCGGTACGCTGGAGCTGCCGCAGCTCCTCAAAACCCTCGGCGCCGATTATCAGCACGAACTGGTCGGCGAGCGGCTCCTGACCACGCCGCAGCACTTCGCGTACCTCAAAATAGCCGAAGGCTGCAACCGCCCGTGCTCGTTCTGCGCCATCCCGCTGATGCGCGGCAAGCACGTGGACCGACCGATGGACGAGCTGGTGACGGAAGCCACGCGCCTGGCCCGAATGGGCACCAAAGAGCTGATTCTCATCGCCCAGGACCTCACCTATTACGGCCTCGACAAATACAACGAGCGCAAGCTCGCCGAGCTGGTGCGCCGCCTCTCCGACGTGAGCGGCATCGACTGGATTCGGCTGCAATACGCCTACCCGTCGCAGTTTCCGCTGGAAGTGCTCGATGTGATGGCCGAGCGCCCCAACGTCTGCAAGTACCTCGATATGCCCTTGCAGCACGTGAGCGACAATATGCTTAAAACGATGCGCCGGGGCATCTCGCGCCGCCGCACCGTCGAGCTGATCGACACCATCCGCCAGCGGGTGCCCGACATCGTGCTTCGCACCACGCTCATTGCCGGTCACCCCGGCGAGACCGAGCAGGATTTTGTGGACCTCTACCGCTTCGTCGAGGCGACGCGCTTCGAGCGCCTCGGCATCTTCACGTACTCGCACGAAGAGAGCACCCACGCCTTCACCCTCCCCGACGACGTGCCCGCCGACGTGAAGCAGGAGCGCGCCGACGCCATTATGGAGCTCCAGCAAGGCATCTCGCTCGAGCTGAACGAGGCCAAAGTCGGCCGCGAGTTCAAGGTGCTCTTCGACCGTAAGGAGTCGGGCCACTTCGTGGGCCGCACCGAGTTCGACTCGCCCGAGGTCGATAACGAAGTGCTCGTGGCGGCTACGCCCGACATCCACGTTCGGCTGGGCGATTTCGCGCGGGTTCGCATCACGTCGGCCGTCGACTTTGATTTGTACGGCGAGCTGGTGAAGCAGGACCGTGGCGGTTAGGCGTAGAGACGCGTCTTCGCGTCTCCGCTGCACGGTGCGGCCCAACCGATAAGCTGTTAAGCAAGCGTCTCCGCTGCACGGTGCGGCCCAACCGCCGAAGACGCGAAGACGCGTCTCTACGTTTGTACCGGCAGTCAGTCGTCGGTCCGATTCACCACAAACTGCCACCGCTGCCCGCCCGCCGCATCGAACAGCCGTAGCGTGAGTTGCGGTGTGCCGTTGGGATGACTCATCGTCACGGTAGCAAAGTTGTGGCTATCAACCACGGTGCCGGCTACCCGCTGCCGATTCGCCTTTGGCCGCGCCGGGCTGGATGTCAGCGGCGAGGCTGTCAGCTCGATAAGTGTGGCGCCCCGCCGCGACTCGCGACGGCTCAGCTCGGCGTAATGGCGGTCGCCGGTGAGGAACACGACGTTTTTTACCTGGCTCGAATCGAGTGCCCGCAGCAGCGCGCGACGCTCGCGCCGGAAGCCGTTGCAGAAGGTCTCGCCGCGCCCGCTGGAACTCAGAACTTGCCCGCCCACGGCCACAAGCTTGAAGCCGGCCGTGGACGCGCGCAACCCCGCCAGCAACCACGCCCGCTGCCGCGCGCCGAGCTGCGAGCGCAGGCGGCGCGGCGTACCACGCTTGGGGGTGCGCCACGAGCGGTCGTCGAGCAGCCAAAACTCCACGTCGCCCCACCGAAAATGGCCCGTGGCGCCGCCCGGTGCGGCTTCGTACAGGTCGTGCGGCCAGAACCGGCGGAACACATCGAGCATCGTCCGGCGCGTGGGCAGGGTAGAGTCGGCGTCGTTGGGGCCGAAGTCGTGGTCGTCCCAGATGGCGGCGTGGTTGGCTCCCCGCAGCAGCGGTTGCAGGTCGGGCAGCGCGCGGGTGTGCGCGTAACGGCGGGCAGCGGCGGCGGCGCTGGCCCATTCATCGCCCCACAGATACACGTTGTCGCCGAGCCAGAGCATCACGTCCGGCTGCTGGTCGAGGATGCGGCGGAAGATGCCGTAGCCCTCGGCGGGGTACGGGTCGGCCACGAACGCACACGAACCGAGCGCAAGGGTGAGGTCGGCGCCGCCGGCGGAATCGGGCGGCGCCGTGCAGAAGCTGCCGATGCCGGTCGGCACTGCCCGGCCGTCGAGCAGCAACCGATAGGCGTAGCGGGTGGCGGGGCGCAGCCCGGCGAGCGGTAGCGACGCACTGAAATCGGGGCCAGCCGTGGCCACTTCCGCGCTGCGCTGCCACTCACCGGCCGGAATGCCGTAGGCACTGCGTTGCCAATGCCGCTGCGAGTCGGCCGGCACCGTGCGGTATTCCACGAACAGGCGCGCGGCAGCGGTGGTCTGCACCCACAGCACGGCGCGCGTCGGCGCCACGCCACTCGGCATTGGCCCGGCGCGCAGGGCGGCCGGTTGAGCGGCCGGTTGGGCAGCGGCCGACTCGGCAAATACGGTCGGTTGCACCACAAGAAGCAGAACCGAGAGCGCGAAAGGCAGACAGAGCGGAAACGACATACGAGACGGCGGAAGCAGGAATCGGCGGCGCATACGTGAATCGATGCTTGAGTGATTGGCAAGCGAACTGGGTCTGAGAGGCTATTTACGGTAGCCGGGATGGACCGCGAACCTCCGGTTCGCTCGCAGTTAGGCAAGGCGGCTAGGCAAGGCGGTTAGGTAGAGCAGGTAGGCAAGGCGGTTGAGAATGGACCGCGAACCTCCGGTTCGCCTCCACGGCATCGGCAACGGGTGCTCGGCGCTCCATAGCCGCCGTGCCCAACCGCTTTACCTAACCGCGAGCGAACCGGAGGTTCGCGGTCCATTCCAGCCAACGCAAACAGCTTCTGCGTAAATCAAAGACGCTGTGCCTGGGAGCACCAGGCGCCAGCCTGGCCCCGTGTGGGTGCGGGCCACGCCGGAGCGAGGCGCTCCCGGCCCGCCCCGGCCACTACCTTCGCCCTCCGATGACAACCGAGTTTCTCGACTACGCCGCCACGGGTGCCTTCGCGCCGCTGGTGCTCGACTATCTGGCCCGCGCGCCGCATCTGGCGCCGTTTTACAATCGATTTCCGACGATTGAGAACCTCGGCGAGCAGCTCCGCGAGAAAGCCGCTGCGTACTCGCCGGCTCAGCGCGCCACGCTGGCGGCCGAAGTGCGGCGCCAATACCTCGAACAACTCGGCTCGCCCATTCATCCGGCCGTGGTGGCCAATCTCGACCACTTAGCCCAGCCCACCACATTCACCGTCGCCACAGGCCACCAGCTCAGTCTGATGACCGGGCCGCTGTACTTCATCTACAAGATTGTCAGCACCGTGAAACTGTGTCGGCAGTTGGCGGCCGCCTACCCGGAACACCACTTCGTGCCCGTGTTCTGGATGGCGACGGAAGACCACGATCTGGCCGAAATCGACCATTTCAGCGTCGGCGGGCAGCGCTACCAGTGGCAAACCAATCAGCGCGGCGCCACCGGCCGGATGCGCCCCGACGCCGCTCTGCTCGCGCTCCTTGCCGAGCTGACGACCGCCGTGCCCGAGGCCGCTCCGCTGGCCGAGGCATACACCGCCGCCGCCACCCTCGCCGACGCTACGCGCCGCCTTGTGCATACGCTCTTCGGCGCGTGGGGCGTGGTGGCGCTCGACGCCGATGCGCCCGTCCTCAAAGCCGCGCTGGCGCCCGTGGTGCGCGCCGAGCTGGCCGCGCCGGTGGTGCAGCAGGCCGTTCATCGCGCCAACGAGGAGCTGGCGGCCCATTACAAGCCGCAGGTGTACGCCCGGCCCCTCAATTTCTTCTACCTCGACGGCGACACCCGCGAACGCCTCGAACGGCACGACGACGGCACGTTCCGCGTCGTCAATACATCGCTGACCTTCACCGCCGAAGACTTGCTGATGATGACCGAGAGGCACCCCGAGCGCTTCTCTCCCAACGTAGTGCTCCGGCCGGTGTATCAGGAGATTATTTTGCCTGATCTGGCGTACATCGGCGGTGGGGGGGAGGTGGCGTACTGGCTACAGTTGCGCGGCGTGTTCGCCGCACTGGGTGTTCTGTTTCCGGTTCTGCTCTTACGTAACTCCGCGATGGTACTGCCCCCGGCGATGGCGGCAAAGGTCGTTAAGTTGGGCATATCGGCTGTCGATCTGTTCGGCAGTGTGTCGGAGCTGCATCGCCGGGTAGCCGCCAGCCTTGGCGGTACGCACTTATCGCTAGCCCAGGAAATCGACGCACTGATGGCGTGGTTTGATCAGCTGACGTCGCGGGCCATCAGGCTTGATAAGACGCTCGAGGGTGCGGTTCGGGCTGAAGAAGCCCGTACGCGGAAACGAATCGAGCACCTCAGCCACCGAATGCAGAAAGCTCTTGACCGCCGATATGCGACCGACTTCGACCGTGTAGATACATTGAAGGAGCGCCTCTTCCCCGCCAACGGCCTACAGGAGCGCCACGACAACGTGCTGTCGCTGCTCCCCCAACTGCCGTACCTGCTCGATGAGTTGCTGGCCGCGTTTGAGCCGCTGGCCGGGCAGTTCACGGTGTTGAGCGCGTAGGTGGCCGCCTTGGCGTCGGTGCGGGTGACGTAGAGACGCCTCCTTGCGTCTCCGCTGCACGGCACAGCCCTACCACGTTCGCCTAACCGCCGCGCCCAGCCGCTGGAGACGCAAGGATGCGTCTCTACGATGCGCTACCATCCGGTTGGCCCCAAGGCCGGCCCATCATAGCAATTCTGATTACAACCGTCCCCAAACGCACAACGCCGCCCCCGCAGATTGCGGGGGCGGCGTTGTGTTTTTCAGCTACTGTCCGAAGCCGGGTGGCCTCAGACCGGTCAGCTTACTGCTTCACGACACGCTGCGTGAGCGTGAACTTGTCGGCAGCCACCGTGTAGAAGTACACGCCGGAAGCCTGGTTCGAGAGGTCGAGGTCCACCGTGTTCTGGCCGGCGTTGAGAGCCGAAACCGGCACACGCAGCACTTCCTGACCGAGCACGTTACGCACCACGATGGCGGCGGTAGCGTTCTGCTTCAGGTTGAGGTGCAGCGTGGTTCTGCCGGTGGTGGGGTTCGGGGCAGCCGAAACGCCTGCTACGTAGTTGGCGGCATCTTCACGGGTGCCGGTCACACCGGTGATGGTAAGGCCGACCGGGAACGTGTGGTTGGCTACCGTGATGTTGTCGTACATAACGGCGTTCTCCACTTCCGGGTCCGCAGCGCCCGTAGGCTGCAGAGCGTTACCCGGCTCGAAGTCCGACATAAACTGGTAGTGCATCTTGCCGCCCATAATCATATGCACGGCACTCGGGTACACGCTCTCCTCGTTGTTGGCAGCGGCGGCACCATCGGCGATGTTGTAGATATCGCGGCTGATGTTTTTCTGCACCCCGACGTTCACCATCATATTGCCGGGGAAAGTCAGCTTGTTGAGGTAGAGGTCGCGCAGGTACTGGCCATCTTCAGCACCCGTGTTGGAGGTGCCCAGACGGCCAGCAGCGTAGATCACGTACACGTCGCCGTTGGCGTCAACGGCAGCTGTCGGCATCGAGATCGGGCCGGTCACGTTGTACGGCTGGCGGCTTTGCACCGTACCGTCAGCGCGAGCCAATCCGCAAGGCGTAAAGGCAGGTGTGCTGGGGCACAGCGAGTCAAGCTCGATGATGATCTCTGGCTTATTACGCATCAGCTCGCGGTTGTTCCAGTAGAGCATCGCGGGTAGGGCATCCGGGAAGTAGGAGCCGGTAGGCACCCAGTTGCCACTCGCCAAACGGCGCACTTCCATCAGTTGAGACCCGGAGAACCAATGAGTCGTACCGGCATTATCGATGACGAGGGCCATCGATCCGTCCGACGCCAAAATAGCAGGAGTACGGCCGTTGGCGGTTTGTACGCCGATGGTATCGGCATCCGTGAACGGCCCGGCGATACGCATCGAAGTCCAGGTGGAACCATTGTCGCTCGACGTCGCCAGCATCGTGTTGTCGCCGAACGAACCAGCCGAAATGGCTACGTTTTGGCCGTTGGCCGCGATGGCGTACGAATCGCCGCCGATGCTGATGGTGTCGGTATTGGTCCCATTACCAATGAACTCCCGCGTAAACATCGGAGGCACCTGGTTTTGCAGGTCCCAAGTGAGGCCGCCGTCCTGCGAGCGCGAGTACACCACCGGCCCAACGATGCCTGCCTGCTGCGTGGTGGCAGGGTTGCCCACCGGGTTCTGCGCCTGATCCACGTTGCCGCTGATGCTGCTGGTGTAGATCAGGTGAATGGTGTTGGCGGCACCTGCCACCGCGCGCGGCCACGTACCGTTGGCGGCCGAGCCGGGGCCATCGATGTTCTGCGAGAAGGGCAGCACCGTCGAGGGGTTGAGCCACGCACCACTGCCGGCGGTGCGGCGGGTCATTACGGTGCTGGTGCCGGAGTGGGCGAACACCACTTCATTGCCGTTGCTGTGTACCACTTCGGGCCAGCCCGTGCGCATACTGGTCAGGCCGAAGCTGGTGGGGCAGTTACCCGTGGTACCGTTGGCGAAGGGCACGCTCGGCACGGCCGTCGCGTTGGCGTCGGCAGCGAAATTGTAGCCAGCGCCACGGTTGGCCCACGTACCGCCACTCAGGTTACACGTCTGCGTCCAGACGGCCGACAACGCCGTGCCGGTCATTGCCATCCGGTTGGCGGTGGCGCGGTTGGTTTGCAGGTCGTAAGTAGTCTGGCCGATCAACTGACCAAACGAGGCGGGGTTGGGCGCCTGCGGACTACGCGCCGGCACAGCCTGCCGCACGGGACCGGGCGCGTCGGGGGCGGTCAACATCACCGGACGACGCACGGGGGCGTTGAAGATTTTCCCGGCCGGAAGGGTCAGGCGCGGACGCCGAGACTGAGCTTCGGCCGACGAATGGGCCGCAGCCAGAGCCAGCAGACCGAGTAAAAATTTTTTGTTCACGGGGGTTAACAAAAAGGTGTGGAGTGACTGAAAAAAAGGCCAGGCCGAGTACCGACTGGTTCCCAAAGTTACAAGACGGATTCGGATACGTGATGGTGACATCAGCCGACCGCCTTTTTCATTTCGATTTTGGCAGTGAATCTGCCGATCTGGTCCGAAGCCGCTTCACTACGCCAGGTGTCCGCTTTTGTTCGGCCTCCTGCGTGTCATATCTCCACACAAAAGCGCGACGGCGGCATAACTGATTCATTGTCAGCGGCGGCCTCACTATGCTGGCCACTGCCGAACCACTCCGGCCGTACCTTTGTCTGGACAAGCACCGCCACGAAGGGCACTTTGGCCACCATAGCCGGGTGCCTTTTCCAGTAACCCCAGGGCGGGCCGTTGGTTATGAATTCTGTTGGTAAAACCGATATCCGCAAGCTCACACTCGACCAGCTTACCGAGTTTTTGCTCGCGCAGGGCGAGAAGAAATTTCGGGCGCATCAGGTGTACGAGTGGCTCTGGAAGCGCTCGGCGCGCGGATTCGAGGCGATGACGAACCTCTCGCTCGCCACGCGCGAGTTGCTGGGGCAGCACTTTGAGATTCGGCCGGTGACGGTGCAGAAGGCTCAGCAGAGCACCGACGGCACCATCAAATCGGCCTTCCGGCTCTGGGATGGCAATATCGTGGAGGGCGTCCTGATTCCGAAGGACGACCGGATGACGGCGTGCGTTTCCTCGCAGGTAGGCTGCTCGCTGACGTGTAAGTTTTGCGCCACGGGCTATATGGAGCGCAAGCGCAACCTCGACGCGGCCGAGATCTACGACCAGGTGGTGCTCATCAACCAGCAGGCGATGGACGCTTTCGGCCTGCCGATCACCAACGTGGTGTATATGGGGATGGGCGAGCCGCTGCTCAACTACCAACACGTGGTGGAGAGCGTGACGCGCCTCACCGACCAGAAGTACGGCCTCGGGATGGCCGCGCGCCGCCTGACCATCAGCACGGCCGGCATTGCGAAGATGATTCGCAAGCTCGCCGACGACGACGTGAAGGCCAACCTCGCGCTCTCGCTCCACGCCGCCCGCGACGAAAAGCGCAACGAGATTATGCCCATCAACGAGACCAATTCGCAGGCGGTCATCACCGAAGCCATCCAGCACTACCGCCGCCTCACGGGCCGCGACGTGACGTACGAATACATCGCCCTCGACCGCTTCAACGACTCGCTGGAAGACGCCGCCGACCTCGTGAAGTTCGTCAGGAAGGTGCCCGGCAAGGTCAACATCATCGAATACAATCCCATCGCGGCGGCGCTGTTCGATTCGTCGGAAGACGACCGGGTGCTCCTCTTCCACAAGCACCTCGCCGACCGGGGCATCCAGACCAACATCCGTCGCTCGCGCGGGAAGGACATCGATGCCGCTTGCGGCCAGTTGGCGGTGAAGGAAGAGATGGGATAGATGTGCGGGATGTGCGGCCACTGTACTACACTCCTAGCATCATCGCATTTGCACATCGGTTCATCTCCGCGTCAGCCCGCGCTCGTGTCGCCGTCCTGCTCGGCGGGGGCGGCTTGGCCGGGGGGCAGCTCCTTCTCGAGCACTCCGACGGCGTACTCTTTCGGGCGCACTTTCTGGCCGAACTGCGCCAGTAGCTGCTGCGTGAACTCGGCGCCGAAGAACACGATCAGGCCCGAGTAATACACCCACACCAACAGCACGATGATGGAGCCGGCCGCGCCGTACGCCGAGCCGGGGTCGGCTTTACCCACGTAGAGGCCGATGAGGTATTTGCCAACCAGAAAAAGAATGCTGGTGAGGATGGCACCGGGCCAGATGTCGCGCCACGCCACGCGGGCGTCGGGCAGAAACCGAAACAGCAGCGCGAACATCACGCTCGTGAGCGCGAGGCTGAGCACCACGTCGAGCGCGTGAAACAGCACGACCGTGGCATTGGGCAGCAGCGCGCGCAGGTAGCCGCCGAACGCCGCCAGCCCCGCGCTCAGCACCAGCGAGACGAGCAGCAGCAGGCCCACGCTCAGTACCAGACCGAGCGAAAGCACACGCGTTTGCACGAACGCCAGCAGGCCGTTGCGGGGTTTAGGTTTGAGGTTCCAGATGTCGTTGAGCGACTCCTGAAGCGTGGCGAAAAACGCGCTCGCCCCGAACAGCAGCGTACCGATGCCGATGGCCGTGGCGATGGCGCCCGAGTCGTGGCGGTTGAAATTGAGAATGGTTTTCTGGATGCCCGCCGCCGCGTCGGCCCCCAGCAAGCCGCGTAGCTGCGCGAACACCTGGCCGCTTACCGCCTCCTGCCCGAACACCACGCCCGCCACCGCAATGACGACGATGAGCAGCGGCGGCAGCGAGAATGCCGCCGTGTAGGCCAGTGCGGCGGCCAGACGGAGCGAGTCGTTTTCTGAAAACTGGCTGAACGTGCGTTTCAGCGCGGGCCAACTGTGGTGGGGTGCGTATCGGCTCATCAGGATCAGGGAAGGCGTGGGAGAGGCGAGCATCTCGCCGGCCAATCGGCTGAGCGGTAGCTTTGGCGAATGTTAGCTGCTGGTTCGTTTTTCTTCGCCCGAATGTTTCGTTTTCGCGTCGCACTCTCCATCGCGGCGCTCGCATTAGTGATCGGCTGCGACGGTCGGGAAGCGTGGCCCGCCGAGCCGGGCTTCGACCGGGAAGGCTCCGACCCCAAAGCCATCGAGTTGGCCGATGCAGTGATGGCCCGCCAGGGAGGCTACGCCCGCTGGAAGCAGGCCCGGTACTTAGCCTGGACGTACTACGGTGCCTACCACATCTGGGACAAAAAGCTCGGCCTCTACCGCCAGGAGAAAGATGGTCGGGTGGTATTGATGAGTGTTCTGAAGCCACAGGGCAAAGTATTCGTGGGCGGCGAGCGAGTGCAGGAACCCAGTCAGGTGACGGATATACTCAGCACGAGCTACACGATCTGGCGGTTTGCGAGCGACTTTCTGGTGTTGCCCTTTCGCCTGAAGGACCCCGGCGTCACGCTCCGCCACGGCGGCACCGGCCTGACGATGACGCGCGATACGGCCGATATTCTCGAAATGATCTACAAAGGCACCGGCCCCACCGGCAACGGGCGCAACCAATTGTGGGTCAGCCGCAAAGACCATCTGGTGACGCAGTGGGCGTTCTACGCCGACCCCACCGCCGCCCAACCCGCCTTCGTGCGCGATTGGATCAACTATCGCAACTTCAACGGCCTCTTGTTGGCCACCCAACGCAACTCCGATCACGACACGCTCTCGGTGTCGCACATTGCCGTGCTCGATACGCTGCCGCGCGAGTTGTTTTTCAGCGCCCTGCCGCTCGATAAGCGCGACATCGGGCAGTGGGCCACCCGAAAAAAGTAGCGCCCCGGCTTGCGTTGTTTCCGGCGGCGGCGGTACTTTTGCAATCCCGAAGCGCCCGGCAACCGGCCCCGCGCTTCGGCATAAGCCAACTTAGCTCAGCTGGTAGAGCAGCTCATTCGTAATGAGCAGGTCGCAGGTTCGAATCCCGTAGTTGGCTCAGACACTCACCTCCCGGAACCCCCGGAAGCCGCACATCTGGTAGCAGAAGCGGTTTCCGGGGGTTTTTGCGTCCGATGGGTTTCGGGGTGTACGCCGATGTGCGCCCCGGTTCACGCCCCCTCTCACGCCCCCCTTCCGGATGGTAACACAATTCGTTCTCCGCTCCGATAAGCAGGATGCCGCCGGGCGCCGCCCCGTGTACCTGCTCGTGTACGCCGACGGGCAGCGCCTCAAATGCGCCCTCGGAGAGAAGTGCCGCCCCGCCGACTGGAACGAGGAGAAGCAGCAGTTTCGCCGCTCCTTCGCCGGCTTTCAGGAAGCCAATGATCTGCTCGCCGCGCAGGCGGAAAAGGTCACGAAGTGGTGGCGCGAAGTTCGGACGGCCGGCGGCACCCCTACTCTGGCCGGCTTGAAAGAGCTGCTGAAACCGGTGCCCGTGGCGCCCGCCGCACCGGCGCCGAAGCCGGTGCCTTTCGCCGAGCTGTACGAAGAATACCGGCAGGCGCTGCGGGCGCGTGGCTACTCGCGCGAAACGTTGCGGCAGCGGCTGGTAGTACGCAACTGGCTGGCCGATTTCGAGCGCGACAAGCGCGAGACCCTGAGGCCCGAAACCTACGACGTAGCCACCCACGACCGGCTGCCCGCGTACCTGCGCTTCGACCGCAAGCTCGCCGAGAACACTGTCGCCACGCTGGTGCGGAACGTCAAGGTATTCCTGCGCTACCTGCGCGAGGAGCGCGGCTTTGCGGTGCCCGTCGAGCTGCGCAAGCTCACGGGCAAGCCCGTGGACGTGGTGAAGATGTGGCTCTCGGCCGCCGACCTGGCGGCGCTGGCCGCCGCGAAGCTGCCGGCCTACCTCGACCCGGTGCGCGACGTGTTGCTCTTCTGCTGCTACACCGGCCTGCGCTACTCCGACGTGTGCGCGCTCCAACGCGGCAACGTAGCCGAGTGGAACGGCGCGCGGGTGCTGCGGCTGGTACAGACCAAGACGCGCGCCGGCGTGAGCATCTACCTCACCCAAGCTGCCTGCGCCCTCATCGACAAGTACGCCCAAAAAGCAGACGGCGCCGAGCGCCTGCACCTGCTGCCCACTACGGCTAACCAGGTGATGAACCGCTACCTCAAACGCATCGGCAAGGCGGCCGGCCTGACCGAGACGGTGGTAGTGGCCGAGCGGGTGGCGGGTGAGATGAAGAAGGAATCGGTGCCGAAGTATGAGCTGCTGACGATGCACACCGCCCGCCACACCTTCGCCACCCAGAGCTTGCTGCGGGGGATGCCCGTCGAAGTATTGCAGAAAGTGATGGGCCACAAGCGCATCCAGACGACGTTGGTGTACGCCAAAGTAGTCGAAGACCTGCAACACCAGACGATGCGCCGTATCTGGGAAGGCGAGACGGTAGCGGCGCTGCCCGGCGCGGCGGGCACGTCGTCGGGCGCGACGGATGGCGTGTGTGAGGTGCAGATGGGGGCGTGAAGGAGTTGGCCGCCGACGCCGTTGGCGTCGGCGGACGACCTTTGCGGCGTGAAGCGCCCCACCACCATCACCCGCCCCGCGCCGACCGGCTGGCAGCTCTGCCGGCGCGAACAGGCCGAAACGCCGCACCTGACGGCGCGGGTGCTGACCGACACGCCCGGCGGCTGGGTGCTGTCGCAGCGGTGCTGCCGGTGCGGTGAGGTCTCGACGCGGGTAGTGGATGCACTGCCGGCCGGGATGCGGGTGTATGCCGTGCGCGTGGTAGGCGAAGCCGGGCCGTCGCCGCTGGGCGGGCCGGACCTGCCCGGCTTCGAGGAGGAGTTTCTGACGTTCGGCAGCAGCCGGCAGGATGCGTTTGAGCGGTCGCTGTTCGGGCGTGAGGTAAAGGCAGCGGGTCAGCTTGTGCGCACGTTCCTGGATGGGGCGGAGCACTTCGACGAGCAGCACTGAGCAACTTTGCGGCGATGGAAAGCGGATACGATCTGACAGAGGCGACGCGCCAACTGCTGATTCAACACGCGAACCGTTTTGATGGATACGCTTGGGCGAAAGCGCAGGGCGACCCGGCTGGCGGCGGCCCCGGCTATCTGGGCAAGCACCTCTACGAGCCGTTCCGGCAAACGAGGCGGGTGCCGGTGAGCCCGGATGCGGCGCTGGCGCTAAACTTCTACCTGCACCGACTCTTTTACCACTGGGGCCACCTGCCGGGGACGGGTAATGCAGAATGGATGGAAATGGTCCTGCTCTACCTGCACACGTACCGCCTGCCAACCCCGCCGAAGCTCCGGCACGAGCTGGCGCGCGAGTGGGAGCAGCGGCCGAAGGGCGCGGCTGAGGCAGCTGCGGCGGAGATTCGGGCGCTGCTGATGCGCCGACTGTCAGCGTAGGGGCCGCACACTGCCCCTAGTGACGCAACGCGGCGCGGACCTCGGTCTCGGACAGGCCGGTTGCTGCACAAAATTCCAGTACGGAGATGGCCGCACCGCTGGGCTTGCCGAGGCGTTCGCGCAGGCGGCGCAGGAAGCGCTTGCCGGCGTCGTAGCCCGTGCCGCGGAGCTGGGCCACTTCTTTCGGGTAAATGACGATCTGGGGCACGGGAGGCGCTGGCTGGGAGCTGACTGAGGGGACTGGTGGGGGCGCGCGGGGGCGTTGATAGCCCAGCAAAGATACGTGTGTAAAAAAATGCACTACGTTCGTGCCGTGAACGCACTGATCTTCCGAATCGCTCCCCTTCTGCTGACTGGCCTGCTGGCGCTGGCGGGCTGCGTCCCCGCTCTTGGCCAGACCACGCCGGAGACGGCGCGGGTGGCTCGCGTGATTGACGCCGACACCTACGAAGTGATCAGCGACGCACGGCGCCTGCGGGTGCGGCTCACTGGCGCGGACGCGCCGGAAGTCGGCCAACCGTTCGGCGCGCAGGCGACGGACTCGGTGCGGGCGCTGCTGCCGGTCGGCCAGCGCGTGACGCTGGTACGCGCGGGCACCGACCTTTTTGGCCGGACGCTCGGCCGGGTGTGGCTCCTCGATGGGCGCCGGCTCGACTCAATGCTCGTGGGGCGCGGCTGGGCGTGGTCGTACGCCGGCACGGCGTACGGCGCGGGGCCGTGGCAGGCGCAGCAGGTGGCGGCGCTGGGCGCGCGGCGCGGGCTGTGGCGCTGCGCCGACCGCTGGCCGCCGGTGCCGCCGCACGTGTGGCGCACGCTATCAGCGCGCAACAGGCTCCGCTATCGGGGCGGGTGCGCTTGGTAGGCGCCGCTGGCTTTCTTAACTGATCTTTTCCCTTCTCACTTTTTAATTTTTTCTCCACCAATGGCAACACAAGGAGGTATTCTGGGGCTGCGCGGCACGGTCGGCGGCCTCACGTTCCGGTCGGACGGCTCGGTGAGCCAGAAGGCCGCGTCGCGGGCCGTGACGGCTAAGCGCACGCAGGAAAACAACGCCGAGTTCGGCACGGCCGCCACGGCCGGCAAGCTCGTGCGCGGCGCCTTCCGGGCGCTGATGCACGCGGTGAAGTCGCGCGACGTGGTCGGGCGGCTCTCGCAGACGATGAGCCGCATCGTCAAGCTCGACGCGACGGCAGACCGGGGGCTGCGCCAGGTGCTCAAAGACAACATCGGTACGCTGGTGGGCTTCGACTTCTCGGCCACGAGCCTCTCGCAGGCGTTTTTCGCGCCGTTCTCGGCGGCCGTCGCCGGTAAGGACTACACCGTCACGATTCCGAGCCTGACGCCGGTGCAGGACCTGAACGCGCCACAGGGCGCCACCCACTTCCAGGTGCTGGTGGGCGCGGCAGCGGTGGACTTCGCCACGGGCAAGGCGCAGGTAGCGGCCGGCGCGGGGCTGGCGCCGCAGGCGATCAACGCCGTGACGCAGGCCGACGTGACCACGACGCTGACGTTCGAGACGGAACCGGCGGCCACCGACACGGTGATCGGCGTGGTGGGCGTGGCCTACTTCCAGGAAGTGAACGGGGCGCTCTACCCGCTCACTGATGCCAGCGCCAACGCGCTGGGCGTGGTGCTGGCCGAGTAAGGCGAAGCTGACCACACCGGCGCGCGAGCAGCGCGGGCGGGCCGCCTCCGGGAAACCGGGGGCGGCCTTTTTCGTGGCCGGTCGGCGGCGGCGGACGGCGCGGGCTGAAAGCGCAACGGCCCGGCCACCGTGAGGTGGCCGGGCCGTTGCGTATCGGGCGGAGTGGGATTGAGGAGGGATTGAGGTGGGAAGCGCTACGGAAATAGTGCGGTCGCCAAGTGGTCTGCGGCGTGGCCCGGGCGTTAGTGAAGCGCCATTATAGCCAGCAGGTAGGCCATCCGCGACATCCGCTTACGGCGGGGACGGTGAGCCGGGGGCGCGTCGCTTTCATCGTCGCCGGCGCGAGGCGCGAGGTAGTCGGTCAGGAGCGCGTCGAGCAGGCTGGCGGCTTGGGGGAGGTCGTCTGCGGCGAGGGCGGCCTGCACGGCGGAAAGTCGGCCGGTGGGGTCGAGGGCGGCGGGGTCGGCTTGGGCCCAAGAAGTGCGGGCAGCGGCTTCGGCGGCGTTGTGCAGGGCGGTGAGGGCCGGGGCCAGCCGAGGCTGATGGGCGCGGAAATCGCGCCGGGCACGACCGGCGGCTGTGAGGGGGATGCCGACGGGGGCGGTGCGCTGCACCGCGAGACGGGTGGAGTTCATCGGAGGGAGACAGGTGGGTTGGGGTTAGACAGACATCAAAGCGAGCAGATGCGCCCAGCGCGACATCCGCCGCTTGCGGCGGCGCGGGCGCTCGGCGGAAGGGGTGCCGGGCAGATCGTCGGTCAGAAGCTGGCGGTGCAACTCGTTGCGGAGCAGTTTGGCGGCGGTGTCGGGGTCGTTGGCGGCGAGGGCGTCGCGGACGCTGGTCAGGAACTCATCGCCGGGTTGGCCGGTGGGCGGGGCGCCGGTGGGCCACGCGGCGTCGGCCTGGTCGGCGGCGGCTTCGAGCTGCGCGCGGGCCGTAAGGGTCCGGCGTCGGGCGGCGGTCAGCTCGTCGAAGGCTTGCTGCTTGGCGTTGAGCAGGAGCTTGGGGGCGGGCATTGGCGGGAGTATGTTGGTGAGGGTACGAAGGTGGCGCCGCCTTGCGCGGGGTCGGTTACGCGCGCCCCGTGAGTACCTGAGATGACCCCAGTAGCTTATCTTGGCGCTCCTAATTCAGCTTCTTACTGAGCTTGCCGTGAAGTTATCCATCACTCTGTTTCTGATTTTTGTACTGAACACCGCGTTAGGCCAACAGCGCGTTTCGGTCCCGCTCGCTACGCCTTCGCCGATTCCTGCGTTGCAAGTGTTCAAGACGAAAACGAAGCAGTATCAGTATTACGACAATTTATTAGGTGAGAGAATTATACACGGATTCTATTTGGAAAACTAGAGTTGCTATTGGTTGATTTTCAGGAGTTTTTCTGTTTTTAAGTTGGCAAG
>ERZ1066122.1625-NODE-1625-length-17308-cov-17.059816_pt1 | contig 17308 bp, 12 predicted proteins | sample MGYA00382769_ERZ1066122 | MGnify/ENA primary metagenome ERZ1066122 (study PRJEB33369, sample SAMEA5778352) | biofilm metagenome | biome: Industrial cooling water; feature: Water cooling tower basin; material: Biofilm | place: United Arab Emirates | collected... | reverse complement strand
TTCATTCGACACTCCCAATCAGGGCGCGCACCGTAGCGGCGCCAACGAGTTCATTGCGACGGACATCCACGCGCGACAGATCGGCGCCTTGCCAGGCCTCCAAGGCCTCCAATAAGGTGCCGAAGTCGACGTCGCCGACCCGATAGCTGGCGAGGGCGGATTCGAAGTTGGCCTGGGCCTGCGGCAGCAAGGTCTGCTCGATCAGTTTTCGCTGCTCGCGTGCACTCCGGGTCTGGGCCCACGCCTGGCCCAATTGGCCCTGTAGCTCGGTGCCGATCGCCTCAGCCCGCGCCCGTGCAGCGTCCCCCATGAGCAGGGCCTCACGCTCTCGCTCACGCAGCGCACGCCGCTGCAGCGGGACCTCCACCTCAAGCATCACCTCATAGGCGTCGACGCGATCATCGCGCTGCATGACGCCCACGCCGAGCGTAAGGTCTGGCCAGCGGCGGCGGCGCTGAAGCTGCGCCGCCGTATCAGCCGCCCCGGCCAGGGCGGCACTGGCACGCAGGGCTGGATGCCGGGCCTGTGCCAGGAGACCGAGCGCCTCGCCGAGCGAGGCAGCCGGTACGGCCAGCACGGGCTCCCCGGCCGGCTCGGCCAAGGGGGCATCGGCCGGCCGGCCGAGGGTGGCGTTCAACATGGCCACAGCCTCTTCTCGTATGGCCAGGCGCTCGATACGTTCGCGCTGCATCGCGGTGCGGGCCACCTGCGCGCGGATGGAATCCTGCTGGGCCGCGACGCCCAAGGCGTACCGTACGCGGGCAACCTCTTCCATCTGCGCCAACAATTCGATCAGCCGATCAACGACGGCCACACCCTCGCGGGCATGCCAGTAGCGCACATAGGCCTGCTCAGCCTGCGCCAGCAGCCTCAGCGCCGCTGCTTCCCGCTCCAGCTGCACGGCGTCAGCCTGCTGTCGCGCCACATCACGGGCCAGCCCGCGCTTACCCCACAGCGGGAAAGGCTGCTTCACGCTGTAGGTCGCCGTCCCGACGTTACCCGGCAGCAGGGTCGGGCGATCGGGGTCAATCCCCTGCAAGGCGATGCCGACCATCGGGTCGGGCAGGGCGCCAGCGGGGTAGATGCGTGCCTGGGCTGCCTCTGCCTCGGCCTGCATTGCCTGCAAGTCCGGGTTGTTGGCCAATAGCCAGGTCCGCACGGACGCGACATCGGCGCCGGGAAGCGGTGTGTCGGCAAAGGCCGCCGGCGCGAACACAAGCAGTGTCGCCAAGGCCAAAGCGCGGAGCGCGCCACGGCGCGGGTGGGTAGGGCGGGGCCCCGGGGTGGTAAGGGTGAGCGTGGATCCCATGATGTTCGCCTTGCACGGCTGCTGGCCACGGGGGCCGCAGGGGTGGGTCGGACGGCGCCGGCCGCAGGACGTGGCCGAACCGATGTTTCGGGCGACGGCGCACAGCGGCGCCGGCCGGTCATCGGTGTGGGATCAAATCAACAGGAGACTGGCGGGGTGGGCAGTCGGTCGATGCCAGGAGCGCAATGGCCCCGGGGTTTGGGCGGCATCAGCCTCATGAGGCAGGCGCTGCACCCTCATGACCGGAACTACAGAGCAGGCGCCCAAGGCAGGAACGGCCAGCACGCGAGCCACATCCGGGCTCAGGTCACTGCGACTGCAATGGGTATCGCAAACGGGAGAATTCTCCGGGGACGGCGACGGATGGCAGGGGGCCGGCTCGGGGTCCACGTGCCCTGTCGACACGTCGTGGGCATGGTCCATTGCCATGCTGGCCAAGGTACAGGCCGGGTGGGCAGCCAGGACCAATTGCGACCACAGCAGCGCCACCATCGCCAGAAGCGAAAGGCGGGTACGCAAGCGGTGGCGGCGAAATGTCTTCATCCTGGGCGGCACGGTACCTGTTCTGGTGTCTTGGCGGCTTGACCTGCGTCAACTCACCGGCTCCGGGCATCGGACAGGCTTCGGTCCGGAAAGTTCCGGCGCCGCAACCCCGTGACAAGCGTAGCATCGGATCCGTCCGCCGTCCGACAAGCACTCCCTGCTGATGAGGATCCAAGTCCCGTGACCGTTGTGACCCAGCCCGTCATTCGCCGCGTCCTGGAGGGGTGCGGTGCGCCCTGCGTGGAAACCGTGACCGCCGAGGCCCTGCATCGCGATTGTTTCTGCGTCGCCGTGGATCCGGATGCCGTGCGTGAGCAAGTCAACGGCCTGCTGGCGTCGGAGGGCGCACCCAGTCGCTTGACCGATGCCCACGCGCACTTGTTCGCCGCACTGCCGATCTTCGTCCCCGAGCACACCGTTCGGCAGATGGAGTCGGCCGTGCAGGCATTGAGCGCGGCCGTCGCGACCCCTGCCTTTGTCGATGCCGCGTTGGCCTGGGCACCCGTCATCGCCCGGCACGAGCCTGGCTCGCCCGGCGGACTGCTGGGCTTTGACTTTCATCTGGGGCCCACAGGACCCCGGCTCATCGAGATCAATACCAATCCCGGTGGCCTGCTGCTCAATGCCCTCTTAGCCAAGGCACAGCGTCTTTGCCTGCCGTCGCTGAGCACGCCGGCCGCTTCCGGCGAGGCCGAGCAGGCCGCCATCGACGTCCTGCTCGATGAATGGCAGGCGCAGGGCGGACGCGCCGATGACTCGCTGGTGGCCATCCTGGATCACGCGCCAGAGCAGCAGTATCTGTATGCCGAGTTCCTGCTGTTCAAACGAGCGCTCGAAGCGCGGGGCTATAGGACGGCGATCTGCGACCCGGGCGACCTGCGGTTTGTCGACGGGGCGCTGCGGCTGGGCGAGGAGCGCATCGGCTGCGTGTACAACCGCCTCACTGACTTCGCGTTGACGGCTCCCACCTCGCAGGCCCTGCGCCTGGCGTATCTCGCGGGTGCGGTGGCGCTGAGTCCCCATCCGCGCGCCCACGCCCTGTGGGCCGACAAGCGCAACCTGACTTTGTTGGGAGACCGCTCATTCTTGGCCAAAGCAGGCCTGTCGCCGGATCGGCAGACCCTGCTCACCGAGATAGTCCCGCGAACGGTGCTGGTGAGCGCGGACAATCGCGAGCAGCTGTGGGCCACACGACGAGAATGGTTCTTCAAGCCGGCCGCGGGCTTCGGCAGCCGCGCCAGCTACCGGGGCGACAAGCTCACCCACAAGACTTGGGCGCAGATGGCCGATCAGGACTACGTGGCGCAGGCCCTGATTCCACCCAGTGTGCGACACACAGGACCCGAATCACCCCCTTTGAAGGTCGATCTGCGCGGCTATGCCTATCAGGGGCAAGTGATCTTCTTCGCGGCCCGCCTCTATCACGGGCAAACCACCAACTTCCGCACGCCCGGGGGCGGTTTCGCACCCGTTCTAACCCTGGCGCCGGGAATACAACGAGGAGAGACCCAAGAAAGCACTGGGCGGGCTGACGCCCGCCGCCTACGCCAAACGGATGGCCGAGATCGGCTACCCTAACCCCGGACTCTAAATGGCCACGCTACTGAAAGCGGGGGGACGTCGGTTACGCGACATGTCAGGGTTAGAAGTCCATCGGCAAGCTTCCGACTTCCATGACCGATTCGGCATGGAGGGGTAACTGGCTGGAAAGGCTCGGAAAGCGCGAAACCTGGCGACGCTGTAACGCATCACGCCAAGGTTAGTGAGCAGGAGACAGGCTTAGTGGCTGCCCACCCGAATTCACCCCAGCGGAATGGCGCTAACTGATTGTTTTTGTGTAGAGGACCGTTGAAGTAGGTCGAATTCAGCTGTTGCAGCCGACACCCGAAAGTCCTATAACGGTTTCGGTAGATGCCTGAGGAGCGCCCCCCATGGGGGTAAACGCGCGTCCGAAGCCGAGTCCAGTCCGGCTGCCACTGAAGAAGCGGCGGGCACTGTCGATATGTGAGTACTACAGCCCGAAGCTAGGCCGTGAGGTGATACTTCCTGCCCGGTGTTACTGGCTTGGCCTGTGGCTGGATTGGTGCCCGGACGCCACGGCCTACGTGGAGCTGCCGGCGAATCCAGATGCGTCCAGCGAGTGGTTAGCCGACTTCTGGATCGAGTACGCCGGGACGGAATTCTTGGTCGATGTTGCGCAGGAAGCGCGAGCTGACACCGCAGCGTCGGCAACGCCTTGGGATTTGCTGACTGACGGGTTCGAGCCCGTTGAGCCTGGCCGCGGCCGAATCACTCCCCGCTGGACATGGGCACGACGCGCCCTGTTGCTCGGGCTTGAGCAATCGCACCCCTTTGCCGTGTCGGCTCGCCTTCAAGGCGGTCTGAAAGCCATATGCGCGAAGCTGATGAACGAGTGGCCCGAGGCAGGGCAATCCATCGGTGATGCATGCGGTTCACCTGGGGCGAACAGCTACGTACTTCAATGCGCGATTTTGCATCTGGCTCGCAGGGGAAAACTCGAGTTGGACTGGACACGCCCCCTCGCGCTAAACACCACCCTCAAGAAGGTCGCGCATGCACCGCAAGGCTGAACAATTGTTCCCTGCGAGGTGGCGCGACACTGCGAATTGGCCTGCGCCAGCCGACAAGGAGGTTCCGTCGGCTTTCAAGGATGTTTACGAGACGCGCAGGCGGGCCGTTGAAGCATATATGCGCGGCGATAAACTCAAGACGATCCTATCAACTGAGGGCGTAGATGCCGCGTCGTTCTACTCGATGCTTGAGGCTTGCGCCATGCGCGCCTCCGAAGATCAGATTCGCGGGTTTCGCGCGCTTATCCCTTATGTACGAAAGAAGGCATACGAACGAAAACGGGCGATTGACTCTGACGCGCTGGCGGCCGGCCGAGGTACGGGCGGGCTTTTCACGCAGTTGCTTGCGAATCACGACTCGTTGCGCACGTACTTGACGAGTCAAGCCAGCCAGTACAGCCATCTCGCATACGAAGGCCGAGTTCCCGTCAAGAAGGAACATGGAAACTTCTTGAACAAGCTAGTCAAGTTGCAGGGCAAGACCGGGTATCCGTTCACTTTGCAGAACAAGGGGCGCGAGGGCTTTCGCCAAGCACTGAATGCCGAGATCGCCAAGCAACGTGCAGAGGCACGAAGCCCACTGCGAGAATCCATAGAGCGGGCGTTCCGGCCTCAGATGGACCAGCGCTACCGGCACGTACAGATCGACGCCCATCGCCTTGATGCCTTCATCCGGGTCAAGTTCATCGGACGAAAGGGGCGATTCAAAACGCGCGCTATTCGGCCGTGGTTGATTGCGGCTGTCGAGGTCGACAGCTGCGCGTGTCTTGGATGGAGTCTTTCCATAGAGCGGGAGCCATCCCATCTTGATCTTCTGCGATGTCTTCACAGCATGATGAGCCCCTGGCAACGCCGCCAAGAGTTCGAAATTCACGACCTTGATTACAAGCCAGGGGCAGGTATGCCTTCGGGCCTGATTTCGCGTTGCGCGGGCCGCTACACCGACAGCATCAGCCTCGACAACGCGTTGTGCGGACATGCGGATAACATCCGGGACATCGTACTCGAGCGGCTGCACGCCACACTACGACTGGGGCTTCCTGGCGAGCCAAGGACTCGTTCCGAGATAGAACAGCTTTTCAATACGCTAACTCACCGCAATGTCCAGCATCTCATCGGCGGCGTGCGTCCGAACATGAGCAACAAGGAGCGAACGGCGGCGATGCACGCGGCAGAGGAGCACGGTCTCACGGTCGAGCAGTTGGAAGAGTACCTAGATGTGGTGATCTGCAATAACAATGCCGAACCGCATTCCGCCCACTACGGGAAGTCGCCGTTGCAGTTCCTTTGGGAAGAGTCGGAAGCTGCTTTAGTTCGCGCCGATTCATCTGCCAACGCGTCGTGGCGCAATCTGCTAAAGATCGAGATCACGGCGACAGTGAGCTGCAGCGATGACCATGCGCCGCGGATCACGTACCTCAAGGGCAACTATACCAACGACCTACTGCGCGCCAGTGGGGATATCTTAGCGGGGAAGGAAGTCATCATTACCGTCAACCTTACCGACTTGAGAACGATCGAGGCAAAAGTCCCAGGCGGCATTGATCTGGGAACACTTTGGGTGAGGGGGCCATGGGCGGAGTTTGTGCACGACATACGTCTGCGAAAGAGACTAAACGGCGAGATCGCGGATGGCAATTTCCATTGGGCGGAAGGCGTCGATCCGGAGGAGCAGGTCAGAGCTTTCCTGCGCAAGACCAGCAGGGCAAGTCATGCGCAACCCGAGAAAAAGGCACGGGATAACCCGGCCCGAAACGATCCCCCGAAGGCCGCGCGCCCGAGCCGTCCGGCAGCACCGTCGAGATTGATTGCCGATGTCGCAAAAGGTGATGACTTCGACATTGAGGCGCTGCTAGGTAGCAAGCTAAAAGGATGACTCATGGCTGCTCCCCACCCGATCGAGAAGAACGACTATCTGATTCTTACCAAGCCGATAGCCCGGATCATGGTCAGTCTGACGGCATGGATCCGACTAAACTTCTCCGGGGTGATGATTTACGGGCAGCGACGCTTGGGAAAATCGCATTGTGCCGAGTTTATTAAGCGATACCTTGCAGACACACTCGGATATAAGCTCGCCGTCGTCCTTCTGTGCGTTCGCAAGCACGACATCGTCCGGGAAGGTGATTTTCTAGACAAGCTGATTCGCTCCTTGGGCGAGATACCGCCAAAGCGAGGCTCGAAGGACCAGAAGATGGAGCTCATCGTCAATCGGTTCCTTGTTTTGGCGCGGCGGTGTCCCGTCAGGAAGGTCATTCTGGTTCTTGATGATGCGCAACGACTCGAGACGTTGCACTTTGAGATTCTGATGTCCATTCAAAACGAGCTCTACCAGGAGTATCGGGTGATGCTTTTCACTCTTTTGGTTGGCCAGCCTCAGATCAAGGCAAAGCGTGAGCTGCTGATTGCCGCAGGCGAAAAGCAGATAACCGCGCGCCTGATGGCCGATGATGTCGAATTTGTCGGACATCGTTCGCTGGAAGAAGTGAAGTTTGCGTACAACCGCTTCGATGAACACTGTTTTCATCCGGCCCGCAGTGGAATCAGTTTTACGCAGGGCCTCGCTCTCGAAGCATGGGAGGCCAATTGGCGCTTGGCGAACGAAGCCGAGCCGATCTACACCGAGTATGTTCGGCGTCGTGAGGAGCTGGGGGTGGAACCCGTTGAAGAGGTTTCGATGCAGGCGTTGACAACGATGGCAACGTATATTTTCCAGAAGTACGCCTGCAAGCCAGGATTCCGTGGGTTGACGCCGAACCAAGTGGCTGACGTCGTCAAGGCTGCCGGGCTACTGCAGCTGGAAGCACCAGCAAGGAAGGATGGCGACGAGCGATCGGACCATTCCGATGGCTACGACGAGGACGATTGACTGATGCGGCGGGCGTGACTTTCAATCCCAGGCGATCTTCATCCGACATGCGCTGACCTTGGCATTCCGCAGGATGCGCAGGATTTGTTCGTCGGTGAATCACTTCTGCATTGACAGCTTCTTGCCTCCAAAGAGCGGAGAACTTACCAGCAGACTGACCAACCAATCCGTAGCAGAGAAAAAGTCTCTCGCTACGGGGCCTTGGGAACAAGAGGGTCTGCCTGCGTGGACGAGGGTGCCGTTTCTTCCGGGCCCGAATTTCGCCGGCCTACACCTAACGCCGATCCGGGCCTCATGGCCCCATGGCTGCCGGCTGCAGGCTTGCGTGACCAGGCTTCGATAAACATCGCCGTATGGAATCTGAAACTGAGCGCCTCGGAGGGGACCGATACCCCGTGACGCGCCGCCAGTAGGGTGGCATATGCCACCTGCGCATCAGTGGGAGGCTTGAGATCCCAGTCCAAACACTCCTTAAGGAGGTCTTGAAGCCGATACTCAAGGGCCTTGACGTACGTATCTCTAACTGTCCTTTGTCGGATTCGCTCCCACTGAATCGCGATGGCCTCCTCCAATATCGGGGAGACATATAGCTCGAGCGTCAGGTCCACGCTCGGATGGACCAGTAGCAGGGGCATAGGCCGGGACCCGGTTAGGCGCAATCCGCCACCAGATGGTAAACCCAAAATACACATTTTTCATGTATCTGACCCCGCCGCCTAGCGTGTCCGTCCAGAGAGGGCCGGACCGCGATGCGCAAGAAGACCATCTACGCCAAGGAATACCGGGACCTGGTCGATGGTCTTCGCCAGATCCGCAAAGACCGTGGCCTGACCCAGGTCGCCCTTGCCGAGGCTCTGGGCTGGCCCCAGCAGCGCCTGTCTGCCGTGGAGAGCGGCTCCCGGCGCTTGGACGTCATGGAGTACTTCGTCCTCACTGACAAGCTTGGCCTGTCTCCCGAGAAGGCGCTCGAGTTGATCCTCACCCTTCGTCCGAAGGGACGCGGCCGCTGAGCCTGGGGGCGCCATCCAGGGGTTGCGATTAGGGCAGCTTATCGCGGGTGAGGGTCTGACTACCGGTCCTTCTGCAAGCCATTTCCTAGTGAAGGTGCACTGCCGCATCTTTATGTCGCTTCGGCGTAAGTTAGGCGGTTTCACCCTGCTAGCAACAATGTCGTTATCGGGGCTAGTTTATTGATGCCGCAGTCATTGATCACTGGTGTGAGGGAATTTCTCACCACCGACCCCTTGTTCTTTTGACTGTCTTCAAGCGAACCTCCGATCGCATCTCGCCGACCGGATCGTGGACGCCGTCGATGCAACCCCCGGGGACGTCCAAGGATTCAAGAATGAAGAAGCTGTTGATCGCGCTGGCGCTAATGCTGGTCGTCACGCAAGCAAGTGCCCAGAAGATGCCATGGGAGGAGTACGACAAGCAGATCCAGGCGCGCGGCGCGATCACGGCCCATGGACCGCAACTCTTCGGCGACGAGGTCGAGCTAAGCTCCGGAGCGCTCAGCTTTTCGGCCACTGACATCAGCGTGCCAGGAAACAACGGACTCCCGGTCGCTTTGACGCGGACATTGTCGATCATCGATCGCGATCAGCGGCTGTACGACATGCCGATGGGCGACTGGGACTTGGACATTCCCCGCCTCGAGGGCGTGTTCGCCCCGTCCTGGCAGGACAACCGCTGCACCGGGTCCGGCCTTCCGCCGACGGTCAACGTGGGCACCTCTTCCTACAGCTACATCGACTACTGGCAGGGCAATCACGCCCGTATGCCGGGAGGCGGCGAGCTGCTCAAGGCCGACCAGCCCACCGTGCCCAAGCCGACCACCGGTGGCCCGTATCCCTGGGTGACGGCCGGCATGACCTACTTCTCCTGCCTGCCAAACCTGGTCAATGGCGGTCCAGGCGAGGGGTTCCTGGCCATCACCACCGATGGGACGAAGTACTGGTTCAATCACATGGCCCGCTTCGCGGAGCCGGGTCTGGCCAGTCCGCTGACCTACACTCCTGAAGCCGCCGGCATATCTCGTGCGCGCAATGCACTTTACGTCACGCGCATCGAGGATCGTCACGGCAACTGGGTTACGTACAACTACTCCAATGCCTACCACCAGCCAGTCAAGCCGACCTCCATCCAGTCCAGTGACGGCCGTTCCATCACCCTTACGTACAGCGGCTCTCGCGTGGCTACGGCATCAAACGGAACTCGCACCTGGACCTATAGCTATACCAATAACACGCTCAGCCAAGTGCTCTTGCCAGACAGCAGTAAATGGACGATCAATTTTCAAGCGCTGTCCGGCGCGATCATTGATTACAGTTCAGATGACGGTCCCAACTTCTGCGGCAAGCCTGGTCACGTTCTGGGCGGCGGCGGAGTAGGCACCATCGTTCATCCGTCAGGCGCGGTAGGTGAGTTCGAGGTAATGCCACAGCGTTTTGGTCGCACGAATACGCCCCGCTTCTGCATCAATTGGACTGTTAACCAGAACGGATCCACTGAGCCGGGACGCGAGATTGCGGTCGTGCCAAACCAATGGTTCTCAATGTCGCTCGGCCGCAAGAAAATCTACGGCCCAGGCATGCCGACGTCGGAGTGGATTTATCGATACAGCTCCGGCTGGTCTTGGATCGACAACGAGTCCACCAAGTGCGACACCGAGGACTGCATGGTGCCTGTCTGCGTCTCTGATGCGTGTGCAGGTGGCACGACCGTCGTGGTTACCGGGCCAGCGGGTGAGTACAAGCGATATAAGTTTGGCAACAGCTATCACTACAACGAAGGCAAGCTGTTAAGCGTCGAGACGGGCTCCGGGCCGGCCAATCAGCTGGTCTACGCCAACGGGCAGCTTGCGGAGGTCAGCGCGGGGACGGGTACGCCGACCTTCCTCAGGTCAGACACGACGGGCTATGCACTTGCGACTGGTGGCCAGTTCTATCCGGCCTACCGCGTAGGCACTAGCCTGCAGGCTCGTGGCGCAAACTTCACCGGAGAGTATCCGCGGCCGCAGGTGTCGAAAGTCACAAGCCTAGATGGTGCTACGTTCTCCGCCATTGTCACGGGCTTTGACGAGTACCAGCGTCCGATCAGCGTGGTTAGATCCAGCTCCCTGGGGTACTCACGAACTGACGCGACCACTTATCTCGACAATCAGGTCAAATGGGTGTTGGGCCTCCCCACCAGTACGCGCAGCACGGGCACGGATCCCGGGTTGAGTCTGGAGCGCACCGTGGTGAATGAACAAACGGAGTACGACCCGGTCTCCTTGCTGCCCGTCCGCTTCTACGGTCCCGGCACCCCGGACGTCCCGGGGCTCCTGCTCCAGACTCTGACCTACGACGCTAGCGGCGTGGTTTCGACCGTCAAGGACGGGAACAACAACCTGATCACGTTGTCGAGCTGGTACCGCGGCGTGCCTCGGAACATCCTGTACGCCGACGCCACCTCCGAGTCAGCCGACGTCACCCCCGAGGGTTGGATCACCTCGATCACCAATGAGGTGGGCTACACCAGCACCTACGACTACGACGCGATGGGCCGACTCGCTCGCATTACCCACCCGACGGGCGACAGCACGGTCTGGAACGACACCACTCAGGTGTTCGAGCAAGTGAACGCGGTGGAGTACGGGATACCGGCGGGCCACTGGCGCCAGACCATCGCGACCGGCAATGGCCGCAAGGTCACCTACTACGACGCGATGTGGCGTCCCATCGTGGTGCACGAATACGACGTGGCGGATGTCCAGAGCACCGAGCGTTTCCAGCGCTATGCCTATGATGACTCCGGCCGGATGATCTTCGCCTCCTATCCGGCGTCCATCCCCAACCCCACCACGGGCACTTGGACCGAGTACGACGAGCTGGGTCGGGTGACGTCGGTGTCGAATGACTCCGAATTCGCCGAGCCGATCGTAACCTTGACCGAGTACCTGCCCGGCTTCCAAACTCGCGTCACCAACGGTCGCCTTAAGCCCACCACGACGGATTACATGGCCTGGGACCAGCCCAGCACCGACCTGCCGGTGGCCATCACGCACCCCGAAGGGGCGTTCACCGACATCCAGCGCGACATGCTAGGCAAGCCCAAGGCGCTGCTCCGCCGCAACGCGGCAGGCAGCACCCAGGTTACCCGAAGCTACGTATACGACGACCACCAGCGGCTGTGTAAGTCGGTCGAGCCCGAGACCGGGGCGACGTTAACGGCCTACGACTTGGCGGGTAACGTGGCCTGGACCAAGTCCGGCGCCGCGCTGCCGGACCTGACGAGCTGCGACACGGCGGCGGTGGCGCAAGCTGATCGTACGACACGCTCCTACGACGCCCGCAACCGCGTTTTGTCGCTGAACTTCCCGGATGGCCGCGGCAACACGACCTACGACTACACCGCGGATGGCTTATTGGAGCAGGTTACAGTCGTCAATGGCGGCACCGGCGGCACGGTCGTGACCGGTTATGCCTACAACCGCCGTCGTCTGCCGACCGGCGAAGTGGCGATAGTCGGCACAAAGCAGTGGCCCACGGGTTACGGCTACGACGCGAACGGCTTCCTGGCCTCGCACGTTCTGCCGGGCGGCCTGTCGATCGCCTACCAGCCCAACGCCTTGGGCCAGGCCACCCAGGCGGGCACGTTCGCTACCGGCGCAAGCTATTTCCCCAACGGCGCGTTGAAGCAGTTCACCTACGGCAACGGCATCGTCCATACGCTGACCCAGAACGCCCGTGGCCTACCGGAACGCAGCCGCGACGCCTATGGTAGCGTGGCCGTGCACGACGACACGATGGACTACGACTTCAACGGCAATGTCGCCGCCATCACCGACGGCCTGTCCGAGGGCCGCGGTGATCGGGAGATGACGTACGACGATCTGGACCGTCTGACGGCGACCATCTCGCCGATGTTCGGCACCGCCAGCTACACGTATGACGTCCTCGACAACCTGAAAGTCGTTCAGGTGACGGGCGGTCCGAAGGCTCGCAGCCGGACCTACGTCTACGACACCACCAACCGCCTGCGCACCACGGTGAACAACGCGGGCGGCGGGACGGCAGATGCCATCGAGTACGACGTCCAAGGCAACGTGTCGAACAAGAGCGGCACGGCCTACGATTTCGACTTCGGCAACCGCCTGCGCAGCGTGGCCGGCACTGCCAATGAGCATTACGCCTACGACGGTCACGGCCGCCGCGTACTGGCCACTCGCAACGGCGCAAGCATCTACTCGGTTTACGGCCAGGACGGCGTGCTCCGCTTCCAGAGTGACGAGCGGGTGGGCAAGTCCACCCAGTACGTTCACCTGGCCGGCAGCCTGGTGGCGCAGGTGGAGGATCCGATTCCGCTTACCACACCGGCTCTGACCGTTCCGGGCTTCAGCGGCAACGGCAGCTATACCGTCAGCTGGACGGCGGCCCCGGTGGCCACCCGGTACCAGCTCGAAGAGCAGGTCAACAGCGGCGCTTGGGCAACGATCCACGACGCAGCTGGCCTCAGCAAGGTGTTCAACGACAAGCCGGCGGCCTCGTACGGTTACCGTGTCCGTGCCTGTAGCGCTACGGCCTGCGGCAGCGTCAGCCCGGCGTCGGTGGTTGAGGTCCAGTTGCCGCCGACCGTTGCGCCGACGCTGTCCGCGCCCGCCACCGGTCTCAACGGCACCTTCACGGTCAATTGGACCAGCGTGGCGGCCGCCACCCGCTACCAGCTGGAGGAGCGTCAGGGCGCCGGCGCGTGGGCGACGATCCTTGACGGCCCGGGCAGCAGCCAGGCGATCTCCGGCAAGGCCGCGGGCGATTGGAGCTATCAGGTTCGTGGCTGCAATGCCGTCGACTGTGGACCGGTCTCGGCCATCGCCAGTGTCAACGTGGTGCTGGCGCCCACCGCCACCCCGACGCTAACCGCGCCCGCCAGCAACTACACCGGCAGCTATTCCCTGAGTTGGACGGCGGTGGCGACGGCCGTCCGCTACGAGCTCGAGGAGCGCCTGGACGCCGGCGCCTGGAGCAACGTCCACAACGCCGCCGCGACCACCAAGGCGGTTGCCGGGCGCACGGCCGGGAGCTGGAGTTACCGCGTCCGCGGCTGCAATGACGCGGGCTGCGCGCCTTACTCGGCCGTCCAGGCAACACTGGTGACCTTGGCGCCGACGGCGGCGCCGACCGTTACGGCTCCGGCAACCAACTACAGCGGCAGCTACCCGGTGAGCTGGACGTCGGTGGCCGCGGCCACCACCTACGCCGTCGAACAACAGGCCAACGGCGGCGCCTGGACCGAGCTTCAAAACGTGGCTGCCAGCAGCCTCGCCGTGTCTGGCCAGGACAGCGGCAGCTACGGCTATCGCGCCCGCGGTTGCAATGCCGGCGGCTGCGGACCGTACTCGGCGGTGGGCACGACCCAGGTGACCCTGCCGCCAGCGAGCGCCCCGTCGCCGACTGCCCCTGCCAGCAATAGCACCGGCGACTTCACCGTCAGCTGGAACGCCGTGGCGGAGGCCACCAGCTACCAAATCGACGAGCAGATAAATGGCGGGGCTTGGGCGGCTTTGCCGATCTATCCCGCGAATGCAATCAGCAAGGCCCTCGCCGGCAAGACGCCCGGCACGTATGGGTATCGAGTCCGGGCCTGCAATATTGGCGGGTGTAGCGGCTCGTCGGCGACAGTGAGCGTTTCGGTGACGCTGTCCCTGACCAGCCCCAGCCTTACGGGCGACACAAGCGGCAGTGCCGACTACCCGCATAGCTTGAGTTGGACATCTGTGCCAGGGGCTGTGAGCTATGAGCTGCAGCAGAGCTACAACAGCGGAAGCTTTGGCACGGTCTACAACGGACCGCTAACCACCGCTAGCTATCAAAGACGAGGAGGAACCTATCGCTACAGGGTGCGAGCTTGTGCTAGCGGCAGCTGCAGTGCCTACTCGGCGACCCACACCGTTAATGTGGCCAATTCGACCAACCTGGTGGCCCCGCCGCCCTCGGAGGATATGTGAGCCGGGTCGTGCGATGGCTGGCCGCGATTGCACTGACCCTCGGTGTCGCGCATCCGGCGATGGCCCAGACGACGGTGCGCTACGTGCACACCGATGCGCTGGGAAGCGTCGTGGCGATGACCGACGAGAATCGCGTGGTGGTGGAGCGACGGGAGTATGAGCCCTATGGGCAGCAGCTGACGGCGCTGGAGGATGGACCGGGCTACACGGGTCATGTGCAGGATGCGGCCTCCGGGCTGACATACATGCAGCAGCGTTACTACGATTCGATGCTGGGGATTTTCCTTAGTGTCGATCCAGTCGAAGCCTTCGATATTCCTGTCGACAACTTCCATCGTTTTCGATACGCCGCCAACAATCCCTACTCCTATTACGATCCGGACGGTAGGGAGCAAAAGCATGCAACGGGATCTAGGGTGGAGAACCGATGGAGTAGTGCTAGCGTTCGTGTGTACGACTATAGGCCTGACCAAGAGGGCGACACTGGATCTTCTTCAGGTAGCTCGCCTGCTGCTAATGGCGGCTCAAGTGGAAGTAGTTCAAGTGGAACTACTGTCGACATGGGTGCAGGTCCTGTCAATTGCCCGTCTGCTTCAGGGTGCTGGGGCTATTCATTGCCAGTCGAACCTAGCGCAGAGTTGCTTGTTGCTGCCGTCTCCCTTCATCCAGTAGGTCGAACAGTTTCATGGTTGAGTCGCGGCGTGACTTCGAGGTCGCTTCTGTTCGGCCAGGCCAACATAAGGATGACTTTCAGGTATGGCCCTCACGCCGGGCGCTCGATCGGAGAAGTGGCAGCATTACTCAGATCTGGAAGAATCTCACCAGATAGCCTTCCCATTCAGTATATTGTGCGCAACGGTCAAGCAATTGCTCTAAACAACAGATCTCTGCTTGCGCTTCGACGTGCGGGAATGGAGCCCACGATTACTCGAAATATGACCGGGAATGCTAGATTGGAGAGGCTACTGGACTCGCATCTGCGCGGAGGGAGCCCAGCCAACGTAATTCGAGTTCGTGGTGGCCCACCTGGGTCATCCTCAATTGAGTAATCACATGAGCTTTCTTCTATTGAGCACTGGCATTTCTGCGGCTTGGAAGCGGGATCTCGAGCTTAGGAGAATCGTATTCAGCGACGGAGGCGTCCAAATCGAATTAGAAGAGGAGTTGGGGAATGCCTGGTCAATTAGGTTTGCGTCAGTGCTGGCCTGCAACGTCACTTCCGAGGAGTGTTCGGGAGGTTTGATCTCGCGTCTGCCAGATGAAGGGGCGATTTTTGTCGATAGTGGCGCAGCGTGGATCCGTGAGAATGGTGGGTGCCATAGCCGCGGTGAGGTATCTCACTACGTCATTTGCTGTTACGATGAAGTTATCGAAGTATTGTCAGAAGATTCGATTATCGTTGAGCGGCTTGATGCATTCAGCTGAGGCGCCGGCGATTTAAGCCTGCTGCATTTTTCTCAAGAAGGTGCGGGTATAGCGCGTCGAGATTCGTCCAAGGTGTGGAGTCCCCGGTTTTTCATGGGCCGGCTTAGAGGTCCTGGAGAAACAGTCATATCTAATGTAGCGCCATAGGGGCGATTGAGGTCTCCGGCTACAAGCTCTTGATACAGGAGCCTCCGGGGCCAAATCCCGCCATTACCCATAGTTCTGACCTGGCGTTATCACGCACCGATTTATTGATGCGTTTATGGCATGCGTGTGGGATTAGGGGACGTTATCGGGGGTAGGACGGTCGCAAACCTGCCTATCGGCGCGCCTGAGAGTACACGAGTCTCCCCCTCAGTAGCCCCGGAAGGCACCCATCCTTAGCGCAGGTCGTTGGACTTGCACTCCATACAGACGCGGCCATAGCCCCCTTCGCCGCCCTTGAGGTTAGGGTCAAAGAAATCGTCCTGCTCCCGGATCTGCTCGCAGCGGGAGCAGACTTTCATGTCCTTGTTCGCGAGGGCTTCGGCCTGGCGCATCACTTCATCGACCATCGTAGAACGCACCTCGGCGCCCGCGACCTGGACCATGCGTTCGAGGCGCATAGAAAGCGTTGAAACGGGGTCTTTGCCCAGATTGAAGCGATTGATACGTAGGAATCGGTAACCGTAGCTCTCCAGGGTCAGCTGGCGCTCTACATCGCCCTCGACCAGGTAACGCTCGTGATTTCCCACGTGGACGGGTCGGTCCTTCCTGAAGTGGTACTCGAAGCCGTCATATTCGATGACGATCTGAAGCGCGCCTCGGTCTGTCTGCACGGTGACGAGGAAATCGACCCGCCACGCCGGGTGCTTATACATCGGGTCCAGTTGGCGTAGATAGTCGCCAACCGGGAACTGAGGCAGGATCTCGATCGAGTCCCGATGAGCCTGTACGAAGGCGGTCTGCTGGAGCCATCCCAGGACCTTGGCCTCCATCGGGCTTCGTGGATCCGTCTGGTCGGGGCGGACCTCGGGTTGGTTCAATGCGTTGGCGTAGTAGCGAAGCGCATGCCCGATTCCGCCTCGGAACTCGTCCAAAGGCATGGAATGAACGATCCAGATGCTCTCCTGGGCCCGCGAGAAGCCAACGTTCAGTCGCTGAACCTTGAGCTTGTCCTCTACGGCATCGACAGCGCCGTCAAGGCTGACCGGGAAGATGTAGTTCAGTGCATCCTGGCCACGGGTTGCGACCATGGAATAGAAAATCTGCTGCCGCTCCTCGCCTTGGCAGGAATCAACGGTCATGACCTTCAGGCGAAGCTTATCCTCGAAATCCCGCCCTCGCGCGTGGTTGAATAGCTTCTTGGAAAGGAGTGTTTGCTGCTCCCGGAAAGGCGTTATGACACCCACCGTCGGGGGCGATGGGAGTTCGACCAGCTCCAAGAGGCGCTCCAGGATGAAATCCGCCTCAGCCTCATTTGTGCTTCGCGTCGTGCGCATCCCAGTGGCATCTACCATGGTGAAGCGAATCACCTCTGAGATCGGCTCGACGTCCCCCCGGTTTTGAGTAGCACGGCAATTTGGAGTCCAATCCCACCTGAC
>ERZ1066122.1622-NODE-1622-length-17350-cov-15.817346_pt1 | contig 17350 bp, 13 predicted proteins | sample MGYA00382769_ERZ1066122 | MGnify/ENA primary metagenome ERZ1066122 (study PRJEB33369, sample SAMEA5778352) | biofilm metagenome | biome: Industrial cooling water; feature: Water cooling tower basin; material: Biofilm | place: United Arab Emirates | collected... | reverse complement strand
CTCAGCGCCGAGCTGCGCTGCGTGATGTGCCAGAACCAGTCGCTGGCCGACTCCAACGCCCAGATCGCCGAGGACCTGCGCCGCCAGGTGCTCGACCTGATGCGCGAAGGCAAGAGCGACGACGAGATCAAGGACTACCTGGTCGCGCGCTACAGCGACTTCGTGCTCTACAACCCGCCGGTGAAGCCGACCACCTGGCTGCTGTGGTTCGGCCCGGCGCTGATCCTGCTGGGTGGCGCCGCGGTGCTGGTGGCGGTGGTGCGCCGCCGCGCCGCCGCCGCGCCCGCGGTGCCGCCGCCCAACGATTCCCAGGAGTGGTGATGACGTCTTTCCTGATCGGCGCCGCGGGGCTGGTGGTGCTGGCGCTGGCCTTCGTGCTGCCGCCGCTGTGGCGATCGGCGCGCGGCAGCGCGCTGGTGCTGCTGCTGGCCGTGCCCGTGCTCACCTTCGGCCTGTACCAGTGGGTCGGCGAGCCCGACGCGCTGGACCCGGCCAACGTCGAGGCCCCGACCACGCTCGAAGGCGCCATCGCGCAGCTGGAACGCCGCCTCGCGGATGAACCCGGCAGCGTCGAGGGCTGGGTGCTGCTGGGCCGCAGCCGCATGGCGCAGCAGCGCTGGGCCGACGCCCGCGACGCCTTCGCCAAGGCCTACGCCCTCCTGCCCAACGAACCCGACCTGATGGTCGAGTACGCCGACGCGCAGATGCGCGCCGCGCCCGACGGCCGATTCCCGGAAAGCGCGACGCGCCTGCTGGAGCAGGTGGTGGCCGCGGCGCCGACGCACCAGCGCGGCCTGTTCTTCCTGGGGGCCCAGCGCCTGCAGGCCGGCCAGCCCGCCGAGGCCGCCGAAGCATGGGGCCGCCTGCTGCCGCTGCTGGATCCGCAGACGGCGCAGGCCCTGCGCCCGCAGCTGGAGCAGGCGCGCGAACTCGCGAGCCTGCCGCCGGTGGATGACGCCGCGCCGGCGACGGACCCGGCCGCCGGCGGCCCCGCGATCACCGTCACGGTGGCGCTGGACCCGGCGCTGGCGGCGCACGTCGCCGAGGGCGACATCCTCTACGTGTTCGCGCGCACCGCCGATGGCGCCGGCCTGCCGGTCGCGGTGAAGCGGCTGCCGGCCACCGGCTTCCCGCTCACGCTGACGCTGTCGGACGCCGACGGCCTGATGCCGGCGCAGAAGCTTTCGATGCAGCCGCAGGTGCGCGTGCTGGCCCGCATCTCGAAGTCCGGCGATGCCGCCGCGGCGCCGGGCGACCTCGAGGCCGCCGCGGTGACGCTGGCCGTCGCCGACGGTGCCCGCGCCGAACTGCGCATCGACCAGGTGCTGCCGTGAGCGAAGTGATCCCGCCGGGCACGCGCTTCGTCGCCCTGCCCTCGCCGTTCCCGTTCAAGCGCGGCGGCGAACTGCACGGCGCGCGCATGGCCTTCGAGACCTGGGGCGAGCTGAACGCCGCGCGCGACAACGCCGTGCTCATCTTCACCGGCCTCTCGCCCAACGCCCACGCGGCCGCCAACGCCGGCAACCCGGAGCCGGGCTGGTGGGAGGCGATGCTGGGGCCGGGCAAGCCGATCGACACCGACCGCTGGTTCGTGGTTTGCGTGAACGCGCTGGGCAGCTGCAAGGGCTCCACCGGCGCCGCATCGGTCAACCCGGCGACCGGCCAGCCCTACCGCCTCGAGTACCCCGACCTGTCGATCGAGGACGGCGCCCGCGCGGCGCACCACGTGGTGCAGTCGCTGGGCATCGAGCGCCTGGCCTGCGTGATCGGCAACTCGATGGGCGGCATGACCGCGCTGGCCTACCTGCTGCTGCACCCCGGCGCGGCGCGCAGCCACATCAACGTGTCCGGTAGCGCGCAGGCGCTGCCGTTCTCGATCGCCATCCGCTCGCTGCAGCGCGAGGCGATCCGCCTCGACCCGAACTGGAACCAGGGCCTGTACGACGAGCACGCGTATCCGGAGAACGGCATGCGCATCGCCCGCAAGCTGGGCGTGGTGACGTACCGCTCGGCGATGGAGTGGGACGGCCGCTTCGGCCGCGTGCGCCTGGACAGCGAGTGCCGCGAGGACGATCCCTTCGGCCAGGAGTTCGAGGTCGAGCGCTACCTCGAGGGCCACGCCCGCCGCTTCGTGCGCAGCTTCGACCCGAACTGCTACCTGTACCTGGGCCGCGCGATGGACTGGTTCGACGTGGCCGAGTACGGCGGCGGCGACGTGCTGCGCGGGCTGGCGACGATCAGGCTCGAGCGCGCGCTGGCGATCGGCGTGCACACCGACATCCTCTTCCCCCTGCAGCAGCAGGAGCAGGTCGCCAACGGCCTGCGCGCCGGTGGTGCGGATTCGGAGTTCCTGCCCCTGCCCTCGCCCCAGGGCCACGACGCCTTCCTGGTCGACATCGAGCGATTCGGGCCCGCGATCGCCGGGTTCCTCGCGCGGTTGTAGCCGTTTTTTGGCCACTGATGAACACAGATGAACACGGATAGCTCCACACCTGAAACAAAGGGGTCAGAGTAAGTATCTGTTGGAAGCAGATATTTACCCTGACTTTTTTCACCTTTTTCAACCAAGTTGTTTTTGGCCCTATCCGTGTTCATCTGTGTTCATCAGTAGCCAAAAAACAAAAAAAAGGCCCGCTTTCGCGGGCCTCTTCAATTACGCTTGGAACGGTTTCCTTTGGTACCGGTGATAGGACTCGAACCTACACGACATCGCTGCCAAGGGATTTTGAGTCCCCCGCGTCTACCATTCCGCCACACCGGCCCTGATGGCCGGGCGATTATAGCTCAGGCCGCTTCGTCGAGGCCGAGCTGGCGTTCGGCCTTGGTGTACCAGCCCTCGCCCGCCGGGTGGAAGTGCGCGCAGCAGGTCAGGGCCTGCTTGTAGATGTGCAGCGAGACCGCGATGGCGGAATCGCTGGGATTGCGGATGGTGTGGTACTCGTGCGGCGGGATCAGGCTGCCGGCCGAGCCGGCGCCCGCCAGGGTGGTGCCCACGGGCTCGAACTGGAAGCGGTCGCCGTCGCGGCCGCGCAGGTCGTACTGGGTGATTTCCAGCTGGCCGTCGACGATGCCCTCGACGCACCACACGCCGGAGTGGTCGTGGATGGCGGTGCCCTGCCCCGGGCCCCAGGTCATGGCGACCACGCTGAAGCCGGTGAGCTCGCAGCGGTAGAGCTCGCGGCGCGCGTAGTGGTCGGCCACGGGTTCGTGCACGCAGGCCGGCAGGGTCATGGCCCGGGTGCGGATCAGCTCGGAGAGGCCATTGCGGATGCAGTCGGTGGTGTGGCGCTGGCAGTCGCCGGTGACCGCCGCGTTGATCATCGCGATGAGCTTGTCGCTGCCGGGGAATTCGAGGGCCAACATGGCGTCACCAGGGGTTTCGGGCTGCCGGCAGTTTACCACCGCGCCTTCACGCGCCATTGAGCGCGGTCAAACGGGCCGGCGACCGGGCCTCCCGCGCCGCCCTCAGCCGGCGGGCGGCCGCGGCCAGGGCCACCAGCCGCGCCCGGTCAGGGCGTAGCGGTCGGCGGCCTGCTCGAAGCGGTTGCGGTGGCTGATGCCGCCGCAGGCGAAATACAGGGGCAGGAACAGCGGCCCCAGCGCGAGGTACTGCAGCACGTGGGCGCGCTCGTGGTCGCCCAGCCGCACCTGCTGGTCGCGGCCCCCGCGGGCGCGGCAGGCGTAGGTCACGGCCGGCTCGTCGAGGCTGATGCCGGTGTGCAGGATCACGTTGCCCAGGGTCAGCGCCCCGCCCGGGCCCCAGGGATAGCGATGGAACACCAGCGCCGCATCCGACCACCGCACCCGGGCGCCGAACGGCATCCCGGCCAGGCCCGCCAGCAGTCCCGCCAGGGTCACCGGGCTGGCCCAGGCCGCGCCCAGCGCCGCGCCCAGCCAGGCCACGAGGCGGGGGACGGTCGGCATCGCGCTAGCGGCCGCCCCAGATCATCCGGGCGAGGGCCTCGGCATGGTCGGGCGAAAGCTGGGTGGAGGTGTGGGTGAGCGTGTTGATCGCCCAGCAGGCCTCCCCGTCGGGGGCCCGCACCGGATTGCGCATCACGTTGGCCAGCCGCTCGCCGGTGGGGCCGTGGTAGCGCGAGCCCAGCTCCGCGAGCGCGCGCTCGCGCGCCGGCATGTCGACCGGGCGCTCGGGCACGTCGTGGACCTCGGCCTTGAGCGAATCGAGGTAGAAGTTCCAGAAATTGCGGTGGTGGCGCGGCGGCAGGCGCTCGAGGGCGTCACTGATGTCGGCCGACAGCACGGGATCGAAGTCGTCCTTGGGCCGGATCAGCTTGGCGCAGTTCTCCTCGCGCAGGCGCGGGATGACCGCGGCCATGGCGCGGGTCACCTGGATCAGCTGGGCCGAATCGAGCGAACGCGCGCCCCGCTGCAGCGCCCCGGTCACCTCCGCGTACAGGCCCTTGCTGGTGAAGCGGCCGGCGAATCGCTCGCGCAGCTTCGGATCGGCGTTGAACCGGTCCACGAACTCCTGCTGCTGGGCATGCAGGGCCGAGCCGGGCGGGTACGGATTCACCAGTTCGCCGCTGCCGATGTGGATGATCGGCTCGCCCGACAGCTTCGACTTGACCCACATCGCGCCGCCGACGACCAACACCAGGAACACCAGGAACTTCTTCATGCCCTGCCTTCCCTCCCCGGAGGGTGAATTGAGCGGGCGATGCTACCACCGCGGGCTTGTCCGTGAAGGCCGGCGTCTGCGAATCTGGTGGCCTGCAGGAGGGGACGACCATGGACCAGAACGAAGGCGCCGCGGAGGAGCCGACGCAACTCTCGAGGCGCACCACCCCGACCTGGGAGATGGAGCTGCTGATCTCGGGCGCCACCGTGTTCGGCCTGCTGCAGCTGCCGGCGCTGACCGACCGCCTCTTCTTCAACATGAACAACGGCAGCAGCACCGAAATCAGCGGCCTGGTGATGCCGATGTGGATCTATGCCAAGTTCGCCCTGCTCACCCTGATCGGCACCTTCATCGCCCACCTTGCGCTTCGCGGTTACTGGGTGGCGCTGGTGGGGCTGTACTCGGTGTATCCCGCCGGGATCCGCTGGGAAAAATTGAATCGGCGCATGGGTCCGCATTACATCGACGCCAGCCGCGCGGAATGCGGCGACACGGCCGAGCTGATCGAACGTGCCGACAACCGCGCCAGCCGGGTGTTCGGCGTAGGCTTCGGAATGGCGGTGACGATGCTGATGCCGATGGTCATCGTCGGCCTCGGCATGGCCCTGTTGTGGCTCTACCTGGCGCTCGGCGGCCCCGGGGGCGAACCCGCGCTGTGGGCGATGACCGCGGGCTTTGCGCTGCTGTTCCTGCCGTTCGGCCTGCTCGTGGCCTGGGACAAGAGCCGCGGCGCACGGATCGCACCTGATTCGCGCGCGGGGAGGTGGCTGCACCGGGGTTTCCGCTTCTACGGCAGGCTCGGCTTCAGCCGCAGCAACAATCCGCTGATGATGCTGTTCGCCAGCAACGAGGGCAGCCGGCGCACCGGCTGGCTGGTGGGCGTCACGATGACGCTGATGATCGCGGTGGTTGGCTACCAGGCCGTCGCCGCGCGCGCCGGCTGGGGTTTCGGTGACTATCCCGGGCTTCCCGACGACCGCGTCACCACGCCGAACACGCTGCTGCCGATGCATTACGCCAGCCAGCGCGGCGACGCCGTGATCCTGGTGCCGCCGCCCTACATCCCCGACCCGGTGGTGCGCGGGCCCTACCTGCGACTGTTCGTGCCTTACTTGCCGTCGCGCCACACGGTGGGCATGCAGCGCCGCTGCCCGGGGGCACTGGCCAACCGGGGCGACGGGGGCGACCGCGCGCGGCTGGACTGCCTGGCCGCAATGCTGGACCTGCGCATCGACGGCCAGCCGGTCGCGGTGCCGCTGGATGCGGCGGAGGACCCGCAGACGGGGCAGCGCGGGCTGGTGGCGATGATCCCGGTATCGGCGCTGGCCGCCGGCCGACACGAACTGACCGTGATGCCGCCCACCGGGAAGGATCGCGGCCCGGTGGACGCCGACACGAAGCCCTACCGCATCCCGTTCTGGCGCTGATCAGGCTTCACGCGCAGGGTCCGCGAGCGCCAGCGCGCCCAGCAGCACGCCGGCCTGGGTGCGGTTGCGCACGCCCAGCTTCTCGAAGATGGCGCTCATGTGCGCCTTCACCGTGCGCTCCTGGATGCCGAGTTCATCGGCGATCTGCTTGTTGAGCCGGCCTTCGGCCACGCGCGCCAGCACCTTGAACTGCTGCGGGCTGAGCGTGGCGAGCCGGGCGGCGGTGTCGCGGTCGCCGGGCTCGGGCGCGGTGCCCCGCACGGCGTCGCGCAGCGCGGGCGGCAGCCATTCCTCGCAGGCCAGCACGGCGCGCAGGCCGGCCTGCAGCTCCGACAGGTCGGCGCGCTTGGTGAGGTAGCCAGCGGCGCCGTAGGCCAGGGCGCGGCGGATGGTGACCGGGTCGTCGTGCGCCGAGATCATCGCCACCGCCACGCCGGGGTGCTCGGCGCGCAGCGAGGCGAGGCCGACCAGGCCGTGGCTGCCGGGCATGTGCAGGTCGAGCAGCACCAGGTCGGTGTCGGGCTGCGCGGCCAGCGCCGCCTGCACGCCCGGCAGGTCCTCCGCCTCGATGATCGTCGCGTCGGGAAGCACTCCGCGCACCGCCTGCGTCAGCGCCAGGCGGTAAAGCGGATGGTCATCGGCGATCAGCAGGCGCGTCATGGGCCGATTCTATCCCGATCCCCAAGCGCGCCTGAATGCAAGCTCGACGTTCACCGCGGGTTCGGGCTGACCGCGGCAATTTCGGGCGTGCATCTTTCCTTCCCGGAGGTAACGCCATGAAGATCCTGCTTCCGATCGCCCTGCTCGCCGCGCTGTCCGGCGGCGCCGCGTCCGCGCAGCAAAGCACCGGTGCGCGCGTGGATTTCGAGGCCAGCACCGGCCCGGTCACCGTGAAGTCGGTGCAGCCGCCGCTGGCCAACGCCAGCGATTATGACGCCACCGTGGCGCAGCTGGACAAGAACGGCGACGGCGTCGTGGTGCGGGCGGAAGTGCCGGCCGACCACGCGCTCGCCAGCGAATTCCGCCTGGTCGACACCGACCGCAACGGCCGCATCACCGACGCCGAGCTGGCCAACTGGAAGTAAGCCCCGTCACTGCGCCGTCCAGCCGCCGTCGATGGGGATGGCGGCGCCGGTGAGGTTGTGCGACTGGCGGCGGCAGAGCCACAGCACGGTGTCGGCGATCTCGGCCGGCAGCGACATGCGGCCGCTGGGCTGCTTCTCGCGCAGCAGCTCGCGCACGCCGGCTTCGCGGTCGCCGCCCACGGCTTCGGCGCGGGCGGCGATCTGCGGCTCGATCAGCGGCGTTTCCACCCAGCCGGGGCAGACGCAGTTCACGGTCACGCCGCCGCTGTCGCGGTTGCCCGACGCGGCGTACTCCAGCGCCGCCACCTTGCCCAGGCCCACCAGCCCGAACTTGCTGGCGACGTAGGGCGACTTGTTCACCGACGCCACCAGGCCGTGCACCGAGGCGATGTTCACCACCCGGCCGTAGCCGCGCGCGGCCATGCCCGGCAACGCCAGCCGCATCGTGTGGAAGGCGGCGCTGAGGTTGATGGCGATCAGCTTGTCCCAGGTGGCCGCGGGCATCTCGGCGACCGGTGCGGTGTGCTGCACGCCGGCGCAGTTGACCACGATGTCGGCGGGGCCCCAGGCCGCCAGCTGCGCCATCATCGCTTCGATGGCGGCGGCGTCGGAAAGGTCGGCGTCGAAGTGGCGCGCCTCCGGGGCACCGGCGTCGCGGACGGCGGCGACCGCCGCGGCGACCTGCCCGGCGCTGCCGAGGCCGTTCACCGCGACCCGCGCGCCGGCCGCGCCCAGGCCCTGGGCAATGGCCAGGCCGATGCCCGAGGTGGAGCCGGTGACGAGGGCGGTGCGGCCCTCGAGGAAGCGATCGGTCATGGCGAAATCCCGCGGATTGGAGTCATTCCCCACCCTAGCAGCCGGTCGCCGGCGGCGCGTCGTACCAAGGTACGATGCCGCCCCCGCGCGCGATTGCTAAGGTCGGCGCATGAACGCCCACGCCACGCCGACCACCCGCCCCCTGCCCGCGCCGCCGGCGCCGGCCGGGCATCACCGCCACACGCCGGCCAGGCCCCTCGCGACGATGGCGCTGTCGCTGCTCGCGCTGTCGCTGGCGGGCTGCGCCGGCCAGCCGACGCGGACGCCGTCGCTGGACCTGGCGGCGGGGATTTCGCTGCAAACCCATCGCGACGGCGACGACCTGCTGACCGCGGGCCTCGGCGAAGCCGGGCTGCGCAACGCCACCCCGCCCGCCTTCGCCAACCCGGACCAGCCCACGGCGGCCGAGCTTCGCCGGCGCGCGGTGTGGACCAACTGGCGCGGCATCGCCGACCTGGCGCCCGGCGGTGGCTACGGCAGCGTGTACGGCGCGCTGGCGCCGGTGCCGGGCCGCGAGTACCACGCGCTGGTGCGCCTGCCCGGGCGCCAGCAGCCGCATCGGGTGATGGTGCAGGTGCCGGACGGATTCGACGTGGCGAAGCGCTGCGTGGTGGTGGCGGCGTCCTCCGGCTCCCGCGGCATCTACGGCGCGATCGCGCTGGCCGGGGCCTGGGGCCTGCCGCGCGGCTGCGCGGTGGCCTACACCGACAAGGGCGCGGGCACCGGCTACGTGGACACGCGCGACGGCCGCGGCTTCGGCCTGGATGGCCGCATGGCCGACGCCGGCGCGCCGGTGGAGTTCCGGGTGCCGGCCGCGGCGACCGCCGATGCGCCGATCGCGGTGAAGCACGCGCACTCGGGCGACAACCCCGAGGCCGACTGGGGCCGGCACGTCGCGCAGGCAGCGGAATTCTCCCTGCAGGTGCTGGCGCTGGCGCATCCCGGGGCCGGCCCGTGGACCTTCGGGAACACCCGCGTGATCGCGGTGGGCGTGTCCAACGGCGGCGGCGCGGTGCTGCGCGCGGGCGAACTGGACGGGCCGCACTTCGACGCCGTGGTGGCGGTGTCGCCGAACATCCTGCCGGACGACGGCGGCCGCGCGCTGTACGACTATTCCACCGACGCGGCGATCTGGATGCCGTGCGCGCTCAACGCCCGCGCCTTCGACGGCGTGCCGCTGGCGCGCCCGGGCGGCGCGCCGGCGCCGGCGGGCTTCGCGCGCTGCGAATCGCTGCGTGCGGCCGGCTTCGTCAATGTCGACGCGCCGCAGGCGCAGGCCGAGGCCGCGCGCCGCCACCTGCTCCAGGGCGGCTGGACCGACGACGCGATCGCCGCGGGCGTGCTGAGCAGCAGCTTCGACCTTTGGCGCGCGGTCAACGCGACCTATGCCTCGGCGTACGCGCGCACCGGCCCCGACGCGATGCCCTGCGGGTTTTCCTTCGCCGCGCTGGACGCCGCCGGCCGGCCGCGCGCGCCCACCGCCGCCGAGCGCGCGGCCTGGTGGAGCGACGGCAGCGGCATCCCGCCCGGCAACGGCATCGCCCTGCGCGATCCGCGGGCCGAAGGCGGCGACCCGACCTTCGAAGGCAACCTCTGCCTGCGCCTGCTCTGGGACGATGCCGAGGGCCCGGTGCGCGACGGCATTGAACAGACCCGTGCCGCCCTGCCCCGCGCCGGCCTGCCGGTGATCGTGGTGCACGGCGCCGACGACGGGCTGGTGCCGGAGGCGTTCAGCGGCGCCGCCTACGCGAACCGGGCGAAGCAGGAAGGCGCCACGCTGCGCTACTGGCGCGTGCGCAATGCCCAGCACTTCGACGCTTTCCTGGGCCTGCCGGTGCTGGCGATGCGCTACGTGCCGATGATGCCCTACGGCTACCGCGCGCTGGACGCCGCATGGGCGCACATCGCGGAGGGCCAGCCGCTGCCGGGCGATGCCGACATCGCCACCACCCCTCGCGCGTTCGTGGATGGCACCGTGCAGCCGCTGCGCGCCGAAAACCTCGGCGAACTGCCGTAACGCCCTGTGGGAGGGACTTCAGTCCCGATGCTTTTCGGGGGAAAGCATCGGGACTGAAGTCCCTCCCACAAGGAATGGGGTCAGCGGGCGAGCAGGCGGGCCATCACGGACTTCAGCGCCAGCGGCTTGAGCGGCTTGTGCAGCAGCACGCAGCCGGCGGCGGCGACGGCCTCGCGCACGTCGGTGCCGTGGTCGGCGGTGATGACCACGCAGGGGCGCGGCGGCATCACCGCGGCCAGGCGCTCGCGCACCATCAGGCCGGTCTGGTGGTCGCCCAGGTGGAAGTCGAGCAGCACCAGGTCGGGCGTGGCGGCCGCCGCCAGCCGCAGCGCCTCGTCACCGTCGCGCGCGGCCAGCACCTCGCACTGCCAGCCCTGCAGCAGCGCCTGCATGCCGCGCAGCACGTCGGCATCGTTGTCCACCACCAGCACCCGGCTGCGCGGCGGCTCCGGCGCAGGCGGCTCCGGCGCCGCCGCGGGGGCCGGCGCCGGCGCGGCGCGCGGCACCTCGATCGAGAACACCGTGCCCTTGCCCGGCCACGAGCGCAGCCTCAGCGGCAGGCCCAGCAGGCGCGCCACGCGCTCGGCGATCGCCAGCCCCAGGCCCAGGCCCTGGCCGCCGCGGTCGAGCCGGCGGAACTCCTCGAAGATCACCGCCTGGTCGGCCTCGGCGATGCCGGGGCCGGTGTCCCAGACCTCGATGGCGATGCGGTCGCCGCGCCGGCGGCAACCGATCAGGATGCGGCCGCGCGCGGTGTAGCGCACCGCGTTGCCCAGGAAGTTCTGCAGCACCCGGCGCAGCAGCTGCGGGTCGGTGTGCACCCAGGCGCGGCAGGCCACGGCATCGAGCGGCAGCGATTTTTCCGCGGCCAGCACGCGGAACTCGGCGGCCAGCGGCAGCACCAGCTCGTCGACGCGGAACGCCTGCGGCTTCGGCGCCATGCCGCCGGCGTCGAGCCGCGAGATGTCGAGCAGCCCGCCCAGCAGCGCCTCGGCCGAACCCAGCGCGCCGTCGATGTTGGCCAGCGCGGCCTGGTGCCCGGGCTCGGACAGCTGCGGCGACAGGGCGTGCACGAACAGGTGCGCGGCGTTCAGCGGCTGCGCCAGGTCGTGGCTGACCGCGGCCAGGAAACGGGTCTTGGCGCGATTCGCGCGCTCGGCCTCGGCCTTGGCGCCGGCGAGTTCGGCCGTGCGTTCGGCCACGCGGTGCTCGAGCGACTCGGCCACTTCCTTGAGCTCGGCCTCGCTCCGGCGGAACGCGGTGACGTCGGTGAAGGTGGCCACGAAGCCGCCGCCGGGCATCGGCGTGCCGCGGATCTCGACCACCCGGTCGCCGAAGCGGCGCTCGGTCACGTACGGCGTGCCGGCACGCATGTGTTCGATCCGGCGCTGAACCGCGTCGCCCGCCGCCCTGTCCTGGATGCGCCCGCGCGCGACGTTGTGCGCCACCAGTTCGGCCACCGGCACGCCCACCTGCAGCAACTCGGGCGGGTAGTCGAACAGCTCGGCGTAGGGGCGGTTCCAGGCCACCAGCCGCAGTTCGGCGTCCACCACGCTGATGCCCTGGCTCATGTTCTCCAGCGCGGCCTCCAGCACGCGCTGGTTGAAGCGCAGCGCCTGCGAAGCCTCGCCGACGATGGTGGCCACGGTGTCGAGATCGCGCCCCTGCTCGCGGCGCGCGGCGTCGAGCAGCAGCCGCGCCGAGGCCGTGCCCAGCACCGCCGCCAGCTCGCGCTCCACCCGCTGCTGCACCTCGACGCTGACCGCGCCGTCGCCGCTGGCGCCGGCCAGCGCCGCCTCCACCCGCGGCAGCGGCAGGAAGCGCACGGCCACCGCCTTCAGCGCATCGCGCGCGAGCGTGGCGCCCTGCCCGCGTTCGGGCAGCACGTCCAGGCGCGAGGCCAGCGCCCAGGTCACCAGCGCGCCGGCGACCAGGCTCAGCACGGTCGCGCGTGCGATCCGGCTCCACTCGCCCAGCCCGAGCATCGCATCCGGCGCCAGCCACGCCAGCCCGAACGGACCGTCCACCAGCCAGGCGCCGCGGTGCGCGGCCGCCTCGGCCAGCGCCGGCACCAGCAGCACCCAGACCCACATCGCCAACGCGGCCAGCAGGCCCGCGAGCACCGCGCGCGGCGGCGTCTGCGGCCGCCATACCGCGAAGCCCACCGCCGGCGCCAGCGTCGCCAAGCCGGAGAACGACAGCGCGCCGATGTCGGCCAGCGCATCGCTGCCGGCGATCGCGCGGCTGTACAGCCAGGCCAGCAGCACCACCACCAGGATGCCCACGCGCCGCTGCATCAGCACCGCGCCGCGCAGGTCGGCGCCGCGGCCGCCGCCGAGGCCCCAGGCGCCGCGCACCAGCAGCGGCGCCAGCCAGTGGTTGCTGATCATGACGCTCAGCGCCAGCGTCGCCAGGATCACCATGCCGGTGGCCGCGCTCAGGCCGCCGAGGAAGGCCAGCAGCGCCAGGCCCTCCTGGCCCTGGGCCAGCGGCAGCGCCAGCACGTAGAGGTCCGAAGGCACGCCCATCGGCGCCAGCAGCGCGTCGCCGGCACGCGCCAGCGGCAGGACCGGCAGCGCGATCAGCAGCATGTAGAGCGGGAACAGCCAGCGCGCCGTGCGCAACTGCCCCTCGTCGCGGCACTCGACCACGCCCACGTGGAACTGGTGCGGCAGCGTGAACATCGCCAGCGCGCCCAGCAGCACCAGCGCCGGGAAACCGCTGGCGCCGTCCGGCGGCGGCGGCGACGGCGGCACGTCGGGCAGGTCCAGCCCGAACCAGACGAAGGCGCCCAGCGCCAGCATCGCGCCCAGCTTGAGCAGCGACTCCAGCGCCATCGCCAGCACCAGCCCGCGGTTGTGCTCGACCGCCGACGCGCGCCGCGCGCCGAACAGCATCGCGAACAGCGCCATCGCCAGCGCCACGTACAGCGCGCTGTCCTGCCACGGCGGCGGCGACAGGTCGGAGGCGCGGGTCAGCAGCCCGTAGCTCATCGCCACGGCCTTCAACTGCAGCGCGATGTAGGGAACGATGCCCAACACCGCCACGAAGGTGACCACCGCGGCCAGCCAGGAGTTCTTGCCCAGCCGCGTCGCCACCAGGTCGGCCAGCGAGGTGGAGTTGTGCTCGCGCGCCAGCCGCAGCAGCTTGAGCAGGAAGCCGAAGCCCAGCATGTAGAGCAGGATGGTGCCGAGGAAAGTCGGCGGGATCGGCCAGCCCGAGCGCTGCGCCTGGGTGACCGTGCCGTAGAAGGTCCAAGAGGTGCAGTAGACCGCCAGCGAGAGGCTGTACACCGCCGGCCACTGCTTCGCCAGCAGCCCGGGCCGGCGCTCGGCCCACAGCGCGGTGCCGAACAGCAGGCCCAGCCAGACCAGGCCCGCCCCGATGACGAAGGCGTCGGTCAGCACGGCGCGGCGCCCGGCTTCACTCCAGCGGCGCGCCCAGCGCCGCCATGGCCGACGCCAGCCAGCGCAGCTGCGCGCCGCGCCGGGTGTCGTAGTCCGGACCCGTGTAGCCCCACCAGTCCCAGCATGCCTTCGGATTCAGCGGCAGATAGGTCGATCGCGCCTGAGGATACAGCACCGCCACCCGGTGCACGTCGGCCCAGCGGTTGAAGCCGGCCTCGCGCGCGAACCGGTCGCCGAGGCGGCCGATGTCCTGCTCGCAGCCGTGGAAGACGACCACCGCGCCGCAGCGGCCGCCGTCGGCGCAGGCTTTCGGCACGTAGACGAAACCCTCGTCGGCCAGCGGCGGGTCCTCGCCGTCCGGCCAGTACGCGCGCTGGTCGAAGCGGCGCAGTTCGCCGGTGGGCCCGGTGGCCGTGCCGCGGCCGCCGGACAGCCAGTCCAGCGCCTGCCCGGCCGCATCGATCCCGCACGCGCCCAGGTGCGGCGCGCCGCCGGCCCGGCAGTCGGCGCCCGCCGCCAGCGTCGGCATCACGTGGCCGAAGTCGCCCTCGCCGTCGAAGCGCAGCCGCAGCGCGGGCGCCTCGCCGGCCAGCTGCTCGTAGACGGCCAGCGCGGCGCGGCTGACGTCGGCGGCCACGGTGGCGTCGTGCCGACCGTGCATCACCAGCACGCCATCCCCGGCCAGGCCGGCCAGCGGCGCCAGTTCGCCGGAGGCGGCGCGTTCGCGCACGGTGGCGGCCAGGGCCGCCGGATCGGGTGCGGCCGGCTGCGCCTGAAGGCACGGCCCCAGCGCGCGTTCGAGCTGGCCCTGCACGCAGCCGTAGGGCCCGCCGGCGACCAGCACCGCGCCCGACAGCTTGTCCGAGTAGGCGAAATGGACCTGCGTGGCCATGTAGGCACCCGACGACACGCCCGCCACCGCGACCCGGTCGGGGTCAATGGCGAGCCGCGGCAGCGGCGGCGCGGCCGGCGCGGCGCAGCCGGCGAGCAAGAACACCGTCGCCGCCAGCGCCATCCGCGGGCCTGGATCAAAAAGACGGGCCGCTTGCGCGGCCCGTTGGGATATTCCCCGGGGAAACGGGTGCATCAGAAGTCGTAGCGGGCCGACAGGCTGACCTGTCGCGGCGGGCCGTAGAAGCCGGTGACGACGCCGAGGGCCGCGTTGAGGTTGTAGCCGGTGGTCCGGTATTCCTTGTCGGTGAGGTTGCTGCCCTGCAGCGAGAAGGACCAGTTGCCCGCGGTGTTCCAGATCACGCCGGCGTTGACCAGGCCGTAGCCGTCCTGGGTGATCGGCAGCGCGCCGGTGCGGACGATCTCGGTGGTGGCCACCACGTCGTCCTGGTAGCTGTAGCCCACGCGGGCCGAGAGGCTGCCGCCCGAGGCCAGGTCGGTGCGGTACTCGACGTTGATGGCGCCGGAGAACTCGGGGGCGTTGGTGAACTCCTGCTCGTCGGCGATGTTCAGGCCGGCGTAGATGAACTCGTCGTACTCGGCGTCGAGGAAGGCTAGGTTGCCGCTGATGAGCCAGTTGCGGGTCGGCAGCCACTGGTACTCGACCTCCAGGCCCTGCACCGTGCCCTTGCCGGCGTTGGTGAAGTCGCCGAAGAAGGCGTCGTTGGTGCCGTCGCCGTTGCTGTCGTAGCTGGTGAACACCGACAGCTGGATGTCCTCGTACTTGTTGTGGAAGGCCGAGAGGTTCAGGAACAGGCGCTGGTCGAGGAAGGACATCTTGGTGCCGACCTCGAAGCTGTCGACCACCTCGTCGTCGAAGGGCTCGGCCGAGCGCGGCACCGCCGTCGCCTGGGCGCGGATGTTGTAGCCGCCCGACTTGAAGCCGCGGGTGGCCAGGCCGTAGACGAGGATATCGTCGGTGGCCTGGTAGCCCAGCGAGACCTTGGGCGAGACGTTGGTGAAGTTGATGGTGCGGTCGAAGTCGGCCACCACCGAGATCGGCGTCGTGTAGGTGTTGTCGCTGTAGCCGCGGTTGAGCACGTCGGCGCGCTTGTCCTCGTCGGTCCAGCGCACGCCGGCGTCGAGCTTCCACTTGTCGGTGATGTCGAAGCTCCAGTCGCCGTACACCGCGATGGAATCGGTGTACACGGTGCCCTGGGTGTCGCCGAACAGAAGGCCGAAGAAGTTGTTCAGCACCTGGCCGCCGGCCTCGCCGTCGAAGTAGTACACGCCCATCACGCCGCGGGCGCGGCCGCCGCCGTCGTAGTTGAACTGCAGCTCGTGGCTGACCTGCTCGTCGCTGTAGAAGGCCTTGACGTCGGCGATGGTGGCCTGGGTGGTGTCGAAGTCGATGTTGGTCTCGGTGTCCGACTCGCGGCGGGCGCTGACGAACTTGAAGTTCCAGTCGTCGCTGATGCGCCAGTTGGCCACGGCCGAGACGCCGGTCATCGAGGTGTCGTTGACGTTGGGCATGCCGTTGCGCACGTCGTAGCGGCTGGCCATCGGCGGCGCGGTCGGCACGAACCGGTTCGCCGACAGCATCTTCGCGCCGCGCACGCCGGACTGGTCGTCCATCCAGTCGAAGGCGACCTGGAGGTTGAAGTCGTCGCTGATGAAGGCGCCGACCTGGGCGCGCGCCGCCAGGATCTCCTTGTCGCTCACGTCCTGGCCGGTGACGGTGTTCTCGCCGAAGCCGTCGCGGTGCAGGCTGGCGACCGCGACGCGGGCACGCAGGGCCTCGGAGCCCAGCGAGCCGCCGATGGCGCCCTTCACGTCGAGCTGGCCGTAGTTTCCGACCGTGACCTGGGCCATGCCCTCGGTGTCGGCCGACAGGCCGCGCGAGATGTACTTGATGGCGCCGCCGACCGTGTTCTTGCCGTACAGCGTGCCCTGCGGGCCGCGCAGCACCTCCACGCGCTCGACGTCGAACACGTCCAGCAGCGCGCCCTGCGGGCGGGCGATGTAGACGTCGTCGAGGTAGATGCCCACGCCCGGGTCCACGCCCCACAGCGGATCGGACTGGCCGACGCCGCGGATGTAGGCGGTGACGGTGCTGCTGGAGCCGCGGGCGGCGTACACCGTGAGGTTGGGCACCTGCGCGTCGAGGTCGCCGAGGTCGCGGATGTTGAGCTTGTCGATGCTGTCCGCGGTGAGCGCGGTGACCGCCACCGGCACTTCCTGCAGCGTTTCCTCGCGCTTGCGGGCCGTGACCTGCACCGCGTCGAGGGTCACCGCGTCGCTGGACGGCGCGGCGGCCGGGGCCGACTGGGCCTGCGCCTGCACGGCGGCCAGGGACAGGGTGAGGCCGATGGCCAGGCTGAGGTGGTTGCGCTTCATTCGTTATCCCCTTGCAACGCGGTGGGCAGGCCGGGATGGCCGGATGCCGTGAAGACTATGCGTCGGCCCCGGCCGGCGGCACCTGTACCTTGGTACAAGTGGCCGGCGCCGCGGCGGCTGGGGACACTCGGGGCCTGTTTCGTGACCCCGGGGACCGAAGGCATGTCCTTCCTGATCGTGCTCGCCGCGCTGTGCTTCCTGATGCTGGTGGCCTACCGCGGCTACAGCGTCATCCTGTTCGCGCCGGTGGCGGCCCTGGGCGCGGTGCTGCTGACCGACCCGAGCCTGGTGGCGCCGATGTTCACCGGGCTGTTCATGGACAAGATGGTGGGCTTCCTGAAGCTCTACTTCCCGGTGTTCCTGCTGGGCGCGATCTTCGGCAAGCTCATCGAGGTCTCGGGTTTCTCGAAGTCGATCGTGGCCGCGACCATCCGCCTGTTCGGGCCGGACCGGGCCATGCTGTCGATCGTGGCGGTGTGCGCGGTGCTGACCTACGGCGGCGTGTCGCTGTTCGTGGTGGTGTTCGCGGTGTACCCGTTCGCGGCCGAACTCTTCCGCCAGGCCGACATCCCCAAGCGGCTGATCCCGGGCACGATCGCGCTGGGCGCCTTCACCTTCACCATGGACGCGCTGCCGGGCACGCCGCAGATCCAGAACATCATCCCCACCGG
>ERZ1066122.1620-NODE-1620-length-17388-cov-5.928056_pt1 | contig 17388 bp, 15 predicted proteins | sample MGYA00382769_ERZ1066122 | MGnify/ENA primary metagenome ERZ1066122 (study PRJEB33369, sample SAMEA5778352) | biofilm metagenome | biome: Industrial cooling water; feature: Water cooling tower basin; material: Biofilm | place: United Arab Emirates | collected... | reverse complement strand
AATGTTGCGCGCCCACAGGAAGATGTTGAGTCCATCGTCCGCGCGAAACCCCGCTCGCAGGTTGGTGAGTGTATAGCCGTCGATCGTCGTGTAACTGGACGGCGACGGGTTCGACGAAAAGTCGCTGCGATAACTGCCGTCGACTCCCAGATAGAGTTCCCCGTCAAGACCGAACAGCGTCGTCGGCACATTGCCTTCCGCCCCGTAAGATAACGCCCAATCGGACACGCCGGGTAGGCGCTGGCCCGAAATGTCGCAATTCGCCGGACTGTTGCCAACGGTGCCCGGTGGGGCGAGCGGCGTGCCGCCGGTGCCTCCCGACAATTCGGGCGGGCAAGGCGCATCGACGAAGCGGCGATAGTCGGCATCGGTGTAGGCCGCGTTGGCATAAGCGTTGAACCGCTGACTTGGGCGCAGTGAAAAATCAACCTCGACGCCTTGGGTGCGCACGGCGTCGGCATTGGCCAGATAGCCGCGCAGCACGCCAAGCTGGCCATTGGTCACCAGCGCCTGATAATCGGAGATGTCCGTGCGGAACGCCGCAAGGTTGAAGGTCGCCCGCCGGTCCCAGAACTGCGCTTTCAGACCTGCTTCGTAATGGTTGATTGACTCCGGGGCGACGGTGCCAGCGGCCAGCAGCGGATTGCCCGCAGCACCGCTCGGCACGCCGTTGAGGTTGATCCCGCCGGAGCGAAAGCTTTTGGCATAGGTGGCATAGACGAGCACATCGGGTGCAACCGCATAACTGACGGTCAGGTCATAGCTAAGGTTCCAGTCGCTGAAGCGCGGTTCGAACCGCTGCGGGGCGAGCACCCCGCGCTGGGCGACGATGCGCGGGTCGGTGCTGGCAAAGGTCACACGCTGTCCGGCGCCATTCACGACGACGGAATCATACAGACCCTTTTTCCGGTCATAGTTAAGCCGGACGCCCGGTTGGATCGTCAGGCCGCCAAGCGGCTTCCAGCTGAGCTGGCCGAACAGCGCAGCGCTGCTGTTGTCGAGCCGGATGTCGTTCGTCGCCGTCAGACCATCCAGCACGCTCGGGTCGCTCGCCAGCGCCCCGGTCAGCAGCCAGCGGCTGGCGGCCGGCCCCTGCCGCTGCGTTCCCTGAGTCCGTACCGTCTGGTGAAAAGCAAAGGCCCCGACCACGAAATCAATCCGGTCGCCCGACTGGGCATAGCGGATTTCCTGCGTATATTGGTTCTGCTGCGACGGGTTCTGCGACAAGGTCGTGATCGGCAGACCGGTGAAATCCCGGTCGTTGGCCGGTTCCCAGTCCCAGAACCGCCATGCCGTAATCGACGTCAGCGTCCCCGCGCCTACATCCCAGCGCACCCGCGCCGATGCACCGCCAATGCGGTTTCCGGCGTTGAGGTCGGCGTCCACATCAGTCAGCCGGTCAAAGGCATTGGTGCTGGGCACCGCATAATTCTGCGCCGCCGCGAGCGCCGCATATTGCCGGGTCAGCACCCGCTGCGTTGCGCCCGTCCGGACATAGATTTGCGCGCAGCATTCGGGGTTCTGGGTATTGTAATCGGCGGCCAGCGTTACATCGACATCGCCCGACGGCCGCCACAGCAATTGTCCCCGGATCCCGATGTTATCCTGTTCATTGATCCAGTTGCCGGTCGCCACATTGAAAATCGTGCCGCGCCGTCCCGTTGCCGAAACCGCGATGCGCGCGGCGAGCGTTTCGCCGAGCGGGCCGGACACCGCCGCCTTGGCCTGTTTGAAATTCAGGTTGCCGATCGTGACCTCGGCACGCCCCTCGAAGTCGAAGGTCGGACTGCGGGTCGTGATGTTGATCGCGCCGGCGGTCGTGTTCTTGCCGTACAGCGTTCCTTGCGGTCCGCGCAGCACCTCAATCTGTGCGACATCGAGAAAGTCGAAGGTCGCCGATGCCACCCGCGAATAATAAACATCGTCGACGTAAATCCCGACCCCTTGTTCGATGCCGTCGTTGGTCAGGCCGAAGGGAACGCCGATACCGCGGATATTCACGCTGCTGTTGCGGGGGTTCGACGAATAAAATTGCAACGTCGGGGTGAGCTGGGTCAGTCGCCCGACATTGAAGCTGCCCGTGTTGTCGATATGATCCCCGCCAACCACCGACACCGCGACCGGAATGTCCTGCGCGCTTTCCTGGCGCCTCCGGGCGGTCACGATGATTTCGTCACTGCTGTCACTGGCACCGGTGCCGACCGACGTCATTTCGTCGGGCTGTTCCTCCAGCAACTCCGCCGAGGCATCGCGCGCGGCGGCGGGCTGAAGCAGGCCAATAGCAAGAGCCAACGCTGAGACAGGAACGCGGAAATGGGCACGCATATGATATTCCTTGCAAAGGGAAACATGTGCGTCCGGCGGTCCGGTCTGCACCAGGCGGGGAGCAGAGTTTATCCGGCAGGACCGGTAAAGCGGTGGCGCTCGGTCACATCGACCTGAACCAGCCGGCCATTGTGGACGGTCAGTTGAATGGTGCCGAACTGCAAAGCGGCAAGCGCGGTTTCCACTTGCTGCAGCGCAGGATGGTTGTCGATTGCACGGCTTGGGGCCGGGACGGGTTCGGTGGCAACGTCTGACATGCTCTCTCTCCCATAACGATTCGTCCTCAGAATAAGGCAAGTAAAGCAGTTGACAATTGAAGTTCGCCTTTCAGCGTCCAACGGAAATCTTTTCGCGCCCGGGCGCCAGCCCATGCCGGTGGTTGCGCTGCGCCCCGCGCGCTGGCAAGGCGCAGCGATGAGCAAACTTCAAGAATTGATGGCGCGCGGCACGGCGATGCTGGGGTGCGATGTCGCCATCATGTGCGGCGCGATGAGCTGGGTGTCCGAACGCAATCTGGTCGCAGCGATCAGCAATGCGGGCGGGTTTGGCGTGATTGCTTGCGGCGCGATGACGCCCGCGTTACTGGACGCGGAAATTGCGGGAACAAAGGCGCTGACGACACGTCCGTTCGGCGTCAATCTGATCACCATGCACCCGCAGCTGTTCGACCTCATCGGCGTATGCGCCGCGCACGGCGTCACCCATGTCGTGCTTGCAGGCGGTCTGCCGCCCAAGGGCAGCGTCGAGGCGATCAAGGCCATGGGTGCGAAGGTCATCTGCTTTGCGCCTACGCTCGCACTCGCGAAAAAGCTGGTGCGTTCCGGTGCGGATGCGCTGGTGATCGAGGGGATGGAAGCCGGCGGTCATATCGGCCCCGTTTCGACGAGCGTGCTGGCACAGGAAATCTTACCCGTGCTTGCCGCCGATGTGCCGATCTTTGTCGCAGGCGGCATCGGCCGGGGCGAGGCCATTGCCGCTTATATCGAAATGGGGGCAAGTGGGGTTCAGCTTGGCACCCGCTTCGTCTGCGCCACCGAATCCATCGCCCACCCGCGGTTCAAACAGGCGTTCATCCGCGCGTCGGCCCGCGATGCCGTTGCCAGCGTACAAATCGATCCGCGCTTGCCCGTTATTCCCGTTCGCGCGCTTAAAAATGCGGGCACGGAAGAATTTACCGCCAAGCAGCGCGAGGTCGCCAATTTGCTGGACTCAGGGCAAGTCGATATGGGTGAGGCGCAGTTGCAGATCGAACATTATTGGGCAGGTGCGCTGCGCCGGGCAGTCATCGATGGCGATATCGAAAATGGCTCGTTAATGGCTGGTCAATCGGTCGGCATGGTAACGTGCGAGCAAAGCGCTAGCGAAATCGTCGCAAGCCTGATGCAACAGGCCGAAGCGGCACTGCACAAACGCGGTTGATTGCGAAATATTGAACACAGTGGTGTTACCATGCCGACAATCCTGTTGAATGCCAGCTTTAGGGGCCGATGATGCGTCTGTTATACACTGTTGCCACCGCCGCTGTTCTTGTCGCTCTGGCCGGATGCACGCGCAAACCCGCGCCGCTGCCGGCACCGGTTCCCGCCCCTCCGCCGCCCGCCGCCATCGTCGTTCCGCCCCGCCCCATCGCCCCCGGCTTCGCCGCCGAGACGCAGCAGGTTCCCGCGCGCGATCCCGCCGGACGCTATATGACGCTCAATAGCGGCATAACCGGCGAGCGCGCCTTCTGGCAGCTCAAGACGGGCCTCAACGTTGCGGCGATCGGCTGCCGCGGTGCGGACGAGAAAATTCTTGTCGGCGCTTATAACCAGATCATCAAAAGCCACACGCGCAGCATCCAGGCCGCCGAAAAAAAGGTGATTGCCGACCTTGGCAAGGAAAACCGTACGACAGGGATCAAGGAGCGTGACCGGCTGTCGACCCAGCTGTTCAACTATTTCGCGCAGCCTCCGGCGCAGGTGGAATTCTGCCGCCGCGCTACCGCCCTTGCGCAAACGGTGGCGACAACCCCAGCAAAAGAGTTGTTCGCCAATGCGGCCAACCAACTCTCCACGCTCGACCAGCCCTTCACCGATTTCTATACGGCGTTCGAACGCTATAAGGCAGAAGCCGCCGAGTGGGACGCTCGCTATGGCGCGCTTTATGCGCCCCGACCAGCAATCCCGGCGGCAGGGGGAAGCAGCTCCGCCCCTGGCAACTAGTGCCTAAGCCGCTTAGAATCCGCTGGCGGCCCGCACGCTATCAAGGTGATTGCAGAAATCTGTCCAGTTTTCCTGCTTGAGCAATTTCAGCTTTGTGAACACCTCGCCCTGAATCTCCACGGCCTGATCGACGCTGAGCTTATCGGCCCACCGCGCGGCGGCAAGATCGCCTTGCCATTTGACGCTATAGGCCTCGGTCGACTGTGCGTCCTTACAGGATGCGTGTTCGGTCGGCCCCATTGGCGAACATCCCGCGAGCAGGCCCGCTACCGCGATCGATGCGGCGATTTTCTTCCGATGCATGAACTTTCTTCCTAGTCGCTGGAACGGAGCCGATCATAATCATGCACATGCTGTAATGGCGTTAACGGCCAACCCTGGGCGTGACAGTGTCCTTTGCACTCTGCTAGAGGCGTTGCAATGACCGCGCCCTTGCCTCCTTCGTCCGCCGCGCAGGCCGCGCGCTCCATCCTGACGCGGCTGCACGAAGTCATGGCCGCCCGCACCAACGCGCAGGCAAAGCTCAATCAAGTGGTTCAGGTGATCGGCGAGTGCCTGAACAGCGAGGTTTGCTCGATCTACCTCCTGCGCGACGGTGCGCTCGAATTGTTCGCGACCCGCGGCCTGAAGCAGGAGGCGGTGCACGTCACCCGGCTGGGGCTGGGCGAAGGGCTGGTCGGCACCATCGCGGCCCGCATGGAAATGCTTAACCTTGACGAAGCGGCGGCGCACCCCGACTTTGCCTATCGCCCCGAAACCGGCGAAGAACTTTATCACAGCTTTGCCGGGGTGCCGATCATCCGCCGCGAACGCGCGGTCGGTGTGGTGTGCGTGCAGCACGTCGACCCGCGCCGCTATGACGAAATCGAGATCGAGACGCTGCAAACCGTGGCCATGGTCATCAGCGAACTGATCGCCAACGCCCAGTTGATCGACACGCGGGCGCAGAGCGACGCGGCCGCCAACGATCAGTCGGCCCAGCGGCTGGCGGGGCAAAAGCTGGTCGATGGCATGGGCCAGGGCGTCGCGGTGTTCCACCAGCCGCGCGTCGTGATCGAACATATGGTGGCCGAGGACACCGAGGCCGAACGCCACCGCGTCTATACCGCGTTCGACAAGATGCGCGAACAGATCGACCGCATGGCCAGCCAGGCCGATTTCGGCGTTGGCGGCGAGCATGAGGAGGTGCTCGAAACCTATAAGATGTTCGCCTATGACGAAGGCTGGTCACGCCGGATCAACGAGGCGATCGACAGCGGCCTGACCGCCGAAGCCGCCATTGAGCGGGTGCAACAGCGCACGCGGATGCGGATGCGCCAGATCGCCGACCCGCTGCTGCGCGACCGGATGCACGATCTTGAGGATCTGGCCAACCGGCTGCTGCGCATCGTGTCGGGGCAGATGGGGACGGCGGCGCAAATTGGTCTGCGCCAGGATTCGATCCTGATCGCGCGCAACCTTGGTCCTGCGGAACTGCTGGAATATGACCGCCGCCGACTAAAGGGCGTGATCCTGGAGGAAGGATCGCTGACCGCGCACGTCATCATCGTCGCCCGCGCGATGGGCGTGCCGGTGCTGGGCCGCGTGCGCGAACTGCGCGGCGTGGTGCGCGAAGGCGACATGCTGCTGCTCGATGCCGGGGAGGGCGCGCTCTATGTCCGTCCCACGGCGGCAACCATCGACGCCTTCGCCTCCAAGCTCGACATTAGCCAGAAACGCCGCGCGAGCTTTGCCGCGATGCGCGATCAGCCGGCGGTGACGAAGGACGGCATTTCGATCGAGCTGATGATCAACGCCGGTCTGCGTGAGGATGTGACCGCACTCGACCTGACGGGCGCCAGCGGCATCGGGCTGTTCCGCACCGAGTTCCAATTCCTGGTGTCCGCCACCATGCCCCAGCGCGAACGGCAACAGCGGCTGTACCGCGATGTGCTCGACGCGGCGGGGGACCGTCCGGTCATCTTTCGCACCCTCGACATCGGCGGGGACAAGGCGCTGCCCTATATGCGCGCGGAGTCGGAGCAGGAGGAAAATCCGGCCATGGGCTGGCGTGCGCTGCGCATCGCGCTCGAACGCGACGGCCTGCTCAAGGTGCAGGCCCGCGCCTTGATCGAGGCGGCCGCCGGACGCACGCTCAACGTCATGTTCCCGATGGTTTCGGAACCATGGGAATATGAAGCCGCGCGGCAGATCTTCGTGGAACAGCGCGCCTGGCTGGCCGATCGGGGCAAGAAATTGCCCAACGCCATCCGCTATGGCGCGATGCTGGAGGTGCCGGGGCTGGCCGAAACGCTGGACATGCTGTTGCCGCACCTCGATTTTCTGTCCATAGGAACGAACGACCTGACCCAGTTTCTGTTCGCCGCCGACCGCGCGCATCCGCGCCTCGCCGAACGCTATGACTGGCTGTCCCCCACGGTAATGCGGTTCCTGGCGCGGGTGACGCGTCAGACGCAGGAGGCTGGCGTGACCATCGGCGTATGCGGCGAAATGGGCGGTCGGCCGCTGGAGGCGATGGCGCTGCTAGGGCTTGGCATCCGGCGCCTGTCGATCACCCCGGCGGGGATAGGCCCGGTCAAGGCCATGATCCGCAGCCTTGATCTTGCCGCCCTGCGCGGCGACATGCCAGCGATTTTGGGACATCCCACACCAACCCCGCGTAACCAGTATCGCGAATGGGCGGCCGCGCGCGGCGTCGAGACTGGCGACCTATAGCCGGACCGTGAGCGGCAGGGCACCGCTGACGGTCTGAAACGCGGGTACGCCAGTTTTGGTATAATCGACGTTCTGAAAACGGTCGAGGTCGAGACCCTCGGCCCGGGTCGGAAGCCCGGCCGCCGCCAGCAGCGAGCGAGGCACCCGGTGCGCGGTACACAGGCCGCCGTTGCCGTCATCGACCAGCCGCTGTTCGAACTTCACGCCCTGCTGATCGCCGCGCGACCGGGTAACCACGCCCACCGCCAGCTGACCCTCGCCAAAGTCGACAACGAAGCGCGTCCCACGCGGCACGTCCAATATCCCCTCGACCAGCGCGCCCGTTGCGGACAGGTTGCGCACAACGACCGGGTAATAATGGTTTTCATGGACAGCCCCGACGCGGCGGAACATCGACAGGCGTTTGTCGCGCTGCCGGGCTGGGCCGCTGGGCGTGATAATCCAGTCGCCGCTGGCGCAGCGTTCCATCAGCGCATCCTGTGCGACCGCCCGGCTGAAGACATAGCCCTGGATGTGGCTGACATTGAGTTTCTTGATAAGCGCCAGCTGGTCCAGCGTCTCGATGCCCTCTGCCGTGGTTTCCATGTCCAGCGTTGTCGCCATGGCCACGATGGCGGCGATGATTCCGGCGCTGCGCGAACCCTTGTTCGTGGCGTTCTGAACGAAGCTTTGATCGATCTTGATCTTGTTAAACGGGACGGTCTGCAAATAAGACAGGCTGGAAAAACCGGTGCCGAAATCATCGAGTGCCAGACGCACGCCGATGGCGCTCAGCGCATCGAAGGTTGCCTTTGTCTCCGCCGTGTTCGTCATGAACACGCTTTCGGTGATTTCCAGTTCCAGCCGCTGCGGTGAAAGACCCGATGCGGTAAGGGCATTGGCCACCAGTTTCGGCAAGCGGGCATCGGCGAACTGGATGGGCGACATGTTCACCGCGACCCGCATGTCACCCGGCCACTGCGCCGCGTCGACACATGCCTGTCGCAGCAGCCATTCGCCCAGCCGCAGGATAAGATCGGTCTCTTCCGCAATCGGAATGAACAGCGAGGGCGCAACGAAACCCCTTTCGGGGTGATTCCACCGCATCAGCGCTTCGAACGAGGTTACGCGGTTATCGCGCGCGCTCACCACTGGCTGATAATGGACCTCAAGCTGTCCCTTCGCGAGCGCGTCGATCAGATCCTGCTCCAGCGCGCGCCGGTCGGCCGCAGCATGCAGCAGGTCCTCGGAGAAAAAGCGGAACCGCCCGCGTCCTGATCCTTTGGCGGCATAAAGCGACAGGTCGGCATTGCGGACCAATTCTTCGCTATCCTCGCCATCGAACGGCGCAACCGCGATGCCTACCGATGCACCGATGATGCAGCGGCTTTCATCGACCATATAGGGTTCGGACACTTTGGCGATGATCTCGGCGGCAAGCGCGCCCAGGGTGCCGCGATCGTCGCAATCCGGCAGGATGACCTGAAACTCGTCGCCGCCCAAGCGGCTGACGCGGTCCTTGTCGCCGACGGCATGAACCAGCCGCTGCGCCACCTGTTTCAGCAGGGCGTCGCCAGCGGGATGTCCAAGCGTATCGTTCACCGCCTTGAACCGATCGAGGTCAATCAGCATGATGGCACAGCTGCGCTTTTGCGGTTTGAACGCCGCCATGGTCCGATCAAGCAGCTGAGCCATGTGAAAGCGGTTCAAGAGGCCGGTCAGCGCATCATATTTGGTCAGCCGCTGGCTTTGTTCGACAGTTTCGCGCTGGGCGGTGACGTCGATGCTGAACCCCCGAAAACCGGCGAATTCTCCCGCGTCATCATGAAAGGGAACGCCTGTGACCGACCACCATGTTGGCTTTTCCATCGGCCCCGAACAGACGATCGCATGATTAAACTGTGCCTTGCGAGCAAGTAGAAAGGGCAGCGTGCGCTGACGATCGTCAGCGCGGACTTGCGACGCAAAGAAACTGGCAAAACAATGTCCCGCTACCGGCGGTGTGAGGCCAAGGCGCTCGGCCGCGCAATCCGACAGATAGGTGACGCGGCCGTCGGCATTGATTGACCAAAACCAGCCCTGCCTTGTGGCTTCATAGCTGCGCAGCAGCGCCACCGCATCGCGGTCATCCGCGTCGCCGTCATTGCTGGGCGCGGTGGCCGCCGCAGGCGTAGGGCGCCAACGATCGCGCAACCCCCGCGACGCGCCGGTCAAACGATCCGTGATCTGATCAGAGACGGACCGTCTCGACATGAAATCAACTTCTCCCGCGTGCCACAATTGCACTGGGCGTAAGCTTACACGTCAAGTATTTGCAATTTGGTTAAATAACTATGCGCAATCATCATCATTCACCCCGGAACAATGTCGAAATGCATCACGTCTTCGCGTACGCCCAGCTTGATATAGAGGGCAATGGCGGCATCATCGCCATAGTCGGCCTGCACATAAATCACCCACGCACCAACTGATTGCGCAACATCGTTCAGTGCGCCGATCAATGCTGTGGCGACGCCGCGCCGCCGGTGGCTTTTGCGCACGGCAAGGTCATAGATATAAATTTCGCTGCGCTGCGCCTCCAGCTTGCCAAGCACATAGCCGGTCAATGCCCCGACAAGGGCATCTTCATCATAGGCGGCAAGCGCTATTGTTGCAGGGTTGGTAAGCTGGGCCGCAAGCCAGCTATCGGACGGCGGCGCGTCCGAATAGCTGGCATGGTCGTCAAACACCTCGGCGAACAACGCGTTGATGCTGCGCATGGCAGGCAAATCATGATGACTAAGGCGCTGGAGCCGTTGCATCAGGAACATCCACGACCGGGGCGGCGAGCAGTTGGGCTGGTGCCGCCCTGCCCTTCAATGCGTCTATTTCGGCCTGCCGCCGCGCCAGATATTGTTCGCGCGTTGCGGTGTAGGGATCGGCGCTGTCCTCGTTCAACGCGCGGATCTTCTCGTCATTCTCGATGCGGTAATCAAGCGCGCTGAGTGTCCCCCCCGGGATCGTATATTCCAACTGAGTAAAGGGCTTGCCGATCGCCACTGGATAGAGCAGCCCGTCAATCGTTCCGCCAACCAAGTCGCGCACCGTAGTCGATCCAATCAGCGGCAGATAAAAATAAGCCCCCGGCTTCACGCCATAAAAACCAAGCGTGTTGGCAAAGCCATTGGGCCGACGCGGCAGGTTGAACGGCTTCCGCTTGGCAACGTCGATGATCCCCGCAAGCCCGACGGTCGAGTTCAGCGCAAAGCGTCCTACCGTTTCAAACGCCTTGCCTACCTTGAACTGTAGCAAATAATTGAGCGCGGCGATCGGCTCGCGCAAATTCTGAAAAAAATTACGAAGACCTTTGCGCGCCTGGTTGGGTAGCGCCTTTTCGTAAACCCGCGCAACTGGCGCGACGATCGCTTCATCGGCCTGCTGTACCAGTTCGAAGCTGTCGGCGTTGAACGCTTTCAGCGGATCACCTGGCGGCGGCGCGGTCTCGGCGGTGACGACAATTTCCTGCACGGGCTCAGCGCCGGGATCCGTCGCAGGATCGACAGGCGCCGGCGCCTCGACAGCAGGAGGCGGCACGGTGGCTTCGGCAGCCACAGGTTCGGCAATAAGCAGCGAAAGGGGGAGAAGAAGCATTTGCATATCATGTCTTTTCATTATTATCAGGCGATAACAGCATGGCTGCAGCGCATGCGCAACATGGTGCCAGGTTCGGCATGTCGGGCCAGCGCGCTACAGAGGCGCCTTGGCGCGGTTCAGCAATATTCGATACGCAGCTTTGCAGCGGCGGCAACGGCCGCTTCGCGCGCGGCCTCAATAGTTCCATCCGCAACGCGCGCCAAAGCCACGCCCATTCGGCGATAGGGGCGGGTGACAGGCTTGCCAAAAATGCGGACATCGACGTGAGTCAGCGCATCACCGGTCGCGAGTGCGTCGGCCAATCCCGTGATGGCAAACTCCGTCGCATCGCGGTCGGCCAGGACAACGGCGCTGGCGCTGGCGTGCGGGACGGCGATGTCCGGCACCGGCAGGCCCAATATGGCGCGGGCATGAAGGTCGAACTCGCTCAGCTCTTGAGACATCAGCGTCACCATGCCGGTATCGTGCGGACGCGGGCTGAGTTCCGAAAAAATCACTGTGTCGCCCTGGACGAAAAACTCCACCCCGAAAATGCCGTACCCTCCAAGCGCATCGACGACCTTGGTCGCCATTTCTTGCGCGCTACGAAGCGCAAGAGACGACATTGCGGCCGGTTGCCAGCTTTCGCGGTAATCGCCCCGTTCCTGGCGATGCCCGATCGGCGGGCAAAAAGTTACGCCGCCCGCATGACGCACCGTCAGCAGTGTAATTTCATAATCGAAGTCAACAAAAGCCTCGGCAATGACGCGCAGCCTGTCCCCCCGCATTCCCGCCGCGGCATAATTCCAAGCCGCATCGATGCCGCCGGCGTCCTTAACGGTGCTTTGTCCCTTGCCCGATGAAGACATTACAGGTTTGACGACCAGCGGGAACCCGATGCGCTCTGCCGCTGCCACCAACTCTGCGCGGGTGGTTGCATATTCGAATCGCGAAGTGGCAAGGCCAAGCGCTCCGGCCGCCAGATCGCGGATAGCATCGCGGTTCATGGTCAGCTGCGCTGCGCGGGCGCTGGGCACGACATGAAAACCGACCGCCTCCACCTCCGCCAGCACCTCGGTACGGATCGCCTCCACCTCTGGCACGATATGATCAGGGCGGTGTTTCTCGATGACGGCACGCAGGGCATCGCCATCGAGCATGGAAAAGACTTCCGACGCATCGGCCATCTGCATCGCGGGCGCTCCGGCATAGCTGTCGCAGGCGATGACATGGCAGCCAAGCCGCTTTGCCGAGATAACGAATTCGCGGCCCAGTTCGCCCGATCCCAACAGCAATATGGTGGCCGTCGGGGTCATAGCGGCCAATGCGCCGTGTCGTGGTCAGGATGCTGGCGGTTCGACGCCCGGATCACGGCAACCTCGTCGGCCATAGTGTCTTCCGTCGTTCCTTCGCGCGGCAAAGCGGGAAGCCCTGCGAAACAGGCCAGTTCGGCCTCAACGCCAAACTGCACCCGCGGCGGAAATCGTGCAGGCTCATCGAAACTGCCCGTGGTCAGGCAGATATGAGCGCTCGCCCGGTGCATGTAGAAAAGCGGCGTGCCGCAAATCGCGCAAAAGCCTCGATCAACATCTTCGGAACTGGAAAAGGCAGCGGGTGCCCCGCGCGTCCATTGCAGCGCCTCTCGCGGCACACCGATCAATGCGGCGAAAAAGTTGCCGCTTGCCTTCTGGCACATCCGGCAATGACAGATGTGCGATGTGTCGAGCACCGCCGTGACACGATACCGGACAGCGCCGCACTGGCATCCACCAGACGCCATGGTTTCAATGCGTTTTGCGCTGCTCATATCAAATGCGATACCGCAGCGACCGCCACCTAGCCAGCCTAAAGACGATGGCGCAGCTGGCTCTCGTCATCAATGCCACGACAACGGGCCTTGTAAAACGGGAACTATCACATCCCCCGCATTATTGAGGGTCACCCTCAGGCATTTCAGGACTGGTCCCGGGATAATCGACGTCACCCTCGTCACCGGGCACCTCGATCGGCTGTTCTACCGGTTCTTCAACCGGAGGTCGGGGTTCCGGACCATCGATCACGGGGTTGCTCCGATACCACCATAATAGACAAGCGCAGCGATCATGCCGCCGATCGCCAGCACGAGCGATGCCGCAAGCACATATCGGACACCCTGACCGGTTTTTCCGGCGCGGGCATCCTCTGCATTCAATCTTGTTTCCGGCTCGCGCCGCGTTTCCCAAGCCATCTGCTTGATCCTCTACATCGATACGGCGGTGGGCCGTGCAGCAATCTCTTCGACGGCGTCCCTGCCTTCGCGGTGGATCAGCAATGCTTGCGCAATCGTTGCCAGCAGCGATTGCGGATCGAACGGCTTGGTCACAAGGAAGGTCGGCTCCGGCCGTTCCCCCGTCAGCAGGCGTTCTGGATAGGCCGTCACGAAAATTACCGGCACATCATGCTGGTCTAGGATTTCCCGGACAGCATCAATCCCGCTGGAACCATCGGCGAGGCTGATGTCCGCCAGAATGAGTTCGGGTTCGACCAATGTATGAAGCGCCACGGCATCACGGTGAGTTCGAGCCGTGCCAACACATTCATGCTCGGCATCTTGCAAGATGGCGCGGATGTGCATTGCGACAATCGCCTCATCTTCGATAACCAGCACGCGCGCGCGCAGCTCGCGAGAAATCGTATCCCGCGCGTGACGGATGTCATCTTCTACCACGTCAGGGGCAGAACGCAGGATATGGGCGATGTCGGCGGGGGAAAATCCTTCAACCGCCGAAAGAAAGAGCGCATAACGGTACCGCGCCGACAGCAGCGTGGATGCACCAGTGGAAACCATCGCAGCAAAATCGCTTTTGATGCCGAACGGGGTAGGTGAGTATAAACCATGAATTCAACGCAAGACGTGAAAAAGCCCGGAAATCTGGGTGCGAAAGATATTGACGGGCGGTCAGCGCGCCCAAGGCAAAATGAAAAGACGACAGTACCCGCCCCGCCCGATCCTGTCACAATCGCACTTAAGCGTATTCACGACGATGTCGTCGACGAACCACTTCCTGACGATTTTCTTGCGCTTTTGGGTGAGATCGACGCCAAGATTGCGGCGGATGAGGGCCGACAATGACGCTGGGGTATGAACCACTCTCTGATCGCGAATTTCGCGATGAAATGGTCAAGATCATGCCACCGCTGCGGGCTTTTGCGCGCGGCCTGTGCGGCCAGCGCGAGTTAGCAGACGATCTGGCTCAGGAATCGCTGGCTTGCGCCTGGGCGGCTCGGCACAGCTTTGCCAAAGGCACCAATTTTCGCGCATGGATGTACACAATTCTGCGCAATCAATTCTATTCAAACCTGCGCAAAAATTGGCGCACCGAAAGTTGGGATCCCGATCTGGCAGCCCAGCAATTGATCGCTCCCGGCTCTCCGCTCGATGCTCTGCACCTTAACGATGTGTCGTCCGCTCTTCAAAAATTACCGGCGAAACAGCGCGAGGTGCTGATGCTGGTCGGTGCGGGCGGCATGCCCTATGAAGAGGCGGCCGAAGTGATTGGCTGCGCGATTGGCACAATAAAAAGCCGATTGGCCCGGGGGCGTGCGGCACTGACTGCGTTGATCGATGGCACACCGATCGACGAGGATGCGGATTTCGATGATCGAAACGCAGCGCTACCGGAACAACTGCAAGCAGCTCCATGATGGATCCGAAAAAGCTGAATCAGGCATTCAGCCTGAATCGCCGCATTATTCTGGTTGTTGTCATCGCGCTATTGCCTCTGTCGCTGTTCAGCCTGGATAGTGCGAACCGGATGCGGGAGCATGTCGACGCCTTGGCGGGCGCGAGGCTTGTCGCGAATGCCAATGCCACTGCGGCCAGCCAACGCGAGGCCATCAACTTGGCCCGGCAGTTGTTGATGAGCGCCACGATGGATGAAGACATCATGAGCGGAACCCCAAGATGTTCCCGCGAAATTCGTGCGCAGTTGCTGGGCCAACAGGCGGTCATGAATATCGCGCGGTCGGACGCGCAAGGGCGCGTGCTATGCTCTGGCCTCGCCTATGAAGGCGAAGTAAGCCTTGCGGGCCAGCCTTGGTGGGAATCAGGCAAAACCCAAAACCGCATGACTTTAAGCCCGCCAACCATGGGGCAAATTTCACAGCGACAGACTATTGTCGCGATGTTGCCTTTGTTCGGGGACGATGGCCGTTTCGTGGGTGCATTGACAGCTGCCATCAGCACCGCGTGGATGGAAGCGGCCATGAAAAACCTTCGGCTGTCGTCTACCGCAATGGTCGTGTTAGCCGATGGTAACGGCAAGGTCGTGATGCAATCCGCTGGGCCTGTGTTGGGACGGCTAGACATCAACATGGGCGGTAGCGCCTATCGGCTGCACACGAGCGGTCCGACAGGTGATTGGCTGTACAGCAGCGCCCCTATTTTCGGGCGGGACCTGTACGTTGTCTTTGCAGAACCGCAACAAAAGCTGCTGTCGGTGGTCAATCGTTTCTGGGTGCAAAACCTGATCTTGCCCATTGCTACCATGATCTTTGCTTCGCTGGCCGTATGGTGGGGGATTCAGTTTCACGTCGTGCGATGGTTCGGACAATTGAGCAAGAAGGCGAGCGCGATCGCGCAGGGGAAATATCAGCCCAGCCAGTTCAACTTCGGAACATCCGCTCCGGAAATTCAGAGCTTTGCCAAAACGCTTCACCAAATGGCGACGGACATCGCCGCGCAGAAAACCGAACTTAGCACGGCACTGGCCCACTCCCGCGCACTGGCCCGTGAGATCAACCATCGGGTGAAGAACAATCTGCAAATTCTGCTCAGCCTGCTTCATATGCAGGCGACGCGGTTGCCCGGCGGGGAAGCGCGGGACATTCTGGAAAAAACCCTCGCACGGATGAGCGCGGTCTCAATTACCCAGCGGCTCACCTACGAACAAAGCGAGACGGTTGACCATGGCACCGTTAACATGTGCCAATTGCTGGAAGCGCTGATTCAGCAATGGCAAGTCACCTTTGCCAATCGCCCACAAACGATCAAACTCGATTGCGAAATTGAGGCTTTTCCTGCGGATAAAGCCATTCCCATCGCGCTCATTGTTGTCGAAACCGTATTTAATGCCATGAATCACGGTTTTGGCGATCGTGCTACCGGCACCGTGTCGCTCAGTCTGCGCCGCGGTAACGCCATGGTCATACTCTCGATTGAAGACGACGGGCTTGGCTTTGATCTTCAACAGACGCCCGGTCAGCTTGGCTTTAGCTTGATCGAAGCGCTGACCCTGCAACTGGGGGCTTCGTTAAGCATTCGCTCGCACGATGGTGCAGGAACTACCGTTACGATCGAAATGCCAGTCAGAAGCTCTGTTTCCGAGGACGCTGCAGGCTAAGCGCTTCGCCGCTCAATGTTGCTTGGGAAGTTTGGCCAAAGCTGATCCCAACTCGTTACCGGTAAATGGTTTAGGCAGAACGCCGCGATGGCCGTGTTGCTTGCAACTGACCGCGACATCACCGGTAACGATCAGCACGCGTATATGTGGAAATCGCGCCTCAAGCTCGGACGCAAGATCGACGCCCGTGCTGCCGGACAGATGATAATCCGTTATCAAAAGATCGGGAACCAGCCCATTCTCGACCAACGCGATGGCGCGCGCTGCGCTCTCCGCCAACACACAATCAAGATCAAGGTCGTCAAGCATCGTCTTTATGCCTAGGCGGACCAATGGCTCATTCTCGACAACCAAAATCATGGACTTGGCAGACAACGTCATAATTTCATGTGCTTTCGTTTCCAACACCTGCTCGGTAACGCCAGCTGCCTTCTCTCGCCCCGTTCACGGCATCGCGATCACCGCCATGGCAAATGCGGCAGGAAGCAGGCAGACAAGATTGAGGACAAGCAATACTTACGCTCATGGTGTCGGGAACGCTACAGGACGTTAGCCTGTTCCACACATGCTATTGCGACAACCAGACAAAATTTTATCTTTTTTCTGGATGTGTCGGAACAATTATTGGTCACCGCACTTATGCGGTTGGGTCCATCAAACCCGGAACCCCATCCGACCCCTCTCCGTGCTTCTCATGAAGCTGATGGACCCCACCTATCTTTCCCGGGCTGGCGCCTTTTCAACAAAGGTCGCCAGCCCTTTTTTCTGGTTAGGCGCCGTCTTAAGGCACAGAGCGCTCCGGGGGAGGCAAATGACCCTTAAATATGTTGATTGCGCGCAACCGGGATTCACGCGCCGACGAGTGAATGATAAATTCCGTTATTATTACCCTGACGGCAAACTCGTTACAAACTCCCGCCTTTCTGCTCGTCTCGATGCGATTGCCCTTCCGCCGGCCTATACCTCCGAATGGTATGCGCTTGATGAGCGCTCTCATATCCTGGCCACCGGAATCGACGAACGCGGTCGGAAACAATATCGCTATCATCCCGCATATCGCGATCTTCAGGATCAGGAGAAATATGCGCAATGTCCTGCATTTGGACGCGCCCTGCCGTCGATCCGGGCAGCGGTGGAAACGGATCTGGCGAGGCGCGACCTTAGCATGGAACGGG
>ERZ1066122.1619-NODE-1619-length-17397-cov-22.866624_pt1 | contig 17397 bp, 14 predicted proteins | sample MGYA00382769_ERZ1066122 | MGnify/ENA primary metagenome ERZ1066122 (study PRJEB33369, sample SAMEA5778352) | biofilm metagenome | biome: Industrial cooling water; feature: Water cooling tower basin; material: Biofilm | place: United Arab Emirates | collected... | reverse complement strand
TCGGCCCGATCTTCTTCGAGATCATCCAGCGCAAGGGCAACGAAGGCTTCGGCGAAGGCAATTTCCAGGCGCTGTTCGAGAGCATCGAGCGCGACCAGATGAAGCGCGGGGTGCTCTGAGGCGTTGTTGCTTTTCTCCCCTCTCCCGCCGGGAGAGGGGCTGGGGGATAGGGTCGGGGACGTGACGACGAACAAACCCCCGCTCCCAACCCGGACGCTGGAGCAGTCACGCAACCTGCGCCGTGAGATGACGGATGCCGAGCTGAAGCTCTGGTCCCATCCGCGCGCAGGACGATTCGGCGGTCTGAAGTTTCGCCGGCAGCATCCGATCCCGCCATACATCGCCGATTCCTGTTGTGTGGAGAAGCGGCTGATCATCGAGCTGGATGGTTCGCGGCACCACGAAGCGGGTGATCGATCCAGGACGCAGCGATTGCGGACACAAGGCTGGCTTGTTCTGGGATTCTGGAATCACGATGTCCTGATACGCACCGAAAGCGTACTCGAAGCCATCTGGAATGCGATTGGTGACCAGGCGCTCGACCGGCCGACCCTCTCCCCAACCCCTCTCCCTGAGGGAGAGGGGCTTTGAACGGAACTGTCCGGGATGACGCGCCTCAAGCCACAACGACTCCAGACCAAGAACGACCACTGACTGGAACAACGACATGACCCCCAACGGCTACCAATCCGGTTTCGGCAACGAATTCGCCAGCGAGGCGGTGGCGGGCGCGCTGCCGGAAGGGCGCAATTCGCCGCAGAACGTCGCGCACGGGCTCTATGCCGAGCAGATCAGCGGCACCGCGTTCACCGCGCCGCGGCACGCCAACCGGCGCAGCTGGCTGTATCGCATCCGCCCGGCGGCGATGCACGGCGCCTTCGCGCCGTACATGCCCGCGCACGCGCCGCAGCCGCAGTTCCACGACGACTTCGGCCACGGTCCGGTCACGCCCGACCAGCTGCGCTGGAGCCCGCTGCCGCTGCCCGGCGAGCATGGCCGTGCGCGCGGTCTGGATTTCGTCGACGGCCTGTTCTCGATGGCCGGCAACGGCGCGGCGTCGGCCGGCACCGGTATCGGCATCCACCTCTACAGCGCCGACCGCGACATGCAGGGCCGCTTCTTCTACAGCGCGGACGGCGAGCTGCTGATCGTGCCGCAGCATGGCCGGCTGAAGATCGATACCGAGCTGGGCGTGATCGCGCTGGAGCCGCAGCAGATCGCGGTGATTCCGCGCGGCATCCGCTTCCGCGTCTCGCTGCCGGACGGCAGCGCGCGCGGCTATGTCTGCGAGAACTACGGCGCGTTCCTGCGTCTGCCGGATCTCGGCCCGATCGGCAGCAACGGCCTGGCGAATCCGCGCGACTTCCTCACCCCGAACGCGGCGTTCGAGGATGTCGAGGGGGATTTCGAACTGATCGCGAAGTTCCAGGGGCATCTGTGGCGGGCCTTCATCGGCCACTCGCCGCTGGATGTGGTCGCCTGGCACGGCAATCATGCGCCGTATGCCTACGACCTGCGCCGTTTCAACGCGATCGGTTCGATCAGCTACGACCATCCCGACCCGAGCATCTTCCTGGTGCTGACCTCGCCCAGCGACACGCCGGGCGTGGGCAACATGGATTTCGTGATCTTCCCGCCGCGCATCCTGGCGATGGAGAACACCTTCCGTCCGCCGTGGTTCCACCGCAACATCGCAAGCGAATTCATGGGCCTGATCCACGGCGCCTACGACGCCAAGGCCGAGGGGTTCGCCCCCGGCGGCTGTTCGCTGCACAACTGCATGACCGGCCACGGCCCGGATGCGGAGACCTTCGAGAAGGCCAGTGCGGCCGACACCTCGAAGCCGCACTACATCCGCGACACCATGGCCTTCATGTTCGAAAGCCGCGCGGTGATCCGGCCCACCGCGCAGGCGCTGGACGCCGCGCACCGCCAGCGCGACTACCAGGCCTGCTGGGCTGGGCTCAGGAAGCACTTTCCGGGCTGATTGCGCTCTGCACGATGCCCGCGTGCGCGGGCATGCAATCCACCCCGCGAACACGATCCCGAACGGCCTCGCAGGCAGCTGTGAGGACGATTGCGCGCGCGCAGGCGGCAGAGGCGGCCGCGCAGGCTAGAATCCGGCCATCGCCCATCACGGGCAGACGCGGAGACGGGACATGGCCGAGGCCATCGGGTGGTTCCTGCTGGGCTTGCTGCTGCTCGCGCTGGGCGGCGACTCCATCGTCAAGGCGGCCAGCGGGCTGGCGCATCGCCTGCGCGTACCGCCGTTCGTGATCGGCCTGTTGCTGGTCGGCTTCGCCACCTCCATTCCCGAGCTCACGGTCAACGCATCGGCGTTCCTGCATGGCAGCCAGAGCCTCGCGCTCGGCAACGCGGTCGGCAGCAACATCGTCAACGTCGGGCTGACCCTGGGCCTGGCGGCGGTGTTCGCGCCGCTGCTGATCCGCTGGCGCGCGCTGGCGCCGCTGCTGCTGTGCCTGATGCTGGCGACGGTGGCGCTGATCCTGCTGTCGCTCGACGGCGTGCTGTCGCGGATCGAAGGCGCGCTGTTTTTGGTGGCCTTCGTCGCCATCTTCGCCTATGCGGCCCTCCGCAGCCGCGAGGAGCTGCCGGAGGTGCGCGAGGCGGTCGCCGCCTACGCGGCCACCAGCGACGATCTCGCCCTGAATCTGATCCGCGTGGCGATCGGCGCCGCGCTGCTGTACTACGGCGCCGGATGGGTGGTGGAGAGCGCGCCGGTGGTGGGCCTGCAGATGGGCATGACCCCGCTGGTGACCGGCCTGATCCTGGTGTCCATCGGCACCGCGCTGCCCGAGGCCGCCGCCGCGGTGATGGCCGCGCGCCGCGGCCAGGGCGACATCGTCGCCGGCCATGTGCTCGGGTCCAGCCTGGTCAACCTGCTCGTCGCCGTCGGCGGTCTGGCGGCCCTGCGCGACCTGCCGATGCCGGCGTCGTTCGTGCGCTTCGAGTTGCCGGCGGCACTGGCCTTCCTGCTGCTGATGGTGCCGATGCTGCGCAGCGACCTGCGGCTGAGCCGCGCCGAGGGCGGCCTTCTGCTGGCGGCGCTGGCGGGTTGGGTCGCGTTCGAGCTGTTGCTTGTAAAATAGTCCTCCCGGCGCAGCGCGCCAGCCGATCACGAGCCCATCGATGACCGACCGCAACGCAGCCGTCGCCGTTCCCCTCCTGCCCTCCCGTGCCGCACGCGCGCTCCAGAACTTCTTCCGGCTGGAGGCCGCCGGCGGCATCCTGCTGATCGGCGCGGCGGTGCTGGCGATGATCTTCGCCAACTCGCCGCTGGCCGGGTTGTATCAGGGCTTCAACGCCACGCCGGTGCAGGTGCGCGTCGGCGATCTCAACATCGCCAAGCCGCTGCTGCTGTGGATCAACGACGGCCTGATGGCCATCTTCTTCCTGCTGGTCGCGCTGGAGATCAAGCGCGAGGTGGTCAGCGGACAGCTGTCCAGCCGCGCGCAGCTGATCCAGCCGCTGGTCTGCGCCGCCGCCGGCGTGATCCTGCCGGCGGCCATCTTCTGGTGGATCAACCAGGGCGACAGCGAATCGATGCGCGGCTGGGCCATTCCGGCGGCCACCGACATCGCCTTCGCGCTCGGCATCCTCTCGCTGCTCGGCTCGCGCGTGCCGGTGGCGATGAAGATCCTGCTGTCCACCATCGCCGTGCTCGACGACCTGGCCGCGATCGTCATCATCGCCCTGTTCTACACCGAGAATCTCTCCACGACCGCACTGGGTGCGGCCGCGGTCGGGGTGGTCGCGATGTTCGTGCTCAACCGGATGAAGGTGCGCGCGCTCACCCCCTACCTGCTGCTCGGCGTGGTGGTCTGGGTGTGTGTGCTGAAGTCGGGTGTGCACGCGACCCTCGCCGGCGTGATCACCGGCCTGATGATCCCGCACGTCGACAAGCGCAACGCGATCGACGACGAGGTCGAGTATTCGCCGCTCGAACACCTCGAGCATGCGCTCCACCCCTGGGTGGCCTACGTCATCCTGCCGGTATTCGCCTTCGCCAATGCCGGTCTGGCGCTCGGCGGGTTGTCGCTCGGCGATGCGCTGCAGCCGCTGCCGCTGGGCATCGCGCTGGGCCTGCTCATCGGCAAGCCGATCGGCATCGTCGGCGCCGCGTGGCTGGCCCACGTCTCGGGTGTCGCGCGCTTCGGCGACGGCATCAGCTTCAAGGCGATGGTGGGTCTGGGCATTCTCTGCGGCATCGGCTTCACCATGAGCCTGTTCATCGCCTCGCTGGCCTTCGAGAGCAATCCGGCGCTGGCCCAGTCGAGCGTGCTGGGCGTGTTGTCGGCCTCGGTGCTGGCGGCGGTGGTGGGCTACCTGTGGCTGCGCTTCACGCTGCCGGCGCCGGCTCCCGCAGCCGCACCGACTGCCGGATCCGCCGCCTGATCCGAGCTGCCCGATCCGAGTTGCCCGATCTGAGCCGCGCGATCTGAGCGGCCCGATCTGGGCTGCCTGATCTGAGCTGCCTGATCCGATCGGTCTGATCAGATCTGAGCGGCGCAGTCCCCCGCGCGACGATTCGGCTACAGGCGCCCGTCGGGGCACTCCCGCGGCTGCCTGCTCCGACAGGCCGCTGCGGCAGGCGGCCCGCGGCCACCGCCGAGGCTGGGCGGTTGCGGATACACTGCAGGCCCCGTCCCGGCCTCGACCTGTCCATGCCTCCGAACGAACGCCTGCCGGCATCTCCGTCTTCACAAGGCAAGGGCGGGGCACGCGGCAGGCCGGCGATGTGGGCGATCTGCGCGGTGCTGGCGATGCTGGCGTCGTTCGCCGCACCGGTCTGGGCCTCGGAGATCCCGCCGCATGCCGATCTCACCGTGCACTGGGCGGGTTTCGTCGCGGTCGGCCTGTTCGTGCTCGCGTATGCGCTGGTGATCGCCGAGGAGCACACCCATCTGCGCAAGTCGCAGCCGGTCATGTTGGCGGCGGCGGTCATCTGGGGCGTGCTGGCGGTGGTGGCTTCGCAGCTGGGCGAGGCCGAGCAGGTGCATTTCGCGGTGCGCGAATATCTGATCGAATTCGCCGAGCTGCTGCTGTTCCTGCTCGCGGCGATGACCTACGTCAACGCGATGAGCGAGCGCAATCTCTTCGAGGCCCTGCGCATCTGGCTGCTGCAGCGCGGTTTCGGCTACCGAACGCTGTTCTGGGTCACCGGCGCGATGGCATTCACGCTGTCGCCGGTCATCGACAACCTCACCACCGCGCTCGTCATGTGCGCGGTGGTGCTGGCGGTGGGCCGCGACAGCCCGCGATTCGTCACGCTGGCCTGCATCAACATCGTGGTCGGGGCCAATGCCGGCGGTGCGTTCAGTCCCTTCGGCGACATCACCACGCTGATGGTGTGGCAGCGCGGCGTGGTCGAGTTCTGGACCTTCTTCAGCCTGTTCCTTCCCTCCCTCGTCAACTGGCTGGTGCCGGCGCTGTGCATGCACTGGGCGGTGCCGCAGGGCGAGCCCGCGCCCGCGCAGGAGCAGGTGCGGGTGAAGCGCGGCGCCTGGGCCATCGTGGCCCTGTTCGGGGTGACCGTGGCGATGGCGGTGAGCTTCCACAGCGTCCTGCACCTGCAGCCGTTCATGGGCATGGTCGCAGGGCTGGCCCTGCTCAAGCTCTACGGCTGGCGGTTGGCCGCGACCGAGCGGCAGGCCGCCGAGCGCGCGGAGTTCGAGCGTCAGGGCGCCCCCGGCGACATCGATGCCTTCGACAGCTACGAGCAGGTCGCGCGCGCGGAATGGGACACGCTGCTGTTCTTCTTCGGCGTGATCATGTGCGTGGGTGCATTGGGTTATTGCGGCTATCTCACCCTGCTCTCGCAGAATCTCTACGGCGATCTCGGTGCCACCACCGCCAACGTGCTGATCGGGTTGATGTCGGCGATTCTCGACAACATCCCGATCATGGTCGCCGTGCTGCAGATGAACCCCGACATGAGCACCGGGCAGTGGCTGCTGGTCACGCTCACCGCCGGCGTGGGTGGCAGCCTGCTGTCGGTCGGCTCGGCCGCGGGCGTGGCGCTGATGGGCCAGGCGCGCGGCCGCTACACCTTCTTCGGGCATCTGAAGTGGACCTGGGCGATCGCGCTCGGCTATGTCGCCGGCATCGCCACCCATTTCCTGGTCAATGCCCGGCATTTCTGACGCATCCGCCTTCCCGGACCCAGCCGCGGCGCGCACCGCGCTGGTGTTCGGTGCCAGCGGGCAGATCGGCGTGCCGCTGATCGAGAGGCTGTGCGCGTCGGGCTGGCAGGTGGTCGCGGTCTCGCGCGTGCCGCGCGCGGACGCGCCCGGGCTGCGCTGGCTGTGCGGCGACCTGGTGGCGGCGATGCCGGCGCCGCCGGCCCGGGTGGAGGCGGTGTTCAGCGCCGGCCCGCTCGACCATTTCGCCCGGTGGTATGCCGACGTGGCGCCGGCCGCCGTGCGGGTGGTCGCGTTCGGCTCCACCAGCGTGGACGCGAAACGCACATCGCCCGACCCCGACGAACGCGCGCTGGCCACACGTCTTGCCGAGGCCGAGGCCACGCTGTTCGCGGCCGCGGCCGCACGCGGTGCCGCCGCCACGGTGCTGCGTCCCACCCTGGTCTACGGCCGCGGCCTGGACCGCAACCTCAGCCGGATCGTCGCGCAGGCGCGGCGTTTCGGCCGGATCGCATTGCCGAGTTCGGCGCGCGGTCTGCGTCAGCCGGTGCATGCCGACGACCTGGCCGAGGCCGCGCTGCGGTGTTTGCCTGCCGCAGCCGCGCACGGCCGCGCCTATGCGCTGCCGGGCGGTGAGACGTTGCCCTATCGCGAGATGGTGGCGCGCACGCTGGCCGCCCTGCGTCCGGCCCCGGCGTTGCATGCCCTGCCGATGCCGCTGTTCCGCGCGTTGCTGGCGCTGGCACAGGCCACGGGCACGGCCCGCGACCTGTCGGCAGCCGCGGTCGCGCGCATGGCCGAGGATCTCGCGTTCGATGCCGGACCTGCGCGACGGGACTTCGGCTATGCGCCGCGTGCGTTCGCCCCGGAGGCGGCGATGTTCGCGCCGGCGGAGTGAGCGCCTTGCGCAGGTCGGATCGGGTCCACGCATCGATGCCCATGGATCGGAACAGCCGCCGTGCCGCGACGGATGCCGCTCAGGGGCCCAGAGCCTTGCTCCGCGCACGCAGGGCGACCATCAACACTCCGCCCAGCACCATCGCGCCGCCGATCCACAGCTTCGGGCCGGGGCGGTCGCCCCAGAACGCGATGCCCAGCGCCACCGCGAACACCGGCGTGAGCAGCAGCAACGGCGCCACCTGCACCACCGGATGGCGCTGCACCAGGCCGAAGAACAGGCTGTGGCCGACGATGGAAGCGAATACGGCCGAATATCCCACAGCACCCCAGGCGACGAGCGAGGCGTCGGGCAATGCCGCGAAGCCGCCGGGCTCGATCGCCGCGCTGATGGCCAGCAGCGGGCCGACGCCGATCACCGCGGTCCAGGCCTGCATGCCCAGCGCATCCATCCCGCGCAGGCCGCGCATCAGCACCGTGCCCAGGGCGATGAGGAAGGCCGAGAACAGCATCATCAGCAGCGATTCCGGGCGGTCGAGCACCAGCGGGTCGAAGCCCAGCACCAGCACCCCGGCGAAGCTGATCGCGATCGCGGTGCCGGTGCGCCAGGCGAAGCGCTCGCCCAGCAGCCACCAGGCCAGCAGCACCGACATCGGGATGTAGCTCTGCATCACGATGGCCGGCGAGGACAGGTCGCCGGCCATGCGCAGCGCCCACAGACTGGTGCCGAAATGCAGCGCGCCGTTGAGCAGCGCCACCGCCGCCAGCCGCGGCCACTGCTCGCGCGGCGGCGGTCGCAGAAACGCCAGCAGCAACAGCGCCAGCAGGCCCATGCGCAGCGCGCTGAACAGGAACGGCGGGATCTCGCGCAGGGCGAAGGCCGAGGTGAGGAAGTTGCCGGCCCACACCAGGCAGATCACCGTCACCAGGGTGAGATCGCGCGCCCCCAGGCGCTCGACCTGCATCAGCGCAGCGCTCGACGGTGCAGGCACCGCCATCGGCGATCAGGCCGGAGAGGAGTGGCCGATGCGCGAGGTGCGTCCCCGGCGGGTGTCCCGGTGGCCGCGGCCACTCAGTAGGCCAGCCCGAACCGGCGCATGCCCTTCGCCAGCACCCAGGCCGGCCCGATCATCAGATACACCAGATCGGTCAGGAAGCTCGGCTTGGCGCCCTCGATCTTGTGGCCCACGAACTGCGCGATCCAGGCCACCACGAACACGCCGATGCCCAGCTGCAGCAGGAAGGTGCCGCCGAAGGTGTTGTACAGCCAGAAGTTCAGCCACGACATCGCGACGAACACCAGCAGCATGCCGAACCCCAGCATGCGCGAGGCGCGGAAATAGAACATCCACGCCGCGAACATGGCCAGTGCCGACCAGAAGCCGCTGCGGAACCCCATCCGCTCCATCGTGGCGAGCAGCGGGATGCACCACAGCAGCGCGGTCACGCTCCACAGGATCAGCGGCACGGCGATGTAGTGGATCTTCTGGTTGACCGGATTGACGTGGTCGGCGCTGTAGTTGGCGAACCAGCGGTCGATGGGGCGGCCGGAAGATTGCGGATGGGTGGTCGTCGTATTCATTGCGTATGACTCCGCGACAGATGCGATGCAGGCGAGCGGGTCGCGTGCGGTTCGCGCATGGTACGCCCATTCCGCTGGAATGGTCCGGGCCACGGTCCTGGGCCGATGTCCGGCGGCATGACGGGGTGTGGGCCGTGCCGCGAGAGAGCCGTTCAACGCACCGGCGCGGGAAGATGCCGCAGCAGCCCGGCGATGTCCTCAGGGTCCGAAAACCAGCGCTTGGCGAGAATCTCGAAGAGCACATCGTTGTGGTACAGCAACACCAGCCGGTCGTTCTGGCGGACCTTGTGGAACACGTTCCAGGGCCGCATCGCCTGGCCGTGTGCAGTGCGCACATGCAGGCCATCGGCATCGACGCGATATTCGAAAGGCGTCTGGGCGGTTTTCTGCTGGCGGAAATGCCTGCGCCACAGACGCGGGGCGACGATGCGCGCCATCAGCAGTTGGATGCAGATTGCGGCGGCGCCGCCGACGATGAAGATGATGCCCACGCCATCCCAACCAGCGGCCCCGGGCCAGGCCCGGGCAATGCCCCAGATCGTGGCGCCCAGGAGCAGCAGGCCGATATCGAGTTTCAGGAACCGCGCATTCGCCGCCGCCTGATGCAGGCGCTGCGCAGCGAGATAATCCTCGGCATCGAGCGTGCCGGAGATGGTGCCGCGCATCTGCTCAATCCACCGAAATCCCAGCCAACCGCATCAACGCCTCCGCATACTTCGCGCGGGTGCGTGCGATCACGTCGGCGGGCAGGTGCGGGCCGGGCGGGGTCTTGTCCCAGTCCAGCGTTTCCAGATGGTCGCGCACGAACTGCTTGTCGTAGCTCGGCGGGCTGGTGCCGACCTGGTATTCGTCTGCCGGCCAGTAGCGCGAGGAGTCGGGCGTGAGCATTTCGTCCATCACGTACAGGCGGCCGTCGGCGTCGGTGCCGAATTCGAACTTGGTGTCGGCCAGCAGGATGCCGCGCTCGGCCGCGTAGTCGGCGGCGTGGCAGTACAGGCGCAGGGTGGCGTCGCGCACCTGTTCGGCCAGCTCCGCGCCGACGGTCTTCACCATGGTGTCGAAATCGATGTTCTCGTCGTGGTCGCCCACGGCGGCCTTGGTGGACGGCGTGAAGATCGGCTCGGGCAGTTTTTCCGCCTGGCGCAGGCCGTCGGGCAGGGTGATGCCGCTGACCCGGCCGGTGCGCTGGTAGTCCTTCCAGCCACTGCCGATGAGATACCCGCGGGCGATGGCTTCCACCGGCACCGGCTTGAGTCGGCGGGTGACCACCGCGCGCTTCGCGTAGAGGCCTGCGTCGGTGCCTGCGGGCAGCACCGCGGCCACGTCGATGCCGGTCAGGTGATTGGGCAGGATGTGCGCGGTCTGTTCGAACCAGAAATTGCTGATCTGGCACAGCATCTCGCCCTTGCCCGGGATCGGGTCGGGCAGCACCACGTCGAACGCGCTCAGGCGGTCGGTCGCCACCATCAGCATCAGCGGCCCGAAGGGTTTCGCGGCCTCGCGCATCTCCGCCGGCAGCTGCTCGGGCGGCAGGTCGAACACGTCGCGCACCTTGCCGCGATGGCGCAGCGGCAGGCCGGGGAGGTCGGATGCGATCAGGGTGGTCGCCATGCGGGGCCGGACTCGGACGGGCCGGCTAGTGTAGGGCACCTGTGGCCGGCGTGCGGGCGGTGTGTGGCCGGCCCGGGATCGCCGCTGGGCGGCGCGGCGCGGATGGCAAGGCTCGTCACTGGGCCGGCCAGTTGCGCTGGGGCGGCTGCGTGGCGCGTGGTCGCCGCGGGAGGGTCGGCGCTGCGGCGGAGCGATGCGGGTGGATGCGGGGATCGCCGCAGGCATGTCGCGCCTGCTGCAGGCACCCGGAAAGCAGGTCCCTCGCTGCGCTCGGGGCGACATCGAGACGAAAGCGGTACGGATCCGATGCGTGCCCTGTGGGGCGAGTGTTCGTGCGGGTGTTTGGCGGTGGTTTCGCAGGTGTCGCGACACATTCTTGATGTGTCGTCCCGGGCGCAGCGAGGGAGCTGCTTTTGTCTGCTGGTGCCCAGCCATGCAGAGCGTGCTGAAACCCTCGCTGCCAGCGCCGCGCACGCGCCAGCGTCGTCCGGTCCCATCGCTTCAGCGCGAGGAGGGCCGCCCGCCCTGCGTCGCCCTCACGCCTCCACCCTGTACACTGCCCCGATGAATCGACGCTGGTACGGGAAATTCCTCGGTTTCATCGCCGGCTGGCTGCTGCTGCGCCACCCGGCGGGCGCGGTGCTCGGCCTGCTGATCGGGCACGCCTTCGACGCCGACTGGTTCCGAAGCCCCCGCGACACGCCCTACCGCGTGCTCGGCATCGACGAGGACGCCAGCGACATCGAGGTCGAACAGGCCTATCGCCGGCTGATCTCGCAGTACCACCCCGACCGTCTGGTCGGCGTGGCCGAAGACCTGCGGCGCAAGGCCGAGAAGAAGGCCGCCGAGATCAACCGCGCCTACGACCGCATCCGCGAGCTGCGCAAGGGCTCGTAGGACGGGCTTCAGCCCCGATCGTGCGTCCCCCTCCCCGTGTGCTGCCGGGCAATGACCGTCGGGCCACGACGGGTGGGGTTCCTGCACGGCTCGGGTCGCACCCACCGCATGTCCGCGGCGATAATGCCGCCTTCGGGGCTGAAGCCCTTCCTACGACACGTGCCCATGCAGCCCACCGTCATCGCTCCGTCCATCCTCTCGGCCAATTTCGCGAAACTCGGCGAGGAGGTCGACACCGTCCTCGCCGCCGGCGCCGACTGGGTGCATTTCGACGTGATGGACAACCATTACGTGCCCAACCTCACCATCGGCCCGATGGTCTGCGAAGCCCTGCGCAAGCACGGCGTGACCGCGCCCATCGACGTGCACCTGATGGTCGAGCCGGTGGATCGCATCGTGCCCGACTTCGCCAGGGCCGGCGCCTCGCTGATCAGCTTCCACCCCGAGGCCAGCCGCCACGTGCACCGCACGATCCAGCTCATCAAGTCTGCCGGCTGCCAGGCCGGGCTTGTGCTCAACCCCGCCACGCCGGTGGAAGTGCTGGACTACGTGCTGGACGAACTCGACCTGGTGCTGCTGATGTCGGTGAACCCGGGCTTCGGCGGCCAGAGCTTCATCCCCTCCGCATTGGACAAGCTGCGTGCCGTGCGGGCGCGGATCGACGCCGCCACCGCGCGCACCGGGCGCGCCATCCGCCTGGAAATCGACGGTGGCGTGAAGCCCGACAACATCCGCGAGATCGCCGCCGCCGGTGCCGACACCTTCGTTGCCGGTTCGGCCATCTTCGGCCAGCCCGATTACGCCGCCGTGGTCGCGCAGATGAAGGCCGAAGTGGCGGCCGCGCGTGGATGAAACCCGGGCCGGACCAGGCGCCTCGCGCCACGCCTGGCTGATCCTCAACGGCAAGGCCGCCGGCGACGAGTCCCTGCGCGTGGCGGTCCACGCCCTGCGCGACAACGGCCTGCGCGTGGACGTGCGCGTGACCTGGGAACATGGCGATGCCGCCCGCCATGTCGCCGAGGCCTGCGCCGCGGGTGCCGACACCGTGGTCGCGGCCGGTGGCGACGGCACGCTGGGTGCGGTCGCCGCCGCGCTGGCGGAGCAGGGCGACGATGCCCACGCCCTGCCCGCGCTCGCCGTGCTGCCGCTGGGCACGGCCAACGATTTCGCCGCGGCCGCCCGGGTTCCGGAGACGCCGTCCGAGGCGCTCACCCTGCTGCAGCGCCCGGCCGTCGCGATCGATCTGCTGCGCGTGGAGGCCGATGGCGCCCGCCACTGGTGTCTTAACCTCGCCAGCGGCGGCTTCGGGACCACCGTCACCCAGGAAACCCCGGGCGCGCTGAAACGGGCGCTGGGCGGGTTGGCCTACGCCATCAGCGGCCTGGCCCGCATCGGCCAGGTCGAGCCGGTGCACGCCCGCCTGCAGGGCGAGGGCTTCGGCTGGCACGGCCGGTTCATCGCCCTCGGGCTCGGCAATGGCCGACAGGCCGGCGGCGGCCAGGCGCTGTGCCCGGATGCCTGCATCGACGATGGCCTGATCGACCTCACCCTCGTCCCGCCGCTCGACGGCGTGCTCGGCGACACCCTCGGCACCGCGGTGTTCGAAGGCAGCCGCGCCGCGCTGGAGCGCGTGGCCACCCGCGCGCGTCTCCCGCGCGTGGAGCTGATCGCCGAGACCACGCTCACCCTCAACCTCGACGGCGAACCGGTGACCGCACGCCGCTTCGTGGTCGAGGCCGTGCCGCGGCGGCTGCGCATGCGGCTGCCGGAGCGGTGTCCGTTGCTGTCGATGCCGAACATCCCGTAGGAGCGGCTTCAGCCGCGACCCATCGGCGGCGGTCGTCTCGCGTCGTCCCCCCGCATGCCGCGTCGCGCTGAAGTCGCGCCAGCAAACGCGCCTGCGGTCGTTTGCGGAAAGTGCGCAGGGATGGCCCGCAAAGAAAGAGCGGCGCCTTTCGGCGCCGCCCCGGTGAGATTGGAAGCAATCCCGCTTCCGTCCGTCGTCCCTGCGATGGCCTCCCATGGTCCGGGTGGACGGTGACGACCGTGCGACATCGCGGTGACACCACCATGACGGCGGATGCCATGCCGACGGCGAGCGGTTAGGATGTCGCGGCCATGCGCAGACCTTTCTCCCCCGCTCACGCCATGCCCGCACCCTGCCGCACCGTCGCGCAGGGGCGATGGCGTCGCTGAGTCCGCGCCCAACGCTCTCCTTCCCGGGGCCTTGCCCCGCATTCGCCGGAACCCGCTCCGGCCTCCCCCACGGATGCCCGCGTCATGCCACAGGACCCGATGTCCCAGGACCAGTTCCAGCAGCTCGCCGCCGAGGGCCACACCCTCATCCCCGTCGTCCGCGAAGTGCTCTCCGATCTCGACACTCCGCTGTCGGTCTATCTCAAGCTGGCCGACGGCCCGCATACCTATCTGTTCGAATCGGTGGAGGGCGGCGAACGTTTCGGCCGCTACTCCATCATCGGCCTGCCCGCACACCGCGTGTACGCCTTCGCCGGCCACACGCTGTTCGTCAGCGAGCTGGGCGAACTCGTCGACACGCGCACGGTCGACGACCCGCTGGCCGAAGTCGAACGGCTGCGCACCGAACAGCGCGTGGCGCGCGTGCCCGGCCTGCCCGGCTTCACCGGCGGGCTGGTGGGCTGGTTCGGCTTCGAGTGCATCCAGTACATCGAACCGCGCCTGCGCGGCGGCGCGCTTCCGGACGAACTCGGCACGCCCGACATCCTGCTGATGGACAGCCGGGAGGTCGCGGTGTTCGACAACCTCAAGGGCCGGCTGTACCTCGTCGTGCATGCCGACCCGCGCGAGCCCAAGGCCTGGGCACGCGCGCAGCGCCGCCTGGACGCGCTGGTCCACCGCCTGCGCCAGGGCGGCCCCGGCTACCCGGAAACGCTCGACGCCAACCCGCTGCAGGAGCAGGACTTCGTCTCCGGCTTCACCCGCGAGGGCTTCATCGCCGCGGTGGAGAAGTCCAAGGAATACATCCGTTCCGGCGACATCTTCCAGGTGGTGCTGAGCCAGCGCATGTCGGTGCCGTTCCGCGCGCGCCCGGTCGACGTGTACCGCGCGCTGCGCGCGCTCAATCCGTCGCCCTATATGTACTTTCTCGATGTCGGCGGCACGCAGGTGGTGGGCTCCTCGCCCGAAATTCTGGTCCGCCTGGAACGCGATGCGAACGGGCAGGGCACCGTCACCGTGCGCCCGATCGCCGGCACCCGCCCGCGCGGCGCCACGCCCGAAGAGGACCAGGCGCTCGAGGTCGAACTGCTCGCCGACCCCAAGGAACGCGCCGAACATCTGATGCTGATCGACCTCGGCCGCAACGACGTGGGCCGGGTCAGCGAACCGGGCACCGTCGCCGTGGGCGACCGCTTCGTGATCGAGCGCTACAGCCACGTCATGCACATCGTCAGCGAAGTCACCGGCAAACTGCAGGGCGACCTCAGCTACGCCGACGTGCTGCGCGCCACCTTCCCCGCCGGCACCGTCAGCGGCGCGCCGAAGATCCGCGCGCTCGAAGTCATCCGCGAGCTGGAACCGGTCAAGCGCAACGTGTACGCCGGCAGCATCGGCTACATCGGCTGGCACGGCGATGCCGACACCGCCATCGCCATCCGCACCGCGGTCATCCAGGACGGCCGCCTGCACGTGCAGGCCGGCGCGGGCATCGTCTACGACTCCGACCCGCAGAAGGAGTGGGAGGAAACGATGAACAAGGGACGGGCGCTGTTCCGGGCGGTGCAGCAGGCGGCGATGGGGCTCTGAGGCCCGCCGGCCGCTCGCCGGATGCGGCGGCATCGGAGGCTGCGTTGGCGGCCGCCGCAACGGCTCCGCATTCTGGGCGCGGTCCCCGATGCGTTACCATGCGTCGCTCGCGGAGGCATGCCATGCCGTATCCCGTTCCCCCCGCCGCCGACCCGGCGCAAATCCATGCGGTCCTGAGCGACCCGACCCGATCGTCGGACATCGCGCTCACCGGCGTGCTCGCCGAAGACCGCCCGACCTTCTCGCGCCTGATCGACAGCGCGCGCCGCCTGTGCGGCTCGCCGGTGGGGTTTTTCTCGGTGCCGACGGTCGAGCGCGACATCTACATCGACCACGCCGGCTTTCCGCAGACACTCGCCGAGCAGGGCTGCCTGTACGGCGAGACCTTCTGCCACCACGCGCTCCGCTCCAGCGAGCCCCTCGTGCTGGGCGACACGCTCGCGCTCGAGGGCTACCGCGATGTGCCCACCGTGAAGAGCCTGGGGATCCGCGCCTATCTGGGCGTCCCGGTCGGGCTGGAAGGCCGGCTGCCGATCGGCAGCCTGTGCGTGGTCGATTTCCAGCCGCGCGACTGGGACGAGCCCACCGTGCTCGCCCTGCGCGAACTGGCCGCCTCGGCCGCACGCGAGCTGGAGCTGCGCGCCACGCTGCGCAGGCTGGAGCAGGAACGCGAGCACGCGTGGGACGTCGTCGTGCATTACGAAAAGACCCTCGCCGCGGTGGCGCACGACCTGCGCGCGGTGCTCGGCAACATCGACCTGAGCGCGCAGATGATGATGCGCGACACCGAACCCGCGCGGCAGCGCGTGCTGGCCGGGCAGGTGCTGGAAGCGACCGCGCACATGTCGGCGGTCACCGCCGACCTGCTTCGCCATCGCAAGCCCCTGCCTCCCGATGCCGCGGACAGCGTCGTCACGCCCGCTGCCCGCGTACTCGACGCCGCCCGCTCGCTGTTGCTGCAGCAGGCCGACGCGCACGGCATCCGCATCGAATGCGCCGAGGTCGAGCCGGCGCTGTCCCTGGCCGTGCCGCGCGCCGACGTGCTGCGCGTGCTGGGCAATCTCATCGGCAACGCCATCGGCGTGATGCCCCGCGGCGGCTGCGTGCGCATCGCGGCCGAGGCACGCGGCCCCGACCGATGCGTCGTCACCGTGCGCGACGACGGCCCCGGCTTCCCCGAATGCATGGGCGAGCGCGTGTTCGAACCCGGTTTCCAGGTCGCGGGACAGGCCTCCGGCCACCACGGCCTCGGTCTGTCGATCGTGCGAGACATCGTGCAGCGCCACGGCGGCGGCGTGCGCGTGGGCAACCGGCCCGAAGGCGGCGCCGAGGTGGAAGTCGTCTTCCCGCGCGCGATGGCCTGACCCGGCTGTCGCATCGCCCGTATCGCCCCACGCAGGAGCGGCATCAGCCGCGACGCCGCGTCCGCCTGTGCCGCGTCGGATGATTGAGAATCCGTAGGGTGGCGGTGAGCGCAGCGAACCCCACCATGCCGGAGCCCGCGAACACTGTCTGCGGTTGATGCCTCCGAGGCTGCGAGGGCTTGCCTGGTTGCGCGGAAAAAGCAAAGGCTTTCGCGCTGGCGCGCAACCTGGTTTTCTTTGCTCGTGCGCTGCGCCGCTTGCGGCGCGAACGGCGAAGCCGGCCCGAAGGGCGAGCACCACAGGTGCGAGTCAAGAAGAAGTAGGCAAAAGAAAGCACGGCCCGTCGTCGCGCCCGGCGCTGCGCGCCGGGTCCGCAGGTCTCGCGGGGGTTTTCGAAGGGCCTTCGGCCGTGCGGCCGAAACCCGGCCCGCGCTACTCGCGTGGGCGTTCGCCGCTGCGCGCGCCAGTGGCGCGCAAGCGCACCCGCTCACCCATAGCCCATCGAAAAACGCACGGCATCCTGCCGTGCGCCCTGCGGGCCTGATCCGCGAGACCTGCCGCTTCGAAGGGCGGTCAAGGTCAAAACCCGTAGTTCCGTAGGGCGCATAAGCGAAGCGTCATGCGCCATGCCCGATGTCGCGAAATTGTCTGGCATCTTGTGGCGCATGACGCCTTCGGCTTATGCGCCCTACGGTCCTTATCCAACTCCATCGCCGCATAACACTTGCATACTTGTCCTGTCCGATAGGCGACGCAACGGGCGCGTTGTAGGACTGCATGATGGGGCTCGCTACGATACCCCGCTCACGCCCTCAAACTTCCAACGTCGCCAAATCCCCCTTCGCCTCCAGCCACTGCTTCCGATCCCCCGCGCGCTTCTTCGCGAGCAGCATGTCCATCAGCGCATGGGTATCCTGCGCGTCCTCGACGGTCAGCTGCACCAGTCGCCGTGTATCCGGATGGATCGCGGATTCGCGCAGCTGTTGCGGGTTCATTTCGCCCAGGCCCTTGAAGCGGGTCACATTGACCTGGCCTTTGATCTTTTCCCGGGCGATTTTTTCGAGCAGCAGGCGCTTTTCTTCTTCGTCCAGGGCGTAGAACA
>ERZ1066122.1614-NODE-1614-length-17422-cov-6.700178_pt1 | contig 17422 bp, 20 predicted proteins | sample MGYA00382769_ERZ1066122 | MGnify/ENA primary metagenome ERZ1066122 (study PRJEB33369, sample SAMEA5778352) | biofilm metagenome | biome: Industrial cooling water; feature: Water cooling tower basin; material: Biofilm | place: United Arab Emirates | collected... | reverse complement strand
GTTCTGACCCTCCGGCAACGGAGGGAAAGACCATGACCCGCACCACATACGGCGACATCAACCAGCGCACCGCCGCCTATGCCTATCACACCATGCTCGAACACGCCGAGCCTGTATCTGTGCTTGGCAAATTCGGTGACACCAAGCCCATTCCGCGAAACACCTCCGAGCAGGTAAAGTTCCGTCGGCCCATCCCTTTCACGGCTGCCGTTACTCCGTTACAGGAAGGCATCACGCCGAATGCCCGACACATGCTGTATGAAGACGTCACCGTCACGCTGGAGCAGTTTGGCGACCTTGTGACGATCACTGATCGTGTTCATGATATGTTGGAAGATCCTGTTCTTAACGACGCTTCCATGCTGTCGGGTGAGAACGCGGGCCGCACGCTTGAGCAGGTCATCTATGGTGCCGTGCGCGGTGGTACGACCGTGTTCTATTCCAACGGCTCCTCGCGCAGTGCGGTCAACACGCCGATCTCGCTCAACAAGCAGCGCAAGGTCACCCGCTACCTCAAAGCGATGAAGGCGAAGAAGTTCACCCGGATTCTTTCCGGTTCTGTCAACATCGCCACCACGCTGATCGAAGCGGCGTACATCGCTGTCGCGCACACCAACCTCGAAGCCGACATTCGCAACATGGCTGGATTTGTGCCCGTAGCGAAGTACGGTCAGCGCACGCCGGTATGCGAGTATGAGATCGGGACCGTCGAAGACGTCCGTTACGTCTTGTCGCCCGACCTTGCTGGTTTCGCCGATTCAGGCGGCGCGGCGGGCGGCAACGTCGAAACGACGAGCGGCACCCTTGCTGACGTCTATCCGGTCCTGATTTTTGGCATGCACGCCTACGGGCTGACGCCGCTGAAAAACAGCAACACGCCGAATATGACCAGCAACATGGCCATCAAGCCGACGGTCATCAACCCCGGCACGATCGACAAGTCCGACCCTCTTGGCCAGCGCGGCTACGTGGGCTGGAAAACCTATTTCAACGCCGTGCGCCTCAACGAAACCTGGCTCGCTCGCCTCGAAGTCGCGGCATCGGCCCTCTGATCATGAGCCAGCCGGGGCCGCGCGCTCCGGCTGGTTTGATCAGTAATGCTTGAAAGGAAAAGATCATGAGCATCAAAGTGGGTAGCTACGTCGGGACTGGCGCGGCGATTTCCATCGAACTGGGTTACATTCCGGACCATGTTCGCATCGTAAAAGAAACCGACGGTGACGTGGCTTGGGAGTGGTACCGCGGGATGGCCAACGGTCATGCCATGCAAGCGACCAACAATGCCTCGACCCAGTTCTCGCGCATCACTGCCAACGGCGTGACCCCGTACCTTGGTACTCCTGCTGACAAGTCGGCTGGCTTTACCATTGGATCCGCCTTGTCGGAGGCTGGCAAGACCTTCCGGTACATCGCCTCACGCGAGCGCGATTGATCGTTAACGCGCCCTGCCCAGCCAGTCGCACGCACTGACTGGGCAGAGGCCTCATTTACCCGCGTGCAGGAGACCCCCCATGTTTGAAGCAATCTGCAACCGGTTTGCCGACACCCCCACCGTAACATTCAAGGTCGCAGCCGATGGACCGGCGAGCCGGGCCAAGCCGACGATTGATGGTGTTGAGGCCGTCATTCCCAATAACGTCTTCGTGACCCTCCCCGAAACCTTCTTCGATGTCGTGAAGCAGGCAGGCTTCGTGGTGGAGGTCCAAGCATCAGAAGCCGTGTCCAGCGAAGCAGGCACCCTGCTGGGCAGTCCGGCGACTGTAGCGCCCACCGATGCGCTGGGGGGCAATTCGGGCGACGGCGCGGGCGGGAGCGACCAAGCGCCTGACGGCGACGAAAACGCTCCCGCCTTTGATGCCGAGTCAATCATCGCAAACAATGCCCCCGAGATTGTCACGAAGCTCGAAGGCATGTCTGCGGACGAGCTCGAAGCAGTCAAGGCAGCCGAGGTTGACCGTGAAAAGCCCCGTTCGACCGTGATCAAGGCCATCGACGATGCTCTGGCAGCACTCGTCAGCAGCAAGGATGAGGAGGCAGGCCAGTGACTGACAACATGAAGAGCATCGATCTGGATTCTGCGTCCAACGCCCAACTGCGCTTTGTGGCTGAGACGATCCTCAACCTGGACGGCATCAAAGACGGCCAGAACAACGCTACGCTGCTCGCCAAGATTCGGGCTGTTCATTCGGCTCCCACGATCATGGTGCCCGCCAAGGTGGCTGATGGCGAAAAGAAACAGCAGCCCGCGCCGCCGATTGATGTTGCTCCGACCCCCGAAGGTGCAACGCCGAAAGGACTGGCCGGTGCGCATTTCCGGTACGACCCGAAGGTCGAGGTCATGATTCTCACCACTGCAGACAGGACCCGTGCGCAGGATGCTTTCATCACTTGCAACGGCGATACAATTCAGGTGAAGCGCGGTGCGCGGGTCCAAATCCCCTACCGTCATTACGTGGTGTTGCAAAATGCTATTGAGCAGGTGGCCCGCGACACGGATCAAATTCACCCGCTGACTGGCCTGCCGATCAAGGTATTTCAAGAGCAGCCGAGTTATCCGTTTCAGCTGTTTAAGCTGCCGAGCGATGAAGAGATCGCTGCTTGGCACGCGCGCACCGATAACATTGAAATGCAGTCGCCCGCGCAAATTGCCCAGGCTGCTTCTCAGCTGGCGGCCTGACACCGCATGGCCACACTCCTGCAACTGGTCAACGACACTGAGCGCGAGAGCGGAACCGTCTCATCGACGTCCCGCCTCGCCTCGGTTGCCGGTGCGTCCGGTCGGCAGGAAAAAATCGTCAGGCATGTTATCGAAGCGTGGCGACTGATTCAGAATGAGCGCACCGACTGGCCGTGGATGCGGAAAACCGCTGACGTCGCGCTGACCGTTGGCCAGAGCACTTATCTTTCCGCGACCTTCGCGCCCCCTATAACGGATTTGGCCCGTTTTGAGAAGCACGGGGATTATCGCAAGCGCTCCCCAGTATCGATCTATGACGGCGCGATCGGGCGCGTTGACGAAAACGAGCTTCGCCGCTGCGACTGGGATGAATGGGCGCGACAGTTCGACTTTGGTCAGCATCAAGCCAATCGGCCTCATTCCTATGCGATACGCCCCGACCGGGCGCTATGCGTCGGCCCTAAGCCGGACAAGGCGTATCGCATTCGCCTGGCGTACTGGCGCAAGCCTCAGATGCTTTCAGCAGACGGCGATGTGCCGATTTGTGCCGAAGAGCATCACCAGATCATCGTATGGCGCGCCCTGATGTTGCTGGCTGGGCATGACGAGGCCGGTTTCTCGCTTGCCGACGCTCAAGCAAAATACTCCGCATGCTTTCGCGCCATGGTCAACGACCGTGACGATATGCTGGAGCCGTAAGGGATGGCGCAGGGGGTCTCCACCTTTGCATTCGCAGGCGGGCTTGATCTGGTTAGTGCGGCTCTTGCCGTGCCTCCGTCGCGGCTCATCGGCGCCATGAATTACGAGCCGCTCGCCGAAGGTTATGGACGCGTCGAGGGCTATGAGCGTTTTGACGGACGCGGCGCACCATCGGCCGCCGCATATTGGCTTCTGCCCTTTGATGGCGGGGCGATCGCTATAACGTCCGGCACAAGCGTTGTCGGCGGCACCTCAGGTGCTGTCGGATTTGTCGTGCTCGAACCCGTCGGCTTTTCAGGCGCATGGTCCTCGGGCACGGCAGCCGGGACTTTGGTCATGGCAAACGTCGTTGGCCAGTTTGTCGACAACGAAGAAATCCGGGTCGGCGGGATCGCCTATGCTTTGGCGGCAGGCATTTCGACTGAGGACTCTGCGCCAAGTGAAAGCGCGCGTTCAACCTACATCAAAGCTGCGCAGATGCATCGCCGTAATCTCATTGCGCGAGTGCCGGGGATAGGTCCGGTCCGCGGGGTTTTTGGCCACAACGGCGTAATCTATGCGCTGCGTGATACCGCCGCCGCAACGTCGGCAAAACTGTTCAAGGCGCTTTCGTCGGGCTGGTCCGAGGTGCCTCTCGGGCATCGGATCACATTCACCGCCGGATTAAGCGAGATTATCGAGGGCGAGACGCTCAACGGTGCAACGTCGGGCGCTACCTGCATTGTGCGCCGGGTCATCCGCAACAGCGGTGACTGGGGCACGACAGCCGCCGGTTATCTGATTGTTGAGATCACCGGCGGCTCATTTGCCGCCGAGAGCTTGCGGCGCGGAACGACCGCTGTTGCTACGGCATCATCTGTTTCAGCAATTTCGATTGCAGCTGGCGGGAAATGGCGCACCATCGCGCACAACTTCTATGGGTCTGCAAGTCGGCATGCAATCTATGCCTGCAACGGCGAAGGTCCGGCCATTGAGTTCGACGGTCAGACTTGGACACCTATCGTTACAGGCATGGTCGACGACCGTCCTTTACGCGTTTTTGAGATCGCCCAACATCTTGGCTTGGCGTTTCGAGGGGGATCGATCCAACTATCCAGCTTAGGCGAACCGCTGCTTTTCGATGTTGTGCAGGGTGCCGCTGAAATCGGTTTGGGCACAGAGTGCACCGACGTTGTTCAGGCCGCAGAAACAGCGGTAGCGCTCTTCGGGCAGCAGAAGGTCTGCATCCTTACGGGGCGCGATGTCGACTCTTTCCAGCTGGAGGAGTTGACTGAAGAGGCGGGCTGCGAGCCTGACAGCGCACAGCGCATCGGCCAGACCGTTTACATCGATCGCCGCGGCATGCGGTCTTTGTCCGCGACACAGGCTTTCGGCAATTTCAAGACCGGCACTTTGTCCGCTTTGATCGAACCCTATTTCCGATCAAAGCGGAAAAGTGGCGCAGTTCCTGTCCTGTCCTTCGTGTCGCGCAGCAAGAGCCATTATCGCCTGATATGGTCCGACAAGACTGGTCTGTCGGTTTACATGGGTGGGAAGATCCCCGAATCGCTTCCTTTCTCTTTGGAGTTTCAGCCCTTCGTTGCGACGACGACGGAGCTCAATGACGGGACCGAGGGCATCTTCATCGGTGGTGAGGACGGGTACGTGTACCGGATGGATTCCGGCACGTCGTTTGACGGCGCGAAAGTCCGTGCCTTCGTGATGACACCGTTCAACGGCTTGGGCGCACCGCTGCGTGAGGACAGGCTGCATAAACTGACCCTCGAAATGCAGACGCCGGCCAACGCGCGGATCGGGATAACGGTCCAATTCGATTATGGCAGCGGCGAGCAGCCCATTGCTGGAAAGCGAGACTTCACCGTCCAAGGCACCGGCGACGGCATTGACTTCCTCATCGCTGGCGGCGGCGGCAACTGGGAGGTCGCGGCCTGGAACGAAATGTTCTGGTCGTCTCCAGTTGAAGGAGTTGCCGAGGCTTACGTCGATGGCATTGGCCGCAACATGTCCTTTATCATCGCTGCTGACAGCGACGAGCTCGAACAACCTCACGTCCTCCAAGCCTATACGGTGCACCACAGTCCCAGGAAGGTGCGGCGATGACGGGGCTATACAACCGCTCGCCTTTGTCGCCCTTCACGCGCGCGACCGCAGAGGCAGTGAACGCTGAAACTTCGAAGATTGAGGCGGCCATCAATGCGCTGAAAGCGAATATGGACAGCATCGTGGCCGGTACGCCGATCGCGGCATATACATGGATCGCCTATGCCGACAGTGCTGATGGCACGGCAAACTTCACAACCGGTGAACCAGCGGGCCGTTATTATATCGGCATCGCCTATGGTCGCGGATCGCCGATCGAGAGCAATATCCCGTCCGATTATTCGTGGACGCGGCTGCGCGGCAACGATGGCTCTGACGCAACCAGCGGCGCAGATGGCCTTTCGGTTGTCGAGAAGTTCGTGTTCCGCCGGTCGGCAACGCAACCGGCGACGCCGACTGGAGGAAGTTTCAACTTCAGCACGCAGGCTACGACGGCCCCTGCATCATGGTCAACCAGCGTGCCTGCGGGAACAGACCCTGTTTGGGTGTCGGTGGCTGTTGCCGCCAAGCAGGGCGTTGGGGGAACCGCGTCTTTCGGAGCGTGGTCCGTCCCAGCAAAGGCTTTTGAAAACGGTACCAATGGCAGTGATGGCGCAAATGGCGTCGACGGATATTCGGTCGATGTGATTTTTCGTCGCAGCGCAGTCCAGCCCGCGACACCTGCACCAAGCGCTATCACCCCAGCAGGCTGGTACAGCAGCGTCAATTCGGTGCCTGCTGGGCCGAACGCGCTCTTTAGCTGTTTCGGCAAGCGGACGGATGCGCTCTCTAATTTCGTATGGCAGCTACCGGTATTGGTCGAAGGCCAACCGGGATTGACCGGCAATGACGGCGCTGATGGTGCTGACGGAAAACTGGTCGAGTTCATATGGCGCCGGGCAGTAACGCAACCTGCGACGCCGACAGGCAACGGTATTCCAGCGGGATGGTCTGACGACCCACCTGCGGGAAGCGATCCACTGTGGATGTCCAAAGCCAAGCAGGAGCTTGATGGCACGTTGGTTGTCAGCGAAAGCTGGTCGATACCGGTTCGCCACGATGGCCCCCCAGGGCCTAGCGGTGCATCTGGTGGATCCACCTTCACATTGATCAATGTGGCCAACACCGACTTCCCCGCGCCCAACCGCGTCCGCAAGGCGGCCGGGGTCAATGCCGCGTGGGATGCCAAGGCGCGGACGGCCGAAAAGTACGAACGGCCCGCTATCAGCGTGACAGTTTTTCCGGCGAGCGACGGGATATTTGGCCTCGATCCCGATACCAACGACGGCGTTGGCGACACGAACATCGCCTATGCCGTGCATCTGCTGGGCGACAAATCGGTGCGCATCCTTGCCAACGGTGCTCTGCTCCACACGACCCCCGCCAATTTTGTCGTAGCTGGCGATGTTGTGTCGATCGGGCCGTTCCAAGGCCAGTATGGCGTCTTCAAAAACGGGACACATTTTGGTCCGACGATTGGCGCGCCTGCCCCTGGCATCCTCATGCACGGTGTCGTCGCAATGGCCATCAACGGTTTCGAGATCGGCGCGATTGCCTTCTCCGGAACCGGTGCCGATGGCGCGGCGGGCGTGTCACAGCGGCGCATCTGGCGGCGCGACGTCGTGCAGCCCGCGACCCCGGTACCATCGGCGGGCACCCCGGCGGGGTGGTCTGACAATCACGCTACCGCGCCGGGCAGCGGCATCCTGTGGCGCGCCGATGGCGAGCGGGCGAGCGGCGGCACAAATTATGTCTGGGTCACGCCGCTGCGCGATGAGGTGCTTAACCAGGTGACGGGCACGGGCCTGCCGGTGGCGCTCGACATCGGCCTGTCCGCGACGCTCGGCCTTGGCCTCGCCGCCGGTCAGTCGCGCACCGTTTTTGCCCAAGCGCGCGCCGAGGAGCCGAGCGGCTTTGGCAGCTGGTACATCCAGATCGAATATCGGCAGGCGGGCGGCGCGTGGGTTGCTTCCAACGGCGGTGTCAGCGGCTACGCTCCGCTGGAGCCGACATCGGTGTTTCATTCGATCACGCTCAACGCGCCTGCGGGCGGGTCCGACCTGCTGTACGAAATCCGCGCGAGCGTCATCACCACCGGGGCCAGCCCCGGCAACCTCGACCCTGCGCGCAGCTTGATGAGGGTCTGAGAATGTGGATCGTGTACGACATCGCCACGGGTGCACAGATTGGCGGGATGCAGACGACGGAGCCTGTCCCGCTGCCAGGCCAAGCGGTGCAGGTCGTGCCGCAGTCGGCGATGTCCGGCGCGACGGTGTGGGTCGCCGACGGCGCGGCCAGCGGCTTTTACGACGCGCCGCCCGCGCCGCCTCCGCCGCCCGGCGGAATGGGGATTGATTTTCACGGGGACGCCGGGACCGGGCTGACGCTGACCAATCAGCCAGCGGCGGCGCAGTTTCTCGCGAACCACATCCGCCACCGGCGGCGGGTCGACCTGTCCGGTTTTCGCCAGGCGCGGCTGGAGGTCAACGTGCTGGTCGCCGGGTCGGCGGGGGCGCAGCTCGCCGCGCGGGTGCACTCGGCAGAGTCGGCCAACATCGGCGATTATCAGATGCTCGGCATAACCGAAGTGGCCGCGCCGCTAAACGTCGTCGGAAACACCGGTAGCGGGTGGGTGGACATCAACCCGCTGGCCATCGGTGACAATCGCTACCTCGCCATCCGCCAGTCGGGCGGCGACGGTGCGGTGAATCCGCAAATTGGCAATGTCGCACTGTTGCTGAGATGAAGTGGGGGGACGCAAATGACAGACTTTTTGACAAGCCGTGCGATGGCCGAGGCGATTGGGATCATGGCGGCGGCAATCGCAGCAACAATTTTTGTCGCAATCATCTGGGTCCGACACGACCAGAGGGGGCGGTGATGGCAAGCGCACCTTACTCCGGGAGCGAACTCATGAAGCTGGAGCCGTTCGTGCTGCTGGGGGCGGCGGGCGCGACGTCGGTGGCGACGGCCGTGCGGGGCGATCCCATGCTGTTCGAATTCATGGGAGCGCTGTTTTCCGGATCCGTGCTCGCCATGCTGTTCTCGCTCTGGAAGTCGCGCCAGCGCAAGGCCGACGGGGTCGACACGGCGCTGTGGGCGATGATCGCACTGATCGGCAGCTGGGCGCTGGCCTTCTTCTGCACGCCGATGCTCGCGGGGCGCGAGGTGCTGGGCATTGTCCTGCACAAGCCCGCGCTGGCCTTCATCATCGCGGTCAGCGCGACGCCCGTCATCGAATGGCTGCTCACCGGCGAGGCGTTCAAATGGGCGCGCCGCTTTCTTCCGAAAGGCGAAGCATGACGAAGCCCATCCTGTTCGACCCGTTCATTGTCGCGCTGCGGCGGCGCAAGGGCAAAATCCCGGCGGACCTCTATGCGGACATCGAGGCGGCGTGGGAGGCGGTGCAGCGCGGCGGCGGGCCGCCTGCGGCCCTAGCGCCAACGGCGACGAGCGAACCGGCGTGGACGGTCATCGCGCGCGGTTTCATGGGGACGAAGGAAATCCCCGGCGCTAAGCACAATAGCGCCATCCTCAAATGGTTTGCCGACGTCGGGGCCAGCTGGATCAAGGACGATGAAACCCCGTGGTGCGGCGCATTTCATGGCGCCGTGCTGAAGCTCGCGGGCCTGCCGATCGTCGACAAGGGGCTGGCGGTGCGGGCCAAGGCATGGGCGGACTGGGGCAAAGCCTGTCCGATGCTGACGCCCGGCGCAACCGTCGTGTTCGGTCGCGAGGGCGGCGGGCATGTCGGCCAGGCCGTCGGGATCAGCGCCGATGGCAAGAGCATCTACACCCTCGGCGGCAACCAGCGCAACGAGGTGAACATCACCCCGATTGCACGCGACCGCCTGTTGCCGGGCGATGCAGGCGTCCGCTGGCCTGCACATCTGCCGCTGCCCACACTGCGCCTGCCGGTGATGACCGGCGGCGTGATTTCCACGAACGAAAGGTAAGGACATGCCGGCTTATGTGACCTTCCGCGAAGCGGTGATGCCGAAGGACGGCTTTGGATTTGCCATGCCGCTGCCCGGGCAGAGGATTGCGCCCGCGGAAACGCTGGCCGTCGGTGCCTCACCCGCCAACAGTACGGCGGCACCGCGTGACTGCATCGCCACCATCGAAACGACCGAAACCTGCCGATTCGAAATCGGCGCCGCGGGCGAGGTTTCAGCGGCATCGCAGCCGTTGACCGCGGCGCGGGTGTTCACGGACCTGTTCGTGCGCGCGGGTCAGATCGTCTCGGTGCGCTCGCTGTAATGCGCGGGCTGCGCCTTGGTCTGGGTGTTGCCCGCTTGGCGCTTGGCGCTAGTGGCGGAACCCCGCCGCCGCTCGGGCCGACGAACCTCACATTGCCCTCGATCGACGGTTCGCCGGTGGATGGGACCAGCTGGACCTTTTACCTGGGCGAGTGGGCTGGCAACGTGACCGGGTTCGAAATCAGCGTCGTCACGATCGAGACCACGCCGGCCACGTTGATGGCTTGGCAGGCGGTGACAGGAAATACAGTTGGCAGCGTTAACGGCGCGGCGGGCAAGTCGATCAAGCTGCTGGTCCGCGCGTCGGATGGTGCGGCGTCGACCATCGCGGAAAGCCCCGCTTTTGGTCCTGTTGCTCCAGCGGGCGACACGTTCATCCTTGGCCTTGCATTCGGGACCGGTCAGCCTGAAACGCCCTATCCCTGGACGGGCCTGTCCATCACGACCACCGACCAGGCACAGTATCCGCAAACCAACCCCAACAACGCGGCGATCGGTGCGGTGCTGGGCGGGACGCCCGACCTCAAGTACGGCTGGGGTGGCGCATCGGCCAGCGTTATCACCTACCAAACCAGTCCGGGGGAGCCGCGCCGTAAAGCGCGGCTGGCATCAAACCTCGCGAATACGCAGGATTTCTTGCAGATCGACCTGCCATCGACCGGCGTTTATCGTGTTTACATGGGCTTCGGCTCTCTCGCTGGCACGTCAAACCCGAACATCGGGATTTGGCAGGGTATTATCGGCGTTGGCTCAACGTCGCGTCACCAGATGGGGCCGGTCGCCTGCACCGCGTCGCAAGTGTGCGACGTCATGGGCAATGTCACCAATCTTGCGGCCTGGCAGGCCGTCGACGCGGTGCAGTGTGGGCAATTCGTCGAGGTGACCGTGGACAATACGCGCGCGCTGGCGCTGTGCATCGCCCGCTCGACCAACGCCAGTGCCTCGACCCCGACGCTCAACTGCGTCGCCGTATTCCGAAAGGCTTGATCCGATGCCCAACCCTTTCAATGTTTCGGGAGCCTATCGCCCCGTATCTGTCAGCACGGTTGATCAATTCAACACCGCGCGCGGTGCCGCGCGTTCTGGCGACGTCATCATTCCGACGGGCGACCTTGGCCCGCTGGTCATCAGCGTGTCGGCCAGCCTCAAGCCGCCCGGCGTGACGTTCATCTTTCCCGCAACGCAGAAGTTCAAGGTGGTGGCCAACGCGCAAAATGCCAATGCCCATTTTATCGGGGGCATTATGACTGCTGGAGCTGGCAACGCCGAGGATTATGGTTGGGGCAGCGCCGCCGATGGCTATGGCGCCGACCTCAACAATTCATCGTGCCTGTCGTTCCGAGGCATGAAGATTTCAAACAGCGCCAAGGGCGTGACGGCGACCGGCGCGAGCCGCCTGCACTTCTCCCAAATCTTGCTAGAGGAGCAGGGCGACGGGTGGGATATGTCGGCCTGTTCGCGCATGCTGTTCGATGACATCTATTGCCGTGACACGGTCAAGCAATTCACCACGGTGATTTACAGCGACGGCCGCGCGCCACAATATGGGGTGTCGATCGTCAATCCGCCGAACGGCGGCGTCGGCATGGACGTGCTGCACCCCGACATTCATCAGATCCGCGACACGGCGACCGATCTGATCATCAACAATGTCGATGCGGTCGCCGACAGCCAAGGCATCATCAACGCATCGCAGGGCGCGAACCCTGCGTGGTGGGACCGCGCGCGGATAACCAACTGCAACCTGCGCACAACTTATGTGCACACGCTGGTATTGGAGGGGCGGAACATCCTTGCCACCGACAATATCATCGGGGCGCACCCTACGCTGCCGCAGCTGGGTACGCCGCGCGTCAGCATCTATCGCAACCCCAACCCTGCCGGGCCGATCCAGGTGGGCCGCAATCAGATGCTCAACGGTGCTGTGCAGCTGGGCACTGCCCCAGACCTCAACTTCGCCTCGCCGACTGTCATGGGTGACGCTGGTGTGCTGGCTCCGCAGACGCCAGGGCTAAACTTTCCGAGCTGGCTGCCTGTGCCGCAGCGCCCGGCTTATGTTCCGTGGACCTCCCCCCCGCTGTTCCGTTTCGGCGCGGGGCGCGCAGTTGTCCGCGCAGGAGCGATCCAGCCCGCCAACGTCACGATCAATGTCGGCGAGTGGATTTACGCCACACGCGGCGGGCTCAAGGGATATGACGCGACTACGGTCTATGAGTGGGAGTGGCGGCGCGACAACACGGCCAATGTCCGTGACGGGGTGCTGGTCGGCACCGGCCCTGTGTACCAGGCCCAGGCGGGTGAGATTGGTACTGCGCGCCTCTCAACATGGATACGGGCATCGAACAGCTACGGCTGGTCCGATTGGGTGATGAGCAACTTCATCAACGTGGCGGCATGATGAGGTCGAGCATGAAAACCCTCATCGAAAAGCTGGCAATCCGCGAGTTCTGGATGTTCACGATTGCAGGCGTGTCGTTGCTCGTTGTCGGCCTGATCGGGTGGCGGGTTGCCGCTCATGGCGTTCCGGAGGGCGCGGGCGAAGTCCTGACGGCCATCGTGACCGGGCTGCTGCTGCGCATCGGCGACGTGATCAACGCCATCCGCGCGCTGTGGCGGGTGAGCCAGGAGGGCGTCGAAGCCGGGCCGTCACATAAAGCCGACGAGGAGATGGTCTGATGCCGCCGATTCTTTTGTGGATGCTCGCGAAGGGTAAGGCGCTTGGAGGCGTCCTGACGGCACTGTGGCGCTGGCTGTGGGCCAACCCATGGCGATGGTCGCTCATCGTCGTGGCGGCGCTGTGCTGGCGTCTGTGGGCGATTGATGCCGATCGCGACAGCTGGCGCGCCAAGCACGGCGCACTTGTCGCTGAAGGTGAGCGTATCGATCGTCAGAACAAGACGGCCGGGGCCGCCGGTGTCGCGGCTGCATCCATCAGGAAAGGCGAAATCAATGCAGGAAACGAACGTGCGCGCACTGCCGCGGCTGGCAGCGACGATCCTCTTGCCGCTGGCTTTGACAGCCTGCGGGCCGAAGGTGATCGTGCGGCCGGCCCTTCCGCCCGCTGAATTGCTCAGCTGTGCCGGTGAACCGATTGCGCCCGCGCTGCCCGGCCGGGACAAGCAGGAGGAACGCGACGCGCTGACGCTTGCATATGTGCTCGCCATGCGCGCAGCGTGGGGAGACTGCGCTGCGAAAGTTCACGGCGTCGCCGCATGGGCTGGGGGCATGACGGGTCAGCAAATACATTTGCAAGACCCGTGATTGATCCTTATAGGATCACTTGTCACCCCTTGTGACGGCCACTCCCGGCTAAATTGCCCGCTTCGGCTTTGGTCGAGGCGGGCCTTCTTTTATTCATTGTCCTATTGCGACAAACTGGATATGAGAAATGATCATTCAGGGGGTGGCTGTGGGCATGTACATGACTGGCAATTACCGCGCCGAAGAGCCCTACAAGATATCCGGTTTTGGTGGCATCGGAAGCGGCAGCAACATGAGCGTTGCACCGGGCGCACTCGGAACGCCATCAGGGTCGCAACCCGTTCCTGCGGCGGCGCAAGTAGCGAGTTCATTTTCGGCACCTTCCACGACATCAGCGGCAGGAAACGCATCCGACATTGCGGCGCGAATTACGCAGCTAACATCAAAGGACAGTGACTGGATGCGCTCTGCGCGCACCGAGGGCCTGAAACAGGCGAACCGGCGAGGGCTTGCCAATTCTTCGATCGGTATTGGCGCGGCGCACCGCGAGGCAATCTCTGCTGCCGCCCCGATTGCCAGCCAGGAAAGCCAGCAAGCTATGCAGCAGGACATTTCCCGTTCGCAAATCGCTGCTCAGGAGCGCGGTCAGTTGCTCGACGCCTTCACGCAACAAGTTGCGGGCTATCAGAGCTCTCTGTCCAACACCCTCAACAATGACAAGATTCCCGCAGCATCTCGATCGGCAGTGCAGCAATCGCTGCGCGATCAACTGACCTATGGGCTTAACTGGATGCAGAATCTGTACGGCGTCCGAGTTCCAAACACATGATGCGTTCTGCCCGCTTCGTCGACGTGCCGCGTCTGGTTGATCTGCTGGTCGAGCAGCATGCGCAGTCTTCCTATGTTGGGCAGGTGTCGGTCGACAAAGACTATAGTCGCAAATTGCTTGCTTCCTGGATCCATCGACACGGTGGGGTCCACCATGGGGCAACGTGCGTGAATGTCGCGGTCGATGATCAAGACCAGCCCATCGGCTTTTGTGCAGGGCTGCTGGAGCGAGTTTATCTGATCGGCGATAAGTTGATGGCGCAGGACGCCTTTTTGGTCATGTCGCGTGGGGCCGGACCGAAGGCGCTACTCTCGCTTGTGGACGCCTATATCTTGTGGGCATCGACGAGTCCCAAGGTGATCGAGATATTCCTGTCGCACACGTCTGCGATTGATGGAGCCGATCGGATGGAGCGGCTTATCCGCCGCAAAGGTTTCGCGCCATTTGGTCGAAGCTACCGGCTGGCAGTGCCACATGTTCAACCACAGAGGATCGCGGCGTAATGTCTGGCATCATCAAGTCTGTCGGTAAGGCATTCAAAAAAGTCACGAAGGTCGTGAAGAAGGTAGCCCTTCCAGCGCTTGCTATAGGCGCTGTGGTGCTTACCGGCGGCGCGGCGTTGGGCGCACTGCCATCAATCGGTGCACTAGGCGCAAAGCTGGGACTTAGCGCAGGTCTCACCAGCATATTGAGTACGGCCGCCAGCGGCGCGACATTCGGAGCCGTCGGCTCACTTTTGATGGGGAAAAACCCCATTAAGGGAGCCACGACGGGCCTGTTGATTGGTGGCCTTACGGGGGGGATTGGCGCAATCGGGGCTGCGCCAGCTGCATCAGCTGGCCAAGCGGCGGCTGGAACGGCCACATCTATTGGTGGGGCAGCTGCAAAAGCGGCGGCCAATGCGGCCTCTGGCGCGGTGTCACCTGCGATCGCTGCCGCTCCTCAGGCGATTGGCCGGGCAATGTCGAACGTCGGCGGCATTGGTTCAGCGTCCCCTACGGTCGCCGCGCTCACACCAGCGGGCGTCGCTGCCGCACCGACAGTCGCTGCGGTCAACGCGACCGGTGCTACCGCATCCGGCGGAGGTCTTCTTGGCTTCTTGAATCGAAACCCATTGCTTGCCTCCGGCCTCATTCAAGGCATTGGCAGCGGTATGGTCGCGGGTGAGCAGGCCAAAGAGGCCCGCCGTGCCCGCGAGCAGGTTGAGGCAAACTATGGCGATATGTCAGCGTTGTTCCGGTTGCCCGATGGTCAACAGGCTTCGGGGCAGGATGCCTCTGCGCGATATGACGGGGCGGTTTACGGCAAGGTTCGATACGACCCGCAGACGGGTCGCGTAGTGCAAAGGGCATAGGGCGATGGAGAATCCCACACCAATGGTGCAGCCTGAGCAGAAGGCTGCGAATATGCCGCCTGCGACTGACAGCGCGGACGTGTCGCCAGAAGAGCAGGCAATCTATGACATGATGGTGCGAGAAGCGCTTGGCATCATCTATCCGGAAGATGATCCGGGCAACGCCCGCCCACAAATTTTGGAAAACTTGCGCGGCGAGTTCGACCAGCAGGTCATGCAGATGTTTGCCCAGGCCGAGCCCCCGGTGCAGCAAACGGCGCAGGACGCACTGGCCGTCACGGCTGTCATTCTTACAATGATGGTCGAGGCCATGCTTGCCCAGAAGGGTACGGACGTAGCTGACGACGTGGCATTTTATGCGGGGGCTGAAATCATCGAATTGTTGGTCGAGCTGGCAGAGACGGTCGGCATTGCAGATTTCCAACAGAATGAGGTCGACGATATCGCTTTGCGCGCCATGGACCTCTATCGAATGGCTAGCCCGCGCGTGGACACCGAAGCTCTGACTGCCGAGTTTGAGGAAATCATTGCGGCAGGCGAGGCGGGAAAGCTGAACGACCTGCTGCCAGGCGCTGAGCAATATGCGCAGTCGCGAGGGGGTGCCTGATGGGCAGCATGGGTTATATTATTGGCGGCGCGATGCAGGGAATTGGCGGTGCGTTGCAGCAGCAGACCATTCAGGACGCGGAAGAGAGGCGTCAGATTGCGCTAGAGAACATGCGGCAGCAGAACCAGCAGACCAACATGCGCATGCAGGCTCAGTTGAACGACGAGAACGCTGCGAATTCCGATGCTCGCAGCGATTTTTATGATGCACGCAAGACCGCGCGGACCGCCACCGTTGACGAGACCCGCGACAAGCGCAAGTTTGGCTACGACGTCGAGATGAAGAAAATCGAGTTTACCAATGATTTGGCTCGGTCGAAACTCGACAGCGCACTGGCTATGGGGCGCGATGCTGCATCGGCACGGCTCAAGGCGCAGATCGAACGCGGCGAAATCCGGCAGATCGTGGAAGGCGGTGACGGTCAATATTACGCCATTCGAGGCGATGGCGCCCGTCAGGCAACCGGGGTCAGAACGCCCGTTGAAAAGCCTGACGAGCAATTCACGCTTCCGAACCGACCCGGCGTCGGCATTGGTTCCGGAGCTACTACCGCACCCGTTGAAAAAGCTGCGCCCGCTCCTGCTCCGGCGAAGGTTCCGCCAAAGCCCGCTGCCGCAAAACCCGCACCGGCCAAACCCGGTTCGCGCGGCACCGTTACCATGTCAGAAATCGACGCTTGGGCCAAAAAGAGGGGTTTGTCGCGCGCCGAGGCTATGCGCTTTGCTGAAAGCGAGGGACTGTCGATTCAAAAGGCAGCGCCGACAAAGAAACCGGCAACTCAAACAGTGTCCGCGCGCGATAAGCGCTGGGCAGATGCTTACCGGCAGAACGGCGGGTGAGCCAGCTTCTCGACGAGGCATGGGAACGCCGCCAGCGCAGCAATAAGCCAAAGACCGGGCTGGAGGCGCTGGACGAGGCGTGGGAGCGCCGTCAGTCCGAAGAGGACGAAGCGCCCAGCCTGCTTGACGTTGCGCGAGGTGTCGTTTCGCGCACGATCACTGGTGGCCCCAACAGTCTGCTTCTGAACGTCGGCCGCGGCATTGACGAATATCGCCAAGGCCGCGCGACGAGCGGACGGCAGGAGCTAGACGCTGCCGTTGACGAGGGTTTCCTTGACCGCGCCGGTTCATTGCTGGAGCGCGGCACCTCGTCGCTGGACGCTGGCATCACCACCTCGATCGGCACGGTAACCGGCGCGCCTCGAAGCAACGATCGCGCACGGCGTCAGGCCGAGCTGGCCCAAGCAGACGTCGAAGGCAGCACGTCCTGGGAGGATTTGAAAGCGCGACCAGGTATTGGCGCGCTGGGCAGCTATATTCTCGACACGGGTATTGAGAGCCTGCCGTCGATGGCCGCAGCTGCCATCCCTTATGTTGGCATCCCAACGCTCGCCACTGCAGGCACGGGCAATATCGCGCGCGGCCGCGCCGAAGCCAATGGCGGAACAGACCCGACGCTCGGCGATCTGGCCGTTGCCGCGCCTTTTGGGATTGGCGCGGCCGTGCTGGAGCGCACCGGCGTCATGGGGATATTGGAGGCCACCGGCAAAACGGCTGGTTCCCGAATCCTGCGCGCCGCCGGTCAGGAAGCGCTCACCGAGGCGGGGCAAGGCGCGCTGGAATATACCGGCAGCCGCATCGCCACCGAACAAGGCATGGATGCCACAGAGCTGCTCGACCAGACCGCTGCAGGCGTTATCGGCGGCGCAGGCGTTGGT
>ERZ1066122.1613-NODE-1613-length-17428-cov-9.786623_pt1 | contig 17428 bp, 16 predicted proteins | sample MGYA00382769_ERZ1066122 | MGnify/ENA primary metagenome ERZ1066122 (study PRJEB33369, sample SAMEA5778352) | biofilm metagenome | biome: Industrial cooling water; feature: Water cooling tower basin; material: Biofilm | place: United Arab Emirates | collected... | reverse complement strand
TCGCCGACGCCGGCGGCGAGTGCCCCCGGGGAGGAGGCGGCAGCTGCGCCGCTGGCCCCGGGGGTCGAGCGCGCGCTGGCGCGGCGGGACGCGCTGGCCGCCGCCGTTCGCGCCCGCGACGCCGCCGGCCTGCCGGTTCCGCCGCGGGTGCGGCGCCGGGTGGAGATGCACGCGAAGGAGCGCATCGCAATCGAGATGCACCGCCGGGGCGAACCGGTGCCGATCGAGCTCCGCACTGACATCGTCCGCGACCGGCTGGAGCTGGCGCCACCGCGGCTGCGCGCTCGCGTCGAGGCGGAAGTGGCGCGGCGACGCAGCGCCGGCCTGCCGGTCCCGCCGGCGCTGGATGCGGCGCTGGCGCCGCCTGCGACGCTCCCCCTGCCCTCTCGCGACGCCGAGGCGGTCGCCGCGCCGCCGGGCGCAGGCGAGGGCCGCGCGCCTGCGCCGCCGCCCCCGGCAGCACCGTCCTCGCCAGCACCATCCTCGGCCGCGGAGCCGCCGGCGGCGGCAGGCGCCGCCGATCAGCCTGCGGCCGAGACAGCCCCGGCGACGGCGCCGGCCCGTCCCCGGCTCGATCCGGTCCGGCGCCAGCAGCTGATCGAGCAAATTCGCGCCCGCCGCGCCGCCCGGAGCGGGCCGCGCTGATCCGGGCGAAGGGTTTGCCGCGCCGCTGCGTTCAAGCAGCGAGCGGCCGTTCCGCTCGCGTCATGAGGAGATGTCCGATGCACAAGCTTGTTCTCGCCACCCTTGCGGCCGGACTGGTCGCCGGAGTCGCGTCCGCCCAGCCCGTCACCCGCACCCGGACGACGGATGGCCCGAACCTCTCGGGCAGCAGCACCGTCAGCGTCGATCGCGCCGCCGGAACGGCTCAGCGCCAGGGCGAGCTGGTCCGCAAGTCGGATGGCGCCGTTGCCTCGCGTGAGGTGAACCGGCAGCGCACCGAAACCGGGATGACGGCCAGCGGCACCGCGACCAACTTCCAGGGCCAGACCCGCAGCTGGGATTATCAGCGGGACCGCACCGCCGACGGCTATGTCGCAAGCGGATCGGCCACCGGCTTCAATGGCCAGAGCTATGGCTATGCGGCGCAGGGCACCCGCGCCGATGGCGGCTTTGCCCGCAGCCAGACCGTGACCGACGGCAGCGGCGCCGTGGTCGCCGACCGCAACGTGCGGGTGAACCGCGCGGACGGCCAAGTCAGCCGGCAGACGTCTGGCAGCCGTCCCCAGGGTTTCCGCCGCCGCCGCTGATCCGCATCCCCCGCGGTCACGGCCGGGAGCCGGCGGCACAGGTCCGCGCCGCCGGCTCCGTTCGTCCGTTCAATAGACGCGCTTCTTCGGCTTGATGTAGCCGATGTCGTCCGTCAGCGTGTATTCGTGGACCGGGCGGTAGTCGATCGTCACGCCGCCTTCCGGCCTGGTCCACGCGACGGTGTGCTTCATCCAGTTGGCGTCGTCGCGCTCGGGGAAGTCCTCGTGCATGTGGGCGCCGCGGCTTTCCTTGCGGTTCGCCGCCGAATGCATGGTGACAACCGCCTGGGCGAGCAGATTGTCGAGCTCGAGCGTCTCGACGAGATCCGTGTTCCAGATGAGCGACCGGTCGCTCACCCGCACATCCTCGATCGACTTGGCGATGGCATCGATCTTCGCCTGACCCTCGGCGAGCAGCGCCGAATCCCGGAACACCGCCGCGTGGCCCTGCATCGTCCGCTGCATCTCGCGGCGGATCTGGGCGGTCGGGGCGCCGCCCGCGGCATGGCGGAAGCGGTCGAGCCGCGTCAGCGCCATTTCCTCCGAGCCCCTGGGCAGCGGGTTGTGGGGGGTGTTCGGCTTCAGGATCTCGGCGATGCGCAGCCCGGTCGCCCGCCCGAACACGACGAGATCGATCAGCGAGTTGGAGCCGAGCCGGTTGGCGCCGTGAACGGACACGCACGCCGCTTCGCCGACCGCGAACAGGCCGGGGACGACATGATCCGGATCACCGTCCTTCAGCGTCACCACTTCGCCATGATAATTGGTCGGGATGCCGCCCATATTGTAGTGCACGGTCGGCACCACCGGGAGCGGCTGGCGGGTGAGATCGACGCCGGCGAAGATCTTGCCGGTCTCGGTGATGCCGGGCAGCCGCTCGTGCAGCACCTTGGCGTCGATATGGTCGAGGTGAAGGAAGATATGGTCCTTCTCCTTGCCGACGCCGCGGCCTTCGCGAATCTCCATCGCCATCGAGCGGCTGACGACGTCGCGGCTGGCCAGGTCCTTGGCCGAGGGGGCATAGCGCTCCATGAAGCGCTCGCCCTCCGAGTTGGTCAGATAGCCGCCCTCGCCGCGCGCGCCCTCGGTGATCAGCACGCCGGCACCGTAGATCCCCGTCGGGTGGAACTGCACGAACTCCATGTCCTGAAGCGGCAGGCCGGCCCGCAGCACCATCGCATTGCCGTCGCCGGTGCAGGTGTGCGCGGACGTGGCGGAGAACCATGCGCGGCCATAGCCGCCGGTCGCCAGCACCACGGCATGGGCGCGGAAGCGGTGGATGGTGCCGTCTTCCATGCAAAGCGCGATCACGCCGCGGCAGACGCCGTCTTCCATGATCAGATCGAGCGCGAAATACTCGATGAAGAAATCGGCATCGTATTTCAGGCTCTGCTGATAGAGCGTATGCAGCATCGCATGGCCGGTGCGATCCGCCGCCGCGCAGGTGCGCTGGGCCGGCGGGCCTTCGCCCATGTTCTGCATCATACCGCCGAACGGCCGCTGGTAGATCTTGCCCTCGTTGGTGCGCGAGAACGGCATGCCGGCATGTTCGAGCTCATAGACGGCGGCCGGTGCCTCGCGGCACAGATATTCGATCGCGTCCTGATCCCCCAGCCAGTCCGATCCCTTGACGGTATCGTACATGTGCCAGGTCCAGTGATCCGGCCCCATGTTGCCGAGGCTTGCAGCGATGCCGCCCTGCGCGGCGACGGTGTGGCTGCGGGTCGGGAAGACCTTGGTGATGCAGGCGGTCTTCAGTCCGGCATTCGCGATTCCCATCGTCGCGCGCAGCCCGGCGCCGCCGGCGCCGACGACGACGGCGTCATAGGTGTGGTCGATGATCTTGTAGGCGTCCGCCATCAGGCAGCCCCTCCGGAAAAGGCGATCTTGAGGATCGAGAACACCGCCAGCGCTCCCATCCCGATCACGTAGAAATTGAGAAGGACGAGGGCGACGACACGCGTCTCGTCATGCTGATAATCCTCGATCACGGTCTGCAGCCCCATGCGGAAATGCGCAAAGACGCTGATCACCAGCAGGAGCATCGGCACTGCCGCGAGCGGCGTCTGCAGCCAGGCGATGACGGTGGCGTAATCGAGGGCGGGAAGCCGCGCGATCGAGACGAGGAACCACAGCATCAGGAGGAAATTGGACCCCGCCGTCAGCCGGTGCATCCACCAGTGATGCGCGCCCGATTTCGCCGAGCCGAGCCCGCGAACGCGGCCGATTTCAGTGCCAGATCCCATGGTTCACCCCTTCACGACGAGCAGATAGACCCAGAACAGGATGGTGGCGCAGACCGACCACAGCCAGGTCAGCTGCGCCGATCGTTTGTTCGATTTCAGCTCGAAGTTCGCACCCACATCCATCACCAGGTGGCGCACGCCGGAGCCCATGTGCTGGAAGAACGTGAAGGACAGACCGATGCCGAGGATGTAGCCGACCACGTTGAGGCTGCCGTCGGCGGTCGTCAGCAGATCGAGAAAGCCGCGATAGGCATCGGCCCCGCTGGCCGCTGCCACCAGCCACCACACCAGCAGGATCGCGCCGGCCGTCGCCATCGCCGCGCCGGTCGCGCGGTGGAGGATCGAGACCGCCATATGCGGTCCCCACCGCCAGATGGTGAGGTGCGGCGACAAGGGCCGCGTCCGATTGCTGCTGCTCATGCTCGGGCCTTCTGCATCATTTGCGGGTCGCGTCTTAGCCGCTGGCGCGCAGCTTGCAACCGCTCGCCTTGCAACCGCTCGCCCCAGCGTCGCCGCGGACAAGCCATTTAACCGCGGCTTTACCAACCGCGCGCTAGCACGGCCCGGCGTAACACTCCGTTCGAGGAAGCCGTCGTGACTGCCACTTCCCAAGCCGCCGCCGCGATCAGCCCCGAGTCGATCCTCATTTCCGTCACGGAGCGGCTGCGCGCGTTCGATCCCGAGGGGACGCTGCAGGAGGATCTGCGCGATGCCCATGGCCTGCTGCGCCCGCACGAGGAGGAAATCGCCCGCTTCTTCTGGGATGCGTTCAACCGCTCCCCGCTGGTCACGAACAAGGTCGCCGGCGACTCTCTGGCGAAGCGGATCCGCGGATCGATCGAATATACCCGCGCCAAGTTCGATGACATTCGCGGCCAGCGCTGGGCCGATATGGCGCGCACCAACGCCTGGTGGTCGGAAGTGGCAGGGGTTCCGCTCTACGCAACGCTCGCGGCGCTGAACGTCACCTATGACCGCGCGATCGAGCATCTTTATGCCGGCTGCGACGGCGATCTGCCGCGCCTCGGCCGGATGTCGCGCGCGATCCGCAAGGTCATGATGATCGAAGCCGACATCATGGCCGCCTTCGTGAGCGAACTGCGCGCGCGCCAGGCTTCGGCCGAACGGTCGCAGCATGCCGACATGTTCCAGAACCGCATCGCCTCCGAAGTCGCCTCCGCCTTCACGCTTGGCGAATCGCTGCGCACCCAGGCAGCCGACGCGTCGATGGCCGCGCGCGGCATGCTCGGCAAGGCGAGCGAAGTGGCGGCCGCCGCCGAGCAGTCGGCGGTCGCGATGCGCGAAGCCGCCCACACCGCCGCCGGCCTGATCCGCGCGATCGAGGATGCGCGCGCCGAAGTGGAAGTGGCGGCGGGCATTGCCACCCGCGCCGCCGCCCAGTCCACGGAAGCGGTCAGCGTGTCCGAGGCGCTGTCCACCCATGCCCAGTCGATCGAGTCGATCCTCGGCCTGATCCGCGACATTGCCGGCCAGACAAACCTGCTGGCGCTCAATGCGACGATCGAGGCGGCCCGCGCCGGCGATGCCGGCCGCGGCTTCGCCGTCGTCGCGCAGGAAGTGAAGAGCCTCGCCAACCAGACCGCGCGGGCGACGGACGACATTGCCGCCAAGATTGCCGCGATCCAGGCGGCGACGCGCACCACCGTCGCCGCGAACGGATCGATCCGCGAGACGGTGGGCGAAGTGCAGCAATCGGCCGACCGCATCCGCACCGCGATGGAGACCCAGGCGCAGACGGTGACGATGATCACCGCCGCAGTCGACGAAACGGCGCTTGCGGCCGATTCCATGTCCTCGACCATCGCCGCGATCCGCGAGGAAACGGAAGCGGTGGCGAGCGAGATCGACCAGCTGGAAACGGGCTTCCGCAAGGTCGATTCGCAGCTCGGCCAGCTGCGCAGCGCTGCCCAGGACTATGTGAGGCTCGTGGCCTGACGCCCGGCCGGCCGGACCGCCTCGCGGCTTGGCGTGCGCCGATCGAGGCGCTACCCGCGCCGGCATGACCAACATCCTTCTGACCGGCGCAACGCGCGGGATCGGCGCTGCCTGCGCCGCGGCATTCAGTGGCCAGCAGCTGATCGGCACCGGGAGCGCCGACGGCGACCTGGCCGATCCGGCGACGCCGGCGCGGCTATGGGCGATGGCCCTCGAACGCCTCGGCGGCCGGATTGACGTGCTCGTCAACAATGCCGGCGTTTTCGAAGCCGCCCCGATCGATCAGCCGCACGGGGATTGGGTCGCCGCCTGGGAGCGGACGATGCGGATCAACCTGACCGCCGCAGCCGAGCTCTGCCGGCTGGCCGTGCTGCATTTCCGGGAGCATGGCGGCGGCCGCATCGTGAATGTCGCCAGTCGCGCCGCCTATCGCGGCGATTCGCCGGCCCATTGGCATTATGCCGCGTCCAAGGCCGGCATGATCGGCATGACCAAATCGATCGCCCGCGGCTATGCGGCCGAGCACATCCTGGCGTTCGCGGTCTGCCCCGGCTTCACCATGACCGGCATGGCCGACGATTATCTGGCGAGCCGCGGCGGGGACAAATTGCTCGCAGACATTCCACTTGGCCGGGTCGCCACGCCAGACGAAGTGGCCGAAGCGGTGCGCTGGCTCGCCCTCGAGGCGCCGCCGTCGATGACCGGCGCGGTGCTCGACGTGAACGGCGCGAGCTATGTCCGCTAGCTGGCGAGTCACTCTGCCCTGCACCCGCGCCGAGGCCGAGGCGATCGATCCCGGCCTGGATCTCGGGCTCGACCCGCCGCCGGTGCTGATGACGACCGAGGATGAGGCGGACGATGCCGAACGCTGGCGGCTGGACGCCTGGTTCGACGCTCCGCCTGACGCGCGGGTGATCGCCGCCATCGCCGCACTCGCGCCCAGCGCGGCCGGGACGCCGCCGCACGTCAGCGAGATCGCCGATGCGGATTGGGTGACGCTGAGCCAGGCGGGGCTGGAGCCGCTTCATGTCGGCCGGTTCGTCGTCCACACCAGCGCCTTTCCGGCCGCAGCGCCGCCCGGCGGGCGCGCCTTTCTGATCGAGGCCGGCCGCGCGTTCGGCACCGGCCACCATGAGACGACTTCCGGCTGTCTCGCCGCGCTCGATGCGATGGCGGATCGCCGCTTCGCGGCCATCGTCGATCTCGGCACCGGCAGCGGCCTGCTGGCGTTCGCGGCCCGCACGCTGTGGCCCGACGCAGTCGTGGTCGCGACCGACATCGATCCGGTCGCGATCGCCGTCACCGCCGAAAATGCCGAGCGCAACGGGGTGTCCGGAGTCGATCTGATCGTCGCCGACGGCGCGCGCGGCGCCGACGTGACCGCGCGCGCCCCGTTCGATCTGATCATCGCCAACATCCTCGCCGGCCCGCTGATCGCGATGGCCCCGGAAATCGCCGCCATTGCCGCGCCGCATGCGACGCTGCTGCTGGCCGGGCTGCTGACGGCCCAGGCCGATGCCGTGATCGCTGCCTATCTGGCCTGCGGCTGCCGACTCGCGGCGCGCGAGGCACGCGGGGACTGGACGATCCTGACGCTGACCGCCGCTGCCGAGACGCGCCCCCTCACCGCGCCCGACGATCCCCGCCGCAGCGATTGGGCGCTCGACCTCTGATCAGCGCGGCCGCGCGGCCTGCGCGCGGGCATAGGCCTGGGTGCCGCGGGTGATCACGTCGTCGCCGGGCACGATCGCGGCGATCGGGATGTCCGGCAGCCGGTCCAGCTCGGCATAAAGCGGCGCGAAATCGGTCTCGACCGTCGCCCGGAGCAGCGCGTCGAAGCTCGGGATCACGAAGTAATTCTGCTGATAGTCGTCGATGCGATATTCGGTCCGCATCACGCGGGCGAGATCGAAGCGCAGCCGGTTCGGGCTTGGATCGTCGAGCGCGAAGATGCTTTCGCCGCGGCTGGAGACGATGCCTGAGCCATAGATGCGCAGATTGCCGGCCTCCTCGACCAGGCCGAATTCGACTGTGTACCAGTAGAGCCGCGCCAGCCGGTGGATCGAGTTGTAGCGCATCGACCTGAGCCCGCCTTCGCCCCAGGCGACGACATAATCGGCGAACACCGGATCGGCGAGCATCGGCACATGGCCGAACACGTCGTGGAAGACGTCCGGCTCCTGCAGATAGTCGAGCTGGTCCGGGCGGCGGATGAAATTGCCCGCAACGAAGCGGCGATTGGCAAGATGCTGATAGAACACCTCGTCCGGCACCAGGCCGGGCACGGCAACCACCTGCCAGCCGGTCAGCTTCATCAGCCGCTCGCTCAGCTCCTCGAAATCCGGAATCCCGGGCTTCGACAGCTTCAGCACGTCCAGGCCGCGCAGGAACGACTCGGACGCGCGACCGGGCAGCAGCCGCGCCTGGCGGTCGAACAGCAGATCCCAGGTCGCATGGTCTTCGGCGGTGTAGGCCGCCCAGTTCTGCGGGATGGTCCAATCGGCACCGGCCCCTTCCGGCGGCCGGTCAAGCACATGACTTTCCATGGCCGAGCCTATACAGGTTTTTGCCCGGAAAGGGTAATTCGGCGCCATGCGTATCCGCCCCGGCCTTGCCGTCGTCTTTGCCCCGCTTCTCTATCTCGCCGCCGGCGCGCTCGGCGGAGCGGTGCCGCGCAACTGGCAGGCCGCGGCGCCGGCTGCGGGCGCAGACAGCGTCACCATCTTCGTCGCGACGAACGGCATCCATAGCGGGGTGCTGCTGCCCGCGACCGGGCATGGCGTCGACTGGCGGCAGCTCGTCCGGCCGGAGCATCTCGCCGATCCGCGCCACGCCGGCCAATGGCTGTGGTTCGGCTGGGGCGAGCGGGATTTCTATCTGAACACGCCGACCTGGGCGGACCTTTCGCCCGCCACCGTGATCCGGGCGGCGATCGGCAGCGGCGACACGCTCGTCCATGTCGATCATCTGGCCGCGCCCTATGGCGACGCCCGGCCGGTGCGGATCAGCCGCGCCCAATATCACCGGCTGGCGGCCGCCCTGCGCGCTTCGTTCGCGCCAGGGCCGCCAGTCCCCGGCTATGGCCCGGCCGACATTTTCTACCCGGCGCGGGGCCGCTATTCGGCGCTTCGGACGTGCAACGCCTGGACCGGCGACCTGCTGGCCGAGGCTGGCGTCCGCATCGGCTGGTGGACGCCGTTCAGCGCGACCGTGATGCAGTGGTTTTGAGCTGAAGCGCCCCCCGGGCCTTGCCTTGGAGGGAAATGTCCGCCCTTAGCCGGCCGCTTGCACGATCGCCGCCCAGCCGGCCTCGTCGATCACCCGCACGCCCAGTTCCTCGGCCTTTTTGAGTTTCGACCCCGCACCCGGCCCGGCGACGACCAGATCGGTCTTGGCGGAGACCGATCCCGCGACCTTCGCGCCGAGCGAGAGCGCCTGGGCTTTCGCCTCGTCGCGCGACATCGTCTCGAGCGTGCCGGTGAAGACCACGGTCTTGCCGGTGACTTCCGAGGCGCGCTCATTCGCTTCGAACGGCCGGGGGGAGACTTCGGTCAGCAGATCGTCCCAGACCGCGCGGTTGTGCGCTTCGGCAAAGAAATCGGCGAGCGCCTGGGCGACCACGGGCCCGACGCCTTCGACGCCGGTCAGCTCCGCAAAGGCCTCCGGATCGGTGCCCGCCCGCGTCGCGACGCCCGCCAGCCGCTCGACCGTGCCGAAGGCGCGCAGCAGGTCCCGTGCGGTGACGCTGCCGACATGGCGGATGCCGATGCCGAACAGGAAGCGCACCGGATCCGGTGCGCGCCGCTCCTCGATCGCGGCGAGCAGATTGTCGACCGAGGTTTCCGCCCAGCGCTCGCGCCCCAGCAGCCGTTCGCGCTGGTCCCGCAGACGGAAGATGTCGGCCGGCGAATGCAGCAGCCCGTCCCGGAAGAAGCTTTCGATGGTGACGCCGCCCATCCCGTCAATGTCCATCGCACCACGGCTGACGAAGTGGCGCAGCCGTTCGACCCGCTGGGCCGGGCAGATCAGCCCGCCGGTGCAGCGGATGTCGACTTCGCCTTCCTCCCGCACCGCGTCCGATCCGCATTCCGGACAGGTGGTCGGGAAGGCATAATCGGGCCGCTCGACCTCGGGCGTCAGATTCTCCAGAATCTGCGGAATGACGTCGCCGGCACGCTGGAGCGTCACCCGATCGCCGGGGCGGACGCCCAGGCGGGCGATTTCGTCGGCATTGTGGAGCGTCGCGTTGGTGACGACGACGCCGCCGACAGTGACCGGCTCCAGCCGCGCGACGGGCGTGAGCTTGCCGGTGCGGCCGACCTGGATGTCGATCGCGAGCAGCGTCGTCTGCGCGCGCTCGGCCGGGAATTTGTGGGCGATCGCCCAGCGCGGCGCCTTCGCGACCTGGCCCAGCCGGCCCTGCCAGTCCAGCCGGTCGACCTTGTAGACGACGCCGTCAATATCGAACGGCAGGTCGGCGCGCTTCGCCTCGATCCGGCGATAATGCGCAAGGGCCGCCTCGACGACGTCCGCACGGACGAGCAGATCGGCGACCGGCAGCCCCCAGTCCGCGATCGCGCGCATCACGTCATACTGCGTCGTGCCGGGCAGGGCGGACGCCTCGCCCCAGCCATGGGCGAGAAAGCGCAGCGGCCGCGCGGCCGTCACGGCCGGATCCTTCTGCCGCAGGGATCCGGCCGCGGCATTGCGCGGATTGGCGAACACCCGCTCGCCGGCGAGCCGCGCGTTGAGCGCGGCGAAATCGGCCTTCGCCATATAGACTTCGCCGCGCACCTCGAACACGTCCGGCGCGGCACCGCCGAGCCGCGCCGGAATGTCGGCGATGGTCCGGGCATTCGCCGTCACGTCTTCCCCGACCGTCCCGTCGCCACGGGTCGCGGCCAGCACCAGCCGCCCGCGCTCGTAACGCAGCGAGCAGGACAGACCGTCGATCTTGGGTTCGGCGGTGAGCGCGACCCGGTCTCCTTCGCCCAGATTGAGAAAGCGGCGGACGCGCAGCACAAACTCCAGCACCTCGGCGTCCGAAAAGGCATTGTCGAGGCTGAGCATCGCCCGGGCATGCGGCACCTTGGCAAGGTGGGCGGCGGGGGCCGCACCGACCTTGCGCGACGGCGAATCGGCACGCACCAAATGCGGATAGCGCGCCTCCAGCGCCGCATTCTCCCGCACCAGCGCGTCATATTCGGCATCCGAGATCTCGGGCGCGTCCTCCCCGTGATAGAGGCGGTCGTGCCGGGCGATCTCGGCGGCGAGCGCGGCGAGGCGTGCAGCGGCGTCGGCTTCGGTCAAGCTCCGGTCCATGGTCTTGGGGTCCTCACGCCGCTTCGAGCAGTCGGCTCGCCTGAGCCCGCGCCTCGTCGGTGATGGTGGCGCCGGAGAGCATGCGGGCGATCTCCTCGCGCCGTTCGCTCGGGTCGAGCGCGCGCACGCCGGTCCGGGTGACGGTGCCGTCATGGCTCTTGGCGATCAGCCATTGCCGGTGACCCCGTGCCGCCACCTGCGGGCTGTGCGTCACGACCAGCAGCTGGGCCTGGGCCGCGAGCCGCGCGAGGCGCTCGCCGATCGCGCTCGCGACGGCGCCGCCGACGCCGCGATCAATCTCGTCAAAGATCATCGTCGGAGCGCCGCCCTCTTCCGCCAGCGCCACCTTCAGCGCGAGGATGAAGCGGGACAGCTCGCCGCCAGACGCAATCTTGGCGAGCGGCGCGAACGGCGCGCCGGGATTGGTCGAAATCAGGAACTCGACCCGGTCGCAGCCGGCCGCGCTCCACTGATCCTCCGGCAGCCGCTCGACGGCAGTGCGGAACCGGGCGGCATCGAGCTTCAGCGGCGCCAGCTCGGCCGCCACCGCAGCGTCGAGCCGGGCGGCCGCGTCCTGGCGGGCCGTGCTCAGCGCTTCGGCGGCATCCAGATAGGCCCGGCGCGCCGCGGCCACCCGAGCAGCCAGGGCAGCGAGCCCCTCGCCCCCCGCCTCGATCCGAGCGAGCCGGCCCGCCAGTTCCTCCGCCAGGGCAGGCAGGGCGTCGGGCTCCACCCGGTGCTTGCGGGCAAGCGCGCGGAGATCGAACAGGCGCGTCTCGATCGCTTCCAGTCGCGCCGGGTCGTGGGCGAGCGCCTCGCGCGCCTGCGCCAGCCGGTCCTCCGCGTCCGCAGCCTCGATCACCGCGCGGTCGAGCGCCGACAGCGCCTCGCCGAGCAGCGGATGCTCGGCGGCAATGCGATCGAGGCGCCGCGCCGCCTGGCGCAGATTGGCGAGCGCGCCGGCCGAACCGTGCAGATGCTCGTCGATCGCGCTCAGATCCTCGGCCAGCTTCGCGCCGCGCTGGATGTTCGTGCGCTCGGCGGCGAGGGACTCCTCTTCGCCGGACACGGCCGCGAAGCGGACCAGCTCGGCCACCGCATGGTCGAGCCAGTCGCGGTCCCGCGCCGCCGCAGCAAGGTCGTCCTGCGCCTCGGCGAGCGCTGCCTCCGCGGCCCGCCACGCGCGATGGGCGGCTGCCAGCCCCGCCGCGTCGAACCGTCCGAACGCATCGAGCAGCGCGCGGTGGCCGCGTGCGTTGAGCAGGCCGCGATCGTCATGCTGGCCGTGGATCTCGACGAGGCCGGTCGCCAGTTCGCGCAGCAGGGCCGCGGAAACCGGCTGATCGTTCACAAAGGCACGGCTGCCGCCATCGGCCTTGACGATGCGGCGGACGATCAACGGCTCGCCCGGTTCGAGCTCGATGCCGCTCTCGACCAGCACGGCCGGCGCCGCCGGGAGCGCGTCGAACGTCGCCGTCACGGCCGCCTGCGCGGCGCCCTGGCGGACAAGGCCCGAATCCGCCCGCGCGCCGAGCGCCAGGCCGAGCGCATCGAGCAGGATGGACTTGCCGGCGCCGGTCTCTCCGGTCAGCACGCCCAGCCCGGCATCGAAGCGCAGGTCGAGCGCCTCGATCAGCACGACATCGCGAATGGAAAGGGCGGTGAGCATCGCTGCGGCAAGCTCTAGCCGGGGGGACGAGGCCCGTCGAGGCGGCAGGTGCGGGACCGTGACGTCGCCGCGCCGGGCGTGGCGGCCGATCACCATTCAGTTGCCAGAAAGCGCGTATGCGTGATAGGCGCGCCGCTTTCCGGAGCCGGCCTCCAGCTGGCCCTTTACGTGCAGGCATCGACCGCAACCATGTTTGAATCACCCGCTTTCGCCCAGGCCGGCGGCGCTGCCGCATCCGGAGGCGCCGCTTTCTTCATCCAGATCGTTCCGCTGATCCTGATCTTCGTGATCTTCTGGTTCCTGCTGATCCGTCCGCAGCAGAAGCGGATGAAGGAGCATCAGGCGAAGATCGCGGCCGTGAAGAAGGGCGATACGGTGGTGACGGGCGGCGGCCTGGTCGGCAAGGTCACGCGCGTCGAGGAGCATCATGTGGAGATCGAGCTGGCCCCGCAGGTGCGGGTGCGCGCGGTCAAGCAGACCCTGACCGACGTCCAGCCCCTCGGGGGCACCAAACCGGCGAACGATTGATGCTCGATTTCCCGCGCTGGAAGATCTGGCTGGTTCTCGTCACGACGATCGTCGGCGTGCTGGCCGCGGTGCCGAGCATGGTGCCGGCGCCGCTCTGGCCGGGCTTCCTCCCGGCCCCGCGCATCAATCTGGGCCTCGACCTGTCCGGCGGCAGCCACATCCTGCTGGAGGCGGATACGGCGGACGTCGCGCGGCAGCGGCTGGAACAGATGGAGGAAACCGTCCGCACCGAGCTGCGGCGGGGCACGCCGCGGATCGCGATCGGCGACATCTCGTCCTCGGGCGGGCGGCTGAGCTTCTTCGTCCGCGATGCGGGCCAGGTCGACCAGGCGGTCGAGCGGATCCGCGCGCAGACCCGCGGGGTCGGCGTGACCGGCCAGCGGGACTGGGATGTCCGCGTAGTCGATTCGAACCGCGTGATCGTGACGCCAACCGAAGCGGGCCTCGCCGATGCCGTCGATCAGGCGATGGAAGTGGCCACCGAAGTGGTCCGCAAGCGCATCGACGAACTCGGCACCCGCGAACCGACCATCATCCGCCAGGGCCGCTCGCGCATCGTGGTGCAGGTGCCGGGGCTCCAGAATCCGGAAGCGCTGAAGGCGCTGCTCGGAAAAACGGCGCGGCTCGAGTTCAAGCTGGTCGACGTCAGCGCGTCGCCCGCCGATCTGGCCCAGGGCCGGGCGCCGATCGGCAGCGAAGTGCTGCCCTATCCGGACAATCCGCTCGGCACGCCGGCGATCGCGGTGCGCCGCAGCGTGCTGATCAGCGGCGATCAGCTGATCGACGCGCGGCAGGAATTCGATCAGCGCACCAACGCGCCGGTCGTCACCATCCGCTTCGACAATCAGGGGGGGCGGCGCTTCGCCCGCGTGACCCAGGAGAATGTCAACCGGCCCTTCGCGATCATTCTCGACGACGTGGTCATCTCCGCGCCCAACATCAACGAGCCCATTCTGGGCGGCTCCGCGCAGATTTCCGGCAATTTCACGGTCGAGACGGCGAACGAGCTCGCAATCGCGCTGCGCTCCGGCAAGCTGCCGGTCGCGCTGCGGGTGATCGAGGAGCGGACTGTCGGCCCGGATCTCGGCGCCGATTCGATCCGCAAGGGCGTGATCGCCGGCGTCGTCGCGACCGTCGCGCTGATCCTGTTCATGCTGTTCACCTATGCGCGCTTCGGCGTCTACACCTCGATCGCGCTGGTCGTGAACGCATTCCTGGTGCTGGGCGTGATGGCGATGCTCGATGCGACGCTGACGCTGCCCGGCATTGCCGGCTTCGTGCTGACGATCGGCGCCGCGGTCGATGCGAACGTGCTCATCAACGAGCGCATCCGCGAGGAGCAGCGGCGCGGGCGCGGGCCCATCCAGTCGGTCGAGTTCGGCTATAAGGAAGCCAGCCGCGCGATCTTCGACGCCAATGTCACGAACGTGATCTCGGCCGCGATCATGTTCGTGTTCGGCTCCGGCCCCGTGCGCGGCTTCGCGGTGGTGCTGGCGATCGGCATCGTCACCTCCGTCTTCACCGGCGTCACCTTCACGCGGCTGCTGGTGGCCGATTGGTTGCGCCGCAATCGCCCGAAAGAGATCGTCATCTGATGCGCCCGCTGAAGCTCGTTCCGGACAACACGAACGTCCCTTTCCTTCGCTACCGCTTCATCGCCCTGGCGCTGTCGATCCTGCTGATCCTGGGTTCGGGCGTGCTGGTCGCGACGCGCGGGCTCAATCTGGGCGTGGACTTCGTCGGCGGTCAGCTGCTGCGCGTCCAGTTCGCCGAGCCGGTGCCGATCGAGGAGCTGCGCGCACGGGTTGATGGGCTGGGCCTTGGCGAGGCGACGATCCAGCAATTCGGCTCGCCCCGCGACGTCTCGATCCGCCTGCCGCTGCCGCCCGGCGGCGAGGAAGGCGCCAACCGGGCGGCGAGCACGGTGCGCCAGGCACTGTCCGCCAGCTATCCGGGCGCGCGCTTCGACGCGGTCGAAACCGTGTCGGGAAAGGTGTCGGGCGAGCTGTTCCGGACCGGCGCATGGGCGCTCGGCCTCGCGATGCTCGCGATCGCCCTGTACATCTGGCTCCGGTTCGAATGGCAATTCGGCGTGGGCGCGCTGTTCGCACTGTTCCACGACGTCGCGCTTACCTTCGGCTTCTTCGCCCTCACTCAGCTCGATTTCGACCTGAACGTCGTCGCCGCGATCCTGACGATCATCGGCTATTCGTTGAACGACACGATCGTCACCTACGACCGGATCCGCGAGAATCTGCGCAAGTACCGGAAGATGGACATGCGCGCGCTGCTCGATCTCTCGGTCAACGAGACGCTGTCGCGGACGATCGTCACGTCGGTTTCGCTGATGCTGACGCTCGGCGTGCTGCTCGGCCTCGGGCCGGACGTGATCTTCGGCTTCACCGCCGCGATGCTCCTTGGCATCGTGATCGGCACATTTTCGTCCATCTACATCTCCGCGCCGCTGCTGCTGTGGCTGAAGGTGACTGCGGACAGTTTCGTGCCAAAGGGCAGCGGCCCCGCCAATGCCGAGCGGGTCGGCCGCGCGGAGCGCATCGCGGACTGATGCCGACGCTCGCCCCCGAACGGCGCCCGGCGGGGCCGAACGTGACGGGGTTCGCCGGGCGCGGCTTCCGGATCGACGGCGATGCGACGCCGGGCGGGGTGCTGCTGGCGCCGGAATGGTGGCGGCCGATCCCGGACGCCGAGGCCGTGCTCGACCTCGATCTGCTCCAGCCGCTGATCGCGCTCCTGCCGGAGTTCCTCCTGCTCGGCACCGGCGCGGCCCTGGTGCGGCCGGATCGGGCGCTCGTCGCGGCCCTCGACGGGCACGGCATCGGCATCGAGGCGATGGACAGCCGGGCCGCCGCCCGCGCCTGGGGCGTGCTGCGCGCCGAAGATCGCTGGATCGCCGCTGCCCTGCTGCCGCTTGCCTGACTTTTCCCGGCCGGCTCCACACGCTAGGATTGCCTTGATGCGTATTCGTTCTCTCCGGACCGCCGCCGCCCTCACCGGCCTTTCCCTCGCCCTCGCCGCCTGCGCCGGCGGATCGGGAGTGCGCCGCGACACGGCTTATGTCGCGCGCGACGTCGGCACGCTCTATGCGGCCGCAAAGGACCGGCTCGATCAGCGCCGCTTCAAGGAAGCCGCCGCGCTTTTCGACGAGGTCGAGCGCCAGCACCCCTATTCGGTCTGGGCCCGCCGCGCGCAGCTGATGGGCGCGTTCAGCTATTATCTGGCGGGCGACTACAACGAATCGATCTCGTCGGCGCAGCGTTTCCTGTCGCTGCACCCGGGCAACAAGGACGCGCCCTACGCCTATTATCTGATCGCGATCGACTATTACGAGCAGATCAGCGACGTCACCCGCGACCAGAAGCTGACCCAGCAGGCGCTGGACGCCATGGGCGAGCTCGTCCGGCGCTATCCGAACACGCCCTATTCCCGCGACGCCCGGCTGAAGCTCGATCTCATCAACGACCATCTGGCCGGCAAGGAGATGGAGGTCGGCCGCTTCTACCAGCGGCGCGGCCAGTGGCTGGCCTCGACCTACCGGTTCCGCAAGGTGACCGAGGATTACCAGACGACCACGCACACGCCGGAAGCGCTGATGCGGCTGACCGAAAGCTATCTGGCGCTGGGCGTGCGCGAGGAGGCGAAAAAGGCGGCTGCCGTGCTCGGCGCCAATTATCCCGGCTCCAAATGGTATCAGCGCGCCTATCAGCTGATGCAGGAACATCCGGTGACCGGCAATTCCTGACCTGCCTTGTGCTCGGCGCTTGCCTTTGCGGCGCGCCGGGCATAAGTCCCGCCCTCCGGTCGGGGCGTAGCGCAGCCTGGTAGCGCATCACACTGGGGGTGTGGGGGTCGCAGGTTCGAATCCTGTCGCCCCGACCATTTCGATCCTCCCTTTTCCGAGGGAGGATTTTTTTCTGTCCTATTCATAACCTTTTTGGTTCAAGCGGGTCCTGTCCATTGAACCGGAGGTGATCCATGTCGATCGACCGACTGATTGAGGCGCTGATCGATCGGGAAGGCGGCTATGTCGATCATCCTGCCGATCGCGGCGGGCCGACCCGCTGGGGAATCACCGCGGCGGTGGCGCGGGCGGACGGCTATCAGGGGCCGATCGACGCCCTGCCGCGGGCCCGCGCGGCGGCGATCTATCGCCGCATCTACTGGCTGCGCCCGCGCTTCGCGGACATTGCCGCGCGCGCGCCCCAGCTTGCCGCCGAGCTGTTCGACACCGGCGTGAACATGGGCGTGCGCACGGCCGTCTCCTTCCTTCAGCGCGCGTTGAACGCGCTCAACAGAGGCGCGCGCGATTACGAGGATGTGGCCGTGGACGGCGTCGTCGGGCCGGCGACGCTCGCGGCGCTGGACGGCTTTCTGGCCCGCCGCGGTGCGCCGGCCGCCGCCGTGCTGGTGAAGGCGGTCGAGGCGCTCCAGGGAGAACG
>ERZ1066122.1610-NODE-1610-length-17462-cov-8.742747_pt1 | contig 17462 bp, 16 predicted proteins | sample MGYA00382769_ERZ1066122 | MGnify/ENA primary metagenome ERZ1066122 (study PRJEB33369, sample SAMEA5778352) | biofilm metagenome | biome: Industrial cooling water; feature: Water cooling tower basin; material: Biofilm | place: United Arab Emirates | collected... | reverse complement strand
TGGCTTCACCCTGTCCCAAGGCGGAACGCCGTCATAAGGACCGGTCCAGGGATCGAGGATCGGCGACGCTGCAGCCACTTTTGCGGACGCAGGTTCGGCTTTGGCGGCAGTCGCGGGCATGGACATCATTCCTAGGGCAATCGTTGATACGCAAGCAAAGAGGGGGAAACGGGGCATTTGGGATACTCTCCATAAAGCTTCACATGAGCCAAAGTGGCATGACTGCCTTGCCAGTTCAATATGGTGATAATTTGCATCCGCATCGGAGGAAATGTAAACCGGTTTGACGGGTTATGCAGGGATAGACCGGCCAGCGCCGCATGAGGTTAGTGACATGAACGATATCGCCTATCGGATAAAGGCCGCTGGCCCAGTGCAAAATTGTTTGATTTTATGCAATTCTCTTCCCCGCTGCCACGACCTGTCGCTGGTTGCCAGGGCATGTAATATCGAAGTGCTTGAAAGCAATTGGTCGCTGGGAAAGCAGTATAATCCCAATGCTATCCCTAACGTAGATTATTTGCTGATCGAAATTATGTCCGATTCGGAGCGGCCTGATCAGTCTCTGGAGCAAATTTGCGATTATTTGTCGCGTCATCGCAGTAACGTGCTGATGTGGACGGATATGAATATGCTGGAGCGCATATATGCGGCGTTACCGGCTGGGTGCTGTCATTTCCTGGTCGATAGCAGCGATGTCGATGCGATGCCGATATTGTCCGGGGCATTAACGCGCATGAAGATCAATGAATTCCACGACCAGAAAAATGCCAATAATTATGGAGCCTTGCACCGAATCAGTGATGAACTGTCGGAATTTGCCCGCACGCTTGCAAGGATCGCCGAGAGCGACGGTGATCAGAATATTGTGTCGGACAAGCCGATTTCATTTCGCGCTGCACCGCCCGGAGCGTTCCTCCCGCTGGTAGAGCAGCAACCGGAGCCCATTGCGCATTCGGCCGAGGCCATTCGTGACATCATAAAGCTGCGGCGTTTGCGGAACAGCTATTTCGATGCTGAACTGTTCGCTGATCCGGCATGGGATATCCTGCTCGATCTGTGGGCTGCCTCGCTCGAAAAGAAAAATGTTTCCGTATCCAGCCTATGCATCGCGGCGGCCGTACCAGCGACGACCGCGCTTCGTTGGGTGACCGCGATGACCGACAGCGGCCTCCTCGTCCGGCATCATGACCCAAAGGATGCGCGCCGGGTATTCATCACTTTGTCGGATGAGGCAAAGCGCTCGATGGAGCAGTATTTCAACGAGGCGCAGAAACGTTCGGGTTTGAAAATATAGCGAATGCGCACAAGCATGGCTTGCCAAAACCGTCTCGGATTGGCAAAGCGGCGCGGCAATCGTCATGGGCGCTTAGCTCAGTTGGTAGAGCATCTCGTTTACACCGAGAGGGTCAGCGGTTCGAGCCCGTTAGCGCCCACCATGACGATAGGGCCAAACTCGCGTTTGTTCATCGTGCAGAAAGCTTTGGAGAGGCAAGCTGGCATTATGAAAAAGGGGACTTTTCATTGGGGGATCGCAATAGCGATCATGGCTCTTGTCGCGCAGCCGGTAGCCGCGCAGAACAAGGAGCGTAACAAACGCCCCGATACCCAGAGCGAAGGCAGCGACGTGTGCAAGAACGCGGTGCGCTCAATGTCCGAATCGACGCCGCAACGCAAAAGCGACTGCCAGAAACTTCGCCGCATCCTGATGTAATGACTTCGGCTGATCGGCCAATCCAAATTCCTCCCTCTTAATCTCAGTCGCAACGCAAAAGCGCTTGCGCGATTTCCGATTCTCCCCGAACCTTTGCGCGATGCAAAGGGAGAGAATGGCAATGAGGATAGGTCTGGCACTGGCAGCGGCAATGCTTGCGCATGGAACGCTCGCTGCACAGGATAACGACAGGCGTGAAGCGGAGAAGGCGCTGTTCGCAAAGATCGTGGAAATCCCGACAGTTGATGGCCGGACGGCCGAATTTCGCAAACTGACTACGCTGCTAACGGCAGAATTCCGGAAAGCGGGTATCACCAATGTCATCGTCAAGGATCATGACAATACCCAGACGCTGATCGCGCGCTGGCCCGCCGTGAAACCATCAGGCAAAAAGCCGATCCTGCTGATGGCGCATATGGATGTCGTCGAAGCGAAGGAAAGCGACTGGAAATATCCGCCATTCCAATTCCGCGAGGAGCGCGGCTATTATCTCGGGCGCGGGTCGAACGATAATAAGGCGGCGCTGACCGGCATTGTCCTGGCGCTGCAATATCTGCGCGCCGAGGGCTTTGCGCCGACGCGCGATATCATCGTGCTGTTTACCGGCGATGAGGAAACAACAGGCAATGGCGCGCGGCGTGCGGGTAGCGAATGGCGCTCTTTGATCGATGCCGAATATGCCCTCAATGGCGATGCCGGCGGCGGCAATGTCTATCCCGATGGCCGGGTAGAGGCGTTCGGCATGCAGATCGCCGAGAAGACCTATGCCGACTTCAAGCTGACCGCGACCAACAGGGGCGGGCATAGCAGCGCGCCGCGCCCTGACAATGCGATCTACGCTCTGGCCAACGCGATCACCGCGCTGGAGCGGCATCGATTTCAACCCATGATCAACGATGCGACGCGGGCATCCTATGCGGCGCTGGCTGCGGGGGACAAGGGGCAATATGGCGAGCTTGTGAAGCGCTTCCTTGCCGACCCCAAGGACCGCGAGACCGCCGACTTGCTGGAAGCGATGGATCCCGGCAGCACGCGCACGCGCTGCGTTGCGACCATGCTGGAAGGTGGGCATGCGCCTAATGCGCTGCCGCAAAAGGCCGAAGCAACGGTCAATTGCCGTATCTTCCCCGGCGTCAAGATCGAGGAGGTGCGGCAGGAGTTGCAGGCGCTTTCCGGGCCCGATGTGGCGGTGAGCGCGATAGAGGGATCGCAAACGCCCGAGACCGCGCCTTCGCCGCTGCGCGAGGATGTGACCGAGGCGTATAGGGCAGCGATTGCCGTGCGGTTCAAGGATGCGCCGCTAATCCCCTTCCAGTCGAATGGCGCGACCGATGGCGCATTTCTGCGCGCGGCGGGCATTCCGGTCTATGGCTTTGGCGGGCTGTGGGGGATAGTCGGCGAGAAGGAAGGCGTGCACGGGCTGGATGAGCGGGTCTATGCCGATGGCTTCCATGGCCAGGTGCCGATCTGGATGGAGATGCTCCGTCGCCTGGCGGGCTGAGAATCTCGCTGGAAGGGCGATACAGCCGCTAAATTGACAAAATTTCCGCAAAACGCGGGGGGCAAGTGTCCAGTTTGTCAATTTAGCGAATATCGTGCGCCACGCAGAGCTATGAGAATTATCGACAGATTCAAAGAGCGTAAGCCGAACATATAGCAAACATATGGCAGCTCGTCAATGACAGCGGAGCATAAAGCGCTCACTTATAGGATTGATTTGCTATTGCGAACTGTTATCAGAAAAAGCCTCGGCATCCGCCGTTTAGGGGCTTGTCCACAGGCGCGTTTGCGCTTAACGGAGCCTGCAATTCCCTTAAGAGCGTAGCGGCCCCGCCGTTACCGCATTGGCCCCACGGAAGGACAAAAAATGGCCCGCAAGAAGATTGCGCTGATCGGCGCTGGCAATATCGGCGGCACGCTTGCCCACCTCGCAGCATTGAAAGGTCTTGGCGACATCGTGCTGTTCGACGTGGTCGAAGGCGTGCCGCAGGGCAAGGCGCTTGACCTGTCGCAATGCGGCCCGGTCGAAGGTTTCGATGCGAAGATCATCGGCTCGAACGACTATAAGGACATCGAGGGCGCCGACGTGATCATCGTCACCGCCGGTGTCGCGCGCAAACCCGGCATGAGCCGCGACGATTTGCTCGGCATCAATTTGAAGGTGATGAAAGCGGTCGGTGAGGGCATCAAAAATAATGCTCCAAACGCCTTCGTCATCTGCATCACCAACCCGCTGGACGCGATGGTGTGGGCGCTGCGTGAATTTTCGCAGCTACCGCACAATATGGTGGTCGGCATGGCGGGCGTGCTGGACAGTTCGCGTTTCAGCCATTTCCTCGCCGAGGAATTCAACGTCTCGGTCAAGGACGTCACCAGCTTCGTCCTCGGCGGGCATGGCGACACAATGGTGCCGGTGATCCAATATTCGACCGTCTCGGGCATCCCCGTCCCCGACCTTATCGAGATGGGCTTTTCGACCAAGGAGCGCATCGACGCCATCGTCCAACGCACGCGCAGCGGCGGCGGCGAGATCGTCGCATTGCTCGGCACCGGCAGCGCTTATTACGCCCCCGCGACCAGCGGCATCTCGATGGCAGAGGCCTATCTCTACGACCAGAAACGCGTCCTCCCCGCCGCGGTCCACCTGACCGGCCAATATGGCGTCGACAATCTCTATGTCGGCGTGCCGGTGGTGATTGGCGCGGGCGGCGTCGAAAAAGTTGTCGAAATCGCGCTCGATGATGAAGCCAAGGCCAATCTCGCGGTCAGCGTCGATGCGGTTAAGGAGCTGCTGGTGGCGTGTAAGGGCATTGACGAGAGCCTGGCCTAAGCCATGAGCTATGACGTCATGGTCTTCGACCCGGCCCATGCACCGCGCGACCGTGAGGCATTTGGCGCGTGGTTTGCTGCGCAAGTCGATTGGGACTTCAACCATGACTACATGGATCCCCAGTCGACAACTGCAGCCTTGCGTGCATGGTATGATTCCATTCGCGTAGAATACCCCGCGCTGAATGGCCCCGACGCGACCGATGACGATAACGATATCGTCCGTGCGGGCGACTACAACTTTGGTCCGCACTTCATCTACGTTACCTACCCTTGGTCACTCGCTGATGAAATATACGACAGAGTAAGGGCGCTGGCCGTCGAGAAGCAGGTCGGCTTCTACGACGTCAGCAACGATGAGAACGAACAGGAAATATACTTTCCGGGAGACGCTTTGTCGGCTCCCTCGCAAGGAAGCTGGCGGTCAATCGCCAAACAATTTCGGGAGCTAAACGAGAACCAATGAGCATCCTAGTCAACAAACATACCAAGGTCATCACGCAAGGCATGACCGGCGATACCGGCACTTTCCATACGCAAGCGGCGCTTGATTATGGCACGGCGATGGTCGGCGGGGTTACGCCGGGGAAGGGCGGGAGCACGCATATTGGCCTGCCGGTGTTCGATACGGTGGCTGAGGCCAAGCACGCGACCGGTGCGGATGCCAGTGTCGTCTATGTACCGCCGCCATTTGCCGCGGATTCTATCCTTGAGGCGATTGACGCCGAAGTGCCGCTGATCGTCTGCATCACAGAGGGGATTCCGGTGCTCGACATGGTGCGCGTGAAGCGCGCGCTTTCCGGCTCCAAATCGCAGCTGATCGGCCCCAACTGCCCCGGCGTGCTGACCCCCAATGAATGCAAAATCGGAATCATGCCAGGCAGCATCTTCTCCAAGGGCTCGGTCGGCGTCGTCTCGCGCTCGGGAACGCTGACCTATGAAGCGGTGTTCCAGACCACCAATGAAGGCCTTGGCCAGACCACCGCGGTCGGCATTGGCGGCGATCCGGTGAACGGCACCAACTTCATCGACGTGCTCGAACTGTTCCTCGCCGATGATGAAACTAAGAGCATCATCATGATCGGCGAAATCGGCGGCGATGCCGAGGAACAGGCGGCACAGTTCCTGATCGACGAGGCGAAGCGCGGGCGCAAGAAGCCGATGGCGGGCTTTATCGCGGGCCGCAGCGCGCCTCCGGGACGGCGCATGGGCCATGCAGGCGCGATTGTATCGGGCGGCAAGGGCGATGCCGAAAGCAAGATCGCGGCAATGGAAGCGGCGGGCATCCGCATGTCGGCCAGCCCGAGCGAGTTGGGCAAGACGTTGGTTGAGGCTTTGAAGGGGTAAGACATATCCTCCCCATTTCGAAGAAATGGGGAGGGGGACCGCTCGCGCAGCGAGTGGTGGAGGGGCGGCGATCGCAGATCGCCGTCTGACGACGGCGGCCCCTCCGTCATCGCTGCGCGATGCCACCTCCCCAAGCGGGGCTTGGGGAGGATGAAGGAAGACGAAAATGGGTTACGAAAACCACGATTTCGACGAAACCGAAGCCGGCCCCAGCTGGCAACGGGCGAACTGGCGCGCTGACCTTAGCGATGATCTGACCGCTGCGCTTGACCCCACCCAAATGGCGGTCGAGATCAAGGCTGCCGCGAAATCCGCCGGCAAGCCGGTCAGCGATACCGACGCAGTCGTCGCTGCGGGCGATTCGATCCGTGCGATGATGCTGGTTCGCACCTATCGCGTGCGCGGGCATCTGGCTGCCAATCTCGATCCGCTCGGGCTTTCGAAGCAGGAAATCCCTGCCGACCTCGACCCCGCCTATCATGGCTTTGCCGAGGCCGATCTCGACCGCAAGGTCTATGTCGGCGGTACGCTGGGTTTCGAATGGGTTTCGATCCGCGAGCTGGTCGCCACGCTGCGCGCCAATTATTGCGGCACCGTCGGCCTAGAATATATGCACATCGCCGATGTCGAGGAACGCCGTTTCCTGCAGGAGCGGATGGAGGGCAAGGATGCCGCGATTAGCTTCACCCCCGAAGGCAAGAAAGCCATTCTCGCCAAGGTGATCGAGGCCGAACAGTACGAAAAATTCCTCGCCAAGAAATATGTCGGCACCAAGCGCTTCGGCCTCGACGGCGGCGAAGCGATGATCCCGGCGCTGGAAGCGATCATCAAATATGGCGGGTCATTGGGCGTGCGCGAGATTGTTTATGGCATGCCGCACCGCGGGCGCCTCAATGTGCTCGCCAATGTGATGGCCAAACCCTATCGCATCATCTTCCACGAATTTTCCGGCGGCAGCGCCAACCCCGACGATGTCGGCGGATCGGGCGATGTGAAATATCATCTTGGCACCAGCACTGACCGCGAATTTGACGGCATCAAGGTGCATATGAGCCTTGTCCCCAACCCCTCACACCTTGAGGCAGTGAACCCGGTCGTGCTCGGCAAGGTGCGCGCGAACCAGACTATCCGCGATGACCTTGGCAAGCATGAGCAGGTGCTGCCCGTGCTGCTCCACGGTGATGCGGCCTTTGCAGGGCAGGGCATTGTCTGGGAGTGTTTGGGTTTCTCCGGCATTCGCGGCTATAACACCGGCGGCTGTATCCATTTCATCGTCAACAACCAGGTGGGCTTTACCACCTCGCCGCAATTCGCGCGCTCCTCGCCCTATCCAAGCGATGTGGCAAAGGGTGTTCAGGCGCCGATTTTCCATGTGAATGGCGACGATCCCGAAGCTGTGACCTTTGCCTGCAAGATGGCGATCGAATTCCGCCAGACATTCCACCGCGACATCGTGATCGACATGTGGTGTTACCGCCGCTTCGGCCACAATGAAGGCGACGAGCCCGGTTTCACCCAGCCGTTGATGTACAAGGTGATAAAGGGCAAGCCCGGCGTCAGCGAGGTCTATGCCGCGCGGTTGCAGGCCGAGGGCGTGATCGACGCCAATTGGGCTGGCGAGCACATGATGCGCTTCACCCAGGTGCTCGAACAGGAGTTCGAAGCGGGGCAAAGCTACAAGGCGAATGAGGCTGACTGGTTTGGCGGCCGCTGGGCGGGGCTTTCCAAGCCTGCCGATCCCGAAAGCGCGCGGCGCAATGTGCCGACGGGCATTGCCAAGAAACTGTTCGACGGGCTTGGCCGCACGCTGACCACGGTACCCGACGGGCTGACGATCCACCCGACGCTGAACCGCGTGCTCGATGCCAAGCGCACCATGTTCGCCACCGGCGACACGTTTGACTGGGCGACCGGCGAAGCGCTGGCTTTCGGTTCGCTGCTGTCCGAGGGTTATGGGGTCAGGCTTTCGGGGCAGGATAGCGGGCGCGGCACGTTCAGCCAGCGACATGCGGTCTGGGTCGACCAGACCAATGAGGCGAAATATATTCCGCTGGCCACGCTGCCGCACGGCCGGTTCGAGGTATATGACAGCCCGCTCTCCGAATTCGGCGTGCTCGGCTATGAATATGGCTTTGCCGGGGCCGACCCCAAGACATTGGTGCTGTGGGAGGGGCAGTTTGGCGACTTCGTCAACGGTGCGCAGACGATCATCGACCAGTTCATTGCGAGCGGCGAAAGCAAGTGGCTGCGCGCCAATGGCCTTGTCATGCTGTTGCCGCACGGCTTTGAGGGGCAGGGGCCGGAGCATAGCTCGGCAAGGCTCGAACGCTTTTTGCAGCTATGCGCAGAGGATAATATCCAGGTCGCGAACTGCACCACGCCGGCCAATTATTTCCACCTGCTGCGCCGCCAGATGCATCGTAGCTTCCGCAAGCCATTGGTGATTATGACGCCTAAATCGCTGCTGCGGCACAAGCTGGCCGTCAGCCGGGCGGAGGATTTCCAGGGCGACAGCCATTTCATGCGGATCCTGTCTGACCCCTGGGCACCGGCGGATGCCGATGTAAAGCGGCTGGTGCTGTGCAGCGGCAAGGTGGCCTATGACCTGATGGAGGCGCGCAATGCGGCGGGCGACACCAGCACCGCGATTGTGCGCATCGAACAGCTTTATCCCTTCCCGGGCGAGCCGCTGACCGTGCGGCTGAAGCGCATGACTGCGCTTGAGGATATTGTCTGGGCACAGGAAGAGCCGCGCAACAATGGCGCATGGTTCTTCGTCGGCGAGCAGATCAATGCCGCGCTCGATGCCGCCGAAATCGCGACCCGTGTGCGCTATGCCGGACGTACGGCGGCAGCGTCTCCCGCGACAGGGCTGATGAAACGGCACCAGGCCGAGCAGGCGGCGCTGATCGCGCATGCGCTGGGCCACGGCGTCCGCGACGAAATCCGCCGCCAGCGCGGCAGCAAGTAAATAGGGCCAAAAAAATAGGGACAGTCCCTAATTAATACAGGAGCCGTTATGAGCACCGAAATCAAAGTTCCCGTCCTTGGCGAATCGATTGCCGAAGCAACGCTGGGCCAATGGCTGAAAAAACCGGGCGACGCGGTGAAGATCGACGAACCGGTGGCGTCGCTGGAGACCGACAAGGTCGCGATCGAGGTTGCAAGCCCGGTTGCGGGCACACTCTCCGACCTGCTTTTTGCCGAGGGCGATACGGTGACCGTCGGCGCGGTGATCGCGCTGGTTGGCGATGCCATTCCGGCAGGCGGCGGCGAAGCGATTGCGCCGCGCACCGAATCGGCGAAACCTGTCGATGAAAAGAAAGTGTCGCAGGATACGGCACCTGCGCCTGCTGCTGCGCCCGCGCCTGCCGAAACCGGCGACCTGCCCTTGTCGCCAGCGGTGCGCCGTCTCGTGCTCGAACTGGGCATCGATCCGACCAAGGTGAAGGGGACTGGCAAGGATGGGCGCCTGACGCGCGAGGATGTGCTCGCTGCGGCAAAGAGCGGCACACCTGCTCCCGCCGCCGAAGCTGCGCCTGCTGCCGCACCCGCTGCTGCTGCTGCCAGCGGAGACCGGCGCGAGGAGCGCGTCAAGATGACGCGGCTGAGGCAGACCATCGCCAAGCGGCTGAAGGATGCGCAGAATACCGCGGCGCTGCTCACCACCTTCAACGATTGCGACATGACCGAGGTGATGGCGGCGCGCGAACGCTACAAGGATGCCTTCGAGAAAAAACATGGCGTGAAGCTCGGCTTCATGAGCTTTTTTGCGAAAGCCGCCTGCCTTGCGCTCAAGGATTTCCCCGCCGTCAACGCACAGATCGACGGCGATGAGATCGTCTATCATGACTATGTCGATCTGTCGGTCGCGGTCTCCGCGCCTAATGGCCTTGTCGTGCCCGTCGTGCGCAACGTCGACCAGATGGGCTTTGCCGACATCGAAAAAGCCATCGGCGCGCTGGGCAAAAAGGCGAAAGACGGCGCGCTCACCATCGAGGATATGACCGGCGGCACCTTCACCATCTCCAATGGCGGCATTTTCGGCGGCCTCATGTCCACCCCGATCATCAACCCGCCGCAGAGCGCCGTGCTTGGCCTCCATCGCATCGAGGAGCGCCCGGTGGTGAGGGACGGCCAGATCGTCGCGCGCCCGATGATGTACCTTGCGCTAAGCTACGACCACCGCATCATCGACGGCCGCGAAGCTGTGACGGCTTTGAAAACGATCAAGGAAGCAATCGAGGATCCCACCCGCTTGCTGATCGACCTGTAAGGATTTGAACCATGGCTGATTATGACCTGATCGTTATCGGTGCCGGGCCCGGCGGCTATGTTGCGGCGATCCGTGCGGCGCAGTTGGGGCTGAAGACCGCGTGCGTTGAATCGCGTGAGACCTTGGGCGGCACCTGCCTCAATGTCGGCTGCATTCCATCTAAGGCGCTGCTGCACGCGTCCGAGCTGTATGAGGAAGCGCATGCGGGGATGCTCGCCAAATTCGGGGTCAATTTCAAATCGGTGTCGCTGAACCTTGAGCAGATGCATGCCGAAAAGGCCAAGGCGGTGGGCGAACTGACCGGCGGGATCGAATTCCTGTTCAAGAAAAACAAGGTCGACTGGCTGAAGGGTCATGCGGCCTTCACCGGCGCCAATTCGGTAGAGGTTGCGGGCAAGGCCTATACCGCCGACAAGATCATGATCGCCACAGGCTCCTCGGTCACGCCGCTCCCCGGCGTAGAGGTCGACCAAAAGGTCATCGTCGATTCGACAGGCGCGCTCGCGCTGCCCAAGGTGCCCAAGCATCTCGTCGTCATCGGCGGCGGGGTTATCGGGCTGGAGCTGGGCAGCGTGTGGCGGCGGCTGGGCGCGCAGGTGACTGTCGTCGAGTATCTCGACCAGATTTTGCCCGGCATGGACGGCGAAGTCCGCAAGGAAGCGGCGAAGATCTTCAAAAAGCAGGGCTTTACCATCCGCACCGGCACCAAGGTAACCGGCGCGACGGTAAAGGGCGGCACGGCAACGCTCACCGTCGAACCCGCCGCAGGCGGCACGCCCGAAACCATCGAGGCCGACGCTGTGCTCGTCTCCATCGGCCGCCGCCCCAACACCGAGGGTCTGGCGCTCGAAAAGGCGGGCGTTGCATTGAATGCGCGCGGGCAGATCGAGGTCGGGCATGATTTCCAGACCAACGTCCCCGGCATCTACGCGATCGGCGATGTCACCCCCGGGCCGATGCTGGCACACAAGGCCGAGGATGAAGGCATCGCGGCGGCCGAGTTCGCCGCTGGCCTGACCGGCATCGTCAACCATGATGTCATCCCCGGCGTCGTCTACACCATGCCCGAAATCGCCGATGTCGGCCTGTCCGAGGAAGAAGCCAAGGCGAAGGGGCATGAAGTAAAGGTCGGCAAATTCCCGATGATGGCCAATAGCCGCGCCAAGACCAACCGCGATACCGACGGTTTTGTGAAGGTCGTCGCCGACGCGAAGACCGACCGTGTGCTTGGCGTGCACATCATCGCCAGCCTCGCCGGAACGATGATCGCGCAGGCCGCGCAGGCAATGGAATTCGGCGCAACTAGCGAAGACATTGCCTATACCTGCCACGCCCACCCGACGCATGCCGAGGCGCTGAAGGAAGCAGCGATGGCGGTGACCGGCAAGCCGATCCATATGTGATGGCAAATGCCGCCCGCCGCAATCTGGGTCGCCTGCATATCTGGCTCGGCTGGCTGATCGGCATACCGCTGCTGATCTGGACCGCAACGGGCCTCTGGATGGTTGCCCGCCCTATCGAGGAGGTGCGCGGCGTTGCGTTAAAGGCAGAGCCACCGGCGCTGGCGCTGGAAAGCACGCCCGCTTTCCCGGCGCTACCGTCTGACCATGGCGCACCGCTGTCGCTGCGGCTTGAGCAGCAATGGGACGGTCCTGTCTGGATAGCCACATTCGCGCATGGCCACGAAATGCGCGCTTCGGCAAAGGATGGCCAATGGCTGCCCGCAATCACCGAAGCCGAAGCCCGGTCATCGGCGCTGCGCTGGTATCGGCCGGAAGCGACAATCGTCTCGGCGCGCCACACACCGGCGGACAAGCCGCCCATCGACCTGCGCAAGGAACGACCGGCCTGGGGCATAGTCTTTTCCGATGGCGCGCATGTCTATATCGATGCCGACACCGGCAGTCTTCTTGCCATCCGCAGCGCACAATGGCGGATCTTCGACTTCATGTGGGGCCTTCACATCATGGACCTCGAAACGCGTGAGGACACCCACCATCCAATTTTGGTTGGCTTTTCCGCTATCACGGCCTTCAGCATAGTCATCGGCCTCATCCTGTTGCCGTTAAGCAGGCGCCGGAAGCGGACAAAATGATTGCCGCCGAGGCCGGGCTGGCGCTGGCGAAGGAGGCTACAGCATGGCTCGATCTGTTCGGCATCGCCGTCTTTGCCGCCTCGGGTGCGTTGGCGGCGGCCAAGCGGGGGCAGACTTTGGTCACCTTTGCCTTTTTCGCGGCCATAACCGGCGTGGGCGGGGGCACGGTGCGCGACCTGTTGATCGGCGCGCCGGTATTCTGGGTCCATGACTGGCGCTTTCCGGCAACCTGTCTTGGCACCGCGCTGGTGGTCTGGTTCACGCCATATCGTTTCTGGAATGAACGCGCGCTCGACTGGTTCGATGCGGTCGGCCTTGCCGTCTATTCGGTGTTCGGCGCGTGGAAGGCGATGAGCTTTGGCGTCGGACCCCTGCCCGCGATGATGATGGGCGTGATCACCGCCTGCGTCGGCGGCATCATCCGCGATGTGCTGGCAGGCGAGCCGTCGATCCTGATGAAGCCTGAATTCTATGTAACGGCTGCGGCGCTGGCCGCCGGCCTGTTCGTGCTGCTTTCCGCCTTTGGCGTCCCCGTGTTGCTGGCTGGCGCGATCAGCGCGCTGGCAGGTTTCGCACTGCGGGCGATGGCGATTGCAAGGGGGTGGGCCATCCCGGCCTATCGTATATGAGGCAAAGGGAAATGCCGCCCCAATGCCCTCCCCGCTGCGACTAGGCGCGCCTTCGGCTTGCCAAGTCTCGCTCCCCTCCCGCTTGCGGGAGGGGCAGGGGGAGGGCCTGTTGGGGTGAATGAACAGATTAAAAGAAAGGGCCGCTCCGGCAAGGGAACGGCCCAGTGAGGCATAAAGCCTGTTAGGGAGGAAAGCGTGCCCCAAATGACAGGCACGGGACCCTGATAGCAGCATATGGTTAACGATGGCTTAAACGCCGCACCCGCCGTTATCAGCAGGTGCCCGCGCGTCGCCCCTCTACCGAAAAGGAGAATGGCGCGCCGTTGCGGATGCCTTGTGATTTAATCTGCACCAGCCGCCCGGTTTCCTTGCGGATCGTCGTCAGCCCCTGGCCCGTGCCATTGCACGAATAACTGATGGTGACGGCATTGGCCGAGGATTCAACGAGCGTGTGTGTGCAATTGGCGCTGCCATGCTGGATTTGCGCCAGCATTTTGGGATCGCCAAGGCAAAGCTGGCTTGCCGCCGCGCCCGATCCGCCGCCTGTCGCGCGCAATTGCCACAGGCCGCGCTCGAGCGTCTGCAACAGCCCGCTACCGTCCGCAGCCGTGACAGATTCGCCTGCGCTGCCCAGCCCAAGCGTCATGAGCCCTGCGAGGGCAAAGCGGGTAAAATTGCTGGTCATGTTATGTGCGTTTCGTCGTTCACCTGTTTACACCGGCGCGACCCGACTATGTTCTTTCCGCGCTATAGCGCCATATGTTTCAAAATGCACGATAGAATGTGCTTCATGAACGATGAATGACCGGGAAACGGTTAGTGATACTATCACGAGTAGTTCAAACCCAAGTTCGTTACCATGCACTTGATGCGGGGTCCCACTATGCGACGCTCGAAAAAGCGGGAATTCCCTTCGACTGGGTGCCAAGGCAGGCGCTTGTCACATGCAGCTGGATGCTGACGAAACGCGATTTCGGGCAACCGATTAAATAGGGACAGTCCCTATTTAATTGTAACAAATAGGGACTGTCCCTATTTATTAGGATGTAGGCTATCTCTAGATCTCCCCACCTGCGCCCTTTGATGTGTAGCGGACATTAGGACAGGCGTGTTAGGGACGGGGTGACGGTAGGAACCCCATGCGTTGTGAGCTAAAGCGAGCAACAAAGTCTCTAATTCGCCATGCTCGCCAAACTGATCGGAAAGCGGCGCGAGCAGAATTCGCAGTTCACCACAATGTCGCCGGTCTCATCGACCATCTCGGCACGTTCGCTGGCCGGGAAGCGCGCGATGACCGAGCGGATATGGTCGGGGTCGCAGCGGCAGCCTTTATCGAGGGCGAGCCCGGCTTCGATCCGCACCTGCTGTTCCTCATGGAACAGCCGCCAGACGATTTCCTCCAGCGGCAGCGAAGGGTCGGCAAGCTCGGTCGCCGACAGCGTCGAAGCCAGAATGCTGACATGTTCCCATTCAGGATGGTCCATGCGGACATGCAGCCGCTCACGCCCCTCCTCGCCTTCGGGCAGGTGCTGGATCAGGAAGCCGCCTGCGACGCAGCGTTCGCCATCACGGTCGGTGACATGCGCAACCGCGACGTTTATCAAGGTCGGGATTTGCTCTGACTGCGCAAAATAGCTGGAGGCAGCAGCGCTCAGGCTTTCGCCCTCCAGCGGCACAATCCCCTGATAGCGGCCTCCGCCTTCGTCGGGCGCGCCGCTGCGGTCAAAGGTGATGGCAAGATAGCCCTTGCCGAACAGCCCGAACAGGGTCGCATCGGGCGGCAGTTCAGCGAGCTTCGCAAGGTCGAACTGCGCATAGCCGCGCAGGTCGCCATCCTTGTAATCGCACACCAGCATCGCAATCGCGCCATTGTCGGTTTGTGCCTGCAAGGTCAGCTGGCCGCCCGCATTTTTGAGCGTTGCGCCGAGCAGTGCGGTCAGCACCAGCGCCTCAGCCAGCGTGCGCTCGACAATCGGCGGATAAGCATGGGCGGACAATATGTCGTTCAGCACCTTGTCCAGCCGGACGACCCGCCCGCGTGCGTGCATCTGCGGTATGGAAAAGCGCAAGGGCGCGTCGGTGTAGGTTTCGGATTGGGTCATCCCAACATCCCGAAACACCAGAGCAATATCGATTTCTGCGCGTGCAGCCGGTTTTCGGCTTCGTCCCAGATCATCGATTGCGAACCATCAAGAACGGCATCGGTCGCTTCCTCGCCGCGGTGCGCGGGCAGGCAGTGGAGGAAGCGCGCATCGGGCTTGGCACCCGCCATCAGCCGCTCATTGACCTGATAGGGCATCATCGCGGCGATCTTGTTATGCGCATGCTCCTGACCCATCGACACCCAGGTATCGGTGATGACGATGTCTGCGCCGGAAACCGCTTCGGCGGCATCGCGGGTTATGTTGATAGTCGCGCCCGATGCGCGTGCCGCATCGATGATGGCCGCGTCGGGCTCATATCCCTGCGGCACGCCAATACGCACATCGAATTTGAACAACCCCGCCGCCTCGATCACCGAATAAAGCACATTATTACCATCGCCCAGCCAGGCGATTTGCAGTCCGGGCAGCGATTTGCCACTTTCGATGATCGTGAGCAGGTCGGCGACAATCTGGCACGGGTGCGACAGGTCGGTCAGGCCGTTGATTACCGGCACGCCCGCATGCGCGGCAAGTTCCTCGATCTTGGCATGATCGTCGGTGCGGATCATGATCGCATCGACATAGCGTGAAAGGACGCGCGCGGTATCGGCGATGCTCTCACCGCGGCCCAGCTGCATTTGCCCGGCGGGCATGACCATGCTGTCGCCGCCCAGCTGCTTTATCGCCATCTCGAACGAGGCACGGGTGCGGGTGGAATTTTTTTCGAATATCATGCCGAGCATATGGCCTGCGAGCGGCGCATCGGCATCGGGCTTGCCCTTGGGCCATATGGCGCGCGCTGCCTTGCGGTCGATCGCATCGCTGATCATTGCAGCGATGGCATCGGCCCCGGCGTCGGAGAGATTGAGGAAGTGCTTCACCCTATCCTCCCCAAGCCTGCTTGGGGAGGGGGGCCATCGCGTAGCGATAGTGGAGGGGTATCGAGAGGCCGCAATACCCCTCCACCATGCTTCGCATGGTCCCCCTCCCCATCTGCGATGGGGAGGATAATCACGCCGCCATCGGCAGAGTGTAACTCGCCGCGCCCGCGCTCAGCCGCTCGATGCACTCGGCGATATGGCTTTCCTCGATGATCAGCGGGGGAAGTACGCGGAAGACATTTTCGCCCGCGGCAACGGTCAGCAGCCCGTGATTGTCGCGCAGGTGCGCCACAAATTCTCTGGAGACGGCAGGCTCTTTCATCTTGATGCCGAGCATCAGGCCTTTGCCCCTGATCTCCTCGAACAGATGGTCGTGATTGGGGATGAGCTGCTCGAACGCTGCGCGCAACCGGTCGCCCATGGCGGTCACATGCTCGAGGAAACCCGGCTCCAGCATGACATCGAGGATCGCCTGACCCGCCGCCATTGCCAGCGGATTGCCGCCATAGGTGGAACCATGCGTGCCCGCGACCATACCCTTTGCCGCTTCCTCAGTGGCCAAACAAGCGCCCAATGGGAAGCCGCCGCCAATGCCCTTGGCCGAGGTCAAAATGTCCGGCGTGATACCATAATGTTCATAGGCCCACATCTTGCCGGTGCGCCCATAGCCGCACTGGATTTCATCGAGGGTGAGGAGCAGGCCATGCTCGTCGCATGCCTTGCGCAGGCCCTGGATGAATTCGGGCGTGCCCGCGGTCATCCCGCCTTCGCCCTGTACGGTCTCGACAAGGAAGCCGGCGGTTTCATTGTCGATCAGCGCGAGCGCGCCTTCCAGATCGTTGAACTTTGCATAGGCAAAGCCGGGCAATAGCGGCTCGAAGCCGTCGCGCATCTTGGCCTGATCGGTCGCAGAGATGGCCCCCAATGAGCGCCCGTGGAAGGCGTTCTTGAAGGTGATCAGCTTGTAGCGGTCGGGATTGCCATTGGCATCATGATAGGCGCGGGCGGTCTTGATCGCGCATTCGATCGCCTCGACCCCCGAATTGGTGAAAAACACCGTGTCGGCAAAGCTGTTGTCGACAATCCGCTGCGCCAGCGCTTCACCCTGCGGGCTGCCATACAGGTTCGACACATGCATCAGCGTCGCGGCCTGGTCGGCAATCGCCTTGGTCAGATGCGGATGGCCGTGGCCAAGCGCATTGACTGCAATGCCGGCGGCAAAATCGAGCGCGCGGCGGCCATCCTCGCCGATCAGCCAAACACCCTCGCCGCGCACCGGGCGGAACCCGCAACGCGGATAAACGGGCATCAACGGGGTGATCGACATGGCTTGGTCCTTTCTGGTGCGCCAAAAGGCAAAAAGCGGCCCCGGGGGACCGCTGTCTGTTGGCTTCAGGCTATAGCTGTGCGCAAGGGGCAAATCAACCCGGGGTCGTGCCTACTCCGGGCTGGGCAAAGGCTCGGCATCGGCGGCGGCTTCGTCCTGCTGCTGCAGCCGCGCTTCGCGTTCGGCACGTTCCTTTTCAAACTGGACGACACGCTTTTCG
>ERZ1066122.1609-NODE-1609-length-17477-cov-7.040696_pt1 | contig 17477 bp, 12 predicted proteins | sample MGYA00382769_ERZ1066122 | MGnify/ENA primary metagenome ERZ1066122 (study PRJEB33369, sample SAMEA5778352) | biofilm metagenome | biome: Industrial cooling water; feature: Water cooling tower basin; material: Biofilm | place: United Arab Emirates | collected... | reverse complement strand
CGCTCAAGGTGCCCAAGGGCGCGGTTTCGATGCAGAACGGCACGATTGTCGAGTGGTTCGTCGCGGCCGGCGACACCGTCAGCATCGGTCAGCCGATCTACGCCATCGAAACCGAGAAAACCACGCTCGAAGTCGAAAGTCCATTCGCTGGAACCATCACGCCGATCGCCGAAGTGGGGCAGACCTTGCCGGTCGGGGCACCAGTGGCAACCATCGAAAGCTGAGGGGGAAACACAATGAACCGATCACAACAGGTCATCGCAGTTTTGCTGGCCGCCACTGCCATGCCCGCCGTCGCACTGGCGCAGGATGCGCCGGAAGCCGCGGGGCAGGACAGCTACGGCGTCAAGGAAATCATCGTCACCGCCGAACGCCGCAGCGATTCGATCCAGGATACGCCCCTGGCGATCAGCGCCGTCACGGGCGACGATCTGGCACGGTCCAGCATCTTCGACACCGAAGCCCTCGCCGCGACCGTACCGGGCCTCGTCATCCAGCGCGACGTCGTGGGCAAGGTCGTGATCCGCGGCATCGGCACGGAAAACTTCACCGTCGGCGGCGATCCGGGTGTCGCCACTTATGTCGACGGGGCCTACATCGCCCGGTCGTCGGCAGGGATCTTCGATTTCTTCGATGTGGAACGGGTGGAGGTGCTGCGCGGTCCGCAGGGCACGCTCTACGGCCGCAACGCCACCGGCGGCGTCATCAACGTCATTTCCCGCGCGCCGAGCGAGGATTTCGAGGTCCGCGGTGCACTGACTTACGGCAACTACAACACGGTGCGCGCCGAAGCGGCGGTATCAGGGCCGATCACCGATGGCATCCGCGCGCGGGTCGCAGGCCTGGTTTCCAAGCGCGACGGCTTTACGACCAACATCTTCCCCGGCGTCGAAGCACGCGGGCTGGACGAGCTCGACACCAAGGACCTGTGGGCCGTCCGCGCCCGGCTCGACGTTGATCTGGGCGAGCGGCTGAAGCTCGAACTGATCGGCGATATCTATCGCGACGATTCAAACCCGCCGGCCTTCTGGTATACCGACGACACCTTGCCGTGGCAGTCGCCCACCTCGGTCTTTCCGCGGGGGCTGAGGACGATCAGCCAAGGCTACGAGACGGCGACGCCGGGCCTTCCCGATCTGGAGGTCGGACAGGCCAACCGCCAGGACCAGCACGGCATTACCGGCCGCCTCACCTATGAAGGCGACGGCTTTACCATCACCTCGGTCACGGCGTGGCGCGACATCGAATTCGACTGGATCAACGACGGCGATGGCCTGTCGGACTTTCTCGTGGTGTACTTCCAGCGCGACGAATCCGAACAGATCAGCCAGGATCTGCAGATCGCCTCCAGCGGAGACGGCCCGTTCCGGTGGATCGTCGGCGCCACCTATCTGACGGAGGAGTCTGAGGGTCTTTACGCCATCCCGCTCGGGCCGGCCTTCGGCAATTCCACCATAGCCTATATCGGCACGAACGAAACCGAGGCCTTCGGGGTGTTCGCCGAGGGATCATACACCTTCGGCGAGTTCACGGTGACAGCGGGCATCCGCTACGCCGACGAAACCAAGGACGCCACGCTGAATTATCTGTTTCCGTTGCTCGGACTTGATCTCGACTACGCCCAAACCCTCAGCTTCGACGCGCTGACGCCGCGCTTCGTGATCGAATATCAGCCGCGCGACGACCTCAATTTCTACGTATCGGCAACACGCGGGTTCAAGTCCGGGGGCTTTTCGCTGCTCGACAATCCACTGAACGCGTTCGATGCGGAGAAGGTCTGGGCCTATGAAGCCGGGATGAAGTCGCAATTCCTCAATGACCGCATCCGGTTCAATCTCACAGGCTTCCTCTATGATTACACCGATCAGCAGCTCAGCCAGGTGACCAACCTTGCAACCCTGACCAGCAACGCCGGGTCATCGACCATCTGGGGGATCGAAAGCGAATTCGTCGTGATCCCTGCGCCCGGCCTGCGGCTGGAAGGCAATGTCGCCTATCTCAACACCCGCTTCGACGAGTTCTGCACCACCGACACGCGCAACCCGGCCCTGGCACCCGACCCGGCCAATTGCACGTTCTCCGATGGCGAGGGCGGCACTTTCGTCACCGGCAACCTGGCGGGCAACGAGCTGCCGCGCGCGCCGGATCTGACCGCGTTCGTGGCGGCGACCTACGAAACGGCGCTGGGCGACACCCTCGACGGCTTCATCCGGGGCGAATGGCAGTTCACCGGGGATCAGTTCTTCTCGGTGTTCAACCGGCCCAATATCGCGCAGCCGGGCTACAGCCTGTTCAATGCCAGCGCGGGGATCAGTTCGGCCGAGGGCAACTGGAATGTCCAGGTCTGGGGGCGCAACATCTTCGACAAGGAGTATTTCTCCAACCTGTTCGAATCCGGCGTGCTGCCCAATCTGGTCGTCCCGCAAGGCTTCGTCGCGCCGCCTGCCACCTATGGCGTGACGCTGGGCTTCAATTTCTGAACCGGCGAGGCGCACATGGCCTATGTAACGGCAGCCGACGGCACGCCGATCTACTATTCCGACCATGGCAGCGGGCCGGTGCTGGTGCTGCTGCACGGGTTGATGCTGACGGCGGACGGGTTCTGGACCCGCAACCTCGGTGCACTGGCCGAGACCTGCCGCGTGATCGCGATCGACCATCGCAGCCACGGGCAGTCCGGCAAGCCGCTCGGCCCGCACTCCATAAGGCAGTGCGCGGATGATCTGAAGGACGTGCTGGACGCGCTGGACCTTCAGGACTGCACGCTGGCAGGCGTCGCCTTCGGCGCGATGGTGATGCTCGAATACCGGCGTCACCACGGCAATCACCGGCTGCGCAAGCTGGCGATCATCGAGGCGCAGGTCAGATTGACCAACACGCCGGGGTGGGAGCATCCCACCTTCGGCAATTTCCCCGCCGAGGCCGCGAGCGGCTTCGTCGAAGCGTGCCGGCACAGCCGCGAACCGCTCACCGGGTTCCTGTCCGGCGCGTTCGGGACCATGCCGGACGCAGCGGAAATGGCCCGCATGCAGGCGCAGGCGTGGTTGACCCCGACGGCTGCCGCCATCGCCTATGTCGAGGACATGATCGCCGCCGATTACCGCGCCGATCTGGCATCCATCGACCTGCCGACCCTGCTGATCTATGGCCGGACGAACAACGTGCCGATCCCCAGCGAGCTGGGCCAATGGATCGCAGCGCAGGTGCCCGGGGCCCGGCTTGAGACCTTCGCGGACGCCGGGCATTCCCCGTTCCACGAACAGCCCGAGCGGTTCAACGCCCTGCTGGCGGAGTTCGTCCATGGTTGATCCGGCGGGCGCATTCCTCATCATCCGATCGAACGCGCCGGACATCCGCTTCCGTGAATTCCGCGAGGCTGTGGCGCAAATCCATCCGATCGCGGGAAGCGCCCGCCTGCACGAAGTCGCGGTGCTGGAACCCGGCAGCGTGGCGGCGCATACCCTGATCCTTCCCTTCGCCGACAAGGACGCCGCCCGCACCGCCCATGCGGCGATGCCGCTCGACCTGCTGTCGCAGCCCGGCGTGCCGCTGACGCTGCTGACCGGGGCCGTGCCCGCAGAAGGCTTTCCCGACCCGGCCATCCCGACACGCGCCAACGTCGCCCCCGTCCCTGAAGATGGGCCGGTGCTGATGCTGATCGAAGGCACGGGCCGGGATCAGGACCGGATGGGCCAGTACCGCGACATTCTGCTGCCGATGATGTTCGATCTGGGGGCCTTTTACACCGTCTTCGACCTTGGTGGATCGGTGGAGGTGCTGTCGGGCAACTGGGCCGAGGCGATCTTCGCCATCAGCCGCTGGCCCAGCCGCCGTGCCGCGGAAGAATTCTGGATGAGTGAACGATATCAAAGCGATGCCATTCCCCTGCGGATCGACATCGGCCGCTTCGAAGTGGCGCTGATCCCCGAAACCACCGGCTGAACGCGAGAACTGCACCCATGAGCCTCGGCGCAATCGACATCGTGATGAACCCCTTCACGCCGCAGGAGGTGAGCAAGGGGCAAACCGGATATGATGCGAACTTCATGGAGCAGGTGCGGATGCCGCCGGCGATCCGGGGCGGCCTTTCGATCGAAGCACACCTTGCGATGATGGACGAAGCCTGCGTCGATCACGCGCTGCTGATCGCGGTGCGCGCGGGCGATCCGCTGCGCAAGGGTTCGTTCGAGGTGCCCTACAGCCAGATCGCCGATTACGTCGCTGCGCACCCCACCCGCTTTTCGGGCCTTGCCGGAGTCGATCCCACGCGCGGCATGGCGCAGCTGCGCGATCTGGAATTCGCGGTGAAGGAGCTCGGCTTCGTCGGCGCCCATTCCTATCCGCACTGGTTCTCGCTGCCGCCCGATGCGCCGCAATGGTATCCGATCTACGCCAAATGCTGCGAGCTCGACATTCCGATCATGATGCAGGTCGGGCAGAACCTCATCTATCAAAAGGACGTGCGCCTGCCTTCGGTTGCCCGGCCGATCCTGCTTGACCGGATCGCGATCGACTTCCCCGAGTTGAAGCTGATCGGCATCCATGTCGGCACGCCTTGGGCTGACGAGATGATCGCGATGGCGTGGAAGCACGCCAATGTTTTCATAGGGATAGACGCATACGCGCCGCGTCATCTGCCCGCATCGCTGGTGCATTACATGAACTCCTACGGCAGCCACAAGGTGCTGTTCGGCACCGACTGGCCGGTGATCGACCCGCGCCGGGGACGGGCTGAGGTCGAAGCCTTCGGCCTGCGCGAGGAGAGTTTTGCGCGGGTGATGCGCGACAACGCCCTTGCCGTGTTCCCCTCGCTGGCGCAGCGGATGGCGGGGTGATGGAATGACAGCGTCCGGATTTACGGGTCTGACCATCGGACGGGGCATTCGCTGCGCGGCCAGCGGCGCGCCAGACAAGGTCGCCCTCGACGACACATCTGGCGCAAGCGTGACCTATGCAAGGTTGGTCGAGCGCATGGACGGCGTGGGCCGCATGGCCGCCGCATACGGGCTCAGGCAAGGCGATGTCGTCGCGCTGGTGACGCCCAACTGCATGGAATACCCAGAGATTGTGGCCGGGCTCAGCGAACACGGAATTATCGTGGCGACGCTCAATCCCCTGCTTTCTCCTGACGAACTGGCGCTGATCTTCGACGATTGCCGCCCGCGCCTGGCGATCGCCGCCGAAACCACCGAACTCCCCCGCAACGCCCCCCCGACGATCCGGCTCGGACCGGCCTACGAGGCCGCGATCGCTGTCACCGACGTGGCAATGCCTGCCTTCACCACCGACGAAACCGCCACCTTCGCCATCGCCTACACCTCCGGCACCACCGGACGGCCGAAAGGCGTGCTGCTGCCCCACCGCAGCCGCTGCCTGATGTTCGGGGCGATGGCATCGGAATACATGTGCTTCGGGCGGGACGACCACTTTCTCGCCCTGGCACCGATGTGCCACGGGGCGGGGCTCGCCTTCGCGCTCGCACCGATCTACAACGGCGGGCGCTGCACGCTGGCTCATTCGGCGAACCCTGCCCATCTGCTCGACGCGCTCGATCGCCTTCGTCCGACGGGCATCTTCGTTGTGCCGACTCATCTTCACCGGCTGTTTTCAGCCGATCCGGATCTGCTCGAACAGTACCGAGGGCGGCACGCGCTGCGCACCATCATTTCGAACGCGGCAGCCCTGCCTCGGTCCCTCAAGCAAGCGGCCGTGGCCTACTTTGGCGAAGGCCTCCTGCATGAAACCTATGGTTCGACCGAGGCCGGTATCGTCACCAACATGAGGCCGCACGAACTGTTGCAACGGCCGCGCAGTGTCGGCCGGGCGTTTTCTTGCATCGAGATCGAATTGCGCCGCGAGGATGGGTCGATTTCCGCACCGGGCGAGCCGGGCGAGCTGTTTTGCCGTGGTCCTTACGCCTTCAACGGTTACCTAAACCGCGCGGACGAGACCGAGGCCACCCTGATCGACGGCTGGGTCACAGTCGGCGACATCGGCATCCGCGACGACGCCGGGTACATCACCATCACGGACCGCAAGAAGGACATGATCATCACGGGCGGCATGAATGTGTATCCGCGCGAGATCGAGGACGTGATCGAAGCTTTGCATGGTGTGGCTGAGTGTGCCGTGGTCGGGCGCTCCGATCCCGAATGGGGCGAGGCACTGATGGCCTTCGTTGTGCGCATCCCCGATGCCGGCCCTACGGCGGAACAAGTGCTTGGCGCCTGTCGCAAAAGCCTTGCTGCATACAAGGTCCCTAAGTCCGTCATCTTTCTCAACGCGCTTCCGCGCAACGCCACTGGCAAGTTGTTGAAGATGAATCTTCGTCAGACTGCGGGCATCACCGCCTAGCTGGCGCACGGCAGCCATTCCCGGTATCAGATCGCGTCCTGTGAGGCAGTCGTGGATCCTTGCCCAGCGCGCGCCTTCTTGACCTCCGGAAGCGTCCACTGGGCAATATCCGATGTGCAACGATAAATCGGTTTCGAAGCTCTGCGATTGGCTGCATGCGTGTTTTAGAGAACCGGACGTCTGCAAAGGGCCTTGAAGGACGCTAGGTTGTCAGACGCCCTGGCTGTGGTCTGGTTGAAAACATGACGCAAATGCTGGCCCGATGAACAAGGCGGAGGGGCGCCGTGCAAATCCAGTATCTTCGCTATTTCGTTGCTATCGCTGACAAAAAACATTTTGGTGAAGCTGCCGCACATTGCGCGGTTTCACAACCGACGCTGTCTGCGGGGCTGCGCGCGTTGGAGCAGGGTTTGGGTAAACGCCTGGTCGAGCGCGATCGGCGCTTCATCAGCTTGACCAAGCATGGCGAACTGATCCTGCCCTGGGCACAGCAGATCCTTGGCAGCTTGCGCGGCCTTGTCCAAGCCGCCGACACGTTGACTGCACCGTTGCAAGGCGAGTTCAGGCTCGCCGCGATTCCGGCAGCCTTGCCGTTGATCGGACCTTTTTGCTCCACCCTTTTGAAGCAAAACCCCGGTTTGACGCTCGCAATTCATTCAGCCACGTCTCGCGACATCGACCGCGGGCTGGTCGCCAACAGCTTCGATGCCGGGGTGACCTACCTCGATCACGAGCCTCTTTCGTCGACACTCAGCTTGCCACTCCATTCCGAAAGCTATCTGCTGCTGGCCAGGCGGGGCGGCGCGTTCGACGCGATGAGCGAGGTGAACTGGGTGGACATCGCCACTCATCCCATGTGCCTGCTCCATCAGGGCATGCAATTTCGCCGCATTCTCGACAGAGAGTTTGCCGCTCGGGGGCTTGCTGTGAGCTCTGTCGTGATAGCCGACAGCTATGTCGCACTGCTCGCAATCGTTCGCGCCGGAAAGTATGTCACAATCATTCCCGACGCCTACGCGGATCTGGTTGCAGGGTCGGACTGGAGCGTCTTAAGGAGGCTTTCCGATCCTGCACCAGAGCGACGGGTGGGGTTGGTTGTACCTAGCAGAGAGCCGATGGGACCCATGGCCATGGCCGCATTGCGAGCCCTCAAAGCCCAATCCTCATAGACGCTGTCTATTGATCGTCATGATTATCGATTTGACCGGCACGGCCCCGGCATTGCATGCAGAAGCATGGGAGAGGCCGCTGTAAATGCAATCGTGGCAAGGCACATGGGGCAGGAAGGCCCGCTGCTGCCGATCCTTCACGCAATCCAGGCGGAATTCGGCTGCATTGACGCCGAGGCCGAAAGGATTGTGGCAGAGGCGCTGAACCTCAGCCGCGCCGAGGTCCATGGGGTGGTGAGCTTTTACCACGATTTCACCTCGCGCGCCGACCCGCGCCCGCGCGTCGACATCTGCCGGGCAGAGGCGTGTCAGGCACGCGGCATCGAGGCGATGATGCCAGCTGCCGTTGCGGCTGCGGGCGAGCGGGTAAGGCTCGGCACGGTCTATTGCCTTGGCCTCTGCAGCGCCGGGCCGAGCGCGCGGGTGGGCGACACGGTGCACGCCCGGCTCGACGAGGCTGCGCTGGTCGCGCTGGTGCTTGCCCACTGACCGTGGTGCGCATCTCTGACGATGCTGCCGCGCTGGCCTGCGGGGCTGACGCTGTCGCGGCGGCCTTCGAAGCGGCGGGCTGCACCGTCGAACGAGTCTCGAGCTGGGGCATGCACTGGCTGGAGCCGCTGGTCGAGATCGACGGCAGGGGCTGGGGGCCGCTGGAGCCGGGCGATGTCGGGGCGGTGCTCGACGACCGCAGTCCCAAGGCCATCGGGCGGATTGCCGATCACCCCTTCATCGCGCGGCAGCAGCGCCTGACCTTCGCCCGCGCCGGGAAGACGCGGCCGCTCAGCCAGGACGATTATCGCGCCAGCGGGGGCTGGGCGGGGCTCGAGCGGGCGCGGCTTCTGCCGCAGGGTCAGATCATCGATGAGGTGATCGACTCCGGCTTGCGCGGCCGGGGCGGGGCGGGCTTTCCGGCCGGGATCAAGTGGCGAACCGTCGCCGAGGCACCGGGCACGCGCAAATACATCGTCTGCAACGCCGACGAAGGCGACAGCGGCACTTTCGCCGACCGGATGGTGATGGAGGGCGATCCCTTCGCCTTGATCGAGGGGATGGCGATTGCCGGCCTTGCGGTGGGCGCGGGCAAGGGCTTCATCTACGTGCGCAGCGAATACCCGCATGCGATTGCCAAGCTGCGCGCCGCGATTGCCCTGTGCTCGCCGATTATCGCACCCTTCGATATCGAGGTCCGGGTCGGCGCTGGGGCTTATGTGTGCGGCGAGGAAACATCGCTGCTCAACAGTCTTGAGGGCAAGCGCGGCGAGGTGCGCGCCAAACCGCCGCTGCCTGCCATCGAAGGGCTGTTCGGCTGCCCCACCGTCGTCAACAACGTCCTGACTCTGGCCGCCGTCCCCCACATTCTCTTGGAAGGGGGGAGTGCTGCGTATGGCGCATTGGGCGTCGGCCGTTCCCGCGGGACGATGCCGATCCAGCTCGCCGGTAACATCAGGCACGGCGGCCTCTACGAGACGGCGTTCGGCGTCAGCCTGCGCGAGCTCGTCTACGATATCGGCGGCGGCACGGCCAGCGGCCGCCCGGTCAAGGCGGTGCAGGTGGGCGGGCCGCTCGGGGCCTATATCCACCCGGACCGGTTCGACATCGTCTTCGACTACGAGAGCTACACCTCGGCCGACGCGCTGATCGGGCATGGCGGGGTGGTGGTGTTCGACGACACCGCCGACATGGGACGCCTCGCGCGGTTCGCCATGGAATTCTGCGCGGCGGAAAGCTGCGGCAAGTGCACCCCCTGCCGCATCGGCGCGGTGCGCGGGGTGGAGCTCATCGACCGCATCCGCAAGGGCGGGCGCCCCGCCGATCCGGTCGAGACGCTTGCCCAGATGCACAATGCGGCCAAGCGCGGATCGACCCGCGAAAGCGACATCACCCTCCTCGAGGACCTGTGCGAGACGATGAAGTTCGGTTCGCTCTGCGCGCTCGGCGGGTTCACGCCCTATCCGGTGCTGAGTGCGCTCAAGCACTGGCCGGAGGACTTCGCGTGATCCGCGCCGCCCCTGCCGCAGCGGCCCGGGAGCGATCCTATGACGGCACCCTCGACCGCCCGATTCAGCGTCCGCTGGCCGAGGAAGTGCCGGTTGCGATCGAAGTGAATGGGATAGCCTATGCGGTGATGATGGCTTCGGCAAACGATCTTGAGGACTTCGCCACCGGCTTTGCCTTGTCGGAGGATTTCATTGCTGCGCCTTCGGAGCTGGCCGAGGTGATGGTTGCTGAGGTCGAACACGGGATAATTCTGCGGCTCACCCTCGCGCCCGAGCGGGCGGAGCCGCTGCACGAACGCGTGCGGATGCGCGTCAGCGAGGGGAGCTGCGGGCTGTGCGGGCTCGAAAGTCTGGAAGACGTCATGCGCCCGCTCGTGCCGCTGCTGCCGACGCCGCCGCCCGTGCCCGAAGCCATCGAGCGCGCCTTGCTCGCGCTTGACCGGCATCAGACCGAAGGGCTGCGCACCGGCGCGATGCACGCCGCCGCCTTCTGCGAGCGCGGGGGCGCAATCCTGTGCCTGCGCGAGGATGTCGGGCGGCACAACGCCCTCGACAAGCTGTTCGGCGCCCTGGCCCGGCAAGCCATCGATCCGGCGCAGGGCTTCGTCGTGGTCACGGCGCGGTGCAGCTACGAACTCGTCGAGAAGTCGGTGCGCGCCCGCTGTCCGGCGCTGGTGGCAATCTCGGCGCCGACCACTCTTGCCGTCGAACGCGCCCGGCAGGCCGGATTGCACCTGATTGCGCTGGCAAGGCATGATACGATGCTGGTGTTCGATGGCGACATCAAGGCCGAGGGAACGACAGATGCGGTATGAGCGGCAGGAAGACCTCGGCACGCCCGAGGTCGTCAGCGAGACCAAGGTGACGCTCAGCATCGACGGGCGCTCGGTCACGGTGCCCCGGGGGACGAGCGTGATGCGCGCCGCCGCGCTCGCCGGGGGTAGCATCCCCAAGCTGTGCGCGAGCGACAATCTCGCCGCCTTCGGCTCGTGCCGCCTGTGCCTTGTCGAGATCGAAGGTGCGCGCGGGACGCCTGCGTCCTGCACCACCCCGGTTGCCCAGGGCATGGTGGTCCGCACCCAGACCCCGCGGCTCCAGAAGCTGCGCAAGGGGGTGATGGAGCTCTACATCTCCGACCACCCGCTCGATTGCCTGACATGCAGCGCCAATAACGACTGCGAATTGCAGGATGCCGCGGCCGAGGTGGGCCTGCGCGATGTGCGCTACGGCTACGAGGGCGCCAATCACCTCGGGCTTCAGGCCGATACCTCCAACCCCTATTTCGATTTCGACCCCTCCAAGTGCATCGCCTGCTCGCGCTGCGTGCGCGCGTGCGACGAGGTGCAGGGCACCTTCGCGCTGACGATGGAGGGCAGGGGCTTTGCCTCGATGATCAGCGCCGGGCAGGAACTGGACGATTTCTTCTCCAGCGACTGCGTCAGCTGCGGGGCCTGCGTGCAGGCCTGCCCGACCGCGACCCTGCAGGAGAAGGCCGTCACCGCCATCGGCAAGCCCGAGCGTGCGGTCGTCACCACCTGCGCCTATTGCGGCGTGGGCTGCACCTTCCGCGCCGAGATGCGCGGAGAGCAGCTGGTGCGCATGGTGCCGTGGAAGGACGGCAAGGCCAACCGCGGCCATTCCTGCGTCAAGGGGCGCTTCGCCTGGGGCTATGTCCACCATCAGGACCGCGTCCTCTCGCCGATGATCCGCGAGCGCGTCGACGAGCCTTGGCGCGAGGTCTCGTGGGAGGAGGCGATCGCCTTCACTGCCGCCCGGCTTCAGTCGATCAAGGCCAAGCATGGTGCAGGGGCGCTCGGCGGCATCACCTCGAGCCGCTGCACCAACGAGGAAACCTACCTCGTCCAGAAGCTGGTGCGGGCCGGGTTCGGATCGAACAATGTCGATACCTGTGCGCGGGTGTGCCACTCGCCGACGGGCTACGGCCTCAAGACCACCTTCGGCACCAGCGCGGGGACGCAGGACTTCGACAGCGTGATGGACGCCGACGTGATCCTCGTGATCGGTGCCAACCCGACCGACGCGCACCCCGTCTTCGCCTCGCGCATGAAGCGCCGCCTGAGGCAGGGCGCGAAGCTGATCGTGATCGACCCGCGCCGGATCGACCTCGTCAAGTCGCCGCATGTCGAGGCCGCGCACCACCTGCCGCTCCAGCCCGGCACCAATGTCGCGGTGCTGACCGCGATGGCCCACGTGATCGTCACCGAGGGGCTGGTGGACGAGGCCTTCGTGCACGAGCGTTGCGATGTCGAAGCCTTCGCCGACTGGGCCGCCTTCGTCGCCGACCCGCGCCATGCTCCCGAAACGCTCGCGGCGGTGACGCGGGTTCCGGCGGCGGATCTGCGTGCGGCCGCCCGGCTCTATGCCACGGGCGGCAACGGGGCGATCTACTACGGCCTCGGCGTCACCGAGCACAGTCAGGGCTCGTCAACCGTCATGGCGATTGCCAACCTTGCGATGGCGACCGGCAATATCGGCCGTCCCGGCGTGGGCGTGAACCCCTTGCGCGGACAGAACAACGTGCAAGGGGCCTGCGACATGGGCAGCTTTCCCCACGAACTGCCCGGCTATCGCCACGTCTCCGACGATGCCACCCGCGCGCTGTTCGAGGCGGAGTGGGGCGTTACCATCGACCGCGAGCCGGGCCTCAGGATCCCCAACATGCTCGATGCGGCACTCGATGGCTCGTTCCGCGCGCTCTACGTGCAGGGCGAGGATATCCTCCAGTCCGATCCCAACACCCGGCACGTGGCGGCAGGGCTTGCGGCGATGGAATGCGTCATCGTCCACGACCTGTTCCTGAACGAGACCGCGAACTACGCGCACGTCTTCCTGCCGGGCAGCACCTTCCTCGAGAAGAACGGCACCTTTACCAATGCCGAACGCCGCATCCAGCCGGTGCGCAAGGTGATGGAGCCCGCCAACGGCTACGAGGACTGGGAGGTGACTCAACGCCTTGCGCAGGCCATGGGCCTCGAGTGGAACTACACCCACCCGCGCGAGATCATGGACGAGATCGCGCGCCTGACGCCGACCTTCGCGGGCGTCTCCTTCGACCGGCTCGATGAATGCGGCTCGCTGCAATGGCCGGTCAACGACGCCTTCCCCGATGGCGCGCCGGTGATGCACGTCGCGCAGTTCGCGGGCGGCAAGGGCCGGTTCGTGGTGACCGACTATGTGCCCACCGACGAGAAGACCGGACCGCGCTATCCGCTGCTGCTCACCACCGGGCGCATCCTGTCGCAGTACAATGTCGGCGCGCAGACCCGCCGCACCGGCAATGTCGCCTGGCATCCCGAGGACCGGCTCGAGATGCATGCCGTAGATGCCGAGAATCGCGGGCTCAAGGACGGCGACTGGGCGCGCCTCGCCAGCCGCACCGGGGAGACGACCTTGCGCGTCACCGTGACCGAGCGCGTGGCGCCGGGCGTCGTCTACACCACTTTCCACCATCCCGCGACGCAGGCCAATGTCGTCACAACCGAGTTCAGCGACTGGGCCACCAATTGCCCCGAATACAAGGTGACGGCGGTGCAGGTGATGCCGTCGAACGGCCCGACCGACTGGCAGGAGGACTACGAGGCTTTGTCGCGCCGTTCGCGCCGGATCGCCGCTGCCGAGGCGGCCGAATAGCATGGACGCCGGTCGCCTGCGCCAGATGGCCGACCAGATTGCCCGCAACTTCGCGGTGCGGGGCGAGGATGCGGCGGCGGCGGCGACTGCGGAGCACATCAAGCGGTTCTGGGAGCCGCGGATGCGTGCCACGCTTCTCGCCGATGATCGCGCGGCCCTGTCCCCCATCGCCCGCCGCGCGGTTGATCTTCTCGCGGCGAGCCAACCTTGACCGATGATGCCCCTCGGGAACCGGTGCTCCGCCCGCACCTGACGTGCGATGTCCGCAGGGCGAGCAAGTAGGCTCACGCTGCACGAGAGTTGCAACGTCAACGAGGCCGAAGATCGCTATCCAACCGCCGAAAGTGCATCATCGAGCCCCGCCGCCTTCAGGGCTGCCTGCGCCGCCGCCAACCGCGCGATTGGGACGCGGTATGGCGAGGCGCTGACGTAATCGAGGCGGACGCTTTCGCAGAAGGCGATGCTTGCCGGGTCGCCGCCATGTTCGCCGCAGATGCCGAGCTTGATGTCGGGCCGGGTTGCCCTGCCCCGTTCCGCTGCCAGTTCGACCAGCTGGCCGACGCCCTCGATGTCGAGGCTGACGAAGGGATCGCGCGGGAAGATGCCCTTGTCGACATAGGCGCTGAGGAAGCGCGCGGCATCGTCGCGGCTGACGCCGAGCGTGGTCTGGGTGAGGTCATTGGTGCCGAAGGAGAAGAACGCGCCTTCCTCGGCGATCTCGCCCGCCATCAGCGCGGCGCGCGGCAGCTCGATCATCGTGCCGACGAGGTAATCGACCCGCGTGCCGACCTCTGCGAACACGGCCTCGGCCTCCTTGTCGACCAGCGCCTTCAAGATCGCGAGCTCGCGCTTTGTCGCCACCAGCGGGATCATGATCTCGGGCAGCGGCGCCTCGCCGCTGGCATTCTTAACCGCGCACACCGCCTCGAAGATCGCGCGCGCCTGCATGGTGTAGATCTCGGTGGTCGCCGTATCATTAAAAAACCCGCGATGGCCAAGCATCGGGTTGAACTCGTGGAGCTCGCCCGCGCGGCGCTTCAGGTGATCGACCCCGAGGCCGGTCGCGTCCGCCAGCTCGGCGAACTCCTCGTCGGCATGCGGCAGGAACTCGTGCAGCGGCGGATCGAGCAGGCGGATGGTGCAGGGCAGGCCCGCCATGACCTCGAAGATCGCTGTGAAATCCGCGCGCTGTTCGGGCAGCAGCTTGTCCAGCGCCCGGCGGCGGCCCGCCTCGTCCTCGGCAAGAATCATCTGGCGCACCGCGCTGATGCGGCTTGCCTCGAAGAACATGTGCTCGGTGCGGCACAGGCCGATCCCTTCGGCCCCGAACTGGCGCGCCATGCGGCAGTCATCGGGCGTCTCGGCATTGGTGCGCACCTTCATGCGCCTGAGCTCGTCCGCCCACACCATCAGCGTCCCGAAGTCGCCCGCCAGCTCCGGCTCGACCGTGGGCACGATCCCGAGCATGACCTGCCCGGTCGCCCCGTCGAGGGTGATGGCATCGCCCTCCTTCAGTTCGGTAGAGCCGATGCGGAGCGAGCGGGTGTTGCGGTCGATCGACACCGCGCCCGCGCCCGAGACGCAAGGCCGCCCCATGCCGCGCGCGACCACCGCCGCGTGGCTCGTCATCCCGCCGCGCGCGGTGAGGATGCCTTGGGCGGCGTGCATCCCGTGGATGTCCTCCGGGCTGGTCTCGACGCGCACGAGGATCACCTTCTCGCCGCGCCCCGCCCATTGCTCGGCGGTATCGGCATCGAGCACGATCCTGCCTGCCGCCGCGCCCGGCGAGGCGGGCAGGCCCGTCGTCAGCACGTTGCGCTCGGCCTTGGGATCGAGCGTCGGATGGAGCAGCTGGTCCAGCGCCATCGGATCGACCCGCCGCACCGCCTCGCGCTCGTCGATGAGGCCCTCGGCCACCATGTCGACCGCCATCTTGAGCGCGGCTTTGGCGGTGCGCTTGCCCGAGCGGGTCTGCAGCATCCACAGCTTGCCGCGCTCGACGGTGAACTCGATGTCCTGCATGTCCTTGTAGTGGAGCTCGAGCAGGTCGAACACGCGGGCGAGTTCGGCGTAAGCCTCGGGCAGCGCCTCTTCCATCGACAGCGGCCTGGCGCCTGCCGCCTCGCGCGCCGCCTTGGTGAGGTATTGCGGCGTGCGGATCCCCGCGACCACGTCCTCGCCCTGCGCGTTGATGAGGTACTCGCCGTAATAGGCTCTGGTGCCGGTCGCCGGGTCGCGGGTGAAGGCGACGCCGGTGGCGCTCGTCTCGCCCATGTTGCCGAACACCATCGCCTGCACGTTGACCGCGGTGCCCCAGTCGCCGGGGATGTCGTTCAGGCGCCGGTAGACCTTGGCGCGGTCCGAGTCCCAGCTGTCGAACACCGCGCGGATCGCGCCCCACAGCTGTTCGTGGACGTCCTGCGGGAAGGGCCGGCCGAGTTCGTCGGCCACGATCCCCTTGTACTCGCCCACCAGCGCCTGCCAGTCTTCAGCCGTCATCTCGGTATCGCTGTAGAAGCCCTTGTCCTCCTTGGCGATCTCGAGTGCCTCCTCGAACAGCCCGTGATCGATCCCGAGCACCACGTCGGAATACATCTGGATGAAGCGGCGGTAGCTGTCCCAGGCAAAGCGCGCATCGCCGCTCGATGATGCCAGCCCCGCCACGGTCGCATCGTTGAGGCCGAGGTTGAGCACGGTGTCCATCATCCCCGGCATCGACACCCGCGCGCCCGAGCGGACCGACACCAGGAGCGGATCGCCCGCATCGCCGAACCGCTTGCCGACGGCCCGCTCGACATGAGCCAGCGCGTCCGCCACCGCCGCCTTCAGCCCATCCGAAAACCCCGCCCCGTCGCGCAGATAGGCCACGCATTCCTCGGTCGTGATGGTGAAGCCCGGCGGAACCGGAAGCCCAATGCTCGCCATCTCGGCAAGGTTCGCACCCTTGCCGCCGGTGACGGTCTTGTCCTTCTGGCGCGGATCGGAGTGATCGGCCTTGCCTCCGAAAACATAGACCGTCTGGATCGTCATGCCGGTACCTCGTAAGTTGACTTAGTTCATGCGGTGCGGACTTTGGGGAGGAGGTAAGCTATTGATTTATAGATCAAAGAAAGTTGACTGTTGGATGGCGGTCGCGGTGTCCTACATCACCCCTCGATGCGGCTGAAATCGGCGACCCGGTGGACCGCATCGCGGAACCGCGCGAGCAGGGCAAGGCGGGCGCTGCGCTTGTTGGCCTCGCCGGCGTTGACGGTCACCTCTTCGAAGAACCGGTCGATGGGTGCGCGCAAGGTGGCGAGTGCGGCCATCGCATCGGCGAATTGCTCGGCCTCCACCGCTTCCGCGGCGCGCGGGGCGGCGGCGGCGAGCGCGTCGATCAGCGCCGCTTCGGCAGGCTCGGGGGCGTAGCCCAGCCCCGGCGCGCGGCGTGCCTCGGCAGCGAGGATGTCGCCCACGTCGGGATCGTCGACCAGCGCGAGCGGGTCCTCCTCGCCGGTGTCGGGGATGCCGTCGTTGTTCTCTTTCAGGCTGGCGAGCACCTCAGGGTCGGGCGTGCCGGTCGGGCCTTCGTAGCCCTCCTTCTTGAGGATATTCGCCGCGCGCTTGTAGCCCGCTAGGAGGTTTGCGCCGTCTTCGGTGCCGACGAAGGCTTGCAGGGCATGGACGCGGGCGAGCAGGCGGACGAGATCGTCCTCGCCGCCGAGCGCGAAGACCGCGTCGATCAGGTCGTGCCGGACGCCGGCCTCGCGCTGCTGGACTTTGAGGCGGTCGGCGAGGAACGTAAGCACGCTGTAGAGATTGCCATGCAGGGTAGTGACGTAATCCGGTTCCTCGGTTTGCACCCGAAGTTCAGCGATGTACGTCTCCTTGTCGAGCCTGCTTAGAAGCCCTGCTCGGCCGAAACTCTCCACGTCGCGTTGAACAATCGCCGAAACGCGTTCACCCGATATCTTCGGTACCAGCTCGATCGCAGCTGCGGACGTCAACGTATTGATGTTCGCACGAAGTTGGTTTGCAATCAGGATCTGAATAATTGCGAGAGCCGCACGGCGAAGTGCGAATGGATCCTTGGAGCCTGTAGGCTTCTCGTCAATCGCGAAAAACCCAACCAACGTATCCAGTTTATCCGCCAGCGACACCGCCACCGTCACTGGCGCGGTGGGCACATCATCACCCTGCCCGACCGGCTTGTAGTGATCGCGGATCGCCTCGGCGACCTCCTGCGGCAGGCCCTCCTTCGCGGCGTAATATCCGCCCATCAGGCCCTGCAATTCGGGGAACTCGCCGACCATCTCGGTGACGAGAT
>ERZ1066122.1608-NODE-1608-length-17480-cov-11.513974_pt1 | contig 17480 bp, 14 predicted proteins | sample MGYA00382769_ERZ1066122 | MGnify/ENA primary metagenome ERZ1066122 (study PRJEB33369, sample SAMEA5778352) | biofilm metagenome | biome: Industrial cooling water; feature: Water cooling tower basin; material: Biofilm | place: United Arab Emirates | collected... | reverse complement strand
TCCATCTGCGGTGGTTGATCTTCGAAGTCAGGAGCCGACATGGGTCCCTCCTAAGCGTGGAGCCACAATACTCGCAGTGACGCCGCAAGACGAGTGGTGAAGCAGCCCACACTTCCCCCAAAATCCGCAGGGCATTATGCGTTTTCTCGCATAAGCTGAGTCGGATTTTGGTTGAGCGACCACTCCGAAATAGCAAGCATCTGCTTGCCGTAGTTGAAAAATTGTAAAGTCGGCGTTTCGATTCGGCTAACGGGCGCTAGTTTGCGATCACTGTTCGCCCGCCTTGTCGAAAAAGCGAGCGGGATCGACGACGAGTTCCTCAGCGAGTCGCTCAACTGTGTCGAGCGTTGGCGAATTAGCTGCGCGTTCAAGCAGACCGACATAGTTGCGGTTAAGCCCAGCACGGTGCGCCAATTCCTCCTGCGAAAGCCCACTAGCGTGACGCATTCGCCTTAAATTCGTCGCAAAAATCTCCCGAAGCTTCATGCTCCGTGGGTCGGCGGAACCCTAATATACTGCCACCCAATATACTAGGGATTCGTCATCGCCCGGTGTTACCCGGGCGATGACTTCGCCGAGTCAGCTTTCGCTGCGTCGTGCGGGGCGGTTCCAGACCAGATCGTAGCTGCCGTCTTCAGCTTCGAAGAGCTGGGCGAAGATGGGGGCTACAAAGATCGGATCGTCGAGCTTGATCGAGAGATAGGGCCGGTCATCCTGGGTGCGCTTTTCCCATGCCGCGCCGATTTCGACATCGCCGACGAATACGCGGTGGCTGGGAGCATTCGAGCTGGCGCTTTCTTCTGCTGCGATACGGACCGACTTGGCCTGCAGTGCGAGAGTGGCGATCTGGCCACGGAATTCTCCCGAAACCTTCTTGAAGTTGCCGATCTTTGCCATGGGTATTTCCTTTCCGTTGGTCGGACCGCTCCAGTGCGGCCTCGATGCGCGGATGAAGGTCAGCCAGTGGCAGGTGCCGCAGCGTCAGCCCGCAGCGTGAGCGAAGGACGGGGTGATCGGTCTTTCTTGCTTCGCGAGGAACGGCGGAACGCCGGGGGAAGAAAGTCCGAAACGCACCGTTGCGGCAAACCTGCCAAGCGAAGCGCCTTGCTGACATGGGCGCGGATCGAAAGAGGCGGTACTGGTGCTTTCCGTTTGGAAACGACACCTGCTGCATAGTTCGCGAGGTCAATCGTCGGGAGTGCTGACCTAGATAGAGCTCGAACCAGGCCAGTCGATGACGATGCAGGAGGCAATCGCCCTGACCACGCCGTCTTGCTATTCGTTCCCGACGAATGCAGCGCTAGCGGTAATAGCTTCCATCTGATCGGTCGGTAGCAGAGGTTATGCCGAACCGATCGCTGCCACCCATCACGTTTCGCCAGGCGGAGATGGATGTGGCGATAGCCGCGATCATTCCGAGAATCGCCAATGCGGGATCGCTGCTCGTCGCTAGTGAAGCCAGGCCGTGGGCGGCTTGATAGCCGGCGAAGGCGGCCGGCACCGCAAAGAGCAGCGCAATTCCAAGCCGAACCGAGGGTGATCGGATATAGGCGATCAGAAATTGACCGATAAGCAGGGTAGCGATGCCAGCGAAAAAGCCAGTCAGAATCGACGCGGGATAGCCGTGCGCGTCGCGAAGCAGGGCAAAGCTCGTACCGATGCCGACGTAGACTGGAAGGGCCAGGCTGGCGAGCCGGAACAGAAGCGACAGCATGTAGAGGCCAGCGACGCCCCCGAGGATGAGAAGAATGGTCATAGGCGTCCCTTGTCTGGACGCGCTCGCCACCACCACCTCAGCGCAATCTGCATGGCAAGATTAGCACAATGAATCTCGGTTCGAAACGTCCGAATTTCCCGGATGTCAGCGGGCGAATGGGTCATATTCGCGCACGACCTGATCGGGGTCGCCATCGAATTCGTCGGCAGGGATCACAAAATAGCCCTGACCGGTCTTGATCAGGACGATGACCGTCATCAGCGTCCGGGAAAGGTTCAAGCCAAGTGATTGTGCGGTTGCAAGTGGCATGATGCGGCTCCTGTCGAGGAGCGGGACCACCCCGCTCGACAGTCGCCCCAAGGGCCGGGGGCTGGCCGCAATCACCGCGGCTCGGCTGCGGCCGCACGCGCTAGCGTAGCGGACCCTTCACGGGTTGATTGAAGGAGGACAGGCTTCGAGCCCAGGGATCAGCGGCTAATGCGAGTGGTTGGTCATGCGGAGGTGCAGGCAATTCGCGTAACCGGCGCCCCAGCAAGATTGGCCTATCCCGACCACCGATCACTTGATCATCAATCTGGTTGATTGGGCTAGCTGAGAGGTGAGCACGCCTGAATTGTCCCGAGCTGGATTTGCGCTGGTGACAATGTGGTGACAATCACGGCAAATTTGGTCGTTGTCACCAAGTCCTCGCGAGCTTCGCGAGGTTCAAACCGTTGGTTTCCTGGGAGAAAACTGGAGCGGGCGAAGGGATTCGAACCCTCGACCCCAACCTTGGCAAGGTTGTGCTCTACCCCTGAGCTACGCCCGCTCTGGCGGCTGGAGGCAGGCCTGTCTAAGAGGTCCTTCCAGCGGGTGAGGCGGGCCATTAGCAGGCAGTTTCGCCACCCGCAACCCCGAAATCGATGATTATTGCCGTCTGAAACGCCTGTATTGCATGGCAGGGGTTTAACCGCTTCACCATCGATACCACATGGGCGCAATACCGATTCGCGCAACAGGAGCATTTGTCTTGGCCACTTTGGGTTTGACCAGCGAGGAACAGAAAGCCGTCGAGGCGTTTCGGCGCGATGTTGTCGAACCGTCGATGACGAAGCTGGTGGTGCTCGATTTCTGGGCCGAATGGTGCGGGCCGTGCAAGCAACTGACGCCTGTGCTGGAAAAGGTCTGCACCGATTATGCCGAGAAGGGCGTCGTTCTCGCCAAGATCGATGTCGATGCGAACAAATTTATCGCCGCGCAATTCCAGGTGCGCTCCATTCCCACCGTCTATGCGATGTTCCAGGGGCAGCCGGTTGCCGACATGACCAACGCGCGTACCGAAGCGCAGGTCGCAGCGATGCTCGACCAGTTGCTCGCCAAGCTGCCGGTGCAGGCAGGTGGCAGCGCCGAAGGCGGGCCAAGTCTGGACGAGGTGGCGGCTGCAGGTGCGCAGGCATTGGCCGAAGGTGCCGCTGAGGAGGCCTATGCAATCTTTACCGACATTTTGGCTGTCGATCCTGATCATAAGGGAGCGCTGTCGGGAATGATCGAGGCTTTGGTGGCGCTCGACCGTGGGCCGGAAGCGCAGGCGATTTTCGTCAGCCTGCCAGACGATGTGCGCAGCGATGCGGCGTTCGAGCGCGTTGCAACGATGCTGGCGATTGCCGCCGAAGCGCGCGATCCCGAAGAGCTGGCCGGCCTGAAGGCAGCGGTCGAGGCCGATCCGGCCGACCATCAGGCGCGGTTCGACCTTGCCAATGCGCTGATGGCGGCAGGCGACCGCGACGGCGCGGCAGAAGCATTGCTGGCGATCATCGCGGCCGAGCGTGACTGGAATGAGGGTGCGGCGCGTGCGCGGCTCTTGGAAATATTCGGGATGATCGGATTGGAAGATCCCTGGGTCGCCGCGACCCGGCGCAAATTGTCTGCGATCCTGTTCGGGTGACGACAAAGCGCATCTCGATTTTTCCCCTGGCTGGCGCGATCCTGCTTCCCGGAATGCAACTGCCGCTGCATATTTTCGAGCCGCGTTACCGCGCGCTTGTCAGCGATGCGCTGGCCCGCGACCGGATGATCGGGATGATCCAGCCGAGCGGACGCGACCAGGCGGAGATTTTCGATGTCGGCTGCGTGGGCCGGATCGGCGATGTCGAGGCGCTGGAGGACGGGCGCTATAATATCATATTGGAAGGGCTGTGGCGCTTTACGGTCGAACGCGAACTGAGCGTCACCACGCCGTTCCGCCAGGTCGAGGCAAGCATATGGGAAGAGGATGAGGCAGGCGAAGCCCTGTCCATTGCCGAGCGCGCCGCGCTGGAAATCGAATCGCGCCGCTTTGCCGATGCACAGGGCTATGCCGTTGACTGGAGTGCAGTCGGGCAGCTGGACGATTATTCGCTGGTCAACGCCATCGCGCAGATCGCCCCCTTCGATGCCGCAGCCAAACAGGCGCTGCTGGAAGCGAAAGGCCTTGCCGTACGCTCCGAACTGATCATCCAGCTGATGCAGTTTTTCGGTCGCCACGATGGATCGGACAATCGGGTGACCTTGCAATAAATTCTTACAGCCTTTGCCAAGCGGGACAAAGACGATAAGAACATTGCATGAACAAACCTGCCCCTGATTCGGCCCTGATGCCGGAAGGCCTGCCGCGTGACCTCGCGGCGGCAGGGTGGGGACATGCGCTTGCCGACATGCGTGAGGGGCTAAAAAGCACGGAAAATAAGCGGCAATCGCTGGCCACTATCTTGGGCCAATTGCCTGCCAATGCCTGCCATGAAGTGCTGGCGGCGGGCAAAGCCGATGCAGCGAGCCTGTTCGGCTTTGGCATCATGCTGGCTATGATGCTGGCGGGCGATGCGCCCTGTTTTTTGATCCGCGAACAGCGGCGGGGGGATGGAGCGCTGCTTTATCCGCCGGGGCTTGCGCAGCTGGGGCTTGAGCCGGATCGCTGCTTCAGTGTCCATGCCCCCGACCTGCTTGCCGCGCTTCGGGCCGCCGCAGATATTGCGCGCAGCGATGCGGCGGGCGCGGTGCTGGTCGAGGTGGACGGCAATCCCCGCCTGCTCGACCTGACCGCCAGCCGCCGCCTTGCACTGGCGGCGGAAAAATCGGGAACCGCCGTGCTGTTGCTACGCAGTGGCGCGCGTGAGGCACCGAGTGCTGCCTATAGCCGCTGGCAGGTGCGTTCCGCCCTTTCGACAAGCCCGGCATTGGCGGCGGATGAGGAAAAGGGGTTGGGATTTGGCCCTCCCGCCTTTGCCGTCACCCTATTGCGTCACCGCCGGATGGCAGCGGGAATGGAAGCACGGCTTATCTGGAATGTGGAGGAAAGACGGTTCGATGAGCAAAGTCCGGAGTCATGCGCCGAAAGCGATGGAAAGGCGGCATCTGGCCGTCTGGCTGCCCTGGCTGCCCGCCGAGCGGCTGGTGCGCGCGCGCATCGCGCCGCCTGACGCGCCCTTTGCCATTGTCGAAAAGCAAAAGGGTGCGATGCGGCTGGTTGCAGTGTCGCAGGCTGCGCATCTGCTGGGCCTGACACCTGGGCTTGCGCTTGCCGATGCGCGCGCGCGTGTGCCCGACCTTCCCGCATTTGACCATGATCCCGCAGGCGATGCGGCGCTGCTGGCGCGGCTGGCCGATGCCTGCCTGCGCTACACGCCGCGCGTAATGGTTGCAGGGCAGCAGGGTGTGCTGCTGGATATAGCGGGATGCGCGCATTTGTGGGAAAGGCCCTCCCCCCTTCGAGAGTTGGCTGTCAGCTTGGCGCAACAGCTACAAAGCCCCACTCCGCTGCGACTAGGCATCGAAGATGCCAAGTCTCACTGCCTCTCCCCTGAAGGGGAGAGGGAAATCGCCGCCGACCTCGCCTGCCGCCTGCGCGACAGCGGGCTGACCGCGCGTCTTGCCTTTTCGGTCTCTGCCGATGCGGCGCTGGCGCTGGCGGTGCATGGGCTGGAGGAGGGGCAGGCAGGGCGGCTGCCGGTAACGGCGCTTGTCTGCGATACGGGCGTCCACCATGCGCTGCGACGCGCGGGCCTCACCCATATCCGCGATCTTGCCAGCCGCCCGCGCACAATGCTGGCGGCGCGCTTTGGCGAAGGGGTAACGCGCCTGCTGGCCCGGCTGTTGGGCGAAATCGATACGCCGATCATCCCGCGCCGCAGCTTGGCCATGATCCGCAGCGAGGCCCGCTTTGCCGAGCCCATCGCCCATGCCGACAGCGTCCGGCAGGTGCTGGCCGAGCTGCTGGGCGATGCCATCCGCCAGCTGGAGCAACGCGGAGAAGGCGCGCGCGCCATTACGGTCATACTATCGCGCTGCGACGGGCAGAAGGCCGCGCTTGGCATAGAGACCGCTGCCCCGACGCGCGACCCCGCCTTGCTGATGCGGCTGTTTGCCGAGCGGATCGACAGCCTTGCCGACCCCCTCGACCCCGGTTTCGGCTATGATGACATCGCGCTCGAAATCCGGAAAAGCGAGCCGCTGGGCGCCGTGCAGACTGCCACCGACAATCGCGAAGCACAGACGCGTGAGGCGCTCGCAGCCTTGCTCGCCCGATTGTCCACGCGGCTGGGGCCAGAGCGGGTGACCTGCTGGCGGCATGTCGATACGCATGTGCCGGAGGAGGTTGTGGGGGAATGTTGTGCTTTGGAGTCAGACAGGAACTTAAAACAAAAATTCGTCATTCCCGCGAAAGCGGGAATCCATCGCCCGCCGGTGATGGATTCCCGCTTTCGCGGGAATGACGAAATGGGATTAGAAGCTGCGCCATCCCGCCCCCTCCTTCTCCTCGACCCGCCACAGCCGGTCGAGGCGATTGCCGAGGTGCCCGATGGCCCGCCCTATCGCTTTCGCTGGAAGGGAACGCAGCACCGCGTTGCGCGGCATGAAGGGCCGGAACGGATTGCCATGCCCTGGTGGCAGGGTCGCAGGCGCGCAGCACGGCTGACCCGCGACTATTATCGCGTCGAGGACAGCGAAGGCCGCCGTTTCTGGCTATTCCGTCACGGCCTGTATGAGGAAAAGCCCGACCCCGTCTGGTATATGCATGGCCTTTTTGCGTAAAATCCTCTCTCCCCCTGCGGGAGAGAATAGACTTGGCTTGGCGATTTATCGCCTAGCAAGTCTTAGAGAGGGGGTGCGAGCCATCGGCTCGCGCGGTCGCAGAGCGACCGCTCACCCTCACCCAGCTACACCTAGGCAGCAAGCTGCCAAGGTTACGCAACCCGTTTGGTTGTTTGGGGTTTGGAGTGCCCCCGGCACTCCAAAGAACATGCCGGGGGCATGTTCGACCCCAAACAGGCAAACGCCCGTAAAGGGAGAGGGGAAATGAGCTATTCAGAAACTTTAGCCGCGACCAACTTCTCCTTCCTGACCGGCGCCTCGCATCCCGGCGAGATGGTGGAGCAGGCCATCGCGCTCGGCATGGGTGGCATCGGCATTGCCGACAGAAATACCGTCGCCGGCGTCGTCCGCGCGCATCAGGCATGGAAGGATGCGCGCAAGGAAGGCCGCGCCGACGGTTTCAAACTGATCGTCGGCGCGCGGCTGGTCTTTGCCGATGACACGCCGGACATTGTCGCCTATCCCCTCAACCGGCGTGGCTGGGGGCGGCTGACACGGCTGCTTTCAACCGGCAATCTGCGCGCGAAAAAGGGCGAGTGTGATCTTTATCTCGACGACCTGCTCGAATGGGCGGAAGAGATGGCGCTGATCATCCTCCCCGGAACGGGGAGGTGGCAGCCCGTCAGGGCTGACGGAGGGGCCGGGTCCAGCGGAGAGCGGCCCCTCCGCCTCGCTGCGCGAGCCATCTCCCCTCCTGAGCGAAGTCGAAGTGGCCGGGGAGGAATTTATACTGTCCTGCGTAACCGGGTCCCCCATCTTTGGCTTGGCGCAACCATGCCGCGTGCGGGGAAGGACAAGCGCCAGCTTGTGGCGCTCGGGCAGCTTTCCGCCGAAACGCAAATCCCCCTCATCGCCACCAATGATGCGCTCTACGCCACGGCCGCCGAACGCCCGCTGCACGATGTGCTGACCTGCATCCGCGAAAAGGTGACGATCCATGAAGCAGGCACGCGGCTTGCCGTCAATGCCGAGCGGCATTTGAAAAGCCCTGCCGAAATGGCGCGGCTGTTTGCCGACGCGCCCGAGGCGATCGCGGCGGCCGAAGAGCTGTTCAACACCGTCAGCTTCACACTCGACGAGTTGAAATATGAATATCCGCATGAGCCGGTGCCGATGGGCTGGACGCCGCAGGGCTGGCTGACCGAATTGACGACGAGCGCGCTTGCCGAGCGTTTTCCAGAGGGCGCGCCCAAACGCTGGCAGGAATTGCTCGACGAAGAGCTGAGCCTGATCGGCGAGCTAAACTATGCGACCTATTTCCTGACCGTCTATGACATCGTCAGATTTGCCCGCGCGCAGGAGCCGCCGATATTGTGTCAGGGGCGCGGCAGCGCGGCCAATTCGCTGGTCTGCTATCTTCTCGGCGTAACCTCGGTCGATCCGGTCGCCAACAACCTGCTCTTTTCGCGTTTCCTGTCAAAGGAACGCGCCGAGCCGCCCGACATCGATGTCGATTTCGAGCATGAGCGACGCGAGGAGGTGATGCAATATGTCTATCGCCGCTATGGCCGCCACCGCGCGGGGATTGTCGCAACGGTCATCCATTACCGCCCCAAATCGACGCTGCGCGAAGTGGGCAAGGCGCTGGGTTTCAGCGAAGATGTGACCGCGCGCCTCTCTGGCACCATCTGGGGCAGCTGGGGCGGCGAGGTGGAGGAGGCGCGCATCCGCGAGGCGGGGTTCGATCCCGACAATCCCGAAATCCGCCGGATGCGGCATATCGTTGCGCGATTGCTCAACTATCCCCGGCACCTGTCGCAGCATGTCGGTGGCTTTGTGCTGACCGAAGACCGGCTCGATGAGACCGTCCCCGTGCTGAACGGCGCAATGGCGGACCGCACCTTCATCGAGTGGGACAAGGATGACATCGATGCGCTGGGGCTGCTGAAGGTCGATGTGCTCGCACTGGGGATGCTGACGTGCATATCGAAGGCGTTGGCGATGATTTCAACCTTATCCTCCCCACCCAAAGGATGGGGAGGGGGAGCCGAGCGTGGCGCGCGACGCGCGAGGGCCGAAGGACGGTGGAGGGGTATTCGGACCTCGCAATACCCCTCCACCATTGCTGCGCAATGGTCCCCCTCCCCAAGCAAGCTTGGGGAGGATTTCAACCTCGCCACCATCCCCCCCGAAGACCCCGCCGTCTATGACATGCTGTGCAAGGGCGACAGCATCGGCGTCTTTCAGGTCGAAAGCCGCGCGCAGATCAACATGCTGCCGCGCCTTCGCCCGCGCGAGCTGTATGACCTCGTGGTGCAGGTCGCCATCGTCCGCCCCGGCCCGATCGAGGGCGAGATGGTGCATCCCTATCTGCGTCGCCGCGCAGGGCTGGAGCCGGTAGAGTTCCCTTCCCCTGCCCCGCCGCATGATCCCGATGAGCTGCGCAATGTGCTTGGCCGCACCTTTGGCGTCCCGCTGTTCCAGGAACAGGCGATGAAGCTTGCCATTGTCGCCGCCGAATTCACCGGCGACGAAGCCAATGGCCTGCGCCGCGCGATGGCGACATTCCGCCAACTGGGCGGCATCGACAAATTCCGCGACAAGATGGTCGGGCGGATGATGGCACGCGGCTACACGCAGGATTTCGCCGAACGCTGTTTCAAACAGATTGAGGGGTTCGGCAGTTACGGCTTCCCCGAAAGCCATGCCCAGGCCTTTGCCTATCTCGTCTATGTCTCGTCATGGATCAAATGCCATTATCCCGCGGTGTTCACCGCAGCTTTGCTCAATTCGCAGCCCATGGGTTTTTACGCGCCCGCGCAACTGGTGCGCGATGCGGTGGAGCATGGCGTCCCGGTGCTGCCCATTGATGTGAATGAAAGCGACTGGGATAATGGGGTCCTCCCTCCCCCCTTCAGGGGGGAGGGTCGGGGTGGGGGGGAGTCAGGCAGCGGAGCTTGCCGCGCTCGCCCCCTCTCCCAACCCTCTCCCCTAAAGGGGAGAGGGCTTTCCCTCCGCCTCGGCCTGCGCCAGATCGATGGTTTCCGCGAGGAATGGGCGCAGCGGATCATGGCGGCGCGCGCCTCCGGCTCGTTCACCGACATCGAAAGCCTTGCGCTGCGCGCAGGCCTTAACGATCCCGCGCTGAAACTGCTCGCCGATGCCGATGCCTTTCGCTCGCTGCAGATGGACCGGCGGCAGGCGCTGTGGGAGGTGCATCGCCGCCCCGGCCCGGCGCTGCCGCTCTTTGCCTTTGCCGATGCGCGCGAGCTTGCCACAGAGGCCGATGCGCATTTGCCCCCCATGGCGCTTGCCGAGCATGTCGCCGCCGATTACCAGACGCACCGCCTGTCATTGAAAGGCCATCCGATGCAGTTCCTGCGCGGGCTTTTCGACCGCGAAGGCGTGCTCAGCTGCGCTGGCGTCAATGCCGCCCGCAATGGCGCGCAGGTGAAATGCGCCGGCGTCGTGCTGATCCGCCAGCGACCGGGAAAGGGCAATGCAATCTTCATCACGATCGAGGATGAAAGCGGGGTCGTCAACATCCTGCTCTGGGCGCGGCTGATGGAGCGACAACGACGCGCGGTCATGGCCGCACGGCTGATGGAAGTGCATGGCGAGGTGCAGCGCAGCAAGGAAGGCGTCGTCCACCTGATGGCAATGACGATCCTCGACCGCACCGAGGAACTTGGCCGCTTGTCGCAAACGCACCATGCCAATACCGAACTGTCGCGCGCCGACGAGGTCAACCGCCCGCAAAATCCGCGCAACCATCCAAGGAATGTGCGCATCCTGCCCAAATCGCGGGACTTTCATTAGCGCGCGGCTGATTCTATGGCACCCCCATGCAATCGCTCCACAATATCCCCACCTCGATTACCGGGCAAAACTGGCGCTGGCGCGGCGGAGAGGCCGATGCGCGCGATCCCGATTTCGCTCCCGACGATCTGGTGACGCAGCTGTTGCTCGCGCGCGGTGTAGAGAGACACGATCTGGAGCGACATCGTACTCCGACGATCCGCGGCTTCATGCCCAACCCGTCCATCTTTCAGGATATGGACCGCGCGGCAGAGCGACTGGCCGACGCCGTGCAGGCGGGCGAGAATGTCACCGTCTATGGCGATTATGACGTCGACGGTGCGACCAGCGCTGCGCTGCTCATCCGGCTGTTGCGCGGCCTGGGGCTCGACGCGGGCTACTATATCCCCGACCGGCTGCTCGAAGGCTATGGCCCGTCGGGCGAGGCGCTGGAAAGGTTGGGCGCTGCGGGCAGCCGCCTGATCGTCACTGTCGATTGCGGCGCAATGGCATTCGAGGCATTGGCGCGCGCCCGGGCCGCAGGGATCGAAGTCATCGTAGTCGATCACCACAAATGCGCGTCCGAACTGCCCGCTGCCTTTGCGCTGGTAAACCCCAATCGCCTCGATGAATGCGAGGAGGGTGCAGGCCATGGCCATCTCGCCGCTGTCGGCGTTGCCTTTCTGCTGGGCGCCGCGCTGGTGCGGATATTGCGCATGCGCGGCTGGTTTGCCGACCGGCCCGAACCCAATCTGATGGCGCTGCTCGATATTGTCGCGCTTGGCACGGTAGCCGATGTCGCGCAGCTGAAGGGGCTGAACCGCGCCTTTGTGGCGCAGGGGCTGAAGGTGATGGCGGGGCGGCGCAATATCGGCCTAAACGCATTGGCAGCGGCGGCCCGGCTCAACCGCGCGCCTGTCTGCTCCGACCTCGGCTTTGCCCTGGGTCCGCGCATCAATGCTGGCGGGCGGGTCGGCAAATCCGATCTGGGCGTGCGTCTCCTCATCACCGAGGATCCGGAAGAGGCACGCGAGATCGCGCTGGAGCTCGACCGGCTGAACGAAGAACGGCGCGGCATAGAGGCAGTGGTGCAGGAGGCTGCAGAGGCGCAGCTTGCAGGCCAGCATAACCGCTCGGTCGCGCTGGTGTCGGGCGAGGGCTGGCATCCGGGGGTGATCGGCATCGTTGCCGGACGCGTCAAGGAAAAGACCGGCAAGCCCGCCATCGTAATTGCCCGCGACGCCGATGGCACGGGCAAGGGCTCGGGCCGATCGATTGGCGGCGTCGATCTTGGCGCTGCGATCATTGCGGCACGCGAGGCGGGGCTGCTGGTCGCAGGCGGCGGCCATGCCATGGCGGCAGGGCTGACTGTCGAGTGCAGCAGGATTGATACGCTGGCCGACTGGCTCGATGAACGCCTGGCGCGCGACGTCGCGCGCGCTTGCGCCGAAAAGGCGCTGCTCGTCGATGCGCTGCTCAGTCCGCGCGGATTACAACCTACCTTTGTCGAAGCTATCGAGGGCGCAGGCCCCTATGGCACAGGCTGGCCGGGCCCGCGCGTCGTCACCGGCCCGGTACGCGTCGTCAAATGTGACGTCGTCGGCAAGGACCATGTCCGCGCCATCGTTTCGGGCGATGACGGCGCGAGTTTCAAAGCGATGGCATTCCGGCAGGGCGAAAGCCCGCTCGGCCAGCAATTGCTCCATGGCGGCGGCGGGCGGCGATATTGGCTCGCCGGACGCGCAAAGATCGACGATTGGGGATCAACGGCCAAGTGCGAACTCCACATCGACGACGCCGCCTTCGCCGATTGATTTCGCAAAATCCAAGCCTTGACTAGACAGGACCGAATCCGTAAAGGCGCGCTTCCATCCTACGATGGCCCCTTCGTCTAGCGGTCAGGACGCGGCCCTTTCACGGCTGAAACACGGGTTCGATTCCCGTAGGGGTCACCATCAGCGCCTATGCTCCCGGCGCGCTTCAAACATAAATGGTGTCTTCTTCCGCCCGCCTTCCGGTAAGGCGCATGACTGCGATGTCGGCAGTGACATTGCCAAGGGTGCGGAAGACGTCAGGCAGTGTTTCGATCGCCAGCAACAATGGTAGCAGGCCGACCGGAACGCCCATCGCAACGCATACCGGTGCAATGACGGCGAAGAAGGAGACCTGCGCGGGCAAGCCGACTGCGCCCACGCTGACGGCAGCAGCGACCAAGGCGCCCGCGATGAAGCTGTCTGTTGTAATCGGCACGCCATGCAGCTGGGCCAGATAGACCGCGACGGCGACATTGGCGGCGGCGCTCGCCGCGCGGAATAGCGAGACCGCAAGCGGCAGGACGATCCCGGCGCTAACGCTATCGACACGCAGCACTGGCGCGGCTGACAGCATGACCGGCAGCGAAGCGAGCGATGACTGGGTGGTCATTGCCACGGCCTGTGCCGGCAGAGCCGCGCGCGCGAAGCCAACCAATCCGGCGCGGCCGACTGTTGCCGCCAAGATATGCGTCAATGCAGCAACGGATAGGCACACAAGGATGACGATCAGGACGTAGTGCAGCAGCACACCCGCAGCGCCTGCACCCATCGTCACGCCGACGCCAAAGGCAAGCGCCAGCACGCCGAGCGGCGCGATCCACAGCACCCAGCCGACAATCACCAGCATCGTTTCGGCAATGCCCCTGAACAGGCGCGCAATGCTTGCCCCCAATTCACGCTCGATCCGCGTCAGGGCAAAGCCGAACAGCAGCGCGAACACAACCAGCGGGACCATCGCTGTATCAGCCGCCGCGCTGATGACATTGGCTGGGATAATATTGTCGGTCCAGCCACCCGAGAGCGCAGGAACCGATGACGCCGTGTCTGCCGTCAGCCGCGCGGCTTGATCGGGCACGGGCCATGCCTCCAACAGGCCTAGCGCAACCACGCCGCCTATCAGCGAGACGGCAATGAGCAGCGCTGCAAACCAGAGCATCGCGCGGCGCGCAATGGCATTACCGCCGCTTTGTCCCGCCTCATATACCCCGGCGATCAGCAGCGCGGTGACCAGCGGCACCACCGTCATCGTCAGCGCATCGAGCCAGAGCTTGCCGACAGGCTGCGCCAGCGATAGCAGCGATGCTTCAGCCGAAGTTCCGGCGCAAAGTGCCCCGGCAAGCAAGCCTGCGGCTAGCGCGAGAAGGAGCCGCGTTGCCGGAGCGGTCAGAACGCCCGCAATCCTCTTCACGCCGACCTTTCGATCCGCAATCCGACGGCGGCGATCCGGTCAACCTCGGCATAGGCCTCGGTCGCCAGTTCGTCGCCGAAAATGTCGGGATCGAGCAGATGATAATCGAGCGTAAAGCCAGCTCCCGGCATTGCCGCGACAAAGGCGTCCTGCACGACATCGCGACCCTCGACGATTGAAACGCCTGTATGCATCACCAGTCGCCCGCCGGGGGCCAGCCGCTGCATCCCGCCCAGAGCCCAGTCCAGCGAGAGCCGCCCGCCATAAAGATCGCCGCCATCGCGATAGGCGCGGCGTTCAGGGTCGATCATGAAGGGGGGGTGCATGACGATGAGATCGAACTCGCCCGGCACATCCTCGGGCCGTTGTACCTCGACTGTCCGGTAATCAACTTTGGCGTGCGCCGCGTTCACCGACGACAGGAACAGCGCCTTGGGATTGATATCGGCCAGGGTCAGCGTGGCTTCAGCCAGATTGGTGGCAGCGGTAATCCCGCCGACGCCTGCGCCCGCGCCATAATCGAGCACGGCTGCACCATCTTTCAGACCATCCAGATTGCGCAGGATATAGTCGCCGAAACGGTGGCTGTCGGGGCCGAGGAAGACCGAATCCTGCGCAAGCGTCGGATAGGGCGAATGCGCGAACAGATTGCCCGCGACCCGCGAAACGCGGATATAAGCTGCAATCAGGCCATCGCGCCGCCGGTCGAGGACACCAGCTTGCTCCAGCAAAGTGACGATATCTGCAGGTACGCTATCGGCGCGGCATGCAAGGTCCAGCCAAGCAGGTCCATCATGCCGCTGCCGACGCGCCGGTCCGGGCGGGCCAGCACACGGGCCTGTGAAGCCGGCGTGGGCGCCATGAAATCATAGCCTTGCGCATCGAGCGCGCGCAGCAACGCTCCCAGCGCCTGCCGGTCGGGCGATTGACCCGCTTTTTGAGTGTCTTTCGCCCGTGTCATATCATCCTGTGTCATTGCCGGTTCCTTCAACCTTCTGTTCCCTTTGGTCATCCTCGCAGCCCAGCGGCCGACGTGTTTCGAGATCGAAGCGATCGCCAGCGCTGAGCGCGTGGAGCGTCACATCGTAGAGCGAGAGCACACGCTCAGGCTTTGCCTCGGCGATGTTCGATCGCGTTACGCGCGCGGCATCGACAATGGTAACGCCGCCAGAGCCCAGCACCTCGAATGTCGAACCTGTGACCTTGATGGCGGTATCTTCGTCGATACCAATGCCCAGCAACCGTGGATTGTGCGCGACTGCGCCCAGCAGCCTGCCAATCCGCCCGCGTTCGGCAAAATGCTGGTCAATGATCACATCGGGGATCAGGGCAAGGCCCGGCGCCATGTGCAGGTCGCCGATGCGGTGCGATTCGCTTCCCGATCCCGCAACCAGCATCGTGTCGCCTTGCATTGACGCCCCAGCGGACGTGCCGGCAATGACGCCGCCACGCCGGTGGATATCGCGCACCATCGCTTCAATGGGGGTATCGCCAATCTGGCTGACAATACGCAGCTGATCGCCGCCGGTGAAAAAGACGCCTGCGGCGTCGGCAAGCGCACGTCCGATTTCTCCATCGACCGCCTCGCCGCGTTCCGACACATAAAGTTCGACAAGGTCGGTGACGCCAAGCGCGCCGAATGCTGCGCAATAATTGTCGAAATAGCCTTCGGGCCTATGGCTGGCGACGGTTGCAATCACCAGTCGCCCGCCCGCCACATGTTTTGCAATGGCGTCAAGAATGACCTTTCGGCCCTCCTTATCCTCATGTCCGCCAATGGCAAACAACGGGCCATTTTGCCCTTCGAGGTCAGCCATAAGCGCGTTCCAATATGCTGGGAAATTCGGTTCCGATGATGTGCGCAAAGGGCGAGGGTGCTTCGGCAAATGCGGTCACGCGCTGCCAGATGCCCTCGACATCGGTAGGCATCAGCACGACAAGATCGCCGGGCTGTGCACGGCGAAGGCATTCGTCCGTGGCCTCCTCTTCATTGCGGAGCTGGTGAACATGATGTGGGGCTTTGCCTGCCGCGATGGCTCCCTCGACCATCAGCGCGTTGATCGAACCTGCCGGACGGCCCCTGCCATCGGGGGCCTCGCGGAACATGATCTCGTCAAAAATCGCCGATGCCAGTGCTCCCATCGCAAGCAGGTCCTGATCGCGCCGGTCGCCGGGGATGCTGACCATGCCAAACGCGCGGCTGCCTTCAACGCGAAGACGGTCGATCAGGCGACCCAATGCGGTTAGAGCTGCCGGGTTATGCGCATAATCTACGATGATGCGGATGCCATGCGCGTCGAGGATGTTGAGCCTGCCGGGTGAATCCTCGAACGAGGTTGTAAAGGCGCGCAGGGCAAGCGCGATGGTTTCAGGCTTTATGCCATAGGCTGCGCTCATCGCGGTTGCGGCAAGCGCGTTGGCAACATTGAATTCGGCTGCCCCCTCCAGCGTCGAGGGTAATTCCGCAATCGACGCAACCACCGTCCGGCCATTTTTGTAGAGCACGATATCGCCGTCCTCGCGCACGACGGCCATGCCGCCGCTGGCAAGGTGCGTTGCGATCGGCTCGGTCGCTGCCGCATTGGGTCGGGCGCTGAACCAGACAATCCGGCCGCCTGCGCGGCGGGCCATGTCGCAGGTCAGGGGATCGTCGGCGTTGAGCACAGCATGGCCGCGCCTGCCGACGCTTTGCGCGACGATGGATTTAACACGGGCCAGATCCTCGACCGTGTCGATTCCTTTGAGGCCGAGATGGTCTGCGGTGACGTTGAGCACTGCACCGACATCGCAATGATCGAAACCCAGCCCCTCGCGCAATATCCCGCCGCGCGCCGCTTCGAGCACGGCAGTGTCCACGGTTGGATTGCGCAGCACCATGCGCGCGGATTTCGGCCCGCTTGAATCGCCTGCCACCTGCAACCGACCATCGATATAGACGCCCGAAGTAGAGGTCAGGCCGACACGGTAGCCTGCCTCGCACAATATGCGCGCGACCATGCGCGCAGTGGTCGATTTGCCATTGGTGCCGGTGATCGCAAAGATCGGGATACGGCTGCGGCGGCCTGGTGGAAATAGCGAGGCAATAATCGGCCGGGCCACATCGCGCGGCGTACCTTCGGACGGCTCGATATGCATTCTGAGGCCGGGCGCTGCATTCACCTCGACGATCCCGCCACCGGTTTCGCGCACGCTCTGACTGATGTCAGGGGCAAGCATGTCAATGCCCGCAACATCGAGCCCGATGATCGCCGCTGCCTGTATGGCAATGGCGGCATTTTCGGGATGGATGGCATCGGTCCGGTCGACGGCGGTGCCGCCGGTTGACAGATTGGCCGTACCGCGTAGCCGGACGACCCGGCCCTTTTTGGGCACGCTTTTGAGGACGAGTTGCTGGCTTGCAAGCAACGCGCGAACGGCATCATCGACTTTTATCCGCGTCAGGACATTTTCATGGCCCTGTCCGCGACGCGGATCGGCGTTGACCGCCTCGATCAAGGCAGCGACTGGGCTTTCGCCATCGCCAATTACCTGGGCGGGAATGCGTTCTGCGGCGGCAACGACCTTGCCATCGACCACGAGGATACGGTGATCATTGCCGGGAAGCTCGCGTTCGACAATGACGGCACGGCTGCTGCGCGATGCGAGCTCAAATGCGGCCTTCAGCGCATCGGCGTCGGCAATGCCCGTGGTCACACCC
>ERZ1066122.1607-NODE-1607-length-17492-cov-15.326719_pt1 | contig 17492 bp, 18 predicted proteins | sample MGYA00382769_ERZ1066122 | MGnify/ENA primary metagenome ERZ1066122 (study PRJEB33369, sample SAMEA5778352) | biofilm metagenome | biome: Industrial cooling water; feature: Water cooling tower basin; material: Biofilm | place: United Arab Emirates | collected... | reverse complement strand
CTCACAATGTATATTGCGATGCAGCAATTTGGTGATTCTCCGGTGATTCTCCTGATCGCACTGCGGCCATGGCGAAATGCGCGGCGTGGCGTTCCCGGTGTTGTGCAATGCGGATGCAAATACTAGGCAGCGCGCATGAGCAAACTCTATCCTGACGCCGCCACGGCTCTCGCCGATCTGTTGCGCGACGACATGCTGATTGCCGCAGGCGGCTTTGGCCTGTGCGGTCTGCCCGAACGCCTGCTGGATGCCATCCGCGACAGCGGGGTCACCGGCCTGACCTTTGTCAGCAACAATGCCGGGATCGACAATGAAGGCATCGGCAAGCTGCTGCGCACGCGGCAGGTCAAGAAGATGATTTCGTCCTATGTCGGCGAAAACAAGGAGTTCGAGCGGCAATATCTCGCGGGCGAGCTCGAAGTCGAATTCTGCCCCCAAGGCACGCTTGCCGAGCGGATGCGCGCGGGCGGCGCGGGGATTCCGGGCTTCTACACCCGCACCGGCGTCGGCACGCTGGTCGCCGAAGGCAAGGAGCACAAGGAATTCCCCGATCGCGACGGCGTGATGCAGACCTACATCCTTGAACGCGGGATCTTTGCCGATCTGGCGATCATCAAGGCGTGGAAGGCCGATGAGACCGGCAATCTGGTGTTCCGCAAGACCGCGCGCAATTTCAACCTGCCCGCGGCCACCTGCGGCAAGATCTGCGTCGCCGAGGTTGAAGAAGTGGTGCCCGCGGGCGCGCTCGATCCCGATCAGATCCACCTGCCCGGTGTCTATGTAAAGCGCATGATCGTCGGCGCGCCCTACGACAAGAAGATCGAATTCCGCACCATCCGCGAGCGGGTGTAGGCGGTGGGCATGCGGCGCGTAACGGCAGGTTGCGCCGTATGGTCTTTCATCGCCAACCCCCTTGTCAGCAACGCCATTAGTGAGGCCCTCATTCCATGACCACTCCCGAGGCCAAGACCCCGCCCGCCGGTTGGAACCGCGACCAGATGGCCGCGCGTGCCGCCAAGGAATTGCGCGACGGCTATTACGTCAATCTCGGCATCGGCATCCCGACGCTGGTGGCGAACCACATCCCAGAGGGCATGATGGTGACGCTGCAAAGCGAGAACGGGATGCTGGGCATCGGGCCCTTCCCCTATGAGGAGGATATTGATCCCGATCTGATCAATGCCGGCAAGCAGACCATCAGCGAGCTGCCCCATTCCGCCTATTTCGACAGCGCATCGAGCTTTGCCATGATCCGCGGCGGGCATATTGATCTCACCGTGCTGGGCGCGATGGAAGTGGCCGAGAACGGCGACATCGCCAACTGGATGATCCCCGGCAAGATGATCAAGGGCATGGGCGGGGCGATGGACCTTGTCGCCGGGGTCAAGAAGATCATCGTGGTGATGGATCATGCGGCGAAGGACGGCAGCCCCAAGTTCATTCCCGCTTGCACGCTCCCGCTTACCGGCAAGGGTGTGGTCGACATGATCATCACCAATCTCGGGGTGTTCGCCCGCGCCGATCATGCCAGCCCGTTCCGCCTGATCGAACTCGCACCGGGGGTAAGCGAGGTGGATATCGCGGCCTTTACCACCGCCCATTACGAGGTGGCGCTCGCACACGCCTGAACCTGATGACCGCCTATTACCTCCTGCTGTTCCTCCATTACACCGGGGTGATCCTGCTTGTCGGCAACATCACGGTGACAGCAGTGTGGAAGGTGTTTGCCAACCGCACGGGCGATGCCCGCATCATTGCCTTCGGGCAAAGGCTGGTGACAGGCACGGATTTCGGTCTCACCATTCCCGGCATCGTGCTCACCATGGTGGGCGGCTACGGCTGCGCGCTGCTGATGGGCTATCCCTTGTTCGAGGATCTGTGGCTGATTGCGAGCCAGATCCTGTTCGTGGTCGCCGGGCTGATCTGGCTGGGTATTCTGGTGCCGATCCAGGTGCGGCAGGCGCGGCTGGCGCATGGGTTCGCGGATGGCGGCGTGGTGTCTGATGAATACCGCGCGCTGTCGCGCCGCTGGATCACCTGGGGCCTGATCAGCACCGTTCCGATGGTAGCCGTCTTGTGGCTGATGGTGGTGAAGCCGGCATGACCGTGTGGCTTGATCACCCGCGCAATCCCAAGGCGCCGCTGGCAGGTTTGAAGGTGCTCGAACTGGCGCGCGTGCTGGCGGGGCCGTTTTGCGGGCAGATCCTCGCTGATCTCGGCGCGGATGTGATTAAGGTCGAAAGCCCGGAAGGTGATGGCACCCGGCTGTGGGGACCGCCGTGGGTCAAACGGGTGGATGCCGAGGGCAAGGTGCACCGCGAGGCGGCCTATTACCATGCCTGCAACCGCGGCAAGCGTTCCATCATCGCCGACTTCACCAACGCCGCGCAGCTGGCGCGGGTCAAGGCACTGGCGGCAACGGCCGATGTGGTGATCGAGAATTTCAAGACTGGCGCGCTCGCCAAATTCGGCCTCGATCATGCGAGCCTCGCGGCCGCCAATCCGGCGCTGGTCACCTGTTCGATCACCGGCTTCGGGCAGACCGGGCCGCGCGCGCACGAGGCCGGGTATGACTTTGTCGCACAGGGGATGAGCGGGTTGATGTCGCTCAACGGAGATCCGGCGGGGCATCCGGTGCGTGTAGGGGTTTCGATCTCTGATCTCGCAACCGGCATCTGGGCCGCCAATGCGGTGCAGGCGGCGCTGTTGATGCGGCACCGCACCGGGCGCGGGCAGCAGATCGACATGAGCCTGCTCGATTCCTCGGTGGCGCTGCTGGCCAATCAGGCAAGCTATTTCTTCGCCACCGGCGACAATCCGCCGCGGATGGGCAATGCCCACGCGCAGGTTGCGCCCTATGGGGTGTTCGCGGTGCGCGATGGCCATGTGATCCTTGCCCCCGCCAATGACGGGCTGTTCGTGAAGCTGATGGGCGTGCTGGGCCTCGATCACCTGACGCGCGATCCGCGCTTTGCCGCCAATGGCGAGCGCACCGCCAACGCCGCTGCGCTCGATGCCGCAATTGCGGCGGCCACGGCCGGGTGGAGCAAGCAGGGCTTGCTCGATGCCTGCCACGCGGCAGGCGTGCCCGCCGGGCCGATCAACCGGCTGGATGAAGTCTTTGCCGATCCGCAAGTGATCGCGCGCGGCCTCAGAGTGGAGCTGGGCGGCATGGCCGGGGTGCGCAGCCCCTTCACCTTTTCCGAGGCCGAGCTCGCGCTCGATCGTCCGTCGCCCGTGCTGGGCGCGGATGACGAGGGCTGAAAGCAAGCAGGCCCCCCACCGCGGGGTGGGAGGCCTGCCCTAGGTTCGCAAGAGGCGGGGTGGTTAAGCCAGCGCCGCCTTGAGATCAGCGACCAGATCGAGCCGCTCCCACGGGAAGAAGTCGCCTTCGGCATCGCGGCCAAAGTGACCATAGGCCGCCGTCGGCTGGTAGATCGGCTTGTTGAGGCCAAGATGCGTGCGGATCGCACGCGGGGTCAGCCCGCCGAGCTTGGCAATGCCGAGGATCGCCTGTTCGATCTTGTCGTCGCCGACCGTGCCGGTCTCGTGCGTGTCGACATAAAGCGAAAGCGGTTCGGACACACCGATCGCATAGGCGATCTGGATGGTGCAGCGCGTGGCGAGGCCCGCCGCGACCACGTTCTTGGCGAGATAGCGGGTGATGTAGGCAGCCGAACGGTCAACCTTGGTCGGGTCCTTGCCGCTGAAGGCGCCGCCGCCATGGGGGGCTGCGCCGCCATAGGTGTCCACAATGATCTTGCGCCCCGTGAGGCCCGCGTCGCCATCCGGGCCACCAATCTCGAAAGCGCCCGTGGGGTTGATGTAATACTTGGTCTCGCGCAGCAGCACCGGCGGGATCACATCGGCCACCACCTTCTTCACATAGGCTTCAAGCTCGGCATACTTGGCGGGATCAGCATGATCGCCGGTCAGGCAATAGCCCTGCTTGTGCTGGGTCGAAACCACCACGGCGGTGGCCGCGACCGGCAGCGAACCTTCGTAGCGCAACGTCACCTGGCTCTTGGCATCGGGTTCGAGGAACGGCGCCTTGCCCGCGTGGCGATCGGCCGCCATGCGTTCAAGGATCTTGTGGCTGTAGTAGAGCGTGGCGGGCATGAGGCCGGGGGTTTCATCCGTGGCATAGCCAAACATGATGCCCTGATCGCCTGCGCCTTCATCCTTGTTGTCGCCCGCGTCCACGCCTTGCGCGATTTCCGCCGACTGGCCGTGGAGGTTGTTTTCAAAGCGGAAGGTTTCCCAGTGGAAGCCCGTCTGTTCATAACCGATGCGCTTCACTGTGTTGCGCACGGTCGCCTCGATTTCCTCCTTGGCGCCGGGGACCCATTGGCCGTTCTCGTAGACGCCCTTGCAGCGGATTTCGCCCGCCAGCACCACCAGCTGCGTGGTTGTCAGCGTTTCGCAAGCGATGCGCGCTTCGGGGTCCTTGGACAGGAACAGATCGACGATGGCGTCGGAAATCTGATCGGCAACCTTGTCCGGATGGCCTTCGGAAACGCTTTCAGAGGTGAACAGGTAATTCTCGCGCAAGGGAGCCTCCGGCAAATAGGGTTGCGCCAGACCCGTGCCCTTATGCAGATATAAGGAAACCTTTATGTCTGGCCTTTGATCGCTGCCCTAGCCTTGCTGTGCGCGGCGTGCAAGCCATCTTGGCAGGCCAAGGCCCAGCGCCAGCAGCAATGCCGCCCAAGCCAGCGTCAGCGCGTGGCCCAGCTGCGCAAACAGGGTCGGCGGTTTGGCCGCGGGAATGCGGCCGTGGATTGCACCGGCCTTGCCACCTGCCACATGCCCGCGCACCACGCCGTTGGCATCGATCACCGCGCTGATGCCGGTGGTGGTCGAGCGCAGCACCGGCAGCCCTTCCTCGATCGCGCGCATCCGCGCCTGGGCCAGATGCTGCGGCGGCCCCCAGCGGCCGAACCAGCCATCATTCGACGGGTTGAAGATATAGTCCGGGCGGTTCGTACGGTCGGCCACATGGCCCGAGAACACGATTTCATAGCAGATCTGGATGCCCGCCTTGCCATGCTTGCCCAGATCCAGCGTGCGCGGGCCGGGGCCGGGATCATAATCGATCGTGCCTGCCACCAGCCGCGCCAGCCCGAGCGGTTCGAGCAGCGGCTTCATCGGCAGGTATTCGCCATAGGGCACCAGATGCGCCTTGGCATAATGCGCGGTGATCTCGCCCGCGCCATTGAGCGCTAGCACCGAATTGCGTGCGCTGACAGCGCCGCGCGTGCCATCCGGCCGTGTGCCGATGTCGAGATTGACGACACCTGTCAGCAGCGTCGATTGCGGCCCGATGACCCGCCCTATGCGTTCGCGGGCATAGGCCGGATCGCCCCGCAACGTCATTTGCAGATAGTAGCGTTCGGGATAGCCATCTTCGAGATAATCGGGCACCGCGCTTTCCGGCCACAGCACCAGCCGCGAGGTGTCCCGCCCCTTGGCCGTCAGGCGGGCAATGCGCTGGAACTGCTCTTCATACTTTGAGCCATCATTGATCTCGTCCTGCGGGATCAGCGGCTGGACCAGCGTGTAGCGGGTGGCGCTGCTCGCCCGTTCGGCCAAGGGATCGGCCAGCATCCCGGTGCCCGTGAGCAGCGCGATCCCGCTGAAGGCCAGCCAGCGCCGCCCGACCAGCGCCCAGAGCAGGCCCGCCGCGATCATCATCGCCAGCCCGGAGAGCGCATAGGTGCCAAGCCACGGCAGCAGCAGCGCCAACCCCGGCGCGTCCCAGCCGCTCAGCAGCATCAGCCCCACCGGCGGCCACGGATAGCCGGTAAACACCCAGCCGCGTAAGGCTTCGGTGATGATCCATGTCCCCGCCAGCACCAGCCCGAAGGCCCAGAGCGGCGCGCGCCGTGCCAACAGATGCGCCGCGAGCGCAGCAAAAGCGGGATACCACGCGAGGTAAATGCACAGCAGCGGCACGGCAGCCCAGCCCAGCGCGGCGGGCATTTCCGCTTGGTAGGTGAAAGCTGTGGCGATCCAGTTGTTGGCGAGCGTCAGATGCGCCCAACCGAATACCCAGCCACGGGCAAGCGCGGCGCGCCAGTTCGGCGCCCGATGGATCAGCCAGACAAAGCCCGCCAGCGCAGCGAGGCCAAGCGGCCAGAGGTGCAAAGGCGGATAGGCGCAGGCCGCAATCAGGCCGAGCACCAGCGCGACCCCCTTGGGAAAGCGCTCTATCCACTCAGCCACCTTGGGCAAGCGATCCTGCATCATGCCTCGCCCTTGGGGGATGTCAGAAGGTCAGCCGCAATGCTCAGCCGACTGTTTCGAGATTGCCATCGTTCTCGCCCGCCTCGTCCGCGCGCAGCGAGGGCGGGAGCACGGCGGAATCAATGCCCGCCGGAGCATCATCGGCATCATCGTCGCGGCGCGGCTTGCGACGCGGCCTGTCACCGCGCTCGGGGCGATCGCCCCGATCGGCCCGCTTTTCGCCGCTGGTGTCACGCGGCTTGCGCTGGCGGCTGCGACGCGCCGAGGCGCGCTCGGCCGCCGCATCGGCTGCCGCTGCGGCATCTTCGGCAGGATCGCCGAGGAACGCTTCGCCTTCGGCTGCAAAGGGCCCTTCGCTGCCGAATTCGCCTTCGTCAGCGACCACGGCCTGCTCTTCATCGGGGCGCGGGCGGGGCGCCCGTTCGACCCGCCGCGGCCGATCAAAATCGAAATCGTCGTCCGCTTCGTCCTGCGGTTGCTCGCGCTCTTCAAAGCGGCGACCACGGGATTCTTCCTGACGAGCCTTGTTATCGGCAATCACGCGGAAATAGTGATCGGCGAATTGCAGATAATATTCCATCTGCACGCGATCGCCATTGTGCTGGGCATCCTGCGCGAGCTTCTTGTACTTATCAAGCAATTGCGGGGCATTGCCGCGCGCCCGGCTGTCAATCCGGTTGACCTGATTGCTGCTGCCAGCCTGATTGCGATTGCCGCGACCACGGCGGCGATTATTGCGGTTGTTATTCAAGGAAGCGGTTCCTCATCAGTGACCGGCGATGTGAAAACAAGCACTCGCGGTCCACAGACCCCTTGTCTTTGCGCAGTGCCACCGGCTGTTCCGGCAGACGCCCGGCGCACTCCGCGCCGCTGTGACCGAGGGCATGACCCTGATGGCCGATCAGCTGAGTTTTGGAGCAAGGCTCAGCGATTTGCGCCCTTCGCAAGTCGTCTGACCTGATTCGGGGTTAGCGGTGCGCGCAGCATTTGCCAAGCCCCCCGCCAAAATTCATGCCTGCAAGATCAACCCGCGCGGCCTGTCGGCAAGGTCGCGGCGCAAGGCGCTGGTGAAGCCGGCCGCAGCGGCGATGGCGGCAACGGCATCGGCTTGCCCTGCGCCGATCTCAAGGATCGCGCGTGCCCCTGCCTTCATCAGCACCGGAAGCTGGGGGATCAGGACGCGGTAATCATCCAGCCCCTCCGGCCCGGCGAACAGCGCGCTGGCGGGTTCCCAGTCGCGCACCTGCCGATCCAGCGCGGCCTCGGTCTCGACATAGGGCGGGTTGCACAGAATGAGGTCGAAGTTGCCGAGACCATCCGCCCAGCCGGGGCTGTGCCAGTTGCGATGATGCCATGCGCTCCGCGGCCTCAGGCCGAGCGCGGCAGCATTGCCTGCCGCCACCGCCAGTGCATCGTCTGAGGCATCAATCCCGACCCCCTCCCAGCCTTCGCGGTTCGCCAGCACAGCGAGCAGCAGCGCGCCCGAGCCGGTGCCGAGATCAAGCGCGCGCCCTGTGGGCGGGCCAGCCTCCAGCGCGGCCGCAACCAGCGTCTCGCTGTCACCGCGCGGGATCAGGGTGGCGGGGGTGACGGCGAGCGTGAGGCCGAAGAACTCGGTGGTGCCCGTGATATAGGCGACGGGCTCGTGCGCGGCGCGGCGCTCGACCAAGGCGGCGAAGCCCGGCGGGGCGGGGTCACGAAGGTGGCGCAGCAGCATGTCGGAACGGCTCACCCCGAGCGCATGCGCCATCAGCCATTCGGCATCGAGCCGCGCGGTGTCGCTGACGGCGGCGAGCGTCTCGGCAGCAGCGCGGATGGCTTCACCGGCGGTCATGCAAGAGCCCGTTCGTGTCGAGCGCAGTCGAGGGGCCCCGGCTGAGGTGTCTCGACTACGCTCGAGGCGAACGGGAATTGAGCCGAAGCCATCACTCGCTCAGCGCCGCCAGCCGCTTGGCTTCGTCCTCGGCAATCAGCGCATCGATCAGCTCGCCCAGCCCCGGCCCGGCAAGCACTTCCTCCAGCTTGTGCAGTGTCAGCCCGATGCGGTGATCGGTCACGCGGCCCTGCGGAAAGTTATAGGTGCGGATGCGTTCGGAGCGGTCGCCCGAGCCGACCATCGCCTTGCGCGCCTCGGCCTCGGCGCCCTGCGTCGCTTCGCGCTGGGCATCGTAGAGCCGCGTGCGCAGCACCTGCATCGCCTTTTCCTTGTTCTTGTGCTGGCTGCGTCCGTCCTGACAGGTCACCACCGTGCCGGTCGGCAGGTGGGTGATCCGCACCGCCGAATCAGTGGTGTTGACATGCTGGCCCCCGGCGCCGGACGCGCGGTAGACGTCGATCTTGAGGTCCTTGTCCTCGATCGCGATATCGACCTCGTCGGGCTCGGGCAGCACCGCAACGGTCGCGGCCGAGGTGTGGATGCGCCCGCCGCTTTCGGTCACGGGGACGCGCTGGACGCGGTGGACCCCGCTTTCAAACTTGAGCTTCGCGAAGACGCCGGTGCCGGTGACATTGGCGATGACTTCCTTGAAGCCGCCGATGTCCGAGGCGTTGATGCTGACCGGCTCAACGCGCCACCCCTGCTCGGCGGCGTAGCGTTCATACATCCGGTAGAGGTCGGCGGCGAACAGCGCGGCCTCATCGCCCCCCGTTCCGGCGCGGATTTCGAGCATCGCGGGCTTGGAGTCGGCGGAATCGCGGGGCAGCAGCGCGATGGCGAGGCGGCGTTCGAGCTCGGGGAGGGTCGCCTTGATGTTGGCCAGTTCCTCCTCGGCCATCGCCTTCATTTCGGGATCAGCGAGCATGTCTTGCAAGCCGTCCATCTCCTCGCGCGCGGATTTCACCTCGGCGGCGATCTTGGCGACGGGTTCGAGCTCGGCATAGTCACGCGAGGCACGGACAAAGGCGTCGCCCTCGAGCGTTCCGCTCGCCATGCGCGCTTCCAGCTCCGCAAAGCGGTGCGCGATCTGGTCAAGACGTTCGGGGGGGATTTGCATGGGGTTCGGTGTGTTTCTCGTCTTCCCGGGCTTGAGCCGGGATCCCGCTACTTAATGGCCCGCCGCGAGAAGAAAAGCGGGGCCCCGGGTCAAGCCCGGGGCGGGGGGCTAGTCTCTTGGCTGAAGAACCGCATCAACCCAATAGCCGGACGGCGCACGGTTGTGAGGGACTACCCGGAATACCTGCTCGAGAATCTTGAGAATCACATCTTTGATCCACGCCTCTGCCGGATCAAACGACGATGGCTCGTTCACGACAATATGGTGCCCAAGACGATCGGGAAGACCCTCAGTTCGTTGCTGGCGACGGATGACGAGACGAGCTTTCGCACCAACTTTCGCGGCGAGTTCGAACTGCTTCTTCGCTTTGCCCGAATAGGCAACCTGCACGGAGACTCCGTTCTTGCGGAGTAACGCTGCGATCTGATGAGCAAGTTCTGTGTCTTCGCGCTCGTCAGGAATTACCGCGATGAACGGCGCATCTTCAGTCCGCGCCCCAACCAGCATCGCCAGCCGCTCGATCCCCGCAGCCCAGCCGACCGCAGGCGTCGGTGCGCCGCCGAGGCTTTCCATCAACCCGTCATAGCGCCCGCCACCGAGCACCGTGCTCTGACTCCCCAAGGCCGCTGCCGAGGCGCTGCCTGCGTCGGGGATGAACTCGAAGGCGGTGTGGCGATAGTAGTCGAGGCCCCGGACAAGGCTTACCGCGCGCACCCACTTCACCCCCGCCGCATCCAGCCCGCTGGTGACGGCAGCGAAGAACGCGCTGGCCTCGTCTGACAGAAACGCGTCGATCTTGGGCGCATCGGCGAGGAACGGCTTGTCGCGCGGGTCCTTGGAATCGAGAATCCGTAGCGGGTTCTTCTCCAGCCGTTCCTGGGATTCCTCGGACAGGTCACCCTTCACCGCCCGGAAATAGTCGATCAGCGCCGCGCGCCACGCCTCGCGGCTCGCCCCATCGCCGAGCGTGTTGAGATGCAGCGTCACATCGTGAATGCCCAGCTCCTTCAAAAGCTGGTCGGCCATCGCCAGCAGCTCGACATCGGCCTGCGGCTCGCCCGCGCCGATAACCTCGGCGTCGATCTGGTGGAACTGGCGGTAGCGGCCCTTCTGCGGCCGCTCGTAGCGGAACAGCGGCCCGTGGGTCGCGACCTTCAGCGGCGCATATTGCTGCCAGCCGTTCGTCAGGAAGGCGCGGGCGATCCCGGCGGTGAATTCGGGGCGCAGAGTCAGGCTCTCGCCGCCACGGTCGTCAAAGGAATACATTTCCTTCGACACCACATCGGTCGTCTCGCCCAGCGAGCGCGCGAACACCTCGGTCTTTTCGAACACCGGCATTTCCACCCGGCGGAAGCGATAGAGGCGGCGGACGCGCTCGAAGGTTTCGACCACGAAGGCGAAAGCCTCGGCGTCCGCGCCGAAGATGTCCTGGGTGCCTCTGATGGCTTGCGGGGTGTTCTTGCTCATGGGTATCCTTACCGTGCAGCGCGCGATTAAGGCCACGCGGGGTCTTTCGCAATCCTGCGAGAGGCATTAAGGGCACCGCCCAAGCCTGTTTCCTCTCGGCCCCACAGCCCTTCGCGCTGCGCTCCGGGCCTCAGCCATAAACGAGACCACCATGCGTATCGATCTGATCCCGACTGGCGTGAACCCTCCGCACGATGTCAATGTCATCATCGAAGTGCCCTTGGGCGGCGAGCCGGTGAAGTATGAATTCGACAAGGAATCAGGCGCGCTGTTCGTCGATCGCATCCTCCACACCCCGATGCGCTACCCCTGCAATTACGGCTTCATTCCGCACACGCTCGCGGAAGATGGCGATCCGATGGATGCGCTGATTGTCGGGCGCTCGCCGCTGCTTCCCGGCTCGGTTGTGCGCGTGCGCCCTGTTGGCGTGTTGATGATGGAAGATGATGGCGGCGGCGATGCCAAGCTGCTGTGCGTCACCGTCAACAAGGTTTACCCCTATTACGAGAACGTCGCCGAATACAGCGATCTGCCCAAGATCCTCCTCGATCAGATCGAGCATTTCTTCACCCATTACAAGGATCTGGAGCCGGGCAAGTGGGTCAAGTGCGAAGGCTGGGAAGGCAAGGCCACGGCTGAGCGCCTGCTGATCGAATCAATCGATCGCTACAAGGCCGAACAGGCTGGCGCGCTGGCGATCGAGCACAAGGAACACCCCGGCGCGCCGCGCGGCTGAGGCATTATGCAAGTCAGGCAGGGGCTCTGCGTGCCTGCCTGTCGCCCTTGTCAGAAAGCGGCGAGCAGGCCTTTGAACAGCAGCGTCAGCGCAAAGGGCAGGCCGATGGCCAGTGCCCACAGCGCCGTGATATCGCGGCGGAAGGCGGTCGCATAAGCGGGATTGGTGGCATCGGCATCGTCCAGCCCGCTCCAGCGCGCTTCAAAGCGGCGCCACACCGGGATGATCCCGCCGACCAGCACAATCAGCGCCAGATAGGGCAGCATGCCCGAAGCGCCTTCGTTGAGAGCATGAACCGTGAAGAAGATCTGCAAGCCGGTGTAGACCAGCAGCGCGTAGGCGACATGGTCGCTGATCGCGCGGCGCCAGTCGAGCGGTTTGGCCGACTTCGGCCTGCTGACTTGGGTTAGTTTTGCCATGTCACCGCTCCCCAACGGTTGTGTCCCCGGAGCGCCGAGTATCGCAAACAAGCAGACGCGATGCAACAACCCCTTTGGGCTGTGCCGTGAGCCTGCCGGTTAGGCACGCGCTTCATGCCATGGGGCTGAAAAGAGGAAGTATCCAGGCGGGTTTGGCAAGCAGTCGGCCCAAGCTGGGGTGCGGAAAGCAAAAATCCTGCCAAACGCTGATTTTATCCGCGCAAGGGGTCTTTCGCGGTCCGCCCTGTCTGCTAAACATGGCTGCGCATGACGCAAGCCCTCGCTCTCGATACGCCGACCGGTCCGGCCAATTCCGCGCCTGCGGGCGGCGGGCTCGAAGTCATTTCCATCGCCAAGAGCTATGACAAGCGCAGCGTGTTGACCGATATTTCGCTGACAGTAGCCAAGGGCGAGGTGCTCGGCCTGCTTGGCCCGAACGGCGCGGGCAAGACCACCTGTTTCTATTCGATCATGGGGTTGGTGAAGCCCGATTCGGGCCGCATCCTGATGGACGGCGTCGATGTCACCAAGCTGCCGATGTATCGCCGTGCGGTGCTGGGGCTGGGCTATCTGCCGCAGGAAACCAGCATTTTCCGCGGCATGACGGTGGAACAGAACATTGCCTGCGTGCTCGAACTGGTTGAGCCGGATGCGGCCACCCGGGCCGACGAACTGGAACGCCTGCTCGATGAGTTCGGCCTGACCCGGCTGCGCGCCTCGCCCGCGATGGCGCTGTCGGGCGGGGAACGGCGCCGCTGCGAAATCGCGCGGGCGTTGGCGGCGAAGCCTTCGATCATGCTGCTCGATGAACCCTTCGCGGGCATTGATCCGCTGTCGATCAGCGATATCCGCGATCTGGTCAAAGACCTCAAGCAACGTGGCATCGGGGTGCTGATCACCGATCACAATGTGCGCGAAACGCTCGACATCGTCGATCGCGCTTGCATCATCTACGGCGGGCAAGTGCTGTTTGCCGGCAGCCCGCAGGAGCTTGTCGCCGATGAAAACGTGCGGCGGCTCTATCTCGGTGAAAGCTTCACGCTCTAGCGGGAACAGGCATGGCACTCGGTCCGCGCCTTGACCTTCGCCAATCGCAATCGCTGGTGATGACGCCGCAATTGCAGCAAGCGATCCGGCTGCTGGCGGCATCCAACCTCGAGATCGAGACGTTCATTGCCGAAGCGCTCGAAGCCAACCCTTTGCTCGAAGCGGGCGAGGTGCGGCAGGTTGCGGGCGCGCCTGCGGGTGATGCGCCTGAACTTCCGCCCGAAGCCCCCACCGCCGATCAGCTGATGCTGGCCGGGCGGGGCGAGGCGGACGCGCCACTGGATCTGGGCGGCGCGGCGCTTGATCGTGATGTCGACACGGGTGATGGCGCGCGGTCGCTGCGGGATGCCGAATGGGGCGCGAGCGCCGGGGGCGGTGGCGGCGGCGAGGATGAATATGGCGATTTCGCCGAACGGCAGGCCGCCGAGATCAGCTTGCGCGAACATCTCGAGGCGCAGGTTGGCGCGTTGTCGCGCAGCCACGAGGAGGATTTCGCCGCGCGGCATATTATCGGCCTGCTCGATGAGGCAGGCTATCTGCCTTTTCCGATTGAGGAAGTCGCCGATGATCTCGGCATCGCGCAGCGCACCGCCGAAGCGGCGCTGCGATTGGTCCAGTCGCTCGATCCCTCGGGCGTCGGCGCGCGTGATCTGGCCGAATGCATTGCCATCCAGGCGCGCGAGGCGGATCGTTACGATCCCTGCATGGCGGCGTTGATCGCCAATCTTGATCTGGTCGCACGGGGGGAAATCGAACGGCTCAAGCGGCTCTGCCGGGTCGATGACGAGGATTTCGCCGATATGCTGCGCGAATTGCGCGGCTATGATCCCAAGCCGGGGCTGGCCTTTGCCCCGGCCGCGATCAGCAGCGTGGTGCCCGATATTCTGGTGCACGATAACGGCAAGGGCGGCTGGGACATTGCGCTCAACGAGGAAACCCTGCCGCGCCTCATCGTCAACCGCGGCTACGCCACCGAAATCGCCAAGGGCAGCGCAGGCGATCCGGCCGCGGATGCCTGGCTCAAAGAAAAGCTCGCTGATGCGCATTGGCTGATTCGCGCGCTGGACCAGCGGCAAAGGACGATCCTCAGAACGGCGGCCGAGATCGTGCGCCAGCAGGACGGGTTCTTCCGCCGCGGGGTGTCCGAGCTGCGCCCGCTGACCTTGCGCGAGGTTGCCGAGCGGGTCGAGCTGCACGAAAGCACGATCAGCCGCGTCACCAGCAACAAATATCTGGCCTGCGCGCGCGGGACGTTCGAGCTCAAATTCTTCTTCACCAGCGGGGTGGGCCGGGTCGGCGAGGGGGCCGATGGCGAAGGCGCCTCCTCTGCCGCAATCAAGGCGCGGATCAAGGCGCTGATCGATGCCGAGGATGTAAAGGCGATCCTGTCTGACCAGACAATCGCCGAAATGCTCCAGAAGGAAGGCTTTGATCTCGCCCGCCGGACAGTGGCCAAATATCGCGAGGCGATCGGGCTCGGATCAAGCGCGGAACGCCGCCGCGCCAAGAAGCTTGCCGGGCTGACCTGAACGCACGCGCTGATTCGCTTTAACCCCGCAAAGGGGCCATTTTCACATTCTCGCGCGGGGATTTCCGGTGTGGCACCAAGGACTCAGTCAAAATGTGTTAACGCCTTAAACATCTTATTAACCTTTTTTGGTGACACGTGGCGTGGTTAATTCGCGGCAACCTCTCCTAAGCTGGGGTTACCAAGGGGCAAGATAAGGGGACAGCCATGCGCGTTCTGTTGATCGAAGACGAACCGACCACTGCCAAGGCTATCGAGCTGATGCTCACCACCGAGGGTTTCAACGTCTATTCGACCGATCTGGGCGAAGAGGGCCTCGATCTGGGCAAGCTCTATGATTACGATATCATCCTGCTCGACCTGAACCTGCCTGACATGCATGGCTATGACGTGCTCAAGAAGCTGCGCGTCGCCAAGGTGCAGACCCCGGTGCTGGTGCTTTCGGGCGTGGCGGAAATGGATTCGAAGATCCGTTCCTTCGGTTTCGGCGCGGATGATTATGTGACCAAGCCGTTCCACCGCGAAGAGCTGGTTGCCCGCATCCATGCCGTGGTGCGCCGTTCGAAGGGCCATTCGCAAAGCGTGATCCGCACCGGCAAGCTGGCGGTTAACCTTGATGCCAAGACCGTCGAAGTCGATGGCGCCCGCGTGCACCTGACGGGCAAGGAATATGCGATGCTCGAGCTGCTCAGCTTGCGCAAGGGCACCACGCTCACCAAGGAAATGTTCCTCAACCACCTTTATGGCGGGATGGACGAGCCCGAGCTCAAGATCATCGACGTGTTCATCTGCAAGCTGCGCAAGAAGCTGGCGCTGGCCTGCGGTGGCGAGAACTACATCGAAACCGTGTGGGGCCGCGGCTACGTGCTGCGCGACGAAGGCGAGGAAGCCGAAGCGGCGTAATCGGTTTTGCGAGGGCCCGTCCGGGCCCTCGCCCTCGGTGCGTCTTTGCTGCCCTACCGCTTCGCTGCTTGAGGGCGATAGCCCCTGCGGGCTGGTATCTGGCTGAATAGGATTATCAAACGCCCGGGGTGGTCACACCGCGGGCGTTTTTCTATGGGCGCGCGCATGACAGCTTTCAAACTCGGCGACCCGACCACGCTCAACCGGCTCTATGGCCGCGCCCAAGGCAAGCCGCTGCGCACCCGCCAGCAGGGGCTGGTCGATAACCTCCTGCCGCAGATCGCCGTGCCTGGCGAAGGCCCGGTTACCTCGGAACGCCTGTTCGGCGATTCGCGCCCGCTTCATTTCGAGATCGGCTTTGGCGGAGGTGAGCATCTCGCCTACCGCGCCGATCTGCTGCCCGATCACGGCTTTATCGGGGCCGAGCCGTTCCTCAATGGCGTGGCGCAGGCGCTCACCCATATCGAGGAGCAGCGCCTTCCCAATATCCGCATCCAGCATGGCGATGCGCTCGAAGTGTTGCAGCGCGTGCCCGACGGCGCGCTCACCATGATCTATCTCCTGCACCCCGATCCCTGGCCCAAGGCGCGCCATGCCAAGCGGCGGATGATGAATGATGGCCCGGTGCAGCTGTTCGCCGACAAGCTGAAGCCCGGCGGCGAGCTGCGCTTTGGCACGGATCATGACATCTATCTGCGCCACGCGCTGATGGTGATGCAGCGCCACACCGACACCTTCGAATGGGTGGTGGAAAAGCCTGCCGATTGGCAGGTGCGCCCGTCAGGCTGGCCCGCCACGCGCTATGAGCACAAGGCCCGCACGGTCTATGGGCACGAGGTGTGGTATTTCCGCTTCAGGCGGAAGTGACGGCCCCGCGCACCCGCCACCACGGCAGGGCGGCAAACACCAGCTGACCGGCCAGCCCGATCAGCGCATGCGGCTGGCGCAGCCCGGCGAGCCATTGCGCCGGTGACAGCTCCATCAGCACTATCGCGAGGCCCAGCTCGGCCGCCATCAGCAAGACAAAGGCGAGGCCGCCCATGGTGAGCGCGGCGGTGGCGCTGGCAATCTGCCAGCGCCGCACCAGCCAGCCGCTTGCCCACCAGCTTGCCGCCAGCATCACCGGCAATTCAGCAAGGGTCGCCGGCAGCAATCCGATCGCGGGCGCAAGCCACAGCGTGCGCAGCGTGCCCAGCACGAAACCCAGCGCAAACACCACGGCCCAATAGGCAATGGCGGCGCGGGCGACTGTCACCCCACAACCCCCGCGCTGGTCAGCACGGCGAGGGTCAGCACGTCAGGCGCAAGCGCTGTCATCGGCACGATCTGCACCGGCTTTTCCATTCCGATCAGCATCGGGCCGACGGTCGCATTGCTGCCGAGTTCGCGCAGCAGCTTGGCCGAAAGGTTGGCCGATTGCAGCCCCGGCATGATCAGGACATTGGCCGGGCCCGACAGGCGGCTGAAGGGATAGAGCGCCATCACCTTGGGGTTGAGCGCCGCGTCGGGCGCCATCTCACCTTCATATTCGAAGCCGGGGTCTTCCTTGTCGAGGATCGCCACCGCATCGCGGATGCTCGCCAGCCACTGACCCGACGGATTGCCGAAGGTCGAATAGGACAGGAACGCCACGCGCGGTTCATGCCCCATGCGGCGCGCCACGGCCGCGGTTTCCTTGGCGATGTGGGCCAGTTCCTCGGCATTGGGGCGTTCATTGATGGTGGTATCGGCGAGGAAGGTGGTGTGGTTCTTCCCGATCATCATATGAATGCCGAAGGGCAAGGCGCCGGGCTTCTTGTCGAGCACCATGTTCACCTCGCGCACGCTTTGCGCAAAGGTGCGGGTCATGCCGGTGATCATCCCGTCGCCATGCCCCAACGCCACCAGCAGGGCGGCGAAGACATTGCGTTCCTGATTCACCAGACGGCGGACATCGCGCAGGGTGTGGCCGCGGCGTTGCAGCCGCTTGTAGAGATAATCGACCATCGCAGGCACATGCGCGCTGTCGGCCGAATTCTCGATGATGAAGCTGCCGGGATCGCTCACCGAAAGCTGGTGCAGCTTGTCGAGCACCGCCTTGGTGCGGCCCACGAGAATGGGCGTGCCATAGCCGAAATCGCGGAACTGGATCGCGGCGCGCAGCACCACTTCTT
>ERZ1066122.1606-NODE-1606-length-17500-cov-5.077329_pt1 | contig 17500 bp, 17 predicted proteins | sample MGYA00382769_ERZ1066122 | MGnify/ENA primary metagenome ERZ1066122 (study PRJEB33369, sample SAMEA5778352) | biofilm metagenome | biome: Industrial cooling water; feature: Water cooling tower basin; material: Biofilm | place: United Arab Emirates | collected... | reverse complement strand
CGCAGGCATCGACGGCAACACCTTCCGTTGCACCAGTTGCAGATCACGCTCTAGGAGCGCGAAGAAGAGTTCTTGCCCTTGAAGCCGCAGGACAAAATCTACGCGTCTGTCCAGGGCATCAATTTCTGAATTGGGCGATTCACGCACTTGCGACCCCTTTACTCGGGAGAGTAGCGCTCGATTCTACGCACCCGGCACGCTCGGTATTAGAGCTTCATCGGTGCTCGATCCGCCGAGCCTAAGACGCCTCTTGCATCTCATCGTCGCCGATCAGCACGTCAGCCGATAGACCAAGATCTCGACGCAAGGCTCGAATCATTCGGATCGAGAGTCCTCGTTTGCCGCTGAGAACCTCTGACACGCGGGCTCGGCTTCCTAGCGATGACTCGAGATCTGCGCGAGTGAGACCTTGTTGCTCCATCCGAAAGAGAATGGCTTCAATCGGACTGGGCACCGCGATGGCGTGGTGTTTGGCTTCGTAATCATCGACCAAAGTGATGAGCACTTCCAGATGGTCTGCCTCTGGCGTGCCTGCTTCTGCACCCCAAAGTTCGTCGATTTGAGCCAGCGCTTGGGTGTGATCTTGATCGTTGCGGATGGGGTGTATTTTCATCAGAGCACTCGTAGGTCGATGTCGTCATATTCCCGATGGGTTCCCACGAACTTGATGTAGACCGTTTGGCCCGTGAACCAAATCTTTGCGGCTAGGCGATACTTGTTCCCGCGGATATTGAAGACGACGCGTTCGGCATCGATGATGCTGGCGTGGGGAAAACGCTTTTTGAGATCTGCCATCGAATGCCAGGTCGCTCGGCTGACTTCCGCGAACCAGGCACATAAGGCTTGTTCTGCATCGGCGTGCCCTCGCTCCCAAAACTCCCGAAGCATTCGCCTCGCGATGATCCGCATCGGGGTCTCCTTTCACAGTATAGGGCGATCCCAAAACGGGAGCAAGCTGGGCAAAGAGTTGAGGTAAACTACTTGTAGACGTCTCATCGTTGTCGCCCGCTTCAGCGGCTGCGTTGCGAAGCGACCGCGTTCCTTGGAGGTCTGAATGAGTGATGACCTCGAACCAAGGGTTGGGGTGGGAGAAGAAAGTAATCGCGTCCGGGAGCCGCTGATATTTACTCCGACGCTGGTCAGCAAAGCCGCGGAAGCGATCCAGCATGAGCCGTATTCGGGTCGCTTGCTTCATCGCTTGGCCACCCGTTCCTCTGAGCAGAATGGTGACCTGTTGCGCGCTCAGCTCGAACGAGCAGCGTGGTTGGTTCCGCCGAATCAGCGTGAGCGCGTACTTGGACCATTTAGTTCGTCGTGTGATGACGAGCAGGTGCGGGCAGCGATTGGCACTCTGCTCATTGCGAAAACGCTCGGCGATTTAGGATGGGAAATCGACTTCGAGCCGGAAGTTGATCAAAGTACGCCCGATCTGCGGATCCGGAAATCGAACTCCGAATACCTGGTAGAAATCAAGCGGGTGCGAGAGACTGCGATCGATCACGAGCAAGAGAGAATGATCGCGCGCGTTAGGGATGCGCTGAAAGACGAGCAAACGCTCACGCCGATCTTCCTCCGGTCGATTTCACTAAGTCCGCAAGCTTCGCTCAAGCGCTTTGTCAGATCTCTACGCAGGCTTTGGGACGAAGAAAAAGCGGTTGGGACGTCGCATCTGTTTCAGGACGACGGAGTGGCTATCGGCTTTAGGGTGCCCACACGTTTCGCGGAGCCCATGCCGGCTATCCTAAGTTGGTCTGGTGGCGGGCACATCGTCGACCCCGTCCCTATGATTCGTCGTCACCTGAACGATAAGCTGAAAAAGTATAAGTTTCCGGTCGCTGTTGCTTTAGATTTCGACGAAACGTACCTAACGGATCCCTTTAGCGCCGTCGAGCAGGCACTCTACGGGCAAGAGGCATTTCAGGTTCACGTCGATTTGGCAGACGACGTCGAATCCACTCCTCCTAGTCCTGTGCGTGTCCGTTTGCAGAATGGCTTGCTTCAGCGTCGAAACGGGGAGGCGAAGCGCGCGCGAGAACGACTTCGAGCAGTGCTTCCTTTCGTCGTTCGCGATACGGATGTCTATCAGGTGCAGGCGAGAGTACTCGCCAATGCGGCGCTGGATACTCTTGAGTCTCTAGCGGAGTTCGCTCCGATCCCGAGGTTGGTAGTTGTCGAGGAGCGGCAAGGACAGCGGCGTTTAGAGTACCTGGATAGGCAGAATGAGGTCGTTCGTGAAAACGTCCCCTCGTGGTTTCACACGCCTTGATTCCACCCTTCGAGGTTTCTCGTGAGGTTTGGTCGGTTGCCTCTGCTTCAGCGCGATCCTTCACAGCTTCGCAGGCGGGGACTGCAGCCATAAGGTTTCCTCCCCACTCCATGAGCGGCGGAGTCAATTCGACGTCGCGTCCTGAGATGCTTCCAGCTGACTCTACGCGAGATGGAGCGGAAGCCCCGCAGCGTGCATGTAGAAGAAGTCGCGATCACCGGTGAGCAAAGCGACTCCATGGCTGAGTGCATAGTGCGCGATTAAGAGGTCGAGCGTTTTTGCACTGACTCCCTTCTTGCGGAGCAATGTGCCCAAAACGCCGGCTTCTAGCCAGAGGTTGTCCGGCTGCGGCAAGGTTCGGCATCCCTGCAGTAGATCGAACACTTGCTTTTGCTGCGCCTCCACGCTCAGACCGCGGTGCAACTCCGTGAGTACTGGCTCGCAGAGGAGGGCTTGGTTCGAAGTCAGATACTCAGCGACCTGATCGGCCAGCGGGCCGTCGCCGCGAAAGAAGTCAATCCACGCGGAAGTGTCGATCAGGATCACCGTCTCGTTTCCTCAAGATCTAGTTCGAAACGCACTTTGCCTCTAAGCGCGAGCAAGGCCGAACGCCGCTCTCGCTTTTCGAGCTCTTTTAAAGCCTCGATCAGAGTTGCCGTAAGCCCTTTCCCGGTGATGCGTTTTGCATTCTCGAGAAGTTCGGTGGGCAGGTTGACGGTCACCTTTTGAGCGGAACTCGACATCACCATAAGGGTAGGAGGCTGGTAAAAACCAGTCAAGGGACCATATGGATGCCGCGTCGACGCCAGACGATTTCCTCCTCCTCGCTGTAAGGTTTGAACCCCTTCCGCGTCAGCATGGGTGAAAGGAGAAACGATGGAAAACCTTCGTTCGAACTGTACCTGTGTAGGTTGTACGAATCCCAGCTGCGATTGCGGTTGCGGCGCCAAGGCGAGACAGCAGCGTCCAGAAAGCGTGGGGCTGGGCTGCCCTTGCGGGGCGTCCTGCAGCTGCGCTCCCTCCTGCAACTGCTCCGCGGGCGTTTCCCAGAAGCAGTCCTAGATAATTAGCTGTCGAGGACAAGGATGTCGCCTACACGAAATCGAAGCGAAGCTCAGAGCATGGACGATGCGATGGATGTTCACCGTGAGGAGATGCTCCGCTTTGCGCGGCGACGTGTAGGCGACCTTCTCGATGCGGAAGACCTAGTGCAGCAAACGTTTTTGCGTGCGCTTGCGAATCGGGAGCAGCTGCAAGACCGTTCGCGCCTTCGGGCTTGGCTCTTCCGCATTTTGCGTAACCTTATCCACGATGCCTTGCGGCGTCCCTCTCTGCTTTCGGCGGGGCTGCGTAGCGATGAGGTGGCCGCGGCCGAGGTGGAGGGGAGCCGTGAAACCTGCCGCTGTGCGCTCGCGCTCGCGAAGACGCTCAATCCTCGCTACCAGGAGATCCTGGACGCTGCGGTGCTGCGAGAGCAGCCCTTGAAGGTCCTCGCCGCGTCGCGAGGGATCAATCTGAACAACATCATGGTGCGCTTGCATCGCGCGCGCCGAGCCTTGCGAGAGAAGCTGCAGGCGCACTGTGGTACCTCTTCGTTGCGAGCCTGCTTGAGCTGCAGCTGCGGTGACGAGGCAGAGGCGCGATGAAGCTCTAGGCGAAAAGCCTGCTCCTACTATTGATTATTCCAGCGAAGCCGCATAGTCGTTGAGGGCATGAACCGGGTCGCATTCCTGCCTCTTCTATTCGCCTCGACGCTTTTCGTCTTCGCCTGTGATGGTGAGAAGCATGGCGAAGGAGGCGAGTCCTCTTCGGGTGCGACCTCGACCGGTGCGGCAGAGGTTTTCCCGATGGAGTTCGTCGACGGCAACGGTCAGCGCTTTGTTTGGCGACGCAGCGTTGCTTGGGAGACAGGGGATCCGGAAGAGGGCAACGCCACTCCGAGCGCCGAGGAGAAGGCGGCGCGTGCTCAGGAAGCGGCTGCCAAGCGCGCCGCCATGAGCGTCGAGGAATGGGCGGAGGCGTTGAGAGCGGTCACTCTGCGTGGAGGGCAGGAGTACATCGCCGACCCCGATATGGAGCGAGCGAAGCGTGTGCATGCGGCCTTCACGGCGACTCAAGCGGGCACGCAGCGTCCCGGTGCGGCGCCGACTGCGGGGAGCAAGACACTCAATCCGCTGGGCGGAGACCCGCGTCGGGCCCATGTACTCGATGTCTGGGGGGATGAGCGCGTCGCGTTCCGCTCTCCACCTCCCTATCCCAGCAGCGCGACGCTAGTGATGGCAGCGCCGACTGTCGACCCTGGACAGATCGATGACCCCAGTAAAATCAGCGGGAAGTGTTCCGCGACCTTGGTGGGTCCCTCGACGGCGATCATGGCGGCGCATTCGCATATCAAAGACGGCAACTGGCGCGAGATGAAGAGCTGGGCCATCGGCGCGAGTTTGCTCGCCAAGGAGAGCCGGCGACGAGAGCAGGTTTATCCCTTTGGCATTCACAAATGTTATTACGTCTACGTCAGCAATGCCTATATCGAAGCGAGTCGTAGCGGAAAGCTAGACGACGACTTCTGGGATTTCGCGGCGGTAGAGTTCTCGGAGGCCTGCTCCGACCCCGTGGCCCGGGAGCCGGGCAAATACGTGGGTTGGCTAGGGATGTGGGATGTGCCGGAGAGCTGGATGGCCGAGGTGCACGAAAAGCGCCTCGACGGCTATCCCGTGCGGGGATGCCCACGCGTCCGCGGGCGTCCGGACCCTTGCATGTGGCCGACGCCTTGGTGGAGCATTCAGGTGTATCCGGTCGCCAAACGCGCGGAGTTCCCGCACCTGTGGTCGATTCGCAACGCGCTCTCGCCGGGGCAGAGCGGCGCGGCGTATTACGTGAACGATGGGACCTTTCAGTACTACGCCGTGGGCATCGCGACGAGCGACACTTATGGACCCAATGGCGAGCCCATCAATCATGCGCGGCGGGTCGACGCGGGCGTCATCGCCTTCGTTCAGGAGAACACGGCGCTTTAGGGAGAGCGCGATGCGCTAGGGACAGGCCGAATCTCGTTCTCGCCTTAGGGACGCATGAGCGAGGGATCCTCGATCTTCTGCGGATGAGGGTCGCTCGGCTCAGGCGAAGGAGGTGGCTCTTCTCGCCGCGGTTCGGCAGGTTGGGGATCGTAGACGGGCGGCTTCGGCGGCTCGGGATCGCCTGCGGGAGGGGAGGGGTCGGGTTCGTGCAGGGGCGTCCCGGGATGGATCATGACGAGGGAATAGGGGGACGAATCGATCCTCATTGCGCATCACCTTTCCGCCTCAGTGCGGCTTCGATGTCGTTTGGGCTGAGCGCAGACCTCCTACGTCCGGCTCTCTTGGTTTTCTCTGCAAAGCCCGAGCCCGAGGAGCGTAGCCACACGTTGCCGCAGAAAGGGCAAGAGCTCGGCCTCGAACCAAGGATGCTTCTTCATCCAGAGTTTGCTGCGCCAACTCGGATGAGGCAGCGGGAGATAACGTGGCAAGTAGTCTGCGAAATGGCGGACCGTCTCGGTCAACGTAGGCTTCTGACGAGCGCCGAGGTAGCGCGTCTGCGCGTAACGCCCGACGAGTAGGAAGAGTTCGAGTTTGGGCAGATGCGCGATCAAGCGCTCGTGCCAGAGGGTCGCGCATTCCGGGATGGGGGGCTTGTCGCCACCTTTCGCTCTTCCTGGCCAGCACAAGCCCATGGGGAGGATGGCGAAGGCGTTGGGGTCGTCGAAGGTGCTGCGATCGACGCCGAGCCATTGGCGCAGATGGTCGCCGGAGGCGTCTTGCCAGGGCACCCCCGAGGCATGCACTTTGGCGCCTGGGGCTTGGCTGACGATGGCGATGCGTGCGCCGGCGTCCATACGCAGCACTGGCCGCGGTGGATGAGGCAAACGATCGGCGCAGTGCGTGCACGCACGAGTCTCCTCGAGGAGAAGCTGAAGTGGACCTCGCGCCCTCACCCCTGCACGCTACCACGGCGTTTGCGAAACGCTGCACCTCCCCTCGCGAATGCTCCGAGAGTCGCCTCCCACAGTTCCGTTGCATTGCCTTTGCCGGAATGTTTCCCGAGGTGACCCTCGCCCCGATGTAGAGAACAGGAGTGGTCGAGGCACGAAGCTCTTGGAGGTCGGGATGAGAGTTCTTTACGGGGTTGTCGGGGAGGGCATGGGACACGCGTTGCGCTCGCAGGTGGTCATCGATCACCTGATCGCGCGGGGGCATCGGGTGCGCATCGTGTCTTCGCAGCGCGCAGCGGACTATTTGGCGCGGCGCTATTCGGGCGTGCACCGCATTCACGGTTTCTTTCTCCGCTCAAAGAACAACCGAGTGCAGCGCCTGCGAACCTTGGGTTCGAACTTGTGGCACGGGGCCTTGGCGCTCCCGAGACAGATCGGCGCGTATGCGGACGTCCTGGAGGAGTTCGAGCCCGAAGCCGTGATCAGTGACTTCGACTCGTGGACCTATGGATACGCAAAGGCACACCGATTGCCCGTGTTTTCGATCGACAATGCGCAGAGCATCCACCGCTGTGCACACCCGAGCGCGCTTATCGCAGGACAAGAGAGCAACTTTCGTCTCGCCCGAAGCTTGGTTGCGGCGAAGTTGCCCCGATGCGATCACTACTTCGTGCTCAGCTTCGTGCCCGCACGTGTGACGAAAGAGAGGACCAGTGTCCACGCCCCGGTGCTGAGACCGGAGATTCTCCGTGCGAGACCCAAATCCGGGGAGCACTTGCTGGTTTATCAGACCAGTGAAGGCTATTACCAACTCGCGGCGGCGCTGCGAGAGATCGGTCTTGAGTGTCGCGTGTATGGTATGCGCCGGAGACTCGAAGAGGAAGTGGTCGATGGCAACTTGCGTTACCGCCCTTTCGACGCCGCAACCTTTGCCGAGGACCTGCGGAGCGCGCGTGCAGTGATTACGGGGGGTGGCTTCACGACAATCTCCGAGGCGCTCCATTTGGGCAAGGCCGTATTGTCCATCCCGGTGGAGAAGAACTTTGAGCAGATCCTCAACGCCCGCTATCTTGCGCATCAGGGTTTTGGGGAGTGTGCTCCAGCGGCGTCGGTCGAGGTGCTTCATCGCTTTTTACGCAATGTCGAGCGCTACTCCGACGCGGTCTCTATGTATCCCCGGCAAGGGAACAACAGTTCGCTTCTCTCTCAGCTCGATTCCTTCTTGCACGTCGATGAAGGGTCGATAGCTCGCAGGCTCATCTCCGGGAAGGAGTGGGAACAGGCCTATTCAGGGGTGCTTCAATAAAGGCGGGCTCGGGGCGGGAGGCTGGAGCTGGCGAAGGGCGCCAAAGCTTCCTTTCACCCGATCGTCACCTCAAAGGCGAGTACCCTGTGGCAGATCCGCGACGGATATGACGCGCGCTGCTAAACCCTGGTGCCTTGAGCTCTGCGTTTCGTTGCTCGTCCTGCTGGCGGGTTGCTCCGCCGACGCAGCTGCCTCGACGATCGCCGCTACCAAAGGCATGCGGGACGAGCAGAAGGCTCTCTTCGAAGAGCTGAAGGGGTCTCATCCGGAGGTGTTCAAAGGAGCGCGTTACGACATGTTTCTCGAACGTGAGGTGCCGGATGTGACCTCCCTACGCTACCGAGAAGATCCGCGCGATTTCGGAAAACTAAAGATCCCTTTCCGCAACGCCCATGCGTTAAACCTCTACAACCTGTGGGTCCTAAGGAGGCGCATGACTTGGTTGCTCGGGAGCCGTGTTGCGGCGGAGTTGGGTCGAGGCTCCCAGCCATGGTCGAGTGAAACGAGGGCAGCCCTCAGAGGCATCATCGACGAATTGATGCGGAGCGGAGAAGCGTTGAAGAGCGAGAGCGTCCTCGGCGAGGATGGAGAGCGTTTTTTTCTCACCGCGCTCTTGAGAATGATTTTGCAGGGGATCGAAGCCAAGGTGAGCGACTCGGCCTGGTCAAGTATCGAGGCTCTGGGCAGGGCGACGCGTTTCGTGGTCGAGGCGCGCCAGGGAGAGGGCGTCGCCGGCGATGGAGCTGCGCAGGGAAGCGATACGCATGCCTCCGCGGAACTCTGTGCTCGCGCGAAACGGGTTTTCCCTGAGCGTGGAAATCGCATCTGCGGTTTGTTGCTGTCGAAGCGCCAAGAGGGCGAGGTCTTATCCTTCGCCTGGGCGCATGCAGGCGAAGAGTTGCAATGGGTCGACCCTACTACGGCCAATCGTCGGTTCTGGTCCGCAATGAGAGAGCGTTTGTGGGTGCTGCATAGGAGGATCGTTTCCTTCAATGGAGATTGGAAGCTCTTGAGTTCGGAGCTCGAGAGTCTCGCGCAGGCGCCCCGCGAGACTACGGGAGAATACGATCCGCGTGTGTTCTCTGCAGAGAATCTCGCGGCCCTTGCAGAACAGGGTCCTGATGCGGAGCTGTCGTGGACGGAGGTGCTCCTCGCACCAGAAGTTTCGCTCGAGATTTTTGAAGAGCTTACGCGTTTGGCCCTGCAAAGCCCGAGCACCTGCGGAAGGTAGCCGCATCTCCAACTAGCCTGGAATGGGAACATTCATCGCTTAGGGAGGGCGAGAGCGAGCACTTCTCGCATTCCTGAGCGAATCCCTTAAGGCGCCGAGTACTTTGGTTCTCGTGCTCGAGCGTGTCGGCGATTTCGTCGCTTCCTGGCTCGATGTTGCGTTTGTCCGAGAGAGGAATAGAGCCTAACGCGAGCACCGGTGCATGAACGCGGTTAGGACGAGTCGAATGTAGGTGAGGGTGAAGGTCAACAAGTATGAGGAGATGCGTCGCTCACAGGCGACAGCATATGCGTCGCCGGATTTGATGCGTCGTTGAATCGCTTGGCTCTTCATGTGCGCCCGCGGCGACAGGTGTTGGAAGTACAAGCCCGATTTGGCAACGCTGCGTGAGCAATCGACATTCGTCGACGCATCTCGTACCTGCGCCGTTCTCCTCCATCGCTCATGTGGTCAGGGAGGAGGTAGAGCGTAGCAAGAAAGAACGATTTAGGGAGCGGCGTGTGGAGCCCAGGCGGGGTGTCTCAAGCGAGGGGCGCCCTCCCATGCATTCCAGAGCATGTCGATGCGTTGCGCGTGGAGGTAGGGATGCCAGTCATGCGTCTCTTTGCCCGTTTCTAGGCTGAGGCCGCCGAAGTAGCGGTCATAATCGCTTGCGCTGGAGAGGGCTCGTCCATCGAGGGCTTCGTCGATTTCGCTCAGTTGTGTAGGCAGAGGCTTAGCACTAGCGTACTTCAAGACGACTGCTCGGTCGTCGACGCTAATGACGCGCAGAAACCGTCGCGTTTCCTCGCGCGAGTTGGAGTAGCCCCGCATGCCTCGAATATGTGTCGCTCCTTCGTGACGGCTGATGTCGATGCCGGTGCATGTTGCATCGGAGGCGGAGAGTTCACGGTTCGCTAAACCATCCATCGCGACGATGGAAGTCGAGCATACCGGAATGACTTCGAGGAAATACCCTGATGCGGCATCGTCGCAGGGACGAGTGGCAAGAGGCGCGGAGCTCGTTGTGGCGTCGAAGGGTAGTCCCAGAGGAGGACCAAACGCGCGGAGCGCTGTCACCGTCAGTAGGCCCTCCTTGACGAAATGAACCATCAAGGGAGGACGAGATGACCAGTCAAAATCGGAAGCATCTCGGGTTCGAGAAAACGAGGCGCTGATGTCGATCGCCTGTTTCCCCGACAAGAGATTCTGAAAATGGGAGTAAATCGGATGTGTTCCTGACCTCGACTCCTGCGCGTAGCGTCGCAAGTCCTCCCAGCGAGGCGCATGCCCCTCGACGAGACGGTCCTCGGCCCTCAATCTTCCCGAGAGAGCGTAGCAGAGTGCCAAGCCGACATTGAGCGCTTGGCTCGAGCCATAGCTTTGCACGCCGATGCTTTGTGCGTAGGCATATTGGTTTCCCTGAGACGAGCGCAGGAGATAGGTGAGCTCGGTCTCCACCCGGTCGCAGGTATGGTTCAGCCTCCGCCCACTGCTTTCGCTGGAGGCCAACTCGGCGAGCGCCTCTTTTGCGGCGATGAGGAAAGCCTCTCGGTCCACGATGGGCTCGACATAAGCTTGCACCAGCGGGCTTCGATACCCTTTGTGTTCGCTGGCTTCGGCAGCGTTTGCTCCCGTCTCGGAGGTACAGGCACCTGCGACTAGGAAGAGCAGCACTACCGTCCATTGCGAATATCGCCATAGTTGGCCCACGACGCTCCCCCGTATCTCTGCGTCTAGCACGCTTGGTCGTTATGCAAGAAACGTGCGTTCGCTTGGTATGCGCTCCAGCGGCTCTCGATCGGATGTCGATGGCCGTCGAGGTGCCTACGATCAAAAGAGGGCCAGTGGTCGGAATGCCGCGAAGGATCGGTGAGGAGAAGTGCTCGATCGGAGCGGAGAAGCTGGAGTGGAGTTCGCGCCTTCACCCCGCACGCTACCACGCGGCACGCGAACTCGCTGCGATCCTCAGGAGGGCTTGGCGGCAGAGACCTGGACGCGCTTGAGTTGCTTGCGCAAGGCCTGGATGGTGTCGACGGGCAGATCGCGCACCACCCAACGCAGCAGCCAAGTCGGCAAGCTGCCGCCGAGATGGGCATCGACATCGTAAGAGATGAATGTCTGCGAGGGCCCGCGCCCGTAGACACGGTATTTGCTGTGTAGGCGCGGAATGCGAACGACGCGTTTGGGCAGGCTCGGCTGGGAGGATTCCACCGCGCGGATATCGACCAATGCGACCTCGCGCTCGCCTTGCTGCAAGCCGTGGACATCGAGGACGACGTCGCGATCCCAAACCGGCCAAGGCACATCGAAGCGTTGATAGATGCGGTACTTGCCGAAGCTCTCTTTGGAGAGGACGCGCGACTCGGCGCAGTTCGGCACCCAATCGGGATGGCGCGCGGCGTCTTGCAGCACGCGGATCACCTTCCAAAAGGGTTCGTCGACCAAACCTTCGACGCGGAAGACGGGGAGCTCGCGGCCCGGGAGCTCTTTGGAGTAGATGCGTACGCCGTGTTTTTCGCCGAGGTATTCCCAGCGGGGGCTCGCGGACTCGTGCGGTTTGGCCTGCGCACGCAGGGCGACGCCTCCGAGGCAGAGCAAGGCTAGGGCGAGTCCGGGGCCGCGCCAGCGCGCGAGGTGGGGAAAACTCATGAGGACCCAATGTGGTCATTCCCCGGCGCCTGTCCAGACAAAGACGAACCGGAGAGGTGTTCTGCCACCGAAAGCCGCTTGTTTCGGGGCGCTGCTTCCTCTCAATCGAGGCGAATGCAGGCGCCGCGTGCTGGGATTTCCACCTTGGCGCCGCGGGACTTCAAGGCATCGGCCAAGGAACGCTGCGCTTCGGACTCTCCGTGCACGAGGAAAAAGCTCCGCACCTCTGTGCCGCAGGCCTGAGCGTAAGCGAGAAGATCGCGACGGTCGGCGTGTGCACTGAAGGAGTCGAGCACCTCGACGCGCGCGCGGAGCTCGCGCTCCACGCCCCAAATGCGTACCTTGGGCCGCCGCTCGACGATGCGTCTTGCCAATGTGTGCTGAGCGGCGAAGCCGACGATGAGTAGGGTGTTGCGCTCGTCTTCGATATGGTTGCGCAAGTGGTGCAGGATGCGTCCCGCCTCGGCCATCCCCGAAGCGGCGATGATCATCGCTGGCCCACGCAATGTGTTGAGGCGCATCGACTCCTCGCGACTTTGCACGAAGTGCACTCCCTCGAAGCCGAAGACTTCGCCGTGTGCGCGTTGAAAAGCCCGTGTCTCGGCATCGAAGCATTCGGGATGGAGGCGGAAGACTTCGGTGACATTGATCGCCAGTGGGGAGTCGATGAAGACCGGAATCGTCGGCAGCCTTTTTGCGCGCATCAAGGAGTTCAGGACGTAAAGCAGCTCTTGCGTACGCCCGACGGCGAAGGCCGGCACGATGATCTTGCCGCCCCGTGCCACCGTCTCGTGCACGATGCGCTCGAGCTCCTTCTCCATATCCTCGACCTTGCCGTGTTCGCGGTCGCCGTAGGTGCTCTCCATGATCACGTAGTCGAGAGGTGGCTTCGGGTATTCCGGATCGCGGATGATCGGCAGGCCCCGTCGGCCGAGGTCTCCGGAGAAGACGAGGCGACGCGTCTGTCCTTCTTCGCGCACCTCCAAAACCAAACTGGCCGAGCCGAGGATATGTCCCGCATTGAGGAAGCGGGCGCGCACATCCGGTAGGAGCTCCACCTCGTGCCCGTAGGGAATGCAGACGAACTGCGAGAGAGCGCGCACGACGTCTTCTTCGTCGTAGAGCGGTTCGATTTTTTCGAAATCGGGATCGCTCTCGTATTTGCGATTGAGGTATCGCGCGTCCGCTTCTTGGATATGGGCGGAGTCGCGCAGCATGTAGGCGCAGAGGTCGCGCGTCGCGGCGGTGGTGTAGATCGCGGCGCGGCATCCTCGCTTGACCAGGGTCGGCAGATTGCCCGAGTGGTCGACGTGCGCGTGCGTCAGAACGACGACATCGGCGGCCACGGCCTCCTTGGGGAGCTCGCGGTTGCGCGTCCTCGATTCCTGGCGCCGGCCCTGAAAAAACCCGCAGTCAATGAGAATGGAACCTTGGCGGAGCTCCAGCAGAATCATCGAGCCGGTCACCTCTTGCGCGGCGCCCAAAAACCTCAGTTGCATATCGACTCTCCCTCCTGCGAGCATAACGCTCTGCGCTGCAGGCGCCTACTTCTGCGAGCCGAAAGATTCTGCTAACCTGGAGGGAGGTGAGGGCCGACGAAGGAAAAACGAAGCGCTGCCGCATCGTGCTCACGGGAGGACCGGGCGGCGGCAAAACGACGGCGGCCGACCTCTTTCGCCGCGAGATCGGCGAGCGCGTCGTCATCGTGCCCGAGGCGGCGACGCTGCTCTTTGCGGGGGGCTTCCCCCGTGCCGAAAGCTTGCTCGCACGCCGCGCGGCACAGTGCGCCATCTATCACGTGCAGCGCCATCTGGAAGACGTGCAGTCGGCACTCTACCCCGAGCGCATCCTCCTCTGCGATCGCGGCACCATCGACGGCGCAGCCTACTGGCCGGAAGACCCGGAGGCCTATTTCGCTGCCGTCGGATCCAGCATGGAGGCCGAGCTCTTGCGTTACGATGCGGTCCTTTTCTTCGAAACCGCAGCGGCCGGAGGCATTTCGATCGAGGGAGGCAACCAGACGCGCATCGAATCGCTCGAGCAGGCCCTGGAGCTCGACCGACGCCTGCGCGCGCTCTGGGCCAATCATCCACACCTGGTGGTGGTGCCGCACAACGCCTCTTTCATTCGCAAGATTCTCTTTGGGCTCGCATCCCTCGAGAGCATCGTCGCGCAATCGGCCTGAGGCCTTTCGGGGCGCCGCCTTCGCTCAGACGGGCATTCGAGGTGGTGCTGCCCATGTTCATCGGCGGTCGGGAAAACCGGAGGATGGTGTTCCTTCTTTTTTTTGAATGCACTAAAATTACAGCTGGGCCAGCTGACCGGAGCCGTTGCACGTCGTCGTGCTTTCATGAGAATGCCTTCCACGACCAAAGAGAGGGGTCCGCTCATCCTGACGCGTTTCGTTTCGGCGCTTCGCTCGTCGCGGCAGAAGCTCGGCCGTGTTTTCGAGGGCTTGCGTGGGCAGCTCCAGCCTCCCTCATGGCGGCATCCACGCTGGCGCCGCGCGTGGATCGCTGGCGGGCTCGCGTTGGCCTCGCTGCTTCTGCTGCAGCACCTCTTCCTGCCTCTCCTTCTACGGCCCTGGGTCGAACGCTATTTGGAAAAGCGAAGCGGCATGCGCGCCGAAGTCGGGTCGCTCAGCCTGCGCGTTTGGGGGCGCGTCGATCTCGAGAAGCTCGAGCTGCGGGGCAGGCAGGGCGGCATCGTGCTTCAGCCTTTGCAGCTGCGGCTCCGCTTCCGGCCCTGGATGCTGCCCTTTGGGCGCAGCGCGGCGCTCTACGCGGTCGAGAGTCGGGGGGGCCGGTTGACGCTCGATTTGGATCATCCGGGTTTCGACGCCTCTCGCCGACAGATCGCGCAGGCCCTCGCTCGTCCAGAGTCGAGCTCCGCGAGCCGGCGCGCTCGCAGCTATCGCATCCGCGATTTTGACCTGGTGCTCCGCGACGGAAAGGGCGAAGTCCTCGTCCTACGCCGACTGGGGCTCACGCGTCCGGAAGACCCGAGACAGGGGCTGACGCTCCGTCTGGCTTCGCTCGAAGCCCTTCCACGCCACCGCCATTCCTTGCTCCTGCGTGGGCTCAAGATGCGCTGGTCGAAACCTGACGCTGCGGCGGGCTGGATGGCCGAATCGTTGCGTCTCGCGACGCTGCAGCTGCCGGAGGATATGCCGGCGGCGTGGAGCGAAGGCCATGCCCGCTTGCGGAAGCTGCGGCTCCGCCTTTTGCCGAGCACTCCGCCGCGGCGCGCCTCCGCCGCGGATCCGCGCGGCATGTTGGCGCGCGTTCATCCGCATTTCGTCGGCCGTATCGAGGCGCTCGTCCACAAACAAGCGGCGCAAACTCCAGCGCTTCGTGCGCGTAGCCAGTGGACCCTTCTGAGCCATGATCCGGAGCGGCTTTGGCTCAAGGCGCAGGTCGAGGCGGGGCCGCAGGGCGGCGTTCAGGTGGAGGCGAACTGGAACCGCGTCACCATGATGGGCAAAGGGCGGCTGCAGTTCCGCGCCTTGCCTCTCGACTTGCTGCTGCGGAGCAGTCCGGCGCTCGCAGCGTCTTTCCGTGAGGGCGGCAGCCTCTCGGGGGACCTCAAGTTTGCGAGCCGCGATCGCGTCTCCCTAGGCATCGAAGGCAAGGTCGATTGGCGCGGCGGGCAGATCGAATCGAAGCGCATCGCGGGCCAGGCGCTGGGCGATCTCGACCTGCGCGGAGAAATGCGCGCGACCCTCTCGCTGGCCAAACGCTCCATCGATGTGGCCTACGCCAGCCTTCGTTTGGGCGAAGGCGCGAAGCTGCATATCGCCGGCAACGCCGAGCTGGGCGAAGGGTATTACCGCACGGCGTGGACGGTCGAGTTGCCCACGAGTGACTGCGACAAGGCACTGCATTCGATCCCCGCAGGTTTGCTCGGCGAACTGCAGCCCTTTCGTTGGGAGGGCAACCTGAGCGGGCGCCTGCGTTTCGGCTTGGATTCGCGATTGCTCGACCAGACGATTCTGCAGATCGATCTCAAAAACCAATGCCGTTTCGTCCAGGTCCCCGGTTTCGCGCAGCTCGAGCGCTTCCGGGGTCCTTTCCTGCACCGCGTCCGGGAAAGCCAAGGCGAATCCTTCGAGATGAACACGGGCCCGGGGAGCGCCAACTGGGCGCCCTTCGAAGCGCTCAGCCCCTTTTTGCTGCACGCGGTGTTGGCTCACGAGGACGCCTCGTTCTTCCAGCACAAAGGCTTTGCGCCTTGGGCGATCCGCGACGCGCTCGTGCGCAATCTACGCGAAGGGCGTTATGTGCAGGGCGCCAGCACCATCTCGATGCAGCTCGCCAAAAACCTCTTTCTGCATCGTGAAAAAAACCTGGCGCGCAAGATCCAGGAAGTGCTCTTGACTTGGTGGTTGGAGTCGGCGTGGAACAAACGCGACCTCCTCGAGCTCTACTTGAACATCATCGAATACGGACCCGCGCTCTACGGCATCCGCCAGGCTTCGACGCATTACTTCCATAAACGCCCCGCCGATCTCAGCCCCGCAGAGAGCGCTTTCCTCGCCTGCATCCTGCCGGCGCCGAAGCGCTATCATGCGCAGTTTCAGCGCGGCAAGCTCTCGGCTTCGCTTGCCAACCATATGCGCCGCTTGCTCACGCATATGCATGCCCGTGGACGCATCGACGCTCGCGCTCTCGAGGAGGGTTTGGGCGAGATCGACAACTTCCGCTTCGCGGCGGGGGAGGGAGCAGGCGCCCGCGGCCAAGGACGCGCCGCTCCCATCGCTTCCCCGGGACGTCCCGCGCCCAAAGCCGGCGAGGATGCCTGGGAAGAAATTGCCAATTGAGTACGATGGTTTGCTGCCTCACACCTGCCGAAGCGACCGGCGCTTCCGGCTGTTGGAAGAGGGAATATCCGTGATAGAGTCACGGCGAAAGCGTGCCACCGCGCGGTGCAGGAGTTTGTGTGCATGATCGAAGGCAATTTCATCGTCCTCGAGGGAGTCGACGGTTCGGGTAAATCGACCCAGAGCCGGATCCTCGCCAACGCCCTGCGTGCACGCGGCCTGCCGGTGCACCTGACGCGTGAGCCCAGCGACGGCCCGATCGGTGCCTTGCTCCGACATTTCCTCACCGGTCGGGCCGTAGTTCCTGGCCTGCAGGGGCCCAGGCCGCCTTCCTGGTCGACTTTGGCGACCCTCTTCGCGGCCGACCGCCTCGACCATTTGGAGTCGGAGATCATCCCCAACCTGATGGATGGCGTGACGGTGATCAGCGACCGCTATCTCCACTCCTCGCTAGTCTTTCAATCGGTGACAGCGGGTGAAGAACCGCAGCAGGTGGTCGACTGGATTCGCGAGATCAATCGCTATGCGCGTCCACCGGACCTCACGCTGGTGCTCGATTTGCCGGCGGAGATGGCCGGCAAGAGGCGTCGCTCGCGTTCGAGCGGGCGGGAGATCTTCGACGACGATCAGCTGCAACGTGAACTCGCCGATGCCTATCGCCGTCTGCATGAGTACTTTCCGCAAGAGCGCATCGTGCATATCGACGCGGCCCGGCCCGAAGCCGAAGTCGCCGCAGCGGTGATGCTGGAGGTCCGTCGCCTGCGAAACGAAGCGTAAGTGGACTCCCTGAGCCTGCGATCAGCGGCTCCGCACGCGCTCCAAGAGTAGGGCAGAGGTCGGTTTCGGCGACGTGGCCAGGGTGAAGGCTTTCGTAGCGCGTGTCGCAAACCTTTCCCGACCTTCAGACGCGTTCAGGTGGAGGGTGGCCAGGGCTTCGCCACGCTCGATCCGATCTCCAGGTTTTTTGTGCACGACGATGCCAACGGCCGGGTCGACGGCGTCGTCGACTCGGCTGCGGCCGGCGCCCATCTCTACCGCCAGTCGACCCAGGACCAAGGCGTCGATATCGGCGATATAGCCTTCGTCGGCGGCTTCGATCGGCTGAAGGGTAGTGGCTTTGGGAAGGCAGTCGGGGGCGTCGACGACCGAAGGGTCTCCGCCTTGGGCGCTGACGATTTTGCGCATGACCGAGGCCGCTTCGCCGCTGCCGATCGCCGCGTCGATTCGCACTTGGGCATCGGCTTCGTTTTGCGCCAGTCCACCGAGGATCAGCATCTCGG
>ERZ1066122.1605-NODE-1605-length-17503-cov-8.160993_pt1 | contig 17503 bp, 18 predicted proteins | sample MGYA00382769_ERZ1066122 | MGnify/ENA primary metagenome ERZ1066122 (study PRJEB33369, sample SAMEA5778352) | biofilm metagenome | biome: Industrial cooling water; feature: Water cooling tower basin; material: Biofilm | place: United Arab Emirates | collected... | reverse complement strand
GCGCCGACATCTCGCGCGCGGTCAGCCCGCCCGTATGCTGGATCAGCCGGTCGGCCAGCGTCGATTTGCCATGGTCGATATGCGCGATGATGGAAAAATTGCGGATGCGCGAAAGCTCAGTCATGCGCGGCGCACTAGCAGGGGCGCGGGGGGTTGTCAGCAGGGAAGGGTGGGGGGTGTTTCATCGTCATCAATACACTTGCCACCCGGCGGCTTTGGCGGCACTCGTGCATCATGAGTTTGAACGCTGCACTTGCAACCGCGCGCACCGAAGAGGATGTCAAAGACGCCTACATCGCGGCACTCGGGCTTAAGTCCTTTTCCAAAAACCTGGTCGATATTCAGACGCAGGAAATCTGGTTCGAAGCCAAAGACGCGCCAACTCCGCCCATCATCATGTTCGCGCAGCTCCTGTTCTATATCCGCGCGGCCAAAAAGCGTGGCGAGGCGATCCCGGCATTTCTGGCCGTCATCGACCGCGAAAAGGCGGCGCTGATGCCGACGGAGCTCGCGCTGCCACTGCTCGACCGCCAAGATATTGAATGGCCAAAGTCGGGGTCACAGGCGGGGAAGCAACTGGCGGCCCAGATTGCGCCCTATGTTCAGACCCACATTGTCGAATATACAATGGCGCATGACGAGGCAGCGTTCGTCAAGGCGGTGAAGGACGCAATCCGCGAACGGCGCATCATCCGCACCCCGATCACACCCGACAATTTGCGTCAGGTGTTCGACCGCTGGGTGGCGATGGTCGGTGAGGAACTGGGGGTTAAGAACCAGGCCGACTATGCCGTGCTGTTTTTCGCCGACATCATGCACGACGGTAAGAATGAGGCGATGACCAAGCTGCCCGCGCGGCTGCTGTTCAGCGGCGACAAACCGGTGTTCATCCTCGGGGCCGAGCAATATGAACTGGCGAACGAGCGCGGCTATCGCAATTTCTGGGCGATCTACCACCGCCCGCCCGAACAAAAGCACCGCCATTATCTGCTCGAACGGCGCGACAGCCTGCTTCCTGTTGATGAACAGAAGTTCAAGGGCGCCTATTACACACCGCTGCACATCGTCGACAAAGCCTATGACCAGCTGCGCGCGACATTGGGCGACAACTGGCAGGACCGCTATCTGGTGTGGGACATGTGCGCCGGCGTCGGCAATCTGGAGGCCAAGCACAGCAATCTGCGCAACGTGTTCATGTCAACGCTTGATCAGGCCGATGTGACGATCATGAAATCAAACCCGGCCTTCGCAGGCGCGGAAATTTTCCAATATGATTATCTGAATGACGACGTAACCGACTTCGGCGAGATCGATTACAGCCTGTCGGGCAAGCTGCCGATGGCGCTGCGGCAGGCAATCGCCGATGCCCGCGAGGGCAAGAAGGGCGCGAAGCCGATCCTGGTGCTGATCAATCCGCCTTATGCGGAGGCGATGAACGTCGACAATACCAAGGAAGCCGGACGTAACGCCGAGATGAAGAAGGCAGTGGCAACCACTCGGGTTAGCCACGGAATGGGCCATCTCAGATATGCGACACGCGAGCTCTATGTTCAGTTTCTTCACCGCATCGGCATGGAGTTGCCTCGTTCGACGCTGGCGATGTTCAGCACGCTTAAATATGTGAACGCACCAAACTTTGAGGAATTTCGGAACCGCTGGACGGCAAAGTATCTGGACGGGTTCGTCGTCCATAATCGTGCCTTTGATAGCTTGAAAGGCGACTTCCCGATCGGATTTCTGATTTGGGACTTGGCAAGGAAGCTGCCTGCGCAGGTGATCCAGACCATCGCGGTCGGTCGAGGGGGAGAGGTGGTAGACGAGAAGGAGTTCTATCGCGTCCTGCCTCGTCCCCCGCTTGCGGAATGGATAATTCGGCCTCGGTCGAATCGAACTCCATCGGTCCCCCTAAAGAATGCGATTACGCCCTCCTCAAGCACGAAGGACGTGCGTGGCAGATGGTGGGCCGAAAGTGCTATTGGCAGCATGATCGTCTTTGGGAACGATTTACAGCACGCCGCTACGACTGGTCTGTTGTCGTCTGGCTATGGCAATGCTGGCGCCTTCTTCGTCACCCGGAGCAATCTCTGGCAAGCCGCCATCGTCTTTAGCGTCCGCCGCCTCATCAAACCGACCTGGCTCAATGACCGCGACCAGTTCCTGCAACCCAGCGAGCCGCTGACCGACGAGTTCAAATCGGACTGCCTCGTCTGGATGCTGTTTAACGGCAGTAACCTGACCGCTGGGGCCGACGGGCTGCGCTGGAACGAGCGCGACTGGTCGCTGACCAACCACTTCATCCCCTTCACCGAAGGCGAAGTCGGCGCAAAGGGGCGGTTCGAGAGCGACTTCATGGTCCGCCATATGGCAGGCATGACCTTCTCACCCGAGGCGCAGGCGGTGCTTGGCGAAGGCCGCAAGCTGTGGTCCCGTTTTCACGCCACCAGCTTCCCGCGCAAAATCCGCGACGATTATAAACTCGGGCGTCCCGATGCGGGCTGGTATCAAATCCGCCGCGCGCTCGAGGCCTATGGCGATACCGAACTGACCGACTTCGACCCCTTCAAAGCCGCTTACGCCGCACTGACGGCAAAGCTGCGACCATTGGTCTATAAACTCGGATTTTTGCCGGAATAGCAATTTCCGTATCGGCCCCTGGCGTCAGTCCCAGTCAATCTTCGCTGTCCTACATCGCCGCAATCTGCGCAGCATGGCGGGATGCAACCGGCCTCGCCTCTCTACACTCCATGCCTTCCGCAAAGCGCACACGTCCGCGAAAAAATCGCCATACCGGTGAACTTTGGTGAAGTTTGGCGATTCCGCTCATGCGGCGATCGCTTGAACGGCATGATGATTCAGAGTGAAGTTACCCGGTTTTCCGCCATTCCCGTCCCGCCGAAACTGTGGTGGTGCCCGAAACGACACCGCCCCGCGCGCCCGTGGGGCGGCGAGGCGGGGGGGGGCGGCGGGGCGGGTCATGCTGTGATGGCGGCGATCAGAAGCGTTGCTGACGCTCGTACAAATCGCGATAATGTTGCAGGCGGGTCACGCGCAGTCCGGCCATGCCGCTGCGGTCGATCGAGCGCTGCCACCCGGCGAATTCCTCCAGCGTCAGGCCATAGCGTTCGCACACCTCGTCGACGGTCAGCAGGCCGCCGTTGACCGCGGCGACGACTTCGGCCTTGCGGCGCACGACCCAGCGCGTCGTCGACGGCGGCGGCAGCGTGTCGAGCGTCAGCGGTTCACCCAGCGGGCCAATGACCTGTGCAGGCCGGATTTTCTGGTTTTCAATCATGTCATTCCATTCCCTGGCCGTCACCGTCGGGGCGTTCGCCATCGTTTTTCGGGTATATATTCTGATGTTTAACCATCGGCTGAAACGCTGTGGTAAACGGGCCGTTCATTTCTTTCGGTGCGTCGGCACGGGCATCGGCGTCGGCGTTGGCGTTGGCCTCTGTCGTCGGCACAATCGCCACATCGGCAAAGCGCCCCGGCCCCGGTGCTTCGCCCGCCGATGTCAGCCGCCCCGTCGTCAGCAGTTCGCACCGCCGGGAAAAATCCTTTGCCGCCGATTTGTCCGCCGCACCCGGCGCCCGTGCGGCCAATATGCGGGCGGTCGGACTCGACGCCTGGCGCGCACCGGTTACGGCCATCAACACGTCGAATCCGGGGTGCACCGGGGTTTCGCGCGAATCGAATCGGGAAGGGGCGACAAACTTCATGGGTCCGCATTAGCGGTCATCAACTAAACCCCGGTAAAGGCCGCCTTCACCGGTCATTAGCGAACATTAATGCGCCGACCCGTGGGGCGGGACATGGCAAAGCTGGTTTTTTCCCGCGCTTCGACCTATGGGCTGGCGGCAAATGTTACCTGCCGCCCCTCCTTTGCCCACCGCTGCGACCGGCGATTTTCAGCTGGCCGAGCCGCTCGCGGGCAAGCGTATCGTCGTCGCCATGTCGGGCGGGGTGGACTCCAGCGTGGTCGCCGCGCTTGCGGTACGGTCGGGGGCGGAGGTGATCGGCGTCACGCTCCAGCTGTACGACAGCGGTGCCAAGGCGCGGCGGCCGGGCGCCTGCTGCGCGGGACAGGACATTCGCGATGCCCGGGCGGTGGCCGACCGGCTGGGCTTTGCGCATTATGTCCACGATCATGAAAGCCGCTTTCGCGATACGGTGATCGACCAGTTTGCCGACGAATATATGGCGGGCCGCACCCCCATCCCCTGTGTGCGGTGCAATATGGGGGTGAAGTTCACCGACCTGTTCGCACTGGCGCAGGAACTGGGGGCCGATTGTCTCGCGACCGGCCATTATGTCCGCCGGGTAATGGGGCCGGACGGACCAGAGCTGCACCGCGCAATCGATCCGGCGCGTGACCAGAGCTATTTCCTGTTCGCCACCACCCGCGAACAGCTTGATTTTCTGCGCTTTCCACTGGGGGGGATGGAAAAGAGCGCGGTGCGTGCCATCGCGGCCGAACTCGGGCTGGGGGTTGCGGCCAAGCCCGACAGCCAGGATATCTGCTTCGTCCCCGACGGCGATTATGCCGCCATCGTGCGCAAAGTGCGACCCGACGCCGACGATGCGGGCGACATCCTTCACCTCGATGGCCGGGTGCTGGGGCGGCATCGCGGGCTGATCCATTACACCGTGGGCCAGCGGCGCGGGATCGAGATTGGCGGCCAGCCGGAGCCGCTCTACGTCGTCCGCCTCGACGCGCCTCGCAAGCAGGTCATCGTTGGGCCGCGCGCCGCTCTGGCCGTCGGGGCCGCCATGATCGCGGACGGCAACTGGCTGGCCGATCCCCATGGCCGCGCGGTGCTCGCAAAGGTGCGCAGCATGGCAAAGCCGGTGCCCGCGCGGCTCGACGGCGGGCTGCTGCGCTTTGACCAGCCCGAATATGGTGTCGCGCCAGGGCAGGCCGCTGTCCTTTACGATGTGGCCGATCCCGCCCGCGTTATCGGTGGCGGATGGATTGCGGCAACCGAGCCTGCGGAACTTGTCGCCGCCGCTTGACTTTGCGGGCACATGGCCCAGCATTGCGGGCGTTATAAAGTGAGGGGGCTTAAGTCATGATATGGATCGTCCGCGGCATCGTGATCCTCTGGGCCGCATTCTTCGCGCTGACCGGGGTACAGGGGCTGTTGTCGCCCGCGCCCTATTTCGACCTGTTCGGCGTGACGGGGGACGGCGCGGCCATCAACACGCTGCGCGCCGATCTGTCGGCCTTTTTCCTGGTGGCGGCGGGCGGCGCGCTGGTTGGCGCGCTGCGCCCGGGCGCGTCGCGCGCTTTGCTGGTGCCAGCCGCACTATTCGGCACCGCGCTCATCGGTCGGCTGCTGGGCGTCATCCTGTTCGGCGATCCGCTGACGGCCGGAATCACGCAGGCTATGATAGCAGAGGCGTTGTCGATCGCGCTGATGCTGGGGGCCATGCGTGTTCTTGCCACCCCTGTGGTCCCCCACCCGGCGACGGAAGTGTCAGACGCGGGGCACACCCCAAATCGCGATTGAACAAATGTTAACCAGAAGTGGATAATCTCGCCCGTAAAGCGACCGTATAGTTCTGATGACGATCGCTGTTTCCTGAGCGGGAGAGACGCGCAATGACCGGGAACTCCAACGATAAAAGCCGCGCTGGCCGCCGCGAGGGCGAACGCCGATTGGCGAATGATCCCAATTACACCGGCCCTGAAAGACGGGTGGGGACCGAGCGGCGAAACGGAATGGATCGCCGCAAACCCGCCGCATCCTGATCGGCGTGGTGCGGTGATCTGAGCATCAAGCGGCTGATCGAACCCCCATCGTCAGCCCGCTCTAACCGACCTGACCATCGGCGATCAGCGCCGCAATCGCATCCCTGTCATAACCAAGATCGGCCAATATACGCTCCCGGTCCGCGCCAGGTTCGGGCAGGGCAGCCTCCCCATGCGGCCGTTTCCCATCCATCATCAGCGGAAGCGTGGGCAGCCGGGTTACTGCGCCATCATCCAGCGTCACCGGCTCCAGCCCGCCTGACGCCGCCAGATGGGGGTCGTCGAACAATTCCTCGGGCCTGCCGATCGGGGCAAAAGGCAGGCCGCTGCCGTCGAGCCGCGCAATCACCTCGGCACGCGTAAATCCCGCGATCAGGTCGCGGATTTCCGGCATGATCCGCTCGCGCGCCAGCACCCGGTCGTTGTTCTGGCGCAGGCTTTCATCAGCCCACAGCGTATCGAGGCCGAACAAAGCGCAGAATTTCTCCCACAGCGCATCGGTGACGACACCAATGAAGATCGGATCGTCGCGCGTCTCGAACACATCGTAAATGGCCCAGGCCGAAACCCGCGCGGGCATGGGCGCGGCGGGTTTTCCGGTAACGGCAAATTGCGCCATATGCTGGCCGACCAGATAGACGGTGGTCTCGAACAGGCTGGCAATGACCATCTGGCCCATGCCGGTGCGGTGGCGTTCCTCCAGTGCGGCGAGGATGCCGATCACCCCGAACATGCCCCCCGTTACGTCGATGACGCTGGCACCCGCACGCAAGGGACGACCCGGCGGCCCGGTCATATAGGCAAGGCCGCCCATCATCTGCGCCACCTCGTCGAGCGCGGTGCGCGCTTCATAGGGACCGGGCAGAAACCCCTTTTCGCTGCAATAGATCAGGCGCGGGTTGGCGGATTTCAGCGCGTCATAGCCAAGGCCGAGCCGGTCCAGCGCGCCGGGGCGGAAGTTCTCGACCAATATATCGGCCTGCTCCGCCAGTTCGCGCGCAATTTTCAAGCCCGCTTCGCTTTTGAGGTCGAGGCAGATGCTCGCCTTGTGCCGGTTGTACATCGGGAAATAGCCGGCACCGGAGCCGAGCAGCCGCCGTGTCTGGTCCCCGCCAATGGGTTCGACCCGCACCACCTCTGCGCCCAAGCTGGCAAGGATATGGCCGACCGTTGGCCCCATCACCATGTGGGTGAATTCGACGACCTTAAGGCCCGCAAGCGGTGTCGGCCCGGTCATACGCGCGTCTCCCACCCCAGCGGCAGGCCCGCGTCGGGGGTAAAGCCATAGAGCGGCTCGCCCGGCAGCGCGTCGGCGACAATCGTGCGCACCTGCATCAGCGCGTCCAGGTCGATGCCCGTCTCCACCCCCATCGCCGCGAGCATGAAGGCCAGATCCTCTGTCACGATATTGCCCGATGCACCGGGGGCAAAGGGACAGCCGCCGATCCCGCCCAGCGAGGCATCAAGCGTAGTGATCCCTTCCTCCAGCCCCGCCAGCGCATTGGCGAGGCCCAGCCCGCGGGTGTTGTGCAGATGGAGCGTCGTCATCTTGTCGGCCCCCACTGCCGCGCGGACCTTGCGCACCAGCCGTTTGACCTGCGCGGGATCGGCATAGCCCGTGGTGTCGGACAGGCTGAACTCCATCGCCCCCGCCGCCGCCGCTGCTTCGGCCAGGCGGACGACCTGATCCTCCGCAATCGCGCCTTCCATCGTGCAGCCAAAGGCGGTGGATAGGCCAACCGCAAAATGCACCCCGGCTTCGCGGGCAATGGCCGCCACAGCGCCGATTTCCGCGATCATCTCGGCATGCGATTTACGGACGTTTTTCAGGCTGTGGGTCTCGGACATGCTGAACGGGATGGACATGGCATGCACCCCCGCCGCCACCGCGCGTGCCGCCCCTTTGGCATTGGGCACAAGGGCGACGACATTCAAGTTTGGGATGGTCAGAGCAAAGGCCACGACCTCGGCCGTGTCAGCCAGTTGCGGCAACAGGGCAGGGGGAACAAAGCTGCCAACCTCAATCTCGCGCACGCCTGCGGCCGCCTCTGCTGCAATCCACGCCTGTTTCGCGGCAAGCGGCATGATGCGGTCGATCGACTGAAGCCCGTCGCGCGGGCCGACTTCGGAAATCAGGATCATCTTTCCTCCCCATTCGCAGAATGGGGAGGGGGACCATGCGAAGCATGGTAGAGGGGTAAGCGTGCCAAGGCCTCTTTCACGATAAACTTCACAACATTCTCCAGCTCGTCCCTGATGAGCGGTGCTGCTATGCGCAGCGTCCTTATCCCATGCTCTTTCAAATAGGCATCGCGGATCTCATCTCCGGCAGGCCTTGTACCCATGCCATGCGCCATTCCGTCAACTTCGACGCATAGCCGCGCGGCAGGACAATAAAAGTCGAGCACATAGGCTGCCGCAGGATGCTGCTTGCGGAATTTCAGTCCTTGGGGCCGTTCCTTAAGCACCGACCAAAGTCGCAGTTCCGGCGGGGTCATGGCACGGCGCAGCGCTTTGGCGCGGGTTATGGCGGCATTGGTTTTGAGAGGCAGCTTTTTCACCCCTCCACTATCCTGCGGATGGTCCCCCTCCCCAGCTTTTGGCTGGGGAGGAAAGGCGTAAATCCACGGCCGCCTTGCCCGGTCCGCTGCCTGCCATGCGGCAATGGCATCGCGGTGTTTAAGCGTGAGGTCTATCGCATCCAGCCCTTCGAGCAGCATCATCTTGTCCTCTGCCCCGATCGTAAAGCTGTGGCCGCCAGCGGTTTGTGCGGCAAGGTCGACCGTCACAATCCGTCCAATCATGTCCCGGATCGCGGCTTCATCGAGCGTCACAGGGAGCAGGCCGTTGCGGATACAGTTGCCGAAAAAGATGGGCGCAAAACCGATGGCGATGATGCAATCGATGCCAAACTCCTTCAGTGCCCACACTGCATGCTCACGGCTTGACCCGCAGCCAAAATTGCGCCCGCCGAGCAGCAGCCGGGTGCCGATGAAGTCGCGCTGGTTCAGCACGAACTTCGGATCGTTCACCCGCGCATCGACATCGGCATAGCGCCACGGCGCGAACAATCCGGCGGCGAGGCCCGTCTTGCCGGTCGATTTCATCTCGCGCGACGGGATGATCATGTCAGTGTCGATATTGTCGACGATCAGCGGCGCGGCGACCGACACCAGCGGTTGGGGAAATGGCGTCATGGCGCGGCGATCGCCCCGGCCAGCGCGCTCGCGGCCACCACTTCGGGGCTGGCGATGTGCGTGCGAATGCCAGGGCCTTGCCGCCCCGCGAAATTGCGGTTGGTGGAGGAAATGACCCGGCTGCCCGGTGCAAAGCCCTCACCCCCGGCATAGAAGCACAGCGAACAGCCGCTTTCCCGCCATTCGAACCCGGCGGCGGTAAAGATGTGGTCCAGCCCCTCGGCCTCCGCCGCGCGTTTGACGGCGCTTGAGCCCGGCACAACCAGCGCCTTCGCGATACCGGGCGCAATGTGCTTGCCCGCGACAATGGCGGCGGCGCGGCGCAGGTCGGACAGGCGCGCGTTGGTACAGCTGCCGATGAAGGCGGCGTCAACGAACGTTCCCGCGATGGGCTGGCCAGCGTTCAGCCCAATATAAGCGAGCGCGCGGGGATCGGCGTCGGCGGGGACATGGCCGTCGATGGCGATGCTCTGCCCAGGTGACGTGCCCCAGCTGACCATTGGCGCAATGGCGCTGGCATCGATGCTGATGTCGGCATCGAACACCGCACCCTTGTCGGTCACCAGATCGGACCAGTCGGGCAGGGGATCGGAGGCGTAGCGCCGCCCGGCGAGATAGGCGCGCGTTTTGTCATCGGGCGCGATGATGCCGGTAAAGGCGGAAAACTCGGTCGCCATGTTGCACAGCGTCATGCGCGCTTCCATGTCGAGCGCGGTCACCGCCTCGCCCGCAAATTCGATGACATGGCCTTTTCCGCCGTCCGCGCCATAATGGGCGAGCAGCGTCAGGATCATGTCCTTGGCCGTCACGCCGGGGCGCAGCGTACCGGCAAAGGTCACGCGCATGGTCCGTGGCTGCGCGACACGCAGCGTGCCGGTCGCCATTGCATGTTCCGCCTCGCTCGACCCGATACCCCACGCCAGTGCGCCGAACGCGCCCTGCGTGCACGTATGGCTGTCGGGCGCGATCAGTGTTGCACCGGGCAGGACGATGCCCAGCTCGGGCGAGATGACATGCGTGATCCCCTGATCGGGGTCGTTGACGTCGAACAAGGTGATGCCCGCCGCATGACAGGCCGCACGGGTTTCGGTGATAAAGCCTTCACCCCCGGGCATCAGCGTTCCATCGCCGCGCCCGGGCCGCGTATCGACGATATGGTCCATCACCGCGAATACCCGGGCGGGATCGGCGACCGTGCGGCCCGTTTCGGCCAGCGATTTCAGCGCCGCCGCGCCGGTGCGTTCGTGCAGGAAGATGCGGTCGATCGCGATCAGCGCGCTTCCCTCACCCAGGTCGGCGACGACATGGCTGTCCCAGATTTTGGCGAACAGCGTGCGCACTATTGCCTTTCCAGACTCCGCCAGTCGCGGGTTACCAGCCGTTCCTGAATCGCGGTGCGCGTTTCCAGCATGCCATTGCGGATCCAGTGCCACGTGCGGCAGCGGTTCTGGCCGCAATCCGAAATCTGGATCATTTCGTACAGATAGAGCGAGGGGTCGCCCTGCCGCTGCCAGTACAGCATGACCGAGCGGTTATATTCATCAAGGCCAACCTCGGCCGCCCAGCCCTTGATCAGGTCATTGTCCCACCACACCCGGCTGTCGCGATATTCAGCGGGAAAGTCGCGCACGTCCGTGCGGCCATCGTCCCACATATAATGGTTGGTCTGGTGATAGGCATGGGGGCCGTCGTCAGGAAAGCGGCAGAACAGGCGGCTTTGATGCTCATCAACCTTTTCGTTGGCAGCATTGAAATAGGTGTAGGTGCCGTCCCACACGCCTTCGTGGCGGGCGAGCAGCGGCATGGCGGTGCGGATCGACATGGGGTTCATTCTCCTGATTGCAAAGCAGTGGCAAAGGCGCGGGCAGCGGTCGCGCGGATCAAGGCGCGGTGTTCCAGCGCCAGCTTGTCGGGCGTGATCGTGGCAGAATCGAAGGGTAGCGCATTCGCCGCGCGTACCTCATACCATGGCGCAAAGAACTGGCGCGCGCGGACGATGCTCCATGCTGTCGTAAGATAGGCGCCGTGCCGGTCCGGCGACAGGTCCGGGAATAGCGCGGCCGGGTCGCCCGGCGGTGCATTCGGCAAGGTGGCGGGGGCAACCCCCAGATGCCGTGCGGCTGCGTCTGCCACCTGCTGCCACTTTGCCCTAACAGTCGGCGCTTCGCCCAGCCATCCTGATGACAGGCCATGGCCGGGCAGGTCAATGACGATGGAGTCCTGCGTGTCCGTCAGCGCGGCCTCGCTTCCTGGTGCATGGACCGTGAGCCGCATTTCTGTCCCGCGCCAGTGGATTAGCCCGTCGAAACCGTCGCTTTGCACCGCGATAAACCCCGCATCGGTGTCCTCGGCAAAATGCTCCACCGGCGGCCCCGCATTCTCACGCAGGAACGCCAAGCTGACTGCCTGATGCTCCGCTGGAGTCGCCACCTTTTGCGCCAACCAGCCCGCGGGCATCGCGCCCAGCCGGTCGATATGCGCCTGCAACGGATCGCCGTCATAGGCCGAAATCAGCACGGGCGGCGTCACCGCATCGACCGGCGGAATATCGCGCGGTGCGCGCAGCACGGCACCATAACCTGCACGATAGGCATCGCCTGCGTCGAGCATTTCCATAACGATCGCGTGCACCCGCGCCGGATCGTCATGCGCGCCGGGCAGTCGCGTTTCGGCCCGCAGATCGAACCAGGGAAAGAACCAGCTCTGTTCCATGATCCGGTGCCACAGCCACGGTAGATGCTCGCCGTAAGACGACGGCAGGAAAGGCGGCAGATAGCGGTCGCCGAAGATCGCCATTTCCTGGGGCGTCCAGATGGCATAGCCACCGACCGCCAGCCCGCTGAACAGCTCCGGATGGCGCTTAAGCGCGTTGACCAGGATGATCCCGCCCGAATGAAAGCCATAGGCCGCAGTGCGCTTCAGGCCGAGCGCGCGGGCGAACGCGGCCACGGCATCGGCGTAATCGTCGATGTCCGGGTCAGCCTTTGCCAGCGGGTCGGACTGGCCAAAGCCGGGCGTGTCGGGGGCAATGCAGGTGAAATATGCGCCCCACTGCGCCATCAGCGCTTCATATTCTGCGCTGCTGCGCGGACTTTGATGCACCATCAGCAGCGGCGGCCCCTTGCCCGCGCGGCGATAATGCACGCGGCGGCCATCGACCGTCAGATAATGGCGCGTGATCCGCATCTCGTCTCCGCCGCGAAGTTGTCCGGACAAATTGCTCTCGACAAGCGCATAGTCGCTGGTCCACAAGGACGCAAGACCATGGACAGCTTTGGAGGGGTTTGAATGACGCTGGTCGGGACGAAGATGGTTTGCGACGGCAAAACCGCGCGCCAGCTGTTCGAAGAGGTGATGGCCAACCCCGCGCGGCGCAAGTTCGGGTTCGGGCGGAAACTGGCCATCGTCAATGTCGACTTTCAACAGGCCTATACCCGCACCGACCTGTTCGCCACCGCCTATGAAACCGATCCGCGCCAGATCGAACATACCAATCATATCAGCGCGCTGGCCCGCGCGCGGGGTATGCCGGTTATCTGGTCACGCGTGGGTTATATGGCGAGCGCCGCCGACGCCGGGGTGTGGGGCACGCGCACCAACACGCCCGACAGCCTGCAGAATATCAAATATGACAGCGACCGGCACGCCTTTGACCCGCGCTGCGACATTCATGCCGACGACCTGCAATATACCAAGCGAATGCCGAGCGCCTTTTTCGAAACCCCGCTCGCCAGCCATCTGGTGTGGCACGGCGTCGATACGGTGGTGGTAACCGGCGGTTCGACCAGCGGCTGTGTCCGGGCGACGGCGGTAGATGCGCTCAGCCATGGCTATCGCACTATCGTCCCCGTCGAAACTTGTGCCGACAAGCATGAAAGCTATCATTTCGCCAATCTGACCGACCTTCAGCTGAAATATGCCGATGTCGAACCGGTGCAAGCGGTCGTGGATTGGCTGGAGGCTTATCAGGGATGACGCTCGATCCCGGTCTCTATGATTACTCCCCTTACCGAAACCGCCCGCCGCTCTGCTGGCCCGGCGGCAAGAGCGTCGCCGTGTGGGTCGCCCCCAACCTGGAATATTACGAGATCGACCCGCCGCCACATCCCCGGCGCAAGGCATGGGGACGCCCGCATCCCGACGTCGTGGGGTACAGCCACCGCGACCACAGCAACCGCGTATCGCACTGGCGCATGGCGGAGGTGATGACGAAGCACGGCTTTCCGGGATCGGTCAGCCTGTCGGTCGCGCTGTGCCAGCATCATCCCGAAGTCGTGGCGGACGCGACCGCGCGCGGATGGGAGTTTTTCAGCCACGGCATTTACAACACCCGCTACGCCTATGACATGGATGAGGCTCAGGAACGCGCGATCATCGCCGACAGCATCGCCGCAGTGCGTGAGGCAACGGGGCAGACGATCCGCGGCTGGCTCGCACCCGCGCTCACCCACACGCCGCGTACGCTGGACCTGATCGAGGATATGGGGCTGGATTACACCTGCGACCTTTATCACGACGATCAGGTTCAGCGTGTGAAGACCGCTGGGGGACGGCTCGTGTCGATCCCCTACAGCCTGGAGGTCAACGACCATTATGGCTTTTTCGTCTATAACATGTCGGGCCGCGACTATGCCGACACGCTGATCCGGCAATATGAACGGCTGGCGGCCGAGGGCGAGCGATCGGGCACGGTCATGTGCATCCCCTTGCACGCCTATCTGATCGGCCAACCGCACCGCATCGGGCCGTTCGAGGCAGCGCTACGGCATATTGCGGACGATGGCCGGGCCTGGATCGCCAAGGCGGGGGATATTGTGGACGCGTGGCGGGGGCAGCAATGATCTTCTTTTCTAACCCCGTCTGTGCTGAGCTTGTCGAAGCACTGTCCTTTTCTTTGCAGCTGCGGAAAGGAAAAACGGCCCTTCGACAAGCTCAGGGCAGGCGGGAGTTGGAGGCAATCTAAATGTTGGACTCAAACTATCTCACCTATCCCCACCGCCGCCACGGCTATGACCATGACATTTACCCATGGTCGGCCATGCACGAACGCGCGCCGATCGTGTGGCCCGGTGGCAAGACGGTCGCGCTGTGGGTCTGCGTCAGTCTGGAATGGTTTCCCATCACCCCCGGCGACACCCCCTTTCGTGCACCGGGGCATATGCAGACCGCCTATCCCGATTATCGCCACTACACCGCGCGCGACTATGGCAATCGGGTCGGCGTCTATCGCTTTCTCGATGCCTTTGCGAAGGCTGGGGTACGGGCAAGTTTCGCGGTCAACGCCGCCATTGCCCAGCGTTACCCCGAACTGGTCACTGACATCGTCGCGGCGGGGCACGAGATCATCGCCCATTCGACCGATATGAACGGCACCATCGCCACCGGCCTGCCGCTTGAGGAGGAACGCGCACTGATCGCCGCTTCGCTCGACGGCCTGGAAGGTGCGACCGGCACGCGGCCTGCGGGATGGTTGTCCATCGCGCGCTCGCAAAGCTGGAACACGCCCGATCTGCTGCGCGAAGCAGGGGTCGGATATTGCTGCGACTGGGTGAATGACGAATTGCCCTATCATTTTAGCAATGGTCTCATCAACCTGCCGCTCAACCATGAACTGAGCGACCGGCAGATCATCACGGTGCAACAGCAATCGGCGGACAGCTATGCGCAGAGCATGAGCGATGCTTTTGAATGGCTGACGGACGAGGCGGCGCGCTATGGCGGCCGGATGTTGCCGCTTCATCTGACGCCCTATATCATGGGCTTGCCTTATCGCATCGCTGCGCTGGAAGCGCTGCTCGCGGACCTTGCCGGGCGCGATGCATGCTGGACCGCCACCGGCGGCGAGATCGTCACGGCATGGGAAGCGCAGGCATGAAGGTCCGCAATCCAAGCACCGGCCAGTTCGATTATGCCATCAAGCCGCTTGACGGTGCAGCGCTCGATACGGTGTGTGATCGGCTGCGGAGCGCTCAGCCCGCGTGGGCGGCACGGACGCCGGAAGAGCGGGGCGCGCTGCTGCTGAAACTCGCCAACGCCATTGCCGCGCACGCGGGGGTGATTGCCGATGCGCTGACCCTCGACACCGGACGGCGAGCCATTTCGCTGATGGAAACGGGCGGCATCCCTGCGCTCCTGCGCCGCTGGGCGGGGGGCGCGCCGACAATCATTCGCGCAGGCACGCTTACGGGGCGGGACAGCGCTACGCCCGGCATCGCCATCGACACCCGGCTGGTTCCCTATCCGCTGGTGGGTGTCATCAGCCCGTGGAACTTCCCGCTGACGCTGGCGCTGATCGACGCTATCCCCGCACTGGCGGCGGGCTGCGCGGTGATCGTCAAACCGTCCGAAGTGACCCCGCGCTTCATCCGCCCGCTGACGGCCGCAATTGCGGCGGTGCCCGAGGTGGCGGCAGTGCTGGCCGTGGTCGAAGGCGACGGTGCAACCGGCGCGGCGCTGATCGAACGGGTCGACTATATCGCTTTTACCGGATCGGTTGTGACAGGCCGCAAGGTGGCGGAGGCGGCGGCGCGCAATTTCATCCCCGCCAGCCTGGAACTCGGCGGCAAAGATCCGATGATCGTGCTGGCGAGCGCGCATGTGCCCGCTGCCGCGCGCATCGCGCTACGCGCCAGTATCGTGAATAGTGGTCAGGCGTGCCAGTCGATCGAGCGCGTCTATGTTGACTGGCGCATTGCCGAGCCTTTCCTTGCCGCCCTAGTCGCGGAGGCGGAGGCAGTGCGGCTCAATCATCCCGACATCAACAGCGGGGACATCGGCCCCTTCATCTTTGCCCGTCAGGCCGAAATCGTCGATGCGCAGATCAAGGACGCCCTTGCCAAGGGCGCACGCCTGCTTAGCGGCGGGACAGTCGAGGAACTGGGCGGCGGGCTTTATCTGCGCCCAACCGTACTTGCCGACGTCACACCGGACATGGCGGTGATGACCGAGGAAACCTTTGGCCCAGTCATCCCCGTCACGACATTCGATACTGTGGAGGAGGCGCTGACCCTGGCGAATACGGGAGTTTACGGCCTGTCGGGGGCAGTGCTGGCGGGCACGGACGGCGAGGCGGCGGCCGTGGGCGCGCATCTGGCCGTGGGTGCGGTGTCGATCAACGACGGATCGCTGACATCGATGGTGTGGGACGCCGAGAAATCGAGCTTCGGCCTGTCGGGCCTTGGTCCCTCGCGCATGGGCGACGGCGGGTTGACGCGGTTTTTCCGCAAGCAATCGCTGCTGCGACAAATGGGAGAGGCCCTGCCTATGGCGGCCTATTCGGAGGAAGGGTTCGGACAATGAGGATGGTTTTGACTGTGGCTACGGCTGCGCTCACCCTGTCGGGCTGCGCCATTTCAGTGGACAACAGCAGCGTCGCGCCCGCTGCCGCTGCGCCCAGTTCCCCCGGCGTCGAACGTCCGGCGGAAAAGCTGCCCACCGACATTCGCCGCACGACGCTGATCGTGCGTGACATGGAAAACAGCCTCAGACTGTACCGCGACGTGCTGGGGATGAAGATCAATTACGACACGGTCGTCACCATGTCGGGCGTCGCGCTGCCCGCTGGCCCACCGGGGGCAAAGGCGCGGCTGGTGCTGCTCAACGGCAATGATCCCTTCATCGGCTGGATTGGCCTGATGGAATGGATCGACCCGAAATTGCCTGACCCTGGTCCCTATCCGACCCGCCTGGGCATTGGCAGCCATGTCATCATCACCCAGACCGACGATGTCGATCGCCGCTGCGCCCATGCGGCGAAAGTGCCCGGCGTGACGATGACCGCCCCGGCGCGCGACCAGAGCTACCCCGGGCGCAATGGCGCGCCGCCGATCAAGGTGCGCGGGTGCAATTTCTTCGATCCCGATGGCACGCTTATCGAAATGAACCAGTTGATCGGATGACCATGTTTCTGCCCCTGCTCGTCGCTGTCGCCACCCCGGAAGCTCCGCCACCCTGCGACAAGCCGGTGTATATGGTCGTCGCAGGGCCGACCCATGATCGCGTGCGCATGCAGACTTATGCCAGGGCAATCTTTGAAAGCGGCCTGTATCAGAAGCTTGGCGGATATTACATCAACGCGCCGGTGCCTGTCGCGACCTTCGAGGGCGACGTGCCAGCCACACAGGCAACGCTGATCGTGCGTTTCCCCTGCCTCGCCAACGCGCGGGCCTTCTGGTATTCCAAGGCCTATCAGGAACGGATCAAGCCGCTGCGGCTCAATCCGTCGGCGGGGGACTATACGGTGACGGTCTATGCCGAAATCCCGCTGCGACCCGATATGGCAGGCAAGGTGGGCAATGCGGGGTATGCCGCGACGTTCGATGCCGGGGGAATTGAGCAAGTCGCGCCCTGATATATTGGCTCGCCCCGCGAAAGCAAAAATCCATCGGGTGCTACCGCGTAAGCTCCACCAGTTCATACCATGTCATCATGTATCCATCGACGCCGCCCTTAAGGAAAATCCCGTCGGCATCGTCAGTGATCCATAGCTCGTAGCGGGGATGTTCGCCTGCCATTCCGCTGTCACCAGGATCGATGAAGGCGAATTTGCGGGCGG